>Ga0153917_1000034_pt1 | contig 165353 bp, 169 predicted proteins | sample TSFL001MetaG_FD_104695 | JGI IMG/M metagenome (GOLD analysis project Ga0153917, IMG submission 104695) | Attine ant fungus gardens microbial communities from Florida, USA - TSFL001 MetaG | ecosystem: Host-associated > Fungi > Mycelium > Unclassified | place: USA: Florida, Paynes Creek Historic... | reverse complement strand
CAAATCTTCATGTGTAATTGTTTTTTGGTCCGAAGAGACTTCCTTCATAGCTGTAGCAAGCATACGTTGACCTTTTTTTGCCTGATGCGATATCATTTTTTCCCATAGTTCGGGCTCAATTTTTTCTGTTGTGTTATCCCCAAATTGATAATCTACCATCCCAAGTAAAACATCTGGTGCTCCTTTTAAGTATATAAAGCGTTGATGATCTATGTCAACTAGAGTTGCCATATATTTGTATGAGGAATCAAATGGAATTTTATACAGTACCTTCTCATCTTGTGTAATTTCCATATGAGACGCCCACTCGAGTAATGCTGCTTCTGTCGGATTACCAATGACAGTTCTTTGCCCGTTATGGTAATCAATTTTTGTGTCATTACAATAAATAGCGGTTTCAACTAATTTCTTTAGCTGATCATCTCCATTAAAAGTATTAAGATCATCTTTCCACTGTTCAGTTTGATTTTTTTCAAAAGTCTTTTTCTTAGTCAAAACGGTCAGCACGGACATTTCATTTTTAGTCAGTGTTCCTGTTTTATCGGAACAGATAACTTCCATACTCCCCAATGTCTCAACTGCTGGCATTTTTTTAATGATAGCTTTCTTTGCAGACATACGTGTAACACCAAGAGACAAAATAATTGAAAGGACTGCGGGTAATCCTTCAGGCACTGAGGACACTGCCAGTGAAATAATCCAAGAAGTGGCTTCTTCAAACGTGAAATCCCGATGGAAAAAACTAAAAATAACTAATGAAACGATGAGTATTAAAAGAATAAGGAAAATTTGTTTATTCAAGTACTTCATCTTTTTAATTAAAGGTGTTTCAGTAACACCAACCTCTTTCAAGTGGACACTGATTTTTCCTATCTCTGTATTGTCCCCTGTTTCAACAACAACTGCTTTACCACTCCCGCTGTTTACTAATGAGCCTGAATACCCCATATTGACACGGTCTGCCAAGTCTGCTTCATTTGAAATGGAAGCAGCGTTTTTTTGTACAGGAGTTGACTCGCCCGTTAGCATTGCCTCATCTACAACTAAATTATAGGCTTCCAAAATTCTTACGTCAGCAGGAATAATATCTCCTGAGTTAAGCAAAACAATGTCACCTTTTACTAAAGAATCGGTCGACACAACTTTTTTCTCACCGTTAATTACAATTGTTGCCTCTGTGCCCATTAAACTCGTCAGGCCATCTAAGGAGTTACTTGCCTTTGACTCTTGGATATAACCAATCAATGCATTTATAACAACAACGACTAAAATGATAAACATGTCGATATAGTCTTGACTGATTCCTTTAAGTAATGCAGCCACAAGTAACACATAGATTAATAAATCATTAAAGTGTTTGAAAAACTTTTTTAATTTTCCTTCAGTCTTTTCACCAGATAATAAGTTGAAACCATTTTCTGTTAATCTTTTTTTTCGCTCTCCTTCTGTTAATCCAACATCTTCTTCGACTTGGAGCTTCTTTAATATATCTATCTTTGATAATTGAAACCAGTTCATTATAATCCCCACAATAATATTCTATTTATTATACACACAATAGCACTGAAAAGTGTATATTATTATTTTATCATTTTATTTATTTAACACATAATAAAGCATCATACTTTCTCATGATAAGCTTATTTTTCTTCACTTAAACAAGTATATAATAAAAAAAACAAATAAGTATCACCATCTTTAAAATTAAATAAATATTTTAACAAACCCATACTTATAAAATAAAAGATTACTGAAGTCAAAAATCAGTAACCCTTTATTTTATAAATTTTATTCATATATCACATGTTCTTATTTTGGTATATTTTATGGTATGTTAACCAATTCAAATATTCTGATTATACTTCCTGTTCGTCTTTTCAAAATCTTAATACCATAATGAACTAGAACTTGTAAGTAAATATTACTAAAAATATAATCAGTAACCTTTTATTATATATACACTATTTTTATTTGCTTGTATATTTTTAAATTTTTTTTCAAAAAAACGTATATACAGGGATAACTCTTCTATTTAAGACAAAGACCTATTATTAGATATATTTTTGTACTAGCTTATCTTGTATTTTTAACTTATTATATTTCATATTTCTTAGAAGTTATAATATTATCATGGATATACTTTTTGATTAATTGTTTTTGCTATTAATTAACAATCCTAAAACAGTTATTATAAATATAATAATAAATGAACGAATTGAACTAGTAAGAGCACTTGGAATATCACTTCCCAAAAATAGTATATCTACTACAAAATAACCTAATGGAAGAATAATAGAAATTCCAAAGCAAACAATAATAAAAACGAACACTTTCTTTAACATTACCAAATCACCTTTATACCACATTTCCCTGCACTAAATACTATTTGAGCAGGTATTCCACCGGGCACCATTTTTTTTATTAACATTCCAAGAGCTTTTCTACCAATCTTTTGTCCTAAAGTACGTACGATAATTTCAGATGCTTTTTTCCATGCTTTTTTAGCAAGTAACTGTTTAACTTGCGGAGAAAATACTTGTTTCGCAAGATCTAGCCCTATAATTTTTTGAAATTCTGATTTCATACACTCTCCAAAATTTCCCCTTCTTAGGGTAAGCGTACTTTCCCCATAGTTATTTTGTAAATAATCAAAGAACTCATTATTCCCATACTTATATCTAAGAGTTGATAGATTTATTTGTTCAATTTCTCCACTTGAATTAGTAATAGCAGCTTTTTCATAGATAAATTCCAAATCATCTGAGTATTGCTCAATTAATCTTTGTTCAAGTTTATCATATTCTACTTTATCTACTTCAGATGCATATACATTAACTCCAGACGATAAAAAAGTACCCAAGACCAATATGATTATTGTCGCTAGACACATAATTCTATTTTTTTTATTAATTTTATTCTCCATAAGAACTCCTATAATTTTTTCGACAACTTAATTATAAGATACTCTAATAAAGAAAAGAAGATTGACTCGTTGCGTAAAAGCAACGAATCATTTTTTTATTTTAGAAATAAAATATTTTATACGATTTTCACAAAAAGTACGCATATTTTTATTTCCTAAATTTTCAAAAATGGAATATACTTCTTCTAAAATGTATCCCCCCTCACTCTTACTTTCAAAACAATATATGTAAAATCCTTTCGCTAATTTTTCATAACTAGAGAGGTAAAATTCGAAACAATTTTCATCACTTCCATGTCTATGACTTAATATTTCTGATGCAAGCTTTTGTTCATTTCTTGAGCTCAAAATAATTATAGCTCGATACGTAATTTGGTACATTTTTATTTTATATTTTCTGACATCATAATAATGTTTATTCTTTTCACAAAAATTTTCAAGTAAATCTTTTAGATTAGGAGTATTTAAATATTCTAGAATAGCGTATGCTAAACACAATTCAAAATATCCCCAATATTTAACTTTTTTTAGATACAAAAGTATTTTTTCTTGTTCTCTCTCATTCAACACGTTTATTTTTGATTTAACAGCCAATTTTAATAACACATTTTCAGATTCTGCAACCTCTTGATACAAAGCATGAAGTTTTTTATTATCAGAGCAAAATTCTGCCTTCTCTAGTGAACACAAAAAATCTTCTTGATACTCTGGAACAAATCGATTTAAAAGTAATTCATACTCTGCAAAGCTTACATTCATATGTTGCAATAATTTATCTAACTTATCTACAGATAACATGCTTTTACCTTGCTCAAAACGAGCAATACTAGATTTATGAATACCAAGAATTGAAAAATAAGACAAAGAAAAACCTTTTTGTATTCTTAATTTTTTGAATACCTCTCCATAACGAGTATAAACCATTTTATATTTCTCCGTTTAATCTGAATAACCTAATATATAAAACTTAATTATTTTAAATGAGACCTATAAGTATTCTGAATTTAACTTTATATTTATCTTGATTATATCATAAAGCTAAAAACTAACTCATAATATCTATTCACTGATATTATTTTCTTTTCCATATATTTTTAACGTATAGAAAAAATAAGAGATAATTATCTCTTATTTCAGTACATTTTCTATTTCTTATAGTAAATTAAAGCAACTCCCCATATCTTTTAATAAATATTTTTTTAAAAATAGTTACTAAAATCATATATAATGCGATAGTTAAAAATAACCATGGGAAGAAACTTAATGGTAAGCTCATCAAACCGATAGATCTTCCAAAACCAGTAAAGGGAATAATTGTTAAACCAATAATCCCAGAAAACGTGAGAAAAGTTAATATCCCAGAAGCTCGACTTTGTAAGAATGGGATTTTTGCAGTTCTAAGCATATGTATCACTAAGGTTTGTGTCCACATAGACTCCACAAACCATCCCGTATGGAACAAAGCTATAAATCCTATATAGGATGCACTCCCTGGTGTAAGAGTACTAAAGGAGCCAAACATTGCTGGACAAATAACAAAAAACATTAAAAGATAAGTAGTAATATCAAATACAGAGCTAGTAGGACCTATCCAAAACATAAATTTACTCACGGAGCTCGCGTCCCATTTTCTAGGTTCTCTAATATATTCTTCATCCACATTATCCCAAGGGATAGCTGTACAGGATAAATCATAGATCAGGTTAAGTAAAATAAGGTGTATTGATAACATTGGCATAAATGGAAGAAAGGCACTGGCAGCTAAAACAGAAAACATATTTCCAAAATTCGAACTTGCCGTCATTTTGATATACTTAATCATATTAGCATATGTCTTACGTCCTTCAACAATTCCTTTTTCAAGAACCATTAAATCTTTTTCAAGTAATATAACATCCGCAGATTCTTTTGCAATATCCACAGCAGTATCAACTGAAATACCAACATCTGAGGCTTTCATAGCAGCAGCATCATTTATCCCGTCTCCCATGTATCCTACGCTATTCCCATTATTTCTAAGAATTGTTACAATTCTAGCTTTTTGCTTAGGTGATAGCTTTGCAAATACACTTATATCATCCGCAACTACAGAAAGTTGGGCATCGCTTAGGCGATCTACTTCACTTCCGAGCAGAATCTTATCCACTGAAATACCGACTTGACGACATACAGCTCTGGTTACTTTTTCATTATCTCCTGTCAATATTTTAACGGAGACACCATGTTTCTCAAGAGCATGAATTGCTGCAGGGCAAGATTCTTTTGGTGGATCTAAAAATGCAAGATAACCCATTAAAGTCATTCCCATTTCATCTGAAACCGTTAGTTCAGCTACTGATTTAGGATTATTCTTCTGAGCAATAGCAATAACTCGCATCCCTTCAGCATTCAATCCGTCTACTCTCTTAAGAATGTATTTTTTAACACTGTCCGTTAACTGGACAATTTTGCCGTTATCTTCTACATATTGGCAAATACTTAGCATTTCTTCCACTGCACCTTTTGTAATGAGCTTCGTTTTTCCTAAGTTATCCCTAACAACTACACTCATTCGGCGTCTTTCAAAGTCGAATGGAATCTCGTCAATTTTACTATAATTGTAATCTAAAGTAGAAAGTTCAGGATATTTTTGTTTTTTATTTTCTTTCGCCTGAATAATTGCTACATCCATAAGATTTTTCAAGCCTGTTTGATAATAACTATTTAAAAATGCCTGCTCTAAAACATTGAGACTCTCAGAACCATGAATATCCATATGGTACATCAACGCTACCTTATCTTGGGTAAGCGTCCCTGTTTTATCTGTACATAGTATATTGGCTGAACCTAAGTTTTGAATGGAATTCAAATTTTTTATTATTGTTTTTTCTTTTGACATTGCAACAGCTCCCTTAGCTAAGCAAGCCGTTACAATCATAGGGAGCATTTCTGGAGTTAAGCCTACAGCTATTGCAAGAGCAAATAAAGTTGCTTCCATCCAGTCTCCTTTGGTAAAACCATTTATAAAAAGAACTACCGGAACCATAATAAGCATGAATCTAATAAGTACCCATGAAATAGAGTTAACACCCTTCTCAAAAGTAGTTTTTACTTGAGGTTCTGTAACACTTTGTGCCATTTCACCAAAGAGGGTATCATTACCAACAGCCACAATAAAACCTGTTGCGCTCCCGCTTATTACGTTAGAACCCATAAAAGAAAGGTTCGGAACTTCTGTTATACTATCATATTTTTGAGTAATAATAGTATCTACTTTTTCTACTGGATCACTTTCTCCAGTAAGTGAAGCTTGACTTACAAATAAATCTTTTGCTTGTACAATACGAAGATCAGCAGGAATCATATCACCTGCAGATAAATGTACTAAGTCTCCTACAACAATATCTTCGATAGGAACTTCTTGTTTTTCCAAACCTTTTCTATAAACAGTTGCTGTTGTTGTTATCATTTTCAAAAGATTTTCAGCAGCATTCCCGCTCCGTGTTTCTTGCACAAATCTGAGCAATCCAGAAATGACTACCATAGTTGTAATAATTATGACAGCCATAGGATCTGCTTCACCAGGTTCTGCTAAGATAATATCTGTAATTATCGATACAACTGCAAGTACAAATAATATTGCTGTAAAAGGATTTACAAATGCTTGATATACCCTATGAATAAGAGATGGCTTCTTACCATGCGTAATTGCATTACTACCATACATTTTAAACGATGCTTCTACTTGCTTCTCATCCAAACCTTCAGGATGTATACCATATTTCTTTAACAGTTCATCTTTAGAAGCTATTTTAGCAAACTCTAATCTCCATCTTGCTTTCTTTGCATTAGTTAGTGTTACATTGTTTTCCTTATTTTTTTTCATTTACTGCACCTCAATTTCATTAATAATCATTCTTACTTTTGATGTACAGCACCTAATCCCATCAGACCTTTAAAAATTTAAAGGTGAGAACTTAGATATACTTCTGACTTTAGTTTTTTTAGTCAGCCTCATGGGGTCAGGGCTGCTAATACTATCAGGGTCCATATGTTCTCACCTCCTCTCCAAATAAAAAACCTTGTCTACACGCTTGAACGTAGACAAGGAAATAATTCCTGATAAAAAATAATAAGCTAAAAAGATAGCAAAAATTAATTTCATGTCATCGTTCAAGCTTTAGCTCCATAGGGCAATGTTGTTGCACTATTCCATGCCTTGTTTTTCGACATGAACTGTTGGCCCTCTCCATCGTGTCTCCACGACTCTGCGGCAGCAACCCGTATCCCTATGGTAGCCTCACCTACCGAAAATTATGTGTTATAAGTCACATAACATGGTTATTCTATAATTATATTTTTTATTTGTCAAGAACGTTAATAATTCACTTTTTAATATTTTTAATAATTAAGTTACCAAAAAGTTATATAAATTCCTTGAACTTCCTTTTAATTTGTGATAGTCTTGATTTGTTAGTGAGGCTCCTATATAAACATAGGCTGCTGCCCAGAAATGTCGTGAAACACCAATGGGTAGAACAGGAATAGTCGATAAGAAGGCTTTTCTTAAGGCAGCTAAGATGTTTTTATCTTTACGTTATGTAGTGCTAAAACTTAAATTTTATGGAGCCTTCTTCTGATAATTTTATTAGAAAGGAGGTTAAGAATTATGACAATTTTATATTTTGTAGCTACTATAATTTTAATGACACTCTATGTTATGGGCTATAATGCTACAGAAATTGAAAATCTTGAAGATGAAATTCAGGAACCTCCCCAGAGGGTAAAAACAAGAAAAAATTTAGTAATCGGCAAAGAGGCAATTTACACTTTGCCTTTTCTTTTTACTCTTAATATTAAAATATCTATTTACAATTTAATAACAAAAAAAGTTTTTTCGTTTTTTTTGTTATTAAAAGTAATAAAAAAGAAAAATATTTTTTGTTTTATGATTTGTATTTTATACAAAAAGGAGTAAGAAAGTGAAAGAATATCTCAGTAATAAGCGTAAATATAAAATTATTTAGCTTTTTATCTTATTCATATCTTCAGTTTAACAAAATTTTTATTAAATAAATATTTTACCACAATTGAATTTACAAAGTAAAAGATTGCTGAAATCATAAATCAACAACCCTTTATTTTATAAATTTTATTCATATATCACATATTAAAGCTTTGGTGCGTTTTATGGTGCGTTAAACTATTCTAAATTACAGTATAGCTATATTATCTAATTTGCCAATTACCAACATCTTGGTAAGGTGGAGGTCGATGGTTCGATTCCATTCAGTGGCATGACTAAATTTAGCCTCTTAAGGCTTTTTTATTTTACCTATTATTTGATTATAACATATCAAAAGACAGACTTCACTGACTGTTTTCTTTTCTATGAGAAGAATTTTTAAAGAATATATTCCAAAAAGGCCTCCTTACATAAAAGAGGCCTAGATTTTTATAAAAAAGCAAAAAAAAAAAACATATTGAGTGAACTACCGAAAGAAATATTTCGGTAGACAGAGCTAGACTAAGCAGTGCTACTCGACGTTAATACGTCAACTCAAACACAGCGCCATCATCATAACACTCAATAAGTAATCTTATATAATATTTAAATCCGAACTCTCTTAAACAAGCTCGATGATTGCCATAGGGGCAGCATCACCACGACGTGGTTCAACTTTCAAGATACGAGTGTAACCACCGTTACGGCCTTCGTAGCGTTTAGCAATATCGTCGAACAATTTTTGAAGTGCAGTTGGGAAAGTTTCAGTTTCTTCGTTGAAATCTTTAATAGCGATTTCGTTACGAACGTAAGCTGCTGCTTGACGACGAGCGTGCAAGTCACCACGTTTACCAAGAGTGATCATCTTTTCAACTGTTTTACGGATTTCTTTAGCACGAGCTTCAGTTGTAACGATAGTTTCGTTGATGATAAGATCAGTTGTCAAATCACGAAGCATAGCTTTACGTTGTGAAGATGTGCGTCCAAGTTTACGGTAACCCATTTTTTTCCTCCTGTATTATTTTCGTTTTTTGAGCTCCAAGCCCAAGTCAGTCAATTTAACCTTGACTTCTTCTACTGATTTGTGACCGAGGTTTTTGACTTTAATCATGTCAGCTTCACTCATTTCCACAATATCAGCTACGGTATTGATTCCAGCGCGTTTCAAACCATTGTAAGCACGAACTGAGAAGTCCATTTCTTCGATAATTTTATCGAGGACACGTTCTGTTTTAACTTCTTCTTTAGCCACGAGAGTTTCAGATTCTGAAGCTGTTTCTGACAAGTCAACAAACAAGTTCAAGTGATCTGTCAAAATCTTCGCAGAGAGAGACAAAGCATCATCAGCAACGATTGTGCCGTTTGTAGTGATTTCCAAAGTCAACTTATCGTAAGATGCATCACCACCTACACGAGCTGGTTCTACTTGATAGTTAACTTTGCTAACTGGTGTGTAAATTGAGTCCACAGCAATAGTACCGATTGGTGCACCTTCGACTTTGTTTTCGTCAGCAGGAACGTATCCGTAACCTTTGTTTACTGTCATTACAGCACGCATAGAATGACCTTCTGCGATAGAGAAAAGATAATGGTCTTTATTGACAATTTCGATATCACTATCTGTCAAAATGTCACCTGCAGTTACTGTCATAGGTCCAGTAACGTCAAGCTCAATTTGTTTTTCATTTTCAACGTAAGATTTGATCGCAAGTCCTTTAATAGCAAGGATGATTTGGACCACATCTTCACGTACACCAGGGATTGTTGCAAATTCATGTTGAACACCTTCAATTTGAATTGAAGTAACAGCAGATCCAGGCAATGAAGACAAGAGAACGCGACGCAAAGAATTACCCAAAGTTGTACCATAACCACGTTCAAGTGGTTCTACTACAAACTTACCGTAAAATTCTGTTTCGTCAAATTTAATAATTTTTGGTTTTTCAAACTCAATCATGTATAGTCTCCTCTAAAAGAAAAGTAAAGTGATTTTGCAACTCACTAACGATTATACACGACGACGTTTTGGAGGACGTGCACCATTGTGAGGTACAGGAGTCACATCACTAATAGAAGTTACGTTAAGACCAGCAGCCGCGAGTGCACGGATTGCAGATTCACGACCAGAACCAGGACCTTTAACTGTAACAGATACTGTTTTCAACCCTTGCTCTTGAGCAGCTTTAGCAGCAGCTTCAGATGCCATTTGTGCAGCGAATGGTGTAGATTTTTTAGAACCTTTGAAACCAAGTGAGCCTGCAGATGACCAAGCAAGAGCGTTACCATGAACGTCAGTAATCATAATGATAGTGTTGTTAAAAGTTGATTGAATGTGGGCGATACCAGTTTCAATATTCTTTTTCACACGACGTTTACGAGTAATTTTTGCCATTTTAACTCCTTTCTAGATTATTTTTTCTTACCAGCGATAGCTTTAGCAGGACCCTTACGAGTACGTGCATTGTTTTTTGTGTTTTGTCCACGTGTAGGAAGTCCACGACGGTGACGCATACCACGGTAGCTACCAATTTCCATTAAGCGTTTGATGTTGAGGTTTACTTCACGACGAAGATCTCCTTCGAGTTTCAAGCCGTCAAGTTCACGACGAATTGCGTCTTCTTGATCAGATGTAAGGTCTTTAGTACGTACATCTTCTGAAACACCTGCAGCAGCAAGCACTTTTTTAGCAGTTTGAAGTCCAACACCGTAAACGTATGTCAATGAAATAACGATACGTTTTTCGTTTGGAATATCAACTCCAGCAAAACGAGCCATAATTTAATAGTTCCTTTCTATCCCTGACGTTGTTTATGTTTTGGATTTACAGGGCAAATTACCATAACACGACCGTTACGACGAATTACTTTACAGTATTCGCAGATTGGTTTAACTGATGGTCTTACTTTCATTGTGTCTTCCTTTCTATAGGTTACTGTGCTTTCGCACTCAATGAATGTCCAGGTTATTTAAAACGGTAGGTAATGCGTCCACGTGTCAAATCATATGGTGACATTTCCACTTGCACGCGGTCGCCAGGCAGGATACGGATATAATTCTTACGAATTTTTCCAGAAATCGTCGCCAAAACTTTGTGACCATTTTCAAGTTCAACAGTGAACATCGCATTCGGCATAGTATCAACTACTTTACCTTCAATTTCGATAACATCATCTTTTGCCAAGCAAAAGTACCTCCTTAAAAATCCCCGAAAGATACAAGTGTATCTAAAAAGTCGGACTGATATATTATAGCACACTGGCTGACAAATGACAAGCCCCCTATTTGTTTTTTTACTTTATTTTTCTTTCTTCTTTAATATTAACTGGTTGACATTTAATAGGACCCGTGTTATTATTAACCAGTAAATGAAAGGAGAGGGATTATGCATACAAATTTAGAAAATCAAATTGATCAATTCTTATCTCAAGTCATGCAATTCGCTGAAAATAAGCACGAAATTCTTCTTGGAAAGTGTCAAAGTGACATCAAATTAACTTCTACTCAAGAGCACCTTCTGATGCTCCTGAATGGGGAACCAACAACAAATGCTCGGATGGCAGAAACCCTCTCGGTTTCTCCTGCCGCCATTACTAAAGCTTTAAAAAAATTACAAGATTTAGAACTTATTTCGCCCACAAAAAGTAAAACCGATGAACGTGTTGTTTTATGGAATTTAACAGAAAAAGCACTACCCATTGCACGCGAACACGCTGCACATCATGAGGCAACACTGGACAGTTATCAGCAACTTACGCAGAAATATACAAAAGATGAACAAAAAGTAATTCAAGATTTTCTTCATCAACTCGCTGAAAAATTTAAGTAGTTTAGAAAGTAAATAAAAAATATGCCTTATATTGATGTTCAAAATGTAAGCTTTTATTATGACAACAATCCTGTTTTAGAAGACGTGAGTTACTCTGTTAACCCAGGGGAATTTGTCACTTTGACCGGAGAAAATGGCGCTGCAAAGTCAACGTTAATCAAAATAACGCTAGGAATTTTGAAACCTAAGTCTGGTAAAGTTATCATTGCACGCCATGACACACAAAATCGCCGTTTGCGTATTGCTTATGTCCCACAACAAATTTCAAGCTTCAATGCGGGCTTCCCCTCAACTGTTCATGAATTTGTTCGTTCGGGGCGCTACCCACGTAAAGGTTGGTTCCGCAAACTTACTGCACATGATGAAGAACACGTAGAAGCTGCGCTTAATGCTGTAGGTATGTGGGATTTTCGCCATAAAAAAATCGGCGAACTTTCCGGTGGACAAAAACAGCGCATCATCATTGCCCGTACTTTTGCATCTGACCCTGATGTCTTCGTTCTGGATGAACCGACTGTCGGGATGGACGATGTTACCACAGAAGCCTTTTATGAGCTCATGGCCCACGCTGCACATGAGCACGGCAAAAGTGTGCTCATGGTTACACACGATCCTGACTCTGTAAAAAAATACATGGATCGAAATATCCATCTGGCACGAGACAAAAACGGAAAATTTGAATGCTTTGAGGTCCACGGCGTCCCTAATTCAAAAATGAAAAAGGAGGTGAAAGCTAATGCTTGAAATCCTCTCTTATGACTTTATGCGTAACGCTTTACTGGCGACAACAGCCATCTCACTCTTTGCACCACTTCTTGGGGTCTTCCTTGTTCTGCGTCGCCAGTCTTTACTCTCTGACACCCTCTCCCATGTTTCTCTCGCAGGTGTTGCCTTCGGGGTTCTCTTTAGTCTAAATCCAACATGGACAACTTTAATTGTCGTTATTATTGCCGCTATCTTTATGGAATTTCTCCGTACCGTCTATAAAAATTATCTGGAGCTCGCAACTGCGATTTTAATGTCGGCTGGACTTGCTTTAGCCATGTTTATTATTAATGTGGCAGGAAGTAAAACCAGCATCAGCATTGACCAATATCTGTTTGGTTCAATTGTCACTATCGCTACTCCGCAAGTTGTCATGCTTTACATCATCGCTTTGATTGTTCTGGCTGGCTTTATTTTCTTCCTCCGTCCACTTTATGTGATGACTTTTGATGAAGATACCGCCTTGGTAGATGGTCTTCCTGTCCGAGCCATGTCAATGATTTTCAATATCGTGACTGGTTTGGCTATTGCCTTGATGATCCCAGCCTGTGGCGCTCTACTGGTTTCCGCAATCATGGTTTTACCCGCTAGTGTTTCTATGCTTATCGGAAAATCCTTTAAGACCGTACTCCTCTGGTCAGTAATCATTGGCTTCATTGGTATGAACAGTGGCTTGATCATTTCTTATTATTTCAATGCACCTGCAAGTTCTGCCATTACCTTAATCTTCGTTGCACTTTTCTTAATTGTTTCTTTATTGAAACGTCTTTTCCGAAGATAGACAAACAAAAAACACTGAGATAATGTTCAGTGTTTTTTTGTTTTATTTTAGCCAAGAACAGCTTGAATATCTTCAGTTACTTTCTCCATAGCTTGTCCGCCATCAATTGATTTAACTAAACCAAGTTCTGTATAGTGTTTCAAGATTGGTGCTGATTCTTTGATGTTCACTTCTAGGCGATTTTTAACTGTTTCTGGAACATCATCGGCACGTTGATAAAGGTCGTGGCCACCACATACATCACATGTGCCCTCAACTTTTGTAGGTTTGAAGAGCTTGTGATATGTTGCGCCACATGTACGACAGATATAACGTCCGCTTAAGCGTTCAACCAAGATATCTGGATTTACTTCGATGTTGATGACTGCATCAAGTTTAATACCAAGTTCTACTAACATTTTATCCAAAGCTTCTGCTTGGTCAAATGTACGTGGATAACCGTCAAGCAAGAAGCCTGAGGCTTTGATGTCATCTTGTGCCAAACGTTCTTTGACGATACCGTTTGTTACTTCATCCGGAACCAAAGCTCCTTTGTCGATATAAGATTTAGCAAGTTTGCCCATCTCTGTTTCGTTTTTCATCGCTGCACGGAACATATCTCCTGTAGAGATGTGATTCACACCGTAATTTTTAACGATAAATTCTGCCTGTGTACCTTTACCTGCGCCTGGCAAGCCCATGATTAACAAGTTCATTGTTTTCTCCCGTTTTCTTTCTTACAAGTTTTACTATAGATGCTGCAACTCTTACTTATGAGTTTACAGACAACATAATACAAATTATACCTTAATATTTTACCGCATTTCTTAAGATAAATAAAGAAAAACCTTGCCGAAGCAAGATTTTTTTAGCTTTCAATTGGATTATCCATAAATCCTTTGTAGTTTTTCTTGTAGAGATAACCTTCAAGTTGTTTAACAGCTTGAATGGCAACCTGAATCAAGATCAAGAGCGACGTCCCTCCCAAGGCAACGATTTTTGGCAATCCCCAAATATTTTGGGCAACGATTGGAAGAATCGAAATAAAGCCAAGGAAAAGTGCGCCGACTGTTGCCAAACGCATCAGTAAGCCTGAAACATATTTTTCAGTACCTTTACCTGGACGAACAGATGGGATATATGAACCTTGTTTTTGCAGATTTTCTGCCATCTTTTCTGGATTAACTTGTACAAATGAGTAGAAGAAGGTAAAGAGAACAATCAATAAGCCATAAAGTAACATCCCTGTCCATGTGTTATAAGAAAGGGCTGATTGTAAGCTATTCAGCCAGCCAACGTTGTTACCTTGAGCACGTTGTAAGAACTGTAAAATTGTTGCTGGAGCGGTTGTGATAGAACCTGCAAAGATTACGGGAATAACACCTGCTGGGTTAACACGAAGGGGCAAGTATGAACTTGTAGGCGCACCTTGTGTCAACTTAGTGTATTGAATCGGAACTTTACGTTCTGCTTGTTGTACAAATGTTGTGAAGTAAATAATCAATGCTGAAGCAACCACCAGAATAGCGACCATTACCCATGACATTGGAATTTGACTCGGACGAACATTTACAAACCACTCTGTATAAACTTCGTGAATGGCGCTTGGGATACCTGAAACGATACCCGCAAAGATAATAACAGAAATACCAGAACCAAATCCTTTTTCATTGATTTGTTCACCCATCCATGTCACAACCATTGATCCTGTGGTCAAAATGACACCAATCATTAGATAAGTTTGCCAGTTAGGATTTTGTACGATATTTGCCGTGCTCATAGCTTGGAAACCTGCAGTAATACCGATAGATTGAGCCATAGCCAAAACCAAAGTAATATAACGTGTGGCTTGATTAAGCTTACGACGTCCGATTTCCCCTTGTTTTGACCATTCTACAAACTTCGGCAAAATATCCATTTGTAAAAGTTGAACAATAATTGATGCTGTGATGTAAGGTGACACCCCCATAGCAAACAATGAATAGTTTTGCATGGCATTACCAGACACCAAGTTCATCATGTTCAAGAATGGTAAATCACTCAGGGCATTCAAGTTTTCAACATTGATCCCTGGTACTGTGATATGCGCACCTAATCGAAAGACAAACAGAATAAAGATGGTGAAGATAATCCGTGCTCTTACATCTTTTATCTTGAAAGCTTCCTTTAGAGTTTTGAAAAACATAATTTCCCTCTAAACTTTCTTAAATATTAACCCTATAAAATAAGCGGTTGAAAATCAACCGCCAATTGAATTATTTTGCTTCAAGAAGTTCTACAGAACCACCAGCAGCTTCAATAGCAGCTTTCGCAGCAGAAGATGCTTTAGCAACGTTAACCTTAAGGTTTTTAACTGTCAATTCGCCGTTAGCAAGAACTTTGATACCAGATTTAACATCTTTGATGATTTTAGCAGCTACAAGAGTTTCAGCTGTAACTTCAGCGCCATCACCAAGACGGTTCAAAGTGTCAAGGTTTACGATTGCGTATTCTTTACGGTTTACGTTAGTAAATCCGCGTTTTGGAAGACGACGGAACAATTCTGTTTGTCCACCTTCAAAACCAGGACGTACGCCACCACCTGAACGTGATTTTTGACCTTTTTGTCCACGACCAGATGTTTTACCGTTACCAGATGAAGTACCACGACCTACACGGTTGCGAACTTTACGGCTGCCTTCAGCAGCTTTCATTTCATGAAGTTTCATGTTTTCTCCTTATTTTGTACAATGCTGCCGCCTCGCTCCACTCTAAGGAAGGATGGAGTTCAACTCGCCTGTACTTTTCTAATTTTCGGCTTTTAAACCTTTTCTATTTTACTAAATTTACTCTGAAAAAGCAAATCATCCATGGCTCTTTCTTTTTGGAAACAAAAAAAGAGTATGTCTTTCATACCCTTTTTTAATTTATTTTGCTGGAACTTCAATTTTTCCTGAAACAATATCAGCTTTTGCTGCTTCAACTGCTTTCCAAGCCTCATCTGAAGCGTTATCTCGAGCAAGCGTTACACCACCGTTAGAAAGATCATACTTGAGATTTTCACCACCAGGGAATTTTCCTTTTTCTGTTCTATTGGCAATATCTTTCACTGCGTTTCCAACTTCTTTAACTGTTGAAACAAGGACAAAGTTTGATTTTTTACCATCTTTTGATGTATAGCCACCCAAGTATTCTTGGTCTTGGTCAACACCAACAACCCAGACTTTGTCTTCTTCTTTTCTTGTTTCATTCAAATTCTTAGCTTCTGTGAACAAGCCTGTTCCAACACTGCCCGCTGCTTGATAAATCACATCCGCGCCACTAGCGTACATTGCAGAAGCCATTGTTTTACCTTTACCGGCATCTGTGAAGGATTGCGCATATTGTACATCCACTTTGATATCTGGCGATACTGATTTGGCACCCGCTGTAAACCCTGTTTCAAAAGCGGCAAGCACATCTGACTTGATCCCACCAATGAAACCAACATGGTTTGTTTTACTTGTTTTGGCTGCGGCAACACCTGCAAGGTAAGCTGACTGTTGATCCGCAAAAGTTGCAGAGACAACGTTGTCTTTACCTTCGATGACAGAATCGATAACAGCAAATTTGGTATCAGGATTATTTTGTGCCGCTTGAGAAGTTGCTTCGTGCAAGACAAAGCCGATACTGAACACAAGATCATAACCACCTGAAACGGCCGAATTAAAGTTTGAAGTGAATTCAGCTGGAGAGTTAGACTGGAAGTAGTTAATTCCTTTCCCCTTTGAAAGTCCGTTGTCTTTCCCCCAAGCTTGAAGACCTTCCCAAGCGGATTGGTTAAATGAGCGATCATCGACCCCATCATTACCTAACACTAAGGCTGCATTAAGGTCTGTTTTCCCTTGCGATCTTTCTGTATTGCGTCCTCCGCAACCTGCAAGTACAATTACTGATGCAAGTGCTACTGTCGCAAGTGCAAAAATTCGTTTGTTCATTCTTCTCTTCCTTTCACATTTAAAAACAATTATACCTTAAAATTTAATGTACATTTTTACTTATTTAATTGGACATCTTGAAAATTTTTACAATTTCCTCAGAAAAAAAGTCCAGATAATCTGAACTTTTTTAATTATTATTTAACTTCTTCAATTGTTACCAAGTGTGAAATTGAGTTAGCCATGCCGCGAAGTGCTGCATTGTCTTCTTTCACAACTGATGAACCAAGTTTACCAAGGCCAAGTGCAACAACAGTTTTACGTTGTGCAGGGATACGGCCGATTGGTGATTTTACCAATGTAATTTTGATTTGAGCCATGATATCCTCCTTATGCCAAATCGCTTACTGATTTGCCGCGGAGTTCCGCAACTTCTTCAGCGCGTTTCAATTGTTGCAAACCTTCAACTGTTGCACGAACAACGTTGATTGCTGTGTTTGAACCTAATGATTTAGATGTTACGTCAGCAACACCTGCGAGTTCGAGGACGGCACGAACGGCACCACCTGCGGCAACTCCAGAACCTTCTACAGCTGGTTTGATAAGGATTTTACCACCGCCGAATACACCAAGTACTTCGTGAGGTACAGTAGTTCCTACCATAGGAACTGTCACGATGTTTTTCTTAGCTGCTTCGATAGCTTTACGGATTGCTTCTGGAACTTCTTGAGCTTTACCAGTACCGAAACCTACGCGACCGTTACGGTCACCAACTACAACAAGTGCAGCAAAGCGGAGACGACGTCCACCTTTAACAACTTTAGTAACGCGGTTAATTCCAACAACGCGTTCTTCGAATTCTTTAACTTCTTCGTTTCTAGCCATTTTAATGATTACCCCTTTCCTTAGAATTTCAATCCAGCTTCACGTGCAGCTTCTGCAAGTGCTTGGATACGTCCGTGATAGAGATAACCACCGCGGTCAAATACAACTGCTTCGATGCCTTTAGCTTTAGCAGCTTCAGCAACAAGTTTACCAACTTCAGCAGCTTGTTCTGTTTTAGTACCAGTCAATTTGAGTGATGATGCAGATGCAAGTGTTACAGCTGCTTCGTCATCAATAACTTGTGCATAAATGTTTGTGTTTGAACGGAATACGTTCAAACGTGGAGTCTCAGCAGTACCTGAGATTTTTCCGCGAACGCGAATGTGGCGTTTTTGACGGAGTTTGTTTTTATCTGGTTTAGAAATCACAATTCTACCTCTTTAAATATTTTATATTTCGATAGTTTCTGCCATCGATTTTCTTGCAAAAAATGCAAGCGGGAAGTTTCTGTCTGTACAGAATTTTGGCAAACTTACATTCACCAAATGACGGATCATAATCTCAAAGAGATTATTTACCAGTTTTACCTTCTTTACGACGTACGAATTCGCCAACGTAACGAATACCTTTACCTTTATAAGGTTCTGGTGAACGACGGCTACGGATGTAAGCAGCTGTTTGACCAACTACTTCTTTATCTGAACCTGAAACGTTGATGTGTGTAGCATCTGGAACTTCAAAAGTGATTCCTGCTGGAGCTTCGATTTCGTCTGGGTGAGATTTACCAACAGCCAATACAAGTTTTGAACCTTGAAGTTGTGCACGGTAACCAACCCCGATCATTTCGAGTTCTTTACGGAAACCTTCGCTAACACCAACAACCATGTTGTTGAAGTTTGCACGAGTTGTTCCGTGGATAGTTTTCATTTCTTTAGAATCATTTGGACGTTTGAATGTTACTTCAGAACCATTGATTTCCATTGTGATTGCTTCTGCAAATGTACGAGTCAATTCGCCTTTAGGGCCTTTAACTGTTACTGTTGCGCCATTTTGTTCAACTGTTACACCAGCTGGCAAAACAACGACTTTATTACCAATACGTGACATGTTTTTTTACCTTTTCTGTTAAATTATCAAGAGTATTTCTACTGCCTGTTTTCACAATTATAATACTTTTAGCTTACGGGTAAAGGATTACCAGATGTAAGCAAGAACTTCACCACCGATGTTCTTAGAACGTGCAGCTTTGTCAGTTACAACGCCTTCAGATGTTGAGATGATTGCTGTACCAAGTCCGTTAAGTACGCGTGGTACTTCGTCAGATTTAACGTAAACACGGAGACCTGGTTTAGAGATACGTTTCAAGTTAGTGATAACTTTTTCGTTGTTTTTTCCGTATTTCAAGAATACACGGATAACACCTTGTTTGTTATCTTCAACGTACTCAACGTCTTTCACATAACCTTCAGCTTTGAGGATTTCTGCGATTTCACGTTTGATTTTTGAAGCAGGTGCTTCAACAACTTCGAAACGACGCATGTTTCCGTTACGGATACGTGTGAGGAAGTCTGCAATTGGGTCTGTCATTACCATAATGTAATTTCTCCTTATTTGTAGTTTGGGTTTGTTCAATCCCACTTTCAAATTAATGAGGTCTTTTTAAAAAGACCGAACTTATATAGTTTATCAAATTATTTCTATCGTGTCAATAGGCTCGGGTGTTTCTTCCTCCATTTAATTTTAAAAAAAGAAAAAACACAGTCCGCGAAAGAGGCGCTGTGTTTTCTTAATAATAAAGATATTTCGACTAAAGAATTATTCTTCTCTCTCTTCGGCTTTTTCTTGAAGAACCGATGTTTTAGAAAAAGAAAATAGTTGAAAAACAAGGAAAGCTAATAAGACACAAATGATAAGAATCTCCATCTTCTATTCCCCATTTTCTTCTAACCCCTGCATGGCATTTAAAGCCTCTTGCCAGGTCGGCACTGAAAAACCAATGGCTTCTGTTTTCTTTAAACTCAATGTGGAGTTGTAAGGGCGTTTTACCGTTGATGAAAGCTCCACTGTCGCAAGAGGCAAAAGCTTGACTTTTTCTTTACGCAAAATATATTTTGCAAATTCAAACCAAGAAAGATTTTCTGTTTCCGCTTTTGCGTTGGACAGATGATAAATACCATATTCTGGTTTATGTTGCACCAAGTAAATCATGAAATCAGCCAATGTTCTGGTCCAAGTGGGGCAACCAAATTGATCATTGACCACCATAATTACCTGTTCTTCTTTATTCTTGGCTTTCTTTTTCATCGTGGAGACAAAATTATTACCGTAGCATCCAAAAAGCCAGCTTGTACGAATGATGTAATGTTTGGTGGTGTTTTCCCGCACAGCATTTTCGCCTAATAGTTTGGTATAACCATAGTGGGTTTGCGGTTGTGGAACAGCGTCTACTTCCCACTCTTTTCCAAGCGCCAAGTCGCCGCTGAAGACATAGTCAGTGGAGACATAAAGTAATAATGCCCCCACCTTCTCAGCAGCTTGTGCGATATTTTCTGTCCCGACAGCATTGACCTGATGAGCTAAATGTCGCTCTTCTTGTTCTGCTTTTTCGACTGCAGTATAGCCTGCGCAAAGATAAATAATTTGTGGCTTATAGCGGGAAAAATACGCATCTACTGCAGCTTTATCGGTGATATCTAACTCTTGTGATCCTGTAGAGAGATAAGGAATTTTTTCTGCCTCAAGTCGTAAGCAAAGTTCCCGTCCCAACAAACCATTTTTTCCTATGATCAGATTCATTCTTGACTTTCTAGTGATTGAATCACTTCACGCAACTGTTTCACGGAGTTTTTAAAAGCTTTCCGTTCATATGCATCAATATTTAATTCGATAATTTCTCTTACACCGGTTTGGTTTACGACTGATGGCACACCAGTAAAGATGCCTTCTTCACCATATTGACCTTCTAAGTATGCCGAAACAGGAAGAACTGCTTGTTCATTATTAAGAATAGCTTTTACTATTCTTGCTGTGCTCATTCCGATACCATAATAAGTCGCTTTTTTGCGGTCAATAATTTCATAAGCAGCATTTTTAACCTTGTCGGATAAAATTTGTAAATCGGCAACTTCTAAGCGGTTATTTTGCACGATAAATTCAAGAATTGGTTTACCACCAACCGTCGTATGCGACCACACTGCAACTTCTGAATCCCCATGTTCACCAATAATATAACCGTGGATACTTCGAGGATCCATCTCAAGTTTTGTCGCGAGTTCTTTACGGAAACGTGTTGTATCCAGGGTTGTCCCTGTTCCGACAACTCTAGAAGCTGGTAAACCTGAAGCTTTCCAAGCACAGTAAGTCAGAACATCTACAGGGTTAGAAGCAATGACAAAGACGCCGTCAAAGCCAGACTTCATGACCTCGTCCACAATAGATTTCATTATTTTAGCATTTGTATCTACAAGCTCTAAACGTGTTTGTCCTGGTTTTTGATTAATCCCTGCCGTAATAACAACCACATTTGCATCTTTACATTCTTCATAGCCGCCTGATTTGACATTTACATTTTCTTGACCCCAAGCGATGCCGTCAAGGAGGTCCAAAGCTTCACCCTCAGCTTTTTCTTGATTCACATCAATCAGCACAAGGTCATTAACAATCCCTTGATTAATCATAGAGTAAGCAATGCTTGTTCCGACAAATCCTGTTCCGACAACGACTACTTTTCTATTTGTTACTTGCATATTTACACTTCCTTCTCTATTATTTCTCTATATCTATATTAAGCCATCATTCGACATTTGTAAAATGAATTAATTTAATGATAGGTATTAAATTATTTAATTAATTTTGGCGTTTGTACTGATGTAGAAAAATACTGCTCATCCGATAATACCGTGGCGCAAACTGCCGAATGTTTTCGGAATGATAGCCCACTAAAAATTTATTATGATCAACAATCAAGGGTGTCTGTAACAGTTCAGCATTTTCACTGAGATAAACGACTGCCTCATTAAAATGCATCTGTTGGAGACGAAGAATTTTTCGGTACAAATCTTCTGTGCAACGTTTCGTGGACTTCACTATGTCATCAATACCATTTTCGGTTAATCGAAGCATGTATGACAAGTCTTCACTGCTCACACAATCTATCGAACATTTTCGATAAGGAATGTGGTGGTCATTCAGCCAATTTATTGCCTTTCTACTGGATAAACAAGAGTTGCGATAGTAGATAGTAATCATTTTTTCTCCTTGGTTATGTCTGTCATATTTCTATAAATAGTGTAGAGCTTTACTTTTGATTTGTAAAATAAATCTATTTAATTAGAAAGATTATTAAATGTAATCAAATCACCAAAATATTAATTAATATATTTAATTACAACTATCAAAAAGATTTATTTTACCTATTCATAACTTTATAGTATACTAAGAGCGTAGTTAATCACTCCATCATGTTGAAGACACCTTGAAAAGTTCTCTGATCCTCAGAGACCCTTACCCAAAAAAATTTATGACAAAAAACAATTACAATTCTCTTTTCAATCTGTTAAAACTTGATTTTAGAGCAGTACTTTTCGTACTGCTTTTTTTATAAAAAAAAAGGAATAAATTCCTTTTGTTACACTTTATAATTCAATACTTCTGCGATATGGATGATATCCATACTTATTTTTCGTAAATTGTTAAGAATCCGAATGTCTTCAAAATCTGCTCGCAGCAAATCTCTATTGACTTGAGTAAGGTTAAAAATTTCCCGCTCTAACTTTTTAATCTCATGTAGTAGACGCTTTTCTTCCTCATATTTTTTATCTTTAAAGAATATAAAAACTTGATCTAACATCCTCTCTATTAGTGGGACGATAGACTCCATGACCAGCTGAATGGCCAATTCATTTTTTTCCTTATCTACTTCTTCTTCCGAGTAATCGTAGCCATCCAGTGTCAAGACAATCTCTTTTGTATAAGCCTCAATCTGGGCCAGATAATTAATAATTTTATATGCTCTTCCCACAGAAATAGCATATTTATCCTTAAGCTCAACTGTATTCAGATTGACAAGTGCCCGATTAATCTCCTGGACCAAGTAGTTGATTAACGCTTCGTTCGTAAGACCCGTACTTCTTTTTTCTCCACGTTGAACATTCATTCCTTCGGCAAAATCCTCTTGTATAAGCTCAAATGTGCGTTGAATTTCTTTAAGGATATGCTCAACTTCAATTTCTGGTGTGCGGAGTAACCTACGGTCAATAAATTTTAGTTTCAGGTGTGTTGTATCATCTGGTGCATTTCTAACACTCTTTTCTGCCAGCTGAATAATGAACTTCGAGAGTGGCAACAAAATAAAAAGTGTTGCCACATTAAAAATAATATGTGCATAAACGAGTTGCAGCGCAATATTTTCAGAAGTCTTTTGAATAAGACTGACAAAGCCGAAAGGTAAAATCGTCAAAGCAGTGAAAAGGAGCGCTCCAATAATATTAAACCAGACATGGACCATCGCAGTCTGCTTGGCTGTTTTATTTCCACGAAGTGCTGCGAGAAGAGTGGTTACAACAGTCCCCACATTAAACCCATACAGAATAAATATGGCTTGATGTAAATCAACTACAATACCCGCAGCAACCATCGTCAGCAAAATCCCTACTGAAGCAGTTGAACTTTGAATCAAAGCAGTAACAGCAAAGCCCACCAATAAACCCACGAGAGGCATTTGCGTATGCGTAAACAGTTCCGCCATGAGAGGCGCTTCTCTTAAAGGGATCATTGAAGCACTCATCAGATTGAGTCCTAAAAATAAGAGTCCAAACCCTAACAAGATCATCCCCATATGATTGAAAGCCTTACGTTTCATAAACAGTGTGGCAATTGTGCCTACAAAGATAACAAAGGGAACAATATCTTGAATATTAAATGTAAATAAAATCCCTGTTAAGGTGGTACCGGCATTGGCCCCCATAATAATTCCTGCAGCTTGGCTCAAATTCATCAATGATGAATCAATAAACCCTAAAACCATAACCGTTGTTGCTGTAGAACTTTGAATGACCGCGGTGATAATAAAACCTAAAAAAGCGCCGAGCCATTTATTGCGTGTCAAACGTTTTAAGATTTTTTTTAATTGAGAACCGGCAATCAAGCTTAAACCATCACTCATCAAGCTCATACCGTATAAGAAAAGGCCCAATCCGCCCAATAAGAAAAAGATGTCGTAGATGGTCATCACAAAGTCTCCAATTTGCATCATGCTTTTATTTATTTTTTACTTTATTTAAGTATATCTTATTTTAATTCCATTAAAAAACAATATTGTAATAAAAATATATTTGAAAACAAAAAAAAACTTCCTCAAATGAGAAAGTGTTTTTATCTGTTAGAACCACAATCCCCCGTGGAGATTGCATGGGCAATAAGCTAAGCTTCTGAAATGCCCTTTTATATCAATTTCAAATTACCAAGATGCTTTCTTAACGCCTGGAAGTTGACCTTTGTAAGCCAACTCACGAAGACAGATACGGCAAAGTTTAAATTTGCGGTAAACTGAATGTGGGCGTCCGCAGCGTTCGCAACGAGTGTAGGCTTGCGTTGAGAATTTTGCAGGGCGTTGGTTTTTAACAACCATAGATTTCTTAGCCATTAGTTATTCTCCTATCCTATTATTTAGCAAACGGCATGCCAAGTTTAGCAAGCAATTCATGTGATTCTTCGTCAGTGTTCGCAGTTGTTACGATAACAACATCCAAACCACGTACTTTATCAACATCATCGTATGAGATTTCTGGGAAGATCAATTGTTCTTTCACACCAAGTGTGTAGTTTCCGCGTCCATCAAACGCTTTGTTTGATACACCGTGGAAGTCACGTACACGTGGAAGAGAAACAGTTACGAGTTTATCCAAAAATTCGTACATGCGTTCGCCACGAAGAGTTACTTTCGCACCGATAGCTTGACCTTCACGAAGACGGAAAGCCGCGATTGATTTTTTAGCTTTAGTAATCAACGGTTTTTGACCAGAGATCAAAGCCAATTCAGCAACGGCTTTGTCAAGGTTTTTAGAGTTGCTTACTGCATCCCCAACACCCATGTTAAGCACGATTTTTTCAACTTTTGGCACTGCCATGATTGAAGTGTAACCGAATTTTTCAGTCAATGCTGGTACTACTTCGTTAGAGTATTTTTCTTTTAAACGATTAGTCATATTCTTTCTCCTTCCCGTCTTAGTCTAGGACTTCGCCTGATTTTTTGTTGAAACGAACTTTTTTGCCGTCAACTTCTTTATAACCAACACGACCTGCTACACCGTTTTTGTCGAGCACTTGTACGTTAGAAACGTGGATAGGTGCTTCGATTTCAAGGATAGCGCCGTTTGGATTAACAGCGTCTGGTTTTTGGTGTTTCTTCATGATAGCAACACCTTCAACGATGACTTTGTTCATTTTTGGTAAAGCTTTGATTACTTTACCTGTTGTACCGCGGTCTTTACCTGCGATAACTTTTACAGTATCTCCAGTTTTTACAAACATTTGATATTCCTTTCTTACGCCCTCTGGGCACCCTACATGTAGGGGACTATTTCTATCTATGATAGAAGTGGATTTATAAATGTGGAATAAAATTCCTTTTGTTGATTTTGACATCAATAGCGGGATGCTCTCCCGCTATTTCGACATCCTCTAAATATTAGAGAACCTCAGGTGCCAAAGAAACAATCTTCATGTAACCAGCTTCGCGAAGTTCACGAGCTACTGGGCCAAAGATACGTGTTCCTTTAGGTGTTTTATCGTCACGGATAATAACTGCTGCGTTTTCGTCAAATTTGATGTAAGATCCATCAGGACGTTTAGCACCAGATTTAGTACGAACGATAACAGCTTTAACAACTTCACCTTTTTTAACAGCTCCACCAGGGGCAGCTGATTTTACTGTAGCTACGATAACATCACCAATACCAGCGAATTTACGGCTTGAACCACCGAGTACACGGATAGTCAAGATTTCTTTGGCACCAGAGTTATCTGCAACTTTCAAACGGCTTTCTGTTTGAATCATGCTTTTTTCCTCCTAGTTAGCTTAGATAATTACAGCTTCTTCAACGATTTCGATCAAGCGGAAACGTTTGTCTTTTGAAAGAGGACGAGTTTCCATGATACGTACGATATCACCAGTTTTGGCAGTATTGTTTTCGTCATGAGCTTTGTATTTTTTAGAGTAGTTAATGCGTTTACCATAGACTGGGTGGTTACGTTTAGTTTCTACGACAACTGTGATAGTTTTATCCATTTTGTCTGAAACCACGCGGCCTTGATAAACTTTACGTTGATTACGTTCCATTTATGTATTTCTCCCGATCTATTTAGTCAATTCGCGTTGCACAGTTTTAACACGTGCAATTGTTTTCTTCACTTCGTCAAGTTTCGCTGTGTTTTCGAGACGACCAGCTGCAGCTTGGAAACGAAGTTCAAACAATTCTTTTTTCAATTCAGCTTCGCGTGTAGCCAATTCGTCGATTGACAAAGCGCGGAGATCCTTGAGAAGTGATTTTGTTTCGTTCAATTTCATTCTGCGTCACCTCGTTTTACAAATTTAGTCTTGACTGGAAGTTTGTGAGATGCAAGACGCAAAGCTTCACGTGCTACTTCTTCACTTACACCAGCAATTTCAAACATGATTTTACCACGTTTAACTGGTGATACCCAACCTTCAGGAGCACCTTTCCCTGAACCCATACGCACACCAATAGCTTTGGCTGTGTAAGATTTATGAGGGAAGATTTTAATCCAAACTTGACCGTTACGTTTCATGTAACGAGTCATAGCAATACGGGCTGCTTCGATTTGACGGTTAGTGATCCAGTGAGAAGTAGTCGCTTGAAGACCAAATTCACCGAATGCGATTTCTTTACCGCCTTTAGCTTCGCCACGCATTTTACCGCGGAATTCACGACGGTGTTTTACACGTTTTGGTACTAACATGGATTAATTTTCTCCTTTCACAGATTTTTTAGTTGGGAGAACTTCACCACGGTAGATCCAAACTTTAACGCCGAGTTTACCGTAAGTAGTGTCTGCTTCTTCCCAAGCATAGTCGATATCCGCACGCAATGTGTGGAGTGGAACTGTACCTTCAGAGTATCCTTCTGCACGGGCGATGTCCGCACCGTTCAAACGACCAGATACTTGAGTTTTGATACCTTTAGCTCCTGCACGCATAGCACGTTGGATAGCTTGTTTTTGAGCACGACGGAAAGCGATACGTGCTTCAAGTTGTTTAGCAATTCCTTCACCAACTAAGTGAGCATCCAAGTCAGGACGTTTGATCTCAACGATGTTGATGTGAACTTGTTTACCAGTGAGTTTGTTGAGGTCTGCACGAAGTGCATCAACGTTAGCACCAGATTTACCGATAACCATACCTGGTTTTGCAGTGTGCAAAGTAACGATAACTTTGTTTACAGCACGTTCTGTTTCAATAAGTGAAACTGAAGCATCAGCAAGTTTTGTTTGAACGAGTTGGCGAATTGCCAAATCTTCGTGAAGGTAATCCGCATATTCTTTCTCAGCATACCATTTGGCATCCCAGTCGCGAATAACGCCAACACGCATACCAATTGGATGAATTTTTTGACCCACGATTTTACCTCCTTATTCTTTCTCAGCCACTACTACTGTAATGTGGCTAGTACGTTTGTTGATTGGTGAAGCTGAACCTTTCGCACGTGGACGGAAACGTTTCATTGTTGGTCCTTCGTTGACGAAAGTTTCGCTAACTACCAAGTTAGCTTTTTCAAGACCAAAGTTGTTTTCTGCATTAGCGATAGCTGAGTTCATTACTTTAAGAACTTCTGCAGCACCTTTAGTCGGTGTGAATTTCAAGATTGCGATTGCATCCGCAACACGTTTACCACGAATCAAGTCTGTAACAAGACGAGTTTTACGAGGTGAAACGCGAACTGTTTTTGCAGTTGCTTTAGCTGAAGTGATTTCTGCCATTTTGTTCTCCTCCTATTAACGTCTAGTTTTCTTGTCGTCAGCAGCGTGACCACGGTAAGTACGAGTTGGTGCAAATTCACCTAATTTGTGTCCAACCATATCTTCTTGAACATAAACGGGAACGTGTTTGCGACCATCGTAAACAGCAATTGTAAGTCCTACAAAGTTAGGGTAGATTGTAGAACGGCGTGACCAAGTTTTGATCACTGATTTCTTTTCGGCGTTTTCTTGAGCTTCGACTTTTTTCATCAAATGCTCGTCAGCGAAAGGCCCCTTCTTAAGACTACGACTCATGTTTTTGAGTTCTCCTTTAAATTTGATACCACGCTGGCTACTAGGGCCAGGTTGGCGGATGATTTATATAGACATCTTCTCGACATCTTACTAAAGTTGACAAGCTTTATCAATTTTAGCAAGACGCCGAGAAGGCATCTCAATAAAATATCTTACACATAGCGTTAAGTTTTATTTTTTAATAAAAGTAAAACTTAGCTTATGCTGCAAAATTATTTATCGTTGATACGTTTAACAATAAGTTTGTTAGAACGTGCGTTTTTGTTACGTGTTTTGAGACCAAGAGCTGGTTTGCCCCATGGAGTCATTGGTGATTTACGACCAACAGGTTGTTTACCTTCACCACCACCGTGTGGGTGATCATTCGGGTTCATTACAGAACCACGAACGGTTGGACGGATACCACGCCAACGTGTACGACCAGCTTTACCGTAGTTGATCAAGTTGTGTTGTTCGTTACCAACTGTACCAACTGTAGCACGACAAGTTGAAAGAATCATACGCATTTCGCCTGATTGAAGACGAACAAGTGTATATTTACCTTCTGTACCAAGTACTTGTGCAGATGTACCAGCTGAACGTACGAGTTGTCCACCTTTCCCAGGTTTCATCTCGATGTTGTGGATCAAAGTACCAACTGGAATGTTAGCAAGTGGCAATGCGTTACCAACTTTGATATCTGATTCAGGACCAGAAACAACTGTCATACCAACTTCAAGACCTTTAGGTGCAAGGATGTATGATTTGATACCATTTTCGTATACGATAAGGGCAATATTAGCTGAACGGTTTGGATCGTATTCGATTGTAGCAACTTTAGCTTTTACGTTATCAGTTGTACGTTTGAAGTCGATCAAACGGTATTTACGTTTGTGTCCGCCACCGTGGTGACGTACTGTAATGCGGCCAAGGTTGTTACGACCAGCAGTTTTGCTAAGACTTACAAGCAAGCTCTTTTCAGGAGTACTTGTAGTGATTTCTGCAAAATCGCTACCAGTCATGTTACGACGACCGTTTGTGGTAGGTTTGTAAACTTTAATTCCCACGATTTTCCTCCTCTATTATTCTGCGTCTTCGCCGAAGATATCAATAGATTTTGAACCTTCAGTCAAAGTGATAATTGCTTTTTTGTAGCCAGGTTTGAAACCTGTGTATTTACCAACGCGTTTAGCTTTAGGCTTAACGCTGATTGTGTTTACAGATGCAACTTGAACACCTTCAAATGCTGCTTCAACAGCTTGTTTGATAAGGAGTTTGTGTGCGCGAGCATCTACTTCAAAAGTGTATTTCTTTTGATCCATTGCTTGCATAGAAGCTTCTGTAATAATTGGTTTACGGATTACGTCATAAAGAGACATTATGCAAGAACCTCCTCAATTTGAGACAGAGCTGCTTGAGTAGCAAGAACTTTGTCAGTGTTTACAAGATCAAGTACGCTTACTGAGCTAGCAGTTGATACTTTCACGTTTTTAAGGTTACGAGCAGAGAGTTCTGCGAATTCGTTACCTTCGTTAGGAAGAACAACAAGCACTTTACGTTCGATTGAAAGAGCTTCAAGAACTTTAGCGAATTCGCTAGTTTTTGGTGCTGAGAAGTTCAACTCATCAACAGCCAAGAGTGTGTTGTCGATAACTTTTTGTGAGTAAGCTGATTTAAGAGCCAACTGACGTACTTTTTGTGGAAGTTTGTAAGCATAGCTACGTGGGTTAGGACCGAAGACAGTACCACCACCACGGAATTGTGGTGAGCGGATTGAACCTTGACGGGCACGTCCAGTTCCTTTTTGACGCCATGGTTTCTTACCGCCACCAGATACGAGTGAACGGTTTTTATGAGCGTGTGTACCTTGACGGAGGCTAGCACGTTGTGAAAGAACGACATCAAATACTACAGTTTCGTTTGGTTCAATACCAAATACTGCATCGTTAAGTGTTACTTCACCAGCTTGTGTGCCGTCTTGTTTAAATAATGATACTTTTGCCATTATAATCTATCTCCTTTCCTTATTATTTAGATTTGATCGCTGATTTAATAACGATCAATGATTTTTTAGATCCAGGTACGTTACCTTTTACAAGGATAACGTTTTGTTCTGGAAGTACTTGAGCGATAACAAGGTTTTGTACAGTAACTTTTTTGTTACCCATACGTCCAGCAAGGCGTTTACCTTTAGGAACTTTGTTAGCCGCAACAGGACCCATTGAACCAGGACGACGGTGGTAACGTGAACCGTGAGCCATTGGCCCGCGTGATTGTCCCCAACGTTTGATTGGTCCTTGGAAACCTTTACCTTTAGAAGTACCGGTAACATCAACGACATCTCCAGCTTCGAAAGTATCAACTTTAATTTCTGATCCAACTTCTAAGCCTTCGATTCCTTTGAATTCACGAATGAAGCGCTTAGGAGCTGTGTTAGCTTTAGCTACATGACCTTTGGCAGGTTTGTTAGACAAAACTTCACGTTTGTCATCGAAACCAACTTGAACAGCTTCATAACCGTCTGTATCGACAGTTTTTGTTTGAAGCACAACGTTCGGAGTTGCTTCGATCACAGTTACGGGGATTAATTCACCGTTGTCTGTGAAGATTTGAGTCATTCCCACTTTTTTCCCTAAGATTCCTTTTGACATGAGAATTACCTTTCTTATAATTTAATTTCGATGTTTACGCCACTTGGAAGATCAAGTTTCATCAATGAATCAACAGTTTTTTGTGTTGGTTCGATGATGTCGATCAAACGTTTGTGTGTACGCATTTCAAATTGTTCGCGAGAGTCTTTGTATTTGTGAGTCGCGCGGATAACTGTGTAGACGCTACGGTCAGTTGGAAGTGGGATTGGACCACTTACTTCTGCGTTTGTACGTTTTGCAGTTTCTACAATTTTTTCAGCAGCAGCGTCAAGGATACGGTGTTCGTATGCTTTGAGGCGGATACGGATTTTTTTAGTTGCCATTTTTTCTCCTTCGTCTATTTGTTAATAGGCTAGCTCAGCGGGAAAACCGACACTGAAGTATGGCAATACTTTCGGGTGTGTCGCAACCTCTCGCTTCGTCGCTAATACTGTAATTTTTACAGCACCTATCTATTCTATCAAAGCGACTTTGTCTTGTCAAGGGTGTAATCCACTTTTATTTAATTTATTTTACAGCACTAAGATATTTCTTTACTACTTCCCTTCCCTTTATTCCACCAATATTTTGCGACAGAATAATTCACATGCTTTTAGAAATACTATATAATAGTAATAAATACATATTAATTTATATAGGAGAACTTATGATTAAAGAATTCAAAGAATTTATTCTACGTGGAAATGTCTTAGACTTGGCAGTTGGTGTTATCATTGGTGCCGCTTTTACGGCTATTGTCACTTCTTTGGTAAATAATCTTATCAACCCGCTTATCGGTCTTTTTGTTCAAGATGGCGCTTTGACTCAAATGACAGTTAAGGTTGCTGGCGCAACTTTTGCTTACGGTGCTTTCTTAAATGATGTCTTAAACTTCTTGATTACAGCCTTTGTCATTTTCATTCTTATAAAAGCTATCAATAAACTTTTCCCTAAGAAAGAAGAGCAAGAGGAAATTGTTTCTAACGATGAATTAGATACTCTGCGTGAAATTCGTGACCTTTTGAAAGAAAAAGAACTTACAAAATAAGATTACACATTAAAAACCTCTATCTATAATAGAGGTTTTTAATGTGTAAGAAATGCTCTAACTTTCCTATCAAAATTGAATTTTAAAAAGACAAAGCGGAAAAAATTATCTGCAAGTACAGCAAACCAGATACCTTCTAATCCAAAAGTAAATGTTTGACTTAGGATATAACCGAGACCCACACGTATAAGAAGCATACCGATAATTGTTGTATATAAAGGGAGTTTTGCATTGCCTATCCCTTGAAAAGCTGCCGTATAAGTGGTCGTTCCGGTGACAAAAAAAGTTGCCAAAAAAGAAAAGAGGATAACAGTGTTACTTGAAGCTATAGCGACAGTGTCTGTCGTAAAAAGATTGCTTAATGATGTAGAAACCAAGACAAGAAGCAAACCAATGCTCAACATCATCCCTGTCGCCAGCCAGTAGGTTCTTTTAATATAGGATTGAATCGCTCCATAGTTATCTTGACCAAACTCTTGAGCCACCAAGATAACCGTTACAGTAGCTAAACCGAATGCCGGCATATAGTTGAATTGAGTTATACTTTCCCCAATCGCATTTCCTGCAAAGACCCGATTCCCAAGAGAAATGATGAGCACCATGATGACCAAATCTCCTAGACGCATCGCCAAACGTTCACCAGCGGCCGGAATTGTCAAAAAGATCAATTCTCTACTGATTTTTTCTGAAAAAATGTTTTTCGTAGGTTGTAAATCCTTATCTTTGAGCTTTTTCCAGAGATACAGAAGCGCTACGACCCTTGAAAAGACTGCTCCTAAGGCAGCCCCGACGATTCCCATGTGAAAAACAAATATCAAAAGGGCTGAGAGAACGATATTTAAGATATTGGCAAAGAGACTCGCATACATGGGTGTGCGACTGTCTCCATTTGCTCTAATAATGGCGCCAAAACTGGTCATTAGGGCCAGAAAAATAATGGTTCCCCCAACCAACAGGAGGTACTCTCGACCTAAAGTCGCTACTTCCCCACGCCCGCCAAAAAAGTGCACGAGAGGGTGTGCAAAAAGAGCCGTAAGAATCCCAATAGCCACTCCCAGTAATACGGTGAGTTTTACTCCTGCATTTACCATTTGTTTAGACATTTCACGTGCGAGAAAACTTGATAAAATCGTCCCTAAAGCGATGAAAACAGCCTGATAAACGGTAATAATATTGTTGGCTAGTGATACGCCTGCTACAGCTGTAAGTCCAATTCGGGTGACTAAAAAGGTATCACTGATCCCCACCAGCATCTGCAGGAAGTTCTCAACTACAGCTGGGAGCGCAAATTTTAATATTTCTTTTGTAGATTTCATATCCCTAATAAATAAGAGCGCACCCTTAACGATACGCTCTTATTTTTTTATCCTTCAACTTCTTCGATTTGGTGTAAATCAAGTTCTACTGGTGTTTCACGACCAAACATATCAACCATAACTTTAATCTTATCGTCGCCTAGAACTTCTGTGATTGGTGCTTCAAATCCTGAGAAGGCGCCGTCAATGATACGTACACGTTTACCCACAAAGATATCAAAATCAATTTCACGTACGACTTTACCCATACCGATAAGGATTTCTTGAATTTCTTCTTCAAAAAGGGGTGTTGGTTTTGAACGGTTACCGTGTGAGCCGACGAAACCTGTAACGTTCGGTGTATTACGAACGATAAACCAGGCTTCATCTGTCATGTTCATTTCTACCAAAACATACCCTGGAAAGAGATTTTCTTCAACATCTTTCATCTTACCGTTCACTTCTGAGCGAACTGTTTCTGTCGGAATTTCAACACGAAGAATTTTATCTGCCATGTTGTAAAGTTCTGCACGTTCAAGCAAATCTTCTTTTACTTTTTTCTCGTAACCAGAATAAGTTTGGATAACAAACCAACCTTGGTCAAAACTTGTTAATGTACTTTCGTCCATTGGAGTACCTCTTTATTGTTTTATATTTTTTTAGTTTCAAATTTATGAGTTCATGATCTGAACGGATTGTATAAGAAAAAGGCTTTCGCCTCTTCTTTCATTATATCACTAATTACGTACAAATGGAAGCAGATGCTGTACAGCACTTGTGATACCATTTTGTGTTACCCAGTCAAAGATCATCAAAAAGATGAGGAAGAAAACTGTATATTCAATAACCATGAAAAAATCAATGACAGACTGCTTACGTGTCGGCCACGTTGTTAACTTCATTTCTTTGACAACACTTCCAATAAATTTAAACATTTGACTTATCTCGTTTCCTTATGCAAAGTATGTTTGCCACAGCGTGAGCAAAACTTCTTGACTTCTATGCGTTTTTCTTTTGCTGTACCCGACAGTTGAAGAGAATAATTTCTCGAACCGCACACCGTACAGGCCAATCCTGCTTTTTTTAACATGCTATTATTTTAGCAGAACTAAGAGAAAAATACAAATCTCTCTATTTTTTTGTCATATTTTCTAAGACAAGGCGTGTGTAATTAATTGCCCCTTGGTCCTTCGGATGGATAGCATCACTATAGAACCATGAGCTTTGATTTTCTGATAAGCCATGCCAATCAATGATCGTCAAGTTGGGATACTTCTTAGCCATTGCTTCTAATTGTTCATTGTTATTGGTTTCCCACGGCCGTGGCATTTGATTATTAATCCAGAAGACAGGTTTATCACCAATTTCTTCCATAATCTTTGCCACGTAATTTGTGTCGCCAACGGTCAATGTACCGTTGGTACCAAGGCCAATCAAGACAGCATCTGCTTTTTCAACTGCTTCTTTATTCTCAGCTAAGATTGTTGCACCACCATCTACCTGCTCACCAACAACAGCTTTTATCGTCATTCTTGGGAAGGCTTCCTGCAGGTTGGTTGACCCCGCAACCATCACAGAATCACCAACCGCAAAGATTTGCATCTTGCTTGCTCTTTCAGCAACCACCGGATCAACGCCATATTTTTCAGCAATAGTTTTCAGTGGCGTGCTGACACGCGCATTGGCAGCTTTTAAATTTGCGGCTTCAAGTGCTTTTTGTTGCTCCATAATTCGAGCTTCTAACACCTGTTGATCATGTGGTGATTTCGGTGAAGTCAGAATCATAACGAGTGAAACAAGCACTAAAACGGACACTAGGATGACGCGGACTGGTAAGGCGCGCCATTTTTCCTGCTTAACTTGCTCAACTTTTGTCATCAACCAAGGCCATAAGTTACTGTAATCATAAGCCACGAGCGGACGCTCAATAAAGCGATACGAAAACTCAGATAAAGCGAAAATCAAGGCCAACTGCCAAATGACATTGTACCAACTTGTCGGATGAACGACTTTAGCAGCAACCAAAGCAAAGACCGGCAATTGCCAAAGGTAGATTCCATATGAACGTGAGCCAATATAATCAAAAAGTTTATTTGAAAATATTTTGTTTGCTTTCAAGCCCGGGTGGACCACTAAAAGGATTAATAGCATCGTCAAGAGGCTGACAAACCAAAGACCACCATAGTAAGTCACTGGACTTTGTGCTGGCATAAACACATATAAAATTAAAGTCAATGCAAGAACGCCCCATAAAAGGTTACGCCCAAAAGTTTGCCCTTTTTTGTTCAACTTGGCAGGCATTTTATTCATTGGCCAAATGAAAGCCATACTTGCTCCCATCAAGAGACTAAAGATACGGGTATCTGTTCCATAGTATACACGCGTTGGATCTTGCCCAACCTTATACTGAGCAATCATCAAAATCAATGAGAGAATGGCTAAAAAGTTTGTCAGAAGGAAACTGTGCTTCTTACTCCGAATGACCTTCACTAAAAAGATCATAATGAGTGGCCAGAAAATGAAAAATTGTCCTTCAATCGCCAGATAATAGATATGCTTAAAAGGTGATTCTCCTGCAGCATCAGCAAAGTAAGATGAGCCCTGCTGAATTTGCCACCAGTTTTGCACCATGAAAATACTTGAGAGGAAGTTTGACCTGAGTCCCTTCATCTGATTTTGTTGAAAGAAAAACAAATAAGGCGAGACAATCAAGAACACAGCCAAGAGCATGGGGTAAATACGTTTGGCTCTTTTCCCCCAAAACTTAAGTGGTCTTATCTTTTTAGTTGAGCTGTACTCTCGAAGTAGTGAATCCGTGACTAAGTAGCCGGACAGCACAAAGAAGAGAACGACGCCCAAAAATCCACCTTGGATTTTCTGGGGATAAAGATGATACAAAATGACAGCAAGAACCCCGAGGGTACGTAAGCCATTAAAACCTGTTACGTAGCGTTTTTTTGCTTCCAAAACTGTCCTCCTTCTAAAAAGTAAGCTTCACTTTTATTATTCTCTTTTTTATATTTTTATTCCGATAAATTTTTACATCTATTTGCAATAAAAAGAGCCGTGCTATGGCTCTTTTTTCTCACCTATGCACTACCCTTATTTTATCACTTTTTAGGATGTTTTAGAACAATTTACCTACCGAAAAAACCAGTAATTTTATCCCAAACATCTTTGGTAGCATTCTTAGCATCATCTACTGTTTTTTGGAAATCAAAACCGCTGCCTTTATCAGAAGAAGAACTGCTAGACTCTTCTGTTTGTGGCATATTTCCTGAGCTATTTTGTGCACTTTGCTCTTGATAAACAATGGCATCTTGTTGATCACGCAGAGCTGTCCAGGCTGGAGTTATTGGTGCAATATTATGCATGGCATAGGCATTTTCAGCTGTAAAGGCAGTTCCTTCGGTATAAGGAAGCAGGTAGCTGGCTATATTCCGGAAGATGACAGAAGGTTGTCCTTCAGAAGAGCCTTCCAATTGTTGTTGCTCATTTGTCTCATTTGGGAAACCAATCCATAGCGCAATCGCAATATCAGGTGTATATCCAACAACCCATTGGTCCGTCGTATTATTTGTCCCTGTTTTACCTGCCATTGCATAGCTTGCCGGTGCAGCATTCCAAGCTGAACCGTTGGTAAATGTACCCAACATCATGGAATTCATCTTCTCTGCTTCTTCTTTGGTCATGATCCGTTTCTGTGTCACATTGGCTGTTGCAATTGTATCACCAGCTGCATTTTCGATCTTAGTAATCAAATGCGCGCTGTTCATTACGCCCTCATTGGCGAAAGTTGCAAAAGCTTGGGCCATTTCCCAAGGATTAGTTTCGACACCAGAACCAAGAACAGTTGATAAAGTATTGTTTTCATTATCTTTCTTGAGATTTAAACCAAATTCACGCCCAACAGCATTCCCTTTTTCCGGAGTGATATCACGATAAGTATTAATAGCAGGAATATTGTAAGAGTTAGCCAAAGCTTGGTACATTGGTACGGTACCAAGATACTCACCATTGTAATTTTGTGGTGTCCAATTACCTGGATAAGTTGTTGGTTTATCTTCCAATACCTTATCGATGGGCCAACCTGCTTGGACTGCTGGCAGATAGGCGATTAATGGTTTGATAACTGAACCTGTCGAACGTTTCGATTGTGTGGCATAGTTGAAGTCCAGGAAGCTGTTGTGGTCTTCCGAAGTGACATTGCCAACAAGGGCCTCGACTCCCCCTGTTTTCGGATTGATTGCCACCGAACCAGACTGAGCATGCGTGCCATCTGCTGCTTGTGGGAAGAGTGCGGCATTATCATAAGTGACCTGCATTCCTGCCTGCTTGTTTTGATCCAGAGTTGTATAAATCTTATAACCGTCATTCATAATGTCCTGCAAGCTAAGGCCATATTTGCGTTCAGCTTCCGCGATCACAGCATTGAAATAGCTTGGATACTTGTAGGCTTCTGACTGAGAAACATAAGTATCTTTTACCCGCGAGGCCAGATTGACCGATGCATAGCTGTCTGCTTCAGACTGCGTAAGGTAGCCTGCACTGACCATGTTCTGCAGCACCGTATCCCGGCGTGGTGTCGCATATTTCCCATCCTGGTAAAGCGGGTTATAAATTTCTGGCCCTTTCAGCATTCCTGCAAGCGTAGCGGCCTCATCTACAGTCACTGCATTTGCTGACACTCCAAAGTACTTCCGACTCGCATCTTCAATCCCCCATACGCCATTCCCAAAATAAGCATTATTCAGGTACATTGTAAGAATGTCTTGTTTACTGTAATGTTTATTGATTTCTAAAGCGAGGAAGAATTCCCTGGCTTTACGGTCAATCGTTTGTTTCTGAGTAAGGTAGGCGTTCTTGGCCAACTGCTGCGTGATGGTAGAACCACCGCCAAAACGACCCAAAGTAACAACCGCCAAGCTAAAACGACTCAGATTAACCCCATGGTTTTTATAAAAAGTACGGTCCTCGGTGGCGACAACTGCATTTTTAATATTGTCACTTATGGCATCGAACTTAACGGTTGTTCCTTTGCTTCCGTAAAGTAATCCTGCTTCATCACCATTTTTGTCTACAATTTGCGTTTGCGCATCAATGGATTTTTGCAAGATAGACACATTGGCCGTTTTTGCCAAATAGAACAAATAAGAGCCAACAGCAAGAATCATAACCAAAATAGCAATAATCGTAATTTTAGTTAAATTATACTTTTTCCAGAAACGTTTTACTGGACGTAAAAATTGCCTTATTTTTTCTGTATAAGGCGCCATCATTCTTAAATATTTTTTTATACCTTTAAGGTCTTCAAGCGGAACTTCCGCTTCTTTCAGCTCTTTTTCTTCTGCATTATTATTTTCTATTTTTTGAGACGATTTCTTGTTTTTAGCCCGTCGACTAAAATTTTGATCTTTTTCTGACATGATTTTTTAAAAATCCTTTTGTATTCTATATTTTGCCTATTCTAACAAAAAAGCCTTTGTGTTACAATATTCTATATGAAATTTAGTTTAATTTTACCAAAAAAAATTAAAAAGCAAAGTGTTTCGCATTTACTGGAGCACACTTGGCTCATTCCACGCAAGCAAAGACACCTTTTACGAACCAAAAAACATGTCTTTCTTAATGGTACTTTGGCAAACTGGGAAGAATCTGTAAAGCCCCAGGACGAAGTTACCCTTATTTTTGATGACGATGATTTCAAGCAGCTGGAGGTTCCCGCAGGCAACCCTCAACTTGCCGATATCCTGTATGAAGATGAACACCTTGTGATTGTAAATAAACCCGAAGGTATGAAAACTCATGGAAATACTCCTGAAGAAATAGCCCTACAAAATCACGTAGCAGCTCGTCTGAACCTCCCCGTACATGTCGTTCATCGCTTGGACAAGGAAACTTCTGGAGCAGTCCTCTTTGCCAAGAACCAATTTATTCTGCCCATTCTTGGTCAAATGTTTGAGGAAAATAAAATCCATCGTTCTTATTTGGCAGTTATACAAGGCTATTTTAACGAAAAAAGCTTAACTCTTAATAAAAATATTGGAAGAGATCGTCACGATCGAAAAAAATATGTCACGAATAAAAACGGGAAACGAGCCATTACACATGTGACTGTCCTCAAAAAAGGACACAACTACTCGCTTGTGAGCTGCACTCTTGATACCGGCCGCACGCACCAAATACGGGTCCATCTTTACAGTGAAGGACATCCTATTATTGGTGATCCGCTCTATAATACACCGATAAAAAAACAGCGCATGATGCTTCATGCAGAAAAATTATATTTCATTCATCCCTTCACACAGGAATTAATAGAAATTACAGCACCTAGCCAAACTTTTTATCAAGACAAAAAAAGCCTACTTTAGAAAAGTAGGCCTTAGGAGTTTTATGAAAAGATTTTTTTAGGAAGGTCTTTATTATAGTGGACGCTTCTTAAAATAAGCTTAATTCTTATTTAATTGTTTCTTTCAGTGATTTTAGGTTTTCTTCCATAATTGTCAGGTAACTTTCACCTGATTTTTTTTGTTCATCGGTTAAGCCCTCAACAGGGTTAATCACCAACAGCTTAGCTCCTGCTTCCTTGGCTAAAGTCTCTGCCAGCTTACTGCTCGAGTTATCTTCAAAATAAACAGTATTTAAATTTGCTTTTTGCATCTCATTTTTTAGTTTAATCAATGTTGCACTTGAAGGTTCTGCTTCAGGATCGAGACCTGTAATAGCAATCGTTGTCAAACCATAATCACGTCCCAGATAGCCAAAAGCTTCGTGCTGTGTGATAAATGTTTTATTCTTAGCATTTTTTAATTGATCAAAATCTTGATCTATTTTTTTCAATTTCACAATATACTCGTCAGCATTTTTAGTGAAATCATCCTTGTATTCAGGGAATTTTTTTGATAATTCATCTGCGATATAGCGGACTTCGAGTAGGGCTGCCTTAGGGCTTACCCATGTATGCGGGTCATCCCCAATTTTTTCTACAGGGGTACTTGCTTCTATTTTAATACCTTTATTTTTTACAGAAGGGGCCCATTTTTCAAGGTATTTTGAATTATAAATAATGGCATCTGCATTTGTCAAAGTAGTCATGTCTTTTGCACTTGGCTCAAAATCATGTGCTTCTTGATTGGAAGGAACAATATTAATAATGTCAACTTTATCACCAACGACAGCTTTCGTAAACTCATACATCGGCTCAAATGTTGTCACAATTTGCGGTTTATCACTTGCTGTTTTTTGACAAGCTGTCAATAAGAGCAAGACTGGGATAAGTAAGAGAAGGGTATATTTTTTCATAAAGCTAGTATAATATAAATCTAGAATAAAGTCAACTGGTTAACTACCAGTTAACTATTTTTTTATTTGATGTGTTTTTCACGCTCTATGACCTTCTCTCTTAACTGCATTTGGAGTTGTTCTCTTTGTAATAAACGTTGTTTTCTAGCATTAATGGCCCCTTGCAAATAATATTGTAAAAGCAAGCTGAAAAGAAGAGAAATGACCAATGTGTAGAGTAAAATACTGCCTCTTAACTTTCTTTCTCTGGGAACGTGTAAAGAAATGTGCGGTCTCCTCCTTTTTCAAAAGTCAAGGTAATTTTTATCTGCTCTCCCTCTTGGCTGATTTTTGCATTTTTTAAATGATGAATCATGGGCTGATAGCCTCGTCCATTCGCGTTAGTTTTTCGAAAATCCCCTTGAGAGGAAAGGCCAAACCTTAGGTTAACATGTTTGCGTACATAAAGATAGTTATTTTCTACCTTATCTAAACTTGCTCCCTCAAGTTCACTTCTCAGTAGACTACAAAAAAGTTGCCAGTCTTGGGTATGGTCTGTTGTAGCACGTTTCACTTCCTCATGAAACATTTTAGTCATACCTAGAAAAAGAGAAAAAGTGCTTACTAACACTAGTAAAGCAAGGAGTGATTCCAAGAGTGTAAAGGCTGTAACTTTATTTTTTTTCAAGAACAATCAATACCTCTCCTGACTCACGGATAGTCATTTGCGTCGAAGTTTCCTCAATCGAAATCTCCACACCATTTAATTTCAAATATTTTTTCCCCGTATCTACTGCCATATGTGCGACATTTAAAGCCTCAATCTCTCTATTTTCCATCGCTGTCTGTTTCTTAACCTGAATAACTTGTTCTAAAACAACCGTGACGAAAAAAACAAGCAAACTCATAGCAATTAAGCTCTCTAATAGAAGATAAGCTTCAAGTGATTCTTTTCTTATATTTTCCGCTTCCAATTTCCAATTGATAAGAGATTGTTTTTTTCTGATAGGGAAGAAATATTGTGATTTTTTGTAGGCTCGAATTGCCTGATTTTTGATCAAAAGTAATAGAGAAATCATTTATTTCAGCCTCCTCTGGGACTTTCACCATTTCCTCTTGGCTATAGAGTGCACCATTACTCGCACTCAACGTCTGTTGCTGTCCCTTTAGTCCCGCCATGCGTTGGGTATCCTTATAGAGACGTTCAAATTGTAAAATAAAAATCTCTGCGCGTGCTATCCTCACACTTTGTTTGACCGAACCTGAAAATAGAAAAAGAACAAAAGAGCATAGGAAAAGAGCGAGTAAACTCTCCAGTAAAGTCAAGGCTTTAATTCGGTACATTACGTTTTTCATTAGGGTTCTTAGTATAATAATCATTGTAGCTATCGGCTTGTTTCTGTGTAATTAACCCACCGGAGACAAGTTTCCCTAAGCTAGGACTATCCTGTTTATCAAGTTGATAAAGTTCGGCTTGACCTTCGACAACTTTAACAACCGCTGTTTGACCCGTATTTTGGATATTCTTCTTTTCTTTAGACAAATTTGGGACAAACAATAAAAGTAAGACACTGATAATAAGTAAGACGACAAGCATTTCAATCAAAGTAAAAGCTTTGAATCTCTTTTTTTCCATTCCTTCCTCCATATTCTTTCAAATCAAGTTTCCCATATTGCTATATATAGGAAGTAACATTGCAGCATAAATTAAAATAATCAACAGCGCCACGAGCAAGAAAACGATAGGCTGGATAAGTTGCATTGCTCTTTCAACTCTTTCAAAAAAGAGCGACCAGCTTTCTTCAGAAAAAACCATTAACTCTTTCCCTAGCTTAGACTTTAGTTCACCATATTCCACAATTAATGCTAACTCCTTGGTAAATATGGGGTAAAATCGAAGGGCGTCTTCAAACTTCTGACCCCTATCTAATATTTGAAGGAGCTCAAAACCAAATTCTTTGAAGATTCGACTTTTTTGTTCTTGCATAATAAAACAAATCTGGCGTAAATCGACTGCTTGGGCAATTAAGTTTCCCCATTCTCTTGAAAAATAAGCTGTCAAATAAAGCTGGACAAAACGGCCAACAAAAGGGATTTTGACCATTAGCCTCATCGCTTCTAAAGCAGTTTTTTTCTTCCAATAGTATCTGCCCAGATAAAAGACAATAAGCAAACTGAAGAGGAAACCTAAAAAGAGAGTCGGAAGATTCTGTATAACATAAGTTGCTAATCCTCTGTTTTCGTCCAGTTGAGGCAGTAAATAATTTTTTAACCCTAGCATGATAAAGATTAGAAATACCAGAAGAACGAGCGGGTAAGTGGCAACTTGGATGAGCTTTTTGCGAATGTTCAAAACGCGTCTCAGTTTTTCTTCAATTAATCCTAAAGTATACTCAACATTCCCATGAGACTCGGCCAAAGAGAGCTGAGTCACAATATCCTCATTAAATTTGAGCTTCGCTAAAATACCAGAGAAACTTTGCCCGTTGAGTAAACCTTCACGCATTTTGGAAATAAAGTATGCTTCCGTGAGACCCGACCGTTCAAGAAAATCAATAATTTCAGAAAGGTGAAAGCCACTTTTGAAAAGATTATTCATAAGTTGAATAAGCTTAATCTGCTTCGCTAAACTCAATTTTTTCGTGCGCAGCTGTAACAGCTGAGATAAATCCATCTGCAACCAACTGATCAATCTGGCCATTCCATTTGTCTGGTTGCCATTCTTCAAACTTTTCTTTTTCATAAACAAGCAACCCCTTTCCTGCAATTAAGCGCTGATAAATCACCCGCTTAAGGCTGGATTGTAGCTCCCAATCAGTTAACCCAAGTTCCTTTAGCCGTGCAATTACACCCGATATTGAGCGCGCATGAACAGTAGAAAATACTGTATATCCCGTCAAACTTGCGCGGAGAACAGCTTTTGCCGTCTGACTGTCCCTAATTTCACCAACAATGAGTAAATCAGGTCTGTGACGAAGAGAGAGCTTAATCAAGGCATCGTAATCATTCCCTATTACTTTATTGACTTGAAGTTGTAAAAACTCAGTTTCCACTAACTCCACGGGATCTTCTATACAAATAACTTGTTGATTTTTAAAATGCTCTCTTGCAAACTTGTACATGAGGCTGGTCTTACCTGAGCCTACGGGACCGGAAAACAGGTAAAGCCCTCTTCCACCAATAAAAGTATTAAAAATCTCTGAATTCCAAAAATGAAGTTGGTTTTGTTGATGATGCAGAAGTCGGATAACCAAGCTTTCTTGACCATGAAAATCACCGACAGTAGATAAACGTAAACGCTGCTCACCTGTATCTAAGACATAAGTGCAAGCCCCCAACTGTACCCGCCTACTTTCTCCTAAATTCATACCAGATAAAAATTTCATATGAGCAATCAGTGCTTGCCCTTGTTCAAGGGTGAGATCTCTTTCAAACCTCCTTTCTGTTGCTGTGCGAAAATAGAGAGAATACCTTCCTTCTAATGCTACGAAATAAAGATCATGCACCATCTGATCTACTGCTTTTTGTAAAAGGGTTTTTGCCAAAACCTGTATCATCATTGACCTCCTTGACTCAGCTTACTTATTAGCACGATAAAGTTAGCAAGTTTTCACAATTTTTTTTGAAAAAAGAATCTACAATGAGCTTCGTTTCTTACTTAATGTCCTTCCGACGAGCATAATAAAGGCAAGAGTAATAAAAAAACCTGCCCAAAGGCAGGTTCAAAATTTTCAATTAGAATTTTTTACGTTTACGTGCAGCTTCTGATTTACGTTTAGCTTTTACAGAAGGTTTTTCGTAGTGTTCACGTTTGCGGAGCTCTTGAAGAGTTCCAGCTTTTGTTACTGAACGTTTGAAACGGCGGAGAGCGTCGTCAAGCGATTCATTTTTACGAACGATAGTTTTTGACATTGATTTCACCCCATTTCATTTTCGTATTTACTCTTAAAGAGCACTCCTAACATTCTATCAAATGGCTACAGGTTTGTCAACTCGATGTGTAAATAAAAAAGCAGATACTCTCTGCCTTTCGCTTATTGTACTGAATAGTTTGGTGCTTCTTTTGTAATTTGAACATCATGTGGGTGAGATTCTTTCAAACCAGCACCTGACATTTCGATAAATTGTGCGGACTCATGCAAGGCAAGAATATCCGCTGCCCCAGTGTAGCCCATACCTGATTTCAAGCCACCAACCATTTGGAAAACGATATCGGTCGCCGTACCTTTATAGGCAACTCGACCTTCGATACCTTCAGGAACCAATTTATTTGCTTCATTGACAGAGCCTTGGAAGTAACGGTCGCTTGAGCCTTTCTTCATTGCTGCAAGTGAACCCATCCCACGGTATGTTTTAAATTTACGGCCTTGGAAGATTTCAAATTCACCTGGTGATTCGTCTGTACCGGCAAGCATTGAGCCAAGCATTACCGCATCTCCTCCTGCTGCCAAAGCTTTAACAATATCGCCAGAGTACTTGATTCCGCCATCGGCGATGATTGTTTTACCGTACTCACGCGCAACAGCTGCCGCGTCATAAATAGCTGTAATTTGAGGCACACCAACACCTGCTACAACACGTGTAGTACAGATTGAACCTGGGCCAATTCCAACTTTAACAACATCAACGCCAGCTTCAAAGAGTGCGCGTGCACCTTCACCCGTAGCAATATTCCCTGCGATCAATGTACGCTCTGGGAAGTGTTCACGAATTTCTTTGATTTTACGTAATACCCCTGCTGAATGACCATGCGCAGTATCGATGACAATAGCATCGGCACCAGCTGCAAAGAGAGCTTCGGCACGATCAAAAGTATCAGAGGTAACACCAACGGCTGCAGCAACTAAAAGGCGCCCTTGGCTATCTTTCGCCGCATTAGGGAATTCAATCACACGTTCAATATCTTTGATTGTAATTAAACCTGCAAGCTTGCCGCTCTCGTCAACCAATGGTAATTTTTCAATCTTGTGTTTTTGAAGTGCTTCTTCAGCTTCACGTAATGAAGTACCCACAGGTGCTGTAATCAAGTTTTCAGAAGTCATCACATTTTTGATTTCTTGATTGTAGTTTGAAACAAAACGAAGATCACGGTTTGTCAAAATACCCACAAGTTTACGATTTTCCAAAGTTTCCACAATGGGTACACCCGAAATACGGTAAGTCGCCATCAAGTTTTCCGCTTCTTCAATCTTATGCTCAGGTGTTAAGAAGAAAGGATCAGTAATAACGCCCGATTCTGAACGTTTTACTTTATGCACTTCTTCGGCTTGCTCAGCAATGCTCATATTTTTGTGGATAACACCAAGTCCACCTTGACGTGCCATTGAAATAGCCATTTTACTATCTGTTACAGTATCCATTGCAGCAGATATCATCGGAATATTCAATGTCAAGTTCTTCGCGAGTTTGGTACTCATGTCCACCTCGTTTGGCAGTACATGCGATTCCGCTGGAATCAATAACACATCATCAAAAGTGTAACCCTTCTTCAAAAACTTTGTTTCCCAATTTGACATTAAATTTATCCTCCAAATATATATTTTTACTATTCTATCACTATATTTTAGGGATTTCAATGATTTTTCACCATATTTTCCAATATTTTTTCGCAAAAGGCTTTAATTGAGTTAAGGTTTTTGTTAAAATAAAAGATATCTAACTAAAGAAATAGTAATGAGGAAATAATGATCAATTTAAGAAAAGCAGCCGTATTTACTGGTTTATGTTTCATCGCGCTTGCTGCTCATGCAGCACAAGCAGATAGTGCTGAAGTACCTGTGGACAATCACCCGATGGGGTATTACGCTGAAGTACAAACCGAAGAAAATCCAATGACCGCTCCTATTGATGCTCAAGGAAACTTAGCGCCTATCGATGAAGAAGGGCAGACAGTAAAGGAAGACATCCAAGAAAACACTGAGACTCCAAAAGTTTCCAGCAGAGTGCGTCGTGCCATTGCCGACGATGCAGAGACAGCCCAAGCCAGTTTAAGAAATGCCCCCTCTGACCTGGTATCCAATGATACAAGTCTACCACGAAAAGATGCTGTCGATATTGCTTCTTGGCAAGATTGGATGACACAAAGTGATTTCAATCAACTTAAAGCACAAGGTGTTAAGACAGTAATTGTTAAACTGACTGAAAGCACAACTTATATTAACCCCGCAGCTAAAGCCCAAATTCAAATGGCTAAAAATGCGGGACTCACTGTTGCTGTTTACCACTTTTCACATTTCTCAGAGTCAGGTAAAACGGCTCAAGCAACTGTAAACAATACTGCACGAGCAGAAGCTAATTTCTTTGCAAATGTTGCTAAACAATATGGCCTTACGACAGGTACTGTCATGATTAACGACGCAGAATATGTTCCAAAAGATAGTGTGGGAACTATGCCTTACTGGGATTGGACAGTTGCATCACAAAACTTTGCAGATCAACTTAAAAAGCAAGGGTTTGTAAATACACGTCATTATGCTTCAAAAGCTTGGGCAGTGGATGGCGTCGGCCAAATGGAGCCAAGTAAGTTGGGGGCAAAAAACATGTGGATCGCTCAGTATCTATATGGAAAACCAAGTGCTTCTAATCTTCAAAACACACAATTTGGTTCATGGCAATATACAAGCCAAATGTATTTCACAAATTTCAGCAGACGTAGTCCTTTAGATGTCAGTATTGATTATGCAAATATTTTCAGTGGGGATCTCCCAACAATTTCTGTAAAATTCGTTAACCTTCCTGTAAAAAACCCAAACCCTTCTCCATTTAAAGATATCTCTCAATCTATTTACAAAAAGTATATCAACTGGAATTACAAGGTAGGTATTACCACAGGTTATACACCTACAACTTATAATCCTGATGCAAATGTTACTCGTGGTGAGATGGCCGTCTTTCTTCATCGCTTAGCTGGATCTCCAGCTTATACACCTCCATTTAATGTTTATACTGATGTGAACCAATACAAAAACCAGATTCTTTGGTTGACTGCAGCAAATATTTCAAATGGAACGGCACCACACTACAATCCTAACGGAAATGTAACACGCGGACAAATGGCAGCTTTCTTGCACCGTACAGCAAAAGCTATGGGGAAAGCCCCTGCCTCAGGAACATATACCTCTTCATTTACAGACATCAATAATAATATATTTAAAAATGATATCAATTGGTTAAAATCAAAAGGAATCACCACAGGTTATACACCAACTACTTTCCGTCCCGATGCAAGTATCAGTCGAGGAGAGATGGCAGCATTCCTTAATCGCTTCTACAATACTTTAAAATAAAAAAAAACTGCGAATAATATCGCAGTTTTTTTTATAGATAATAGATTCCAAATAGAGTTGCAAAAATCAAAATAAAGTTAGACACAAAGGCTAGCCCTACAGTTAAATAAAGAACTGAGCGTTTAGATATAACTGATAACTTAATAGATGTATTGGCTAAACCTAGAGCAAGTAAAGGTATGAATGGTGTAAAATATCTTCCCTGCTGACCATAAATTGATCCCACAACGACAGTATTAGGAGCAGGGCTATAGCCCCCGCTAAGAAATGTTAGAAATCCATGGTAAACCCCTATAAAATTAGCTATAAAAATCCCTAAGGCTCCTATGCTTAATAATTTTGAATTAACAAATTTATCTTCTACAAGCATTGCCAGTAAGATAAGAATATACCAAGCCCCTGCAACCCAGTAAGGCATATAGTTATAACCTGGATAAAGGGAAGCAAGCAGACCAATAAACATGTTATTTGTTGAAAGTCCTGGCGCTAAGTTCACTGTAAAATTAATTACGATTCGATAAACAGAGAAGAGTAAACTAGGCTTAAGGGCGAAAGCCGCAAGTAAAGCTAGTATGAGTAATCCTATACCTGAGACACTAAAAATGATAAGTCTTTTACGAGAAAGATTAATAAGCGAAGGTTTCCCAAACTCTTTGCGATGTTGAAGAAACAACGCAAAGATAACAAGTGGAAAAAGACCAATTAAAATCTTTATGTTGGTTTTAGTTCCAATCATTACAAAAGCTGAGGTTACAAGCATCGTTACTGCATACCTCCAATTCATGAATTTCGCTTCATAAACATTAATTGTAATCATGAAAATCAATAATGCTGCAATATAAGAAAGTGTATCATAAGAAAGACTGGCTGTAGTAGCCGTGATAACTGGTGTTAAAGAAAGCGCCATAAACAGTAACTTTGCACGTTTCACATATTTTATAATCATGCAAATTACAAAACTTGCAATCAAACTTGACACTAGGCGTCCCATGACAATCATCACACCAATCGAAGGGTATATATGATAGCCTAGCCAAACGCCAAAAGCGGGAATTGCATGCCCCAAAAAATTAAAATTTAATACAGGCGGTAGTGAATTTGTTCTTGGAATATTTTCTATTGGCATTCTTACAATTTGATTTTCAAAATATTTTTCAAACCAGTTTTCACGTTGATAAGCAGACTTTTGAACTCCCGTCCCAGTACCCACAGGTTCTCCATAGGCTGATAAGTCGTTACTTAATCCTGCAATATTGGAACTAACCGAGTAATGCCATTGTCCATCAGGCTCACTGAATAATGGCATCCCTATAGAAAGAACAAGCCCAATTATAACTGCTACTGCAAAATAAATTTTATGGAGATTTTTCTCAAATCTATCAATTTCTATCCTTTTCATATAATCTCCTTATAAAAACTTGGTAACAGTGAAAACAGCAGCAATACTTATACAAATAAAAATGAAAAGAGTAATCACAAACTTTTTCATTACTTGCGGTTGTTTCAATGGAGCCTCACTAACCAATAATGAATTATATTCATTGACGCCTGCAGAAAAATCTGGTATTTTGCCATTAAGTGTAGGAAGTGCTACTTGTGAGTTGGATATAGTACTTTCACTCAAAAAGGATCCATTATTAGACACATGATTAATGTAGTCAACATTGAAATAATTAATTTTAGAGTTCGACTCATAATTTTGTGCAGCTTTTGTTTGATAGAGGAAATATTTCTCTCCCTTACTTAAGCCAAATATTTGAATGAGTGATTTATTTATGTCTTGATTCTGCTTTAGATCAAAGTTAAAGCGAGCTGTAGCTAAGGGAATCTCCTTATTTTCAGACGCAATTATATATCTCTGCCCTCCTTTAAGTATTTCTCCCTTAGATGCAGTAACACTATCTAATTGATCTACTGCTTCCCAAGAACCACTTGGCATATAAATTTCTTTCTTTCCTTCAACTTCACGTCCTAAAACATACTCAGCTCCAGATTCTAAAGATAATTTTTGACCATCAATCATTGCAAAGTTAATCCCAGATGTGACTAGATTGGGTGTTGATGCTAGCTCAACACCATTTCCCATTTGATTCGTAGTAGCTTTCAAGCCTAAATTAAGGTTAGGAGAGTTGGCTTCAGAAATCAGGGTTTTATTCATATGGCCTTTAATAACAACGTCTATATCTTGGTTCAAATCATCAGCAAATCCTATAGTGGCCGCAACAATTGAAGTCGGACTATTTGCTGTAGTTATATCAAATGCAAGATTATTTGGTGTAATTGTCACCTCTGGATTTGAAGTTTCGATTGTATCAACAACTAACTGGGAATTCGCTGGTAAAGATAGAGTTACAGAAACTGTACTCTTCAGCAAATCCTTCTTAATTAAAAGATGGTATACCAGATTCTGATCTAAAGAAATCACATACTGACCAAAGTTTGTTTTTTCTTTGGCAGTTGCGCTCTCTAATTTAAAAGTTAGATCAGGACTTGTATTCTCTAAATCTATAGCAAAAGTCTGACCTGCATTTTGAATATCAATGAGTTTAATATAATTTGACCGAGCATCTAATATTGCTGTTAGACCTTTGGACAGTGGGGCTTCTGCAATTCCCTCCTGATTAGTAAACTTATTTGTATACTTACCGGGCTGATAAAAAGAAACTGAAGATTCTGGTATATTATCTGTTTCTAAGTTCAGTTCCTCAATAATAGATTTTCCATTGGAAACTAAAATGCTGTTCATAATTTTTCTAGCATCTGTATCATTAAGCTGAATACCTGGTCCAAACTTCAAACCACTCGCAAAAGTAATCTCATTACCTTGTACTTTCATCCACTCTGGCGCATCTTGTAAGAAAGTCTTCCATGCTCCTCCTTCAAGAAATTTTTGAGGAAACTCCCCTGTCTTAATTTGATTTAGAGCAACTTCGACATTCAAAGCATTAAAAGAAGTGTTTATGAGAGGTGTGCCATTATTGGTAACTTCAATCCTTGTAGACACCTTTTCTTCTTGATTTGCATATGTTTTTACTGGTGTGAACAGGCTACTAAAGAAAAGCACTCCAAAAGCCATACAAAAAATAAAGTATGGCGCCTTTCTTTTCAATATTAGTAATTTTTTTTCTAACATGAGTTCTCCGTTTATGACCTACAATTATCCTTCTTTTTCTTGATACATTTCCCAAAGATCTTTCTTTATCTTAGAAGAAGAAGTTTTTCCTCGTGGAAAATACATTGTTTTCAAATTTGGAAACTGTTCTTTAAGGCCATCAAATTTACCACGCCAATCATCACCCATAGCAAAAATATCAACATCAAACATATCAATATAGAGAGCTTTATCATCCCATGACTGCTCAGGTACTACTAAATCAACATAGCGTATCGCCTCTAAAATATATTTTCTGGTATTGTACTCTTGATAAGCACGTTTTTGTTTTTCATTCCAATTAAATTCGTCAGTTGATACCATGACAATTAAGCGATCGCCAAGATTTCGCGCATTCTTAAGCATATCAATATGGCTTTCGTGAATGATATCAAATGTTCCTGCAACTAAGACTGTTTTCATTCTTTTTCCTTTCAGTTCCTCTACTTAAAATTTATATTTAAACTTCCAGTATCGGTACAACATCCATCCAAATAGAAGTAATGGCTGAACAAGCTTCTTCTGGTTACTTTCTTGCACAATATCTTTTCTACTCTTATGTGCAACATAGCCATATGCAATATATAGAAGCGCATTTCTTAAACGAACTTTCAAAATAAATTCATCTGTCATCGCCATTTTGGCATTTAGCATCGCACCCAGTGGATTATTGATAAGCAGCATTCTGCCTGAACTTGTATATCCATCTTCTAGGTATTCAGTGATGTAAATAATTTTATTAATGAAAAGTGAATCACCTTTTTTAGCCATTTTTTTCCAAGCAACTCCCTCACTCATGAAACGTTCAGTAGGAATATCTGGAAATGGACATGCCTTCATAATTTTAGCGTCTAAAACTTCTGCTTTATCACCTTTTATCCCCATATTATATCTAACTTCATTGAAGTTCTTAATAAGATAATTTTCTGGATACTCTTCTCCTATTACTTCTGTCTCACTATATCCTCGAAGAAATGTAATGCCAATAAGTTTATTTTCTTCTACAATATCCCAAGAATCAAGTATTGTTTCCACTGCATCAGAAGTTAGATAGTCGTCACTGTCCACGATAAATACAGCATCAGTCGTCGCGGCCTTAGCTCCCGTATTTAAAGCGCGGTGCTTTCCCCCATTTTCTTGCTTAATATAGACAATCTTTATCTTTTCTTCTTTGATAAATTTCTGGATTAATTCTTCTGTATTATCACTGCTTCCATCATCTACTACTAACCACGTGAACTGCAAATTAGTTTGCTTTGTTAAACTTTCATAAAGCTTAGGCAAAATATATGCCCGATTATACGTCGGGGTAAGAATTGTCAAACTATATTCCACATTACACTCCTTGCTTTTTATACGTTTGATCCATGATAAAACCTAGAATCAAAACTGTAATATTGTATCCTAAAACATTGCACATTAAACGTATTGGAACCGTACGAGGGTTCAAGCCCGCTTTAATCAAAAAGGAGTAATCTTTTAACTTTACCAGAATGTCATCAGATACTAATTCCCCTCGATTCATTGCTTCTTTGACCTGTCCTAACAATACTATATAAGGATATGCTAGATAAGAATCATAAGAGAGTAGGCGAGCAGAATCGGTTATAGACTCTCTTTTTTTGATAGCCTCCGTCAATACATAGAAAGAGTAGTCAATAGTTTGTTTGGTTAATCTTTTAGCTGTGATACTATTTGGATGTTTAACATATGCATAAAATTTCTTATCATACCAGTCAAAAGTCTCAGCAACTCTTAAAAGATCCGCAGTAAATCCTGTATCTTCTGTTTGACGTACATCGGGAAAAGAAATTTGATTATCAATAATTAATTGTCTTTTCACAACTTTAGTCCAAGCAGATCTTGTTAACTTATCTCTCTTAATTAAAATATTGAGTACGTTCTCACTCTTATCAACTTCTTCTTTTGTTAGATCAGAAGAAAGATCACCAAAATCTCCTCCTTTATAAATGATATGATCAAAAAACAAAATATCCGCTTGAGATTTTTCCAATAGATTAGCTATTTCTTGGAGACCTTCTCTTAGCAGATAATAGTCATCACTGTCTGGAAATAACAGATAATCTCCACTAGCATGCTTAATTCCATTGTTTCTGGCGCCTGCTGCACCTGTATTATCTTGATGAATAACTTTTACTCTGGAGTCAGCTTCTTTTATTTGGCAACATACTTCTCTTGAGTTATCTGTAGATCCATCATCAATCAACAGCACCTCTATGTTTTTATAGGTTTGATTTAAAATAGATTCCACACAATGCTCAATAAAGTGTTCAGCATTATATACTGGTATTATTATACTAAATTTCATAATTTCCTTCTCATCAACTATTTAAATCTTTCCAAAACCATTTGTAATATTCATGATTTACTCTCTCATTTTCAGGGGGTAATTTCATATAATCACCATACTGACGTGAGAGGTAAGCATCATGATCTTTTAGTTTACGAGAAATCAAATGCTCAAATTTCACATCTTCATATTCTTCCCATATTTTTTTAGGAAAAATTGCATTTTTATAGCCAGTATACAGATATGAAACTAAAGTATTATCTGTATTATTATATTTTTGCATAAAGAGATCTAACTGCTCAGCTAAAGTTCTGTATTTTCCACGGTATTTGAGATGTTGCGGCATCCACAAAATTAACTTCCCCCAAAAATATAACTTTCTACTTGCACTTGCAAAGTCGACACCATGAGGATTAGAAGCTGTTAGTTGAACAGCTTTTTTTAAAAATTCTTTTTTGAAACGTTTTCGTTCTTCTTCGTTATTGGGTAAAATATCCATTGGAAAAATATCCAAAAATACCCCAGTACCCCTATTTAAATTATCAATTTTACTTTCAAATGTTGTACGTGTATCATATATTTTCGCAAAAGGAAGATATGCTTCTCTTACTTTATAATGAAGCAGTGCATATTTCTCATCTGGAAGTTTTTCCATCAAAATTTTAATAAGGCGTTCATAGTTTGATCTTGTAAGTTCGATATCAATATCGTCATCCCATGGAATATAACCCCCATGGCGCATAGCTCCAATTAAAGATCCCCCAGCCAAAGTATATTCAATACCATTTGCTCGACAAATATCATCAATATAAGCCAGTTGGTCAAGCTGTATTTCTCGAAGTTCTTCTTGAGTTATTTCTTTCATTTTTTCTCGTCCAATTCTTTGAAAACTTTCACAAAAGCATCTGTTGACTGCTCCCATGTAAAGTTTTCTACTACATTCTTAGATACTTTTTTCTGTATGCGTCTCATTTCTTCTTTATCTGCAATAATATTTTTCAATGTCTGAAGTAAGGCAGTTTCATTATTTTCAATAATGAAACCATAACTTTGATCTGGCATAATATCTCGTGCGCCGCCAACAGTTGGAGTTGCAATTACAACGTTTTCCAACATTGCTGCTTCAAGCATTGCTGTTGCAAATCCTTCACTCCGAGACATTAGTACGAAAATATCTGATTTTGCATCTAATTCGAGTACTTTTTCATAAGGAAGTCGTCCTAAGAACGTGATATTTTTTTGCTGATACTGTGTTTGAACATCTTTTAAGAGGGGGCCATCACCAGCAATGATCAGTTCCAGATCCTCTCTTTCTTTTGCAAGCTTTTCAAAAGCAGAGAGTAGGATTTCAACACCTTTCATCTGGGGTATTAATCGTCCAGCATAAGAGATGATAATTCTATCTTGGACTTTTTCTATTTTTTGATTATTATACTCTTCAATAGAGACAGCATTAGGCAGCGTGCCTTTTGCATGTATATTGAAAGTTTTCAACCATTCAGAAGCTTCATTGGAGACACCATAAAAGAGGGAAGTATTCTTCTTTACTTTTTTGATTAACCAATGTTCGATTTTTTGTAAAAAGAAATCTAAAGCAGGCTGGTTCAGAGTAAGATAGGAAGAACCGTGTTCGATAACAATCGCTTCTTTCCCATTTTTCTTTGCCATCTCAGTTCCCAGTAAGGCAGGGAGATGAAATCGAGTATTAGCAACATAATAATCTATAGGTTCAGCTGAAATTTTCTTTATTAAAGAGTGGTATAAAGCATTCTTTTTCAAAAAAGGATATCTGTTTTTCCAAATATTTTTTACAGGAAGACGATAAATTTTTATCCCTTCTTGCACCTCTTCATTAAGTAAATCATCACTATGTTGGGTCGTCACTATAATGACATTATACCCCCGCTCACGTAACTTTTTACTAATATTATAAGTATATCGTTCCACCCCCCCTAAATGAGGCAGATAATATCCATTAAAAATCGCAACTGTTTTATTCATTATTTTTCACCAATTATTTTATATTTCTTAAATCACTAGAGAGGTATAAGAAAACTACAATTAAATATAAGACCTGTTAACACTTAAAGTATTACTCATTACTGGAATGACTGGATAAACTATAGTTATAAAGAAACTCCCTCGAAAGTAATTTAATAAAATCGAACCTCATCGTTTAAGTGAGGCTGTAAAGGGGATGTTATCTTATAACGGACTTTCCAAAAACTTTACTTGAAGAATGCTTCTGTCAAACTCCTTAGTATATCATCATCGAAAAAACTTACTTTTAGCTTAGCGAGAAATGAGGAGTGTCAGTAATACTTATGGAATATAATCCAGAGCCTACCTTGCCATCTTAGGGGAGGCGGGATTTTATAAGTGATAATACGAATTTCTTCTCTGACTTGTTAAGCACAACTATACTCGATACAGGCCCTGCGATTATTACAAAGATAATTGCTGCAAGAAACAATGTCGTCCAACTATGGATAGATATAAATTGAGTTATTCCCCAGCCAATAGCTAAATTTATTACCAGAGTTAATATTGAGTACCCTACCAATGGATAGAATCTATACCACTTGAGTTTTAAATAAATTGCTGAGTAAGGAATAATGAAGGCCAGATAGCGTATGACTGAGATAAACGAGCTTATACCAACAACTGCATATACTCCGAAGTTTGTGGTTTTAAGAGCGATAAAAGTCAAGGCAATGTTCGCCACACCGCTAATTAAAACACTGATTGCGCCTGGTTTATTTTTATTTACGACCACAAAAATTTGCCATAAAGGTTGACTACCATTTATGAATACAAGATTAATCATAGTGACTACCGATAATACCTGCAATAAAGCTGCATCTTGATTTGGCACCCATAATTCAAAGAAGGGCTCGCCAAAAGCCATAAAACCAGCCAAAGGTAAACCGATAATAATCAAAGTTAACTTACCTGCCTTGAAAATCTCTGTAACCATTTTATCAATTTCTTTTTTAGCATAAAGAATTGTCAAGCTAGCTGCAAAGGTATTGGAAACTGCCAACTGCAAGGCCGTTATCACTGTAGGTACAACTAATGCAAGGGAAACTATTCCCATGGCGTGAGCACTAATAAAAAGATTTGTAATCAGAAGATTTAAGCCATTAGTCAAGGTAAATCCTAATTGACTAAGGGCATTCCAAATACCACTTGTCACCAACTCCTTTATGGCTTTAAATTTAATATACTTCTTTCTAAAGCGAACATCTGGAAATTCTTGTCGCATACCTATATACATCCAGATTCTCAGAACCACCGTCGCTAACAGCGCCGCTAGCCCTACATACCAAATTTGTGTATCAAAGAAACCAAATAATATGACTAAACTCCCTGCACGCGCTATGTAAGAAAGCATTATTCCAAAGGACTGTAAGTAAATCTTATTGGTAGCAAAAAAAGCGACATCCCAATTAGGCAAACCAGTAGAAATAAAATAGTTAATAAAAACCAAGGCAAAAAGCGACTTGACTTGGACAATCAATTCAGGACTAATTTGAATAATATCCTCTAAAAACACAATTCCTAAAGATATAGGAATGAGCAAAATTAAAATTAAAATTATATTTCCTGCAAAAGTAGAAGAGTAGTATTCTTTCATCTTTTGCTCTTGATTAGAATGATAAGCCACTGTCATAAAACGAGAGGACATAGAATTAAGAGCCATCATGATAATAGACACATATGCCACAAAATTAGTAGCTAATTGCACAAAACCATTAGCTTCTGCACCCAAGGTGTTAGTAATATAAGGAGATAAGAAAAAATTAATGGCTGCATTGACCAAAAAAACCGTAATCGAAGCTCCCAAATTAATCATCAATTGTTGATTATCTGTTATTTTTCTCATATATTCCCTCTAACTTGCATTATTTCAACAAATTATATCATAAAAAATTATGTTTTATTTCTTTAAATTTATTTAACAGAATCTCTTTAAATTCTTCAGGCTTTTTCATATTCGGAACATATCCAAGCTCTAAAAGTTTAGAAAATGAATTTAAATTTTTATCGAGATCGTTGACATCAAAACGATAATGATGTTCAATAGTATTTAAAAATTCAGTATTCTTTTTATGATATTCAACAAGCATAAACGGAATATTTAGCGCATATGAAGAGATCGCGGAGTGAAGGCGTACGCCTAACATAAAATCGCACTGATTCAATTCAGTTAAAAAGCGTTCTGTATCATAATCATATTTGATAATTTTCGTTTTTATTTTTTTAGAAATAACTGAATCAAATTTTTGTATGATTTCTAAATCTCCAATATTTTTATCACCATTAAATTCAAAAAAAACGACTTCTTCGATATCCTTATGTTTTTCGACAGCAGCTTCAAGGAATTTCAAAACAGCTTTTTCTCGCACCTGCTCTTTTTCAATGTCTCCATTACCATAACGCTCGTAATGGTTTAAGCTTACACCAAGCCTTTTGGGGCCATTAGAGTTTTTCTTTTTAGTTTGCTTAAGAGAAGGAAAAACTTCATCAATTAGGACAGCTACATCAAACGAAAAGGAATAGGGTATCTTGGTTTCACTTTTTTTTAAAATTTCAATGGAAGAATAATCTCGAACAGCTACAAAATTGAATTTTGATAAAAAACCAGTAATCGCTTTAAAGTCCTGCTCATTTTTAAAGGGACCTACAGATGTGCCAATTGTTCCTAATTTTGAATGGAACCTAGAAAACTTATTGAAAACATGCTTAATATCCATGAAATTCCCAAATTTCCCGAATAAAGACCCTCCTAGATAAATAATATAATCTACTTGATTAATCAAGTAGTATTCGTACAATTTTCTCAGGTAAGGGTTTTTTATTTTTATAATCTTTGCTTGTGTAGAAAGCTTTGGTAAATCTGAGCCAATAAAAATAGCCTTCCCATCCTCCCAGATGTTATTGCAAAGCCAATCAGCAGTAACAGCAAAGATATCATCTCCCATATTTTTAAAGCCATAGTAGCCTTTGAAATATATTGTTTTTCCTTTTTTCATTTAAAATCTTTCTAGTGAGTCCAAACGCCAGACTAAGCCATCTTGACACTGACAGTAATTAAAAATAACAATCGTAAACTACATCAAAACTAAATACTTAAATTGCAACTTGTGATATTATGTGAAAAACCTTATGAAATACAATAATTCTAAAAGAATGTTAATTTTTTTGATGGAGGTGATCGTCATGATTTATTGTATGGAACAACTGTTTCCATTCCCAGTAAATTAAGAGGTAATGGATCGAAATACCTCCATAAGAACCATATATGATGAGCTTCATACGTGCACCCCAAACAGAAAAATTGAGTGCTCTGCACGAGCAGCATCAACTTGTCCATCTATAAAATATGTAGGGTCTTTAATAAAAAAGTGATTTTCGCAATACTACGCTGCTCTGTAAGAAAGGTTCTATTTTATTAAATTATTTCAGAGTAAGTTTCTTCATATTTCATTTATGAAATTCATAATCTAAGTACTCACTCATCCCAGCTTCGAGATCATACTTTGGTTTATATCCTATTTTCTTTAATTTTTGGATACTACTAATTGAAAGCTTGATATCCCCTTCTCGTGGTTCGACATATTGAATATCCAATACCTGACCCAAATTTCTTTGAGAGAGTTGGATCAAATCATTCAAGGTAGTTTTTGTACCAGTACCGACATTATAAACCTGTCCCAAAGACTGGTCAGAAGTCGCGATAAGAAGCAGCGCTTGTAACACATCGTCAATATAAACAAAATCTCGTGCCTGCTCACCATCCCCAAAAATTGTTAAAGGTGCTCGTTTTTTTAAACGATCAACTAAAATCGAAATAAAGCCCGAATAAGGAGAACTAGGATTTTGATTTGGGCCATAAACATTAAAAAATCGTGTTGCACTGACTGGTATTTTATACAAGTCATTGTAAACCATCGCCATTTTTTCTGAAGCAAATTTATCTACTGCATAAGGTGTTAAAGGACGGATGACACTTTCTTCTTGTTTAGGCAAGGTTGGTTCATCACCGTAAACCGCAGCACTTGAAGAAAAAATTAGACGTTTCAATGACTTTTTATTTCTTCTGAGTATTTCTAATATTGTCATCATACTATCAAAGTTAACTTGATGAGTTTCATAGGGACGAGCGACAGAATCTGCTACAGAGGCCACTGCTGCAAAATGGAAAATATAATCAAAATTATTTTCTTCAATAACTTTTTCAAGCAAAGGCTTATCTGTTACAGATCCTTCTATTGTAGTTAAATTTTTTGACTCGTCTAAATTAGAAAAATCTCCCATGGAGAGGTCGTCAATGATGGTAATCCTATTAGTGGGAAGAAGTCTGTTAGCCAGAGATGAACCAATGAACCCCGCACCACCGGTAATTAAAATATTATTGTTTTGAATCATGCTTTATTTCCACTTCTTCTACTTTCTTCTTTAGTAATGATATTTCTTGAACCAAATTTTTTATTTGCTTTTCTGCAGATATAAGTGACATTTGATATTTCAAAACGATTATTAATAGGATGCCCACTAAGATAAATAAAGATAATGCTGTTAAAGTTTCAATACCAAAAAAATGTGCGACATCACTTCCCACTTCGGGGAAAAGTGATCCAAACAGAATAATTAGTGCTAAAACTAACCATTTCAACATATGTCTAATTTCTGCTTTATCTTTTCTTACCAGATGAATTGTATAGAAAAAGAATAAAACTGCGAGAATAATTGCTAATATTCTTAGTTGTATGGGCATTATTTTCTCCCTTTCCCTACTAATGATGCTGCTAAAATAGATAACGAAACACTAATCATATAATTCACACCTTTTAAAAGATTTATGCTGGATGTTCCTGTTGTACGCTCAAACATTCTTACACCGACTTCCTTCACACGAATATTTTTCGCAAAAAGGTGCATATAACTTTCTGGCTCAGGATATTGGCGTGGGTATCTTTTGACAAATTGTTTAATAACCTTACGATTTCCTGCGCGATAGCCACTGGTGACATCCATTATACGAATATTTGAAGTCAAACGAATCAAAGCAGAAAGTACTTTAATACCAATTTGGCGTGTTCTTGAAGATTTGAATTCTGAATTACTATCATCAAGGAACCTAGAACCAACAGTAAAATCTGCTTCGTTATTTATAATGGGATCGATAAGTTGAGGAAGCGATTCAATATCATGTTGTCCATCACCATCAAACTGAACTGCAATATCATAGCCATTTTTATCTGCATACATATAACCTGTTTGTACAGCTCCACCAATACCTAGATTTTGAATAAGTTCAACATGATTGATATTATTTTCTCTTAAAACCTCTTCTTCATTGTCCGTAGAGCCATCATTAATTACCACATAATCTAAATTATAAGGAGAGCTTGCTCTATACTGTTCTACTTTTTGTATGTTCTCTGCAATGCCTTCTCCCTCGTTATACGCAGGAATGATTAGAAGAATTTTTGCTTCATTAATCAACTTTATTCAAGTCCTCTCTTACCCTCAGGTTTGTTGGTTTTTCTTCTTAACATCACTTTTATCAAGCTCTTCCATCTGATTCCAGAATCTCTTCTCAAAAAACCTTTTAGAACCATTTTAACATATTTTTTATTAAGTTGACAGAACAACTCGGGCTTATAAGCTTTATAGAACTTATACTCACTGCTAAAAATGCTGTAAAATCTCTCCTCTGACAAACTCGACAAATCTTGCACTGAGAGTTGATGACTTAATTGACAGTTTAAGACTTCCACCTTTTTTTGGTTAAAGATAATCTGAGAAAACAGCCAATGATCTAAATAATCGAGGGGAAACTCTTTAGAAAAGCCACCTATATCTTCGATGAAAGCTTTTCTCAGTGTTAAAGTACTAGAAATGCCTGAAATATCTTTTTCGTAGACTCCTGCTTCCTTTGGAAATAAGAGCATGTCCAGTGTTTCACTTGCCGTTGGGGAAATTTGTGTTCTGCCATCGTATATTTCTGCACAGTAAGCAACAATCTCTCTGTCCCTGTCCTTGCTTTCTAGTTCAGCAAACAAAAGAGTCAGATAGTCTTCTGTAAGTGAGGTATCATCATCGAGTAGCATTAGCCATTCATCATTCGAGTGAGTGAGAGAAGTCTCGTATGCTATGCGTGTCCCACGCTCCACATCATCCTTATTATAGATATAGGTAAGTGAATGGAAACCAGAAGGTAGAGCGACATCGGAATAATCTGTACTTCCATTATCAAAAACAATGATATTAAGCTTGTTTTTGATAATGTCACTCATCCTAAGGAGTGACTCGAAAGACTCCGTTTCTGTAAATTTTTGTGCATAAGCTACTAAAGAGATAGTTATATTCATCGTTATCATTTCTTGATTTTCAAAAGAACCTTTTTAACGATTCTTTTTATTTTAGAACTCGGTGGATTTGAGCGTTCCGTATTCAATGTGACCAAATTCTCGATATGTCGGAGGGACTTTTTGCTATTGCCTTGTACTTTTTCTGCACTTTCAATGAACTCTTTATAAACAAATTCTAAAGAATATTTTTCCCGAACTTCCGGAATTTTATTGATACTATTTTCCTTTTGTGCTTCAAAGTTCGCTAAACTTCTCAATAATATTTCAGATAATTCTTCGATATCTCCAAGATGATATTTTTCTCCTTCTTGGAAGATATCGTATGCAGACTCATAGCCTGGATTGTCTGAGATAATCACTGGAAGGCCTTTCAGTAAAGCCTCAATATAAACCAAACCAAAGGTTTCCATTGCTGAGGAGCTTACAAATATATCTTTATCTGTGAGTGCTTCCCAAGGCTGGTCAAGGTGTCCAGTTAGCTTCACATTCTTCAGATTATGCTTCTTGATGTATCTCAAGCACTTACTTTTATAATCCTCATCTTGAGCGCCAACCAAAAGAAGCTCCACATCTGTCTTTCCAGACTTATGATAAGCTTGTAAGAGCTCCATTTGGTTTTTTCGTTCAGTTAAGCGGCCGACAGAGACAAAACGGATTTTTTCCCCTTTTTTCAAAGGTGAGGTATCCACTTCACTATAAGGAATAAAATTTTTGATTTCTTTATTCTGGAAAAGAGAATTCAGATTTTGGTTCAGAAGACCGGTCACACTATAAATTTCTTCGGAATATTCTTCAATAAAATCTATTTTATCCAAATAATAAGCAAACTCATTTTCTGGAAATTCGTGAATTAGCCAGAAATGCGGGATTGATTCACAAGCTGCGGCAACAGCACCTTGAAACATATTGACTGTATTAGTAACCACGAGATCAATATTATTTTCTCTAATCAATCTTCTTATCTGCGCAATATTTTCACGATAATAAAAGGCACGTACCTTCTCATTCTCTGGAAGACCTCCTGGAGCATCTTCCCACCACCATTTACCTGCTGAAAGAATATGCGTTTCAATACCAGAAACTTCAAATTTATCCTTGTAACTTTTTTTATCTTCACCCTGATAACCTGGGGCAACATTTATAACTTTATTGCCACGTTGAACAAGTGTATCCATCAGATAAAAAATTGAAATTTCAGCACCATTGTCAAGCGTGCCTGTCGGAGAGACGAATAAAATATTTTTCATTATTGTTTCCTTATCCTTTAAAATGTGATATCTATTGCCAACTGGTAACCGTAGAATTTTACTCTTTAATTCTTAAGTTTTAGCTATAAATTTTTGCCTAGATACTTATGCTCTCTGTAAATTCATCCTTGTGATTTTTGACTGTGCAATTCTCTAAAACAAAGCGATAAGCTGCTTCTGCAATTCTTTGACGTTTATCAGGATTCTCAATAAGTATTTCTAGTTTTTCATACCACTCACTAGGTTGAGCCAGAAGTCCTGTTTCATCGTTGCTCACCATTTCTTCAAATGAACCCAAATAGCTAGCGACAGTAGGTACTTTTACAAGCGCTGCTTCGAGCCATTTAATCTCTGATTTTGCACGATTAAAAACACTGTCAACCAAGGGCGCTAGGTTAATATCCATCTGGCTAATTAACCGCGGAAGCTCTCTCCAGTCTACATAAGGATTCATTTTGATTTGTTTTGTATATTTTTGCAAGTCTTGAGGAAGATCAATATAACCTACCAAATGCAATTCCACATGTGGATATTTTTCTAGAATTTGCACAATTGCGGGTTTAATCATTTCAAAATTTTCATTGTGTGTGATTGAGCCAGAAAAATAACCTAATTTAACTTTTGAATGATCTTGCCTATAGTCCTTGAGTGTATTTTGACTTAAACTCACCAATTCTTCACTGGCAAGATTTCTATTTATTATCACCTTAGAACTATAGTTTTCAAGCTCTTCTTTTAGGGTTTGTGTAGTCGTGATGACACTGTCACATAGAGACATCATTTTCCCATAAGATTTCACACCGCTATCATACTCATACTTTTCAATATCTGAAAGACCTTGTGTATAAGACAATAAATCTGTATATTTTGTATCAATAACAAGGTCATCAATGTCATAATATACTGGTTTGTTATATTTTTGAGCAAGATGACAGAGCTTTTCAAATTCTTCCGAATAGCCTGTACGATAGATAATAATGTGGCTCGCATTTTCTGCATACCCCATTTTAAAATCTGAAGCGTTCACCGTCCAAACATCAAAACCAAGATTTCTTAATTGAGCCGCTTTATTTTCGACGCGATAGCGTGTACATTGCGGAATGGCATTTTCCACACCATCAATAATCAAAACATGCTCTTTAGGTATTGTATGCTTAATTTCTTCCATCATATTGTCAATAACATGAGCAGGATACTCTGTATTGGTTTTGATGTATTCAATCAGTTCTGGAACCTGTGTTTTTCTTGAGATACCTTGCCACAAAAATTTATCATCTGTATAGTTTGAAAATGCTGTATATTTTACAAGAGGAACACCAAAATCTTTTAACATCGTCAATGGATGAATATACATTGCACTGTCACCATTATTGTTGCTCACTGCAGCATGTTTAAACCCTAAGTATTCAAAATGCTTTGTGAAGACTGTTTCGTGCTTTCCAATAGCTTTGTTTCTGGAATTTGTATCGTCCATCTTCTCCCAATATTTTATAAACTCTCGGGAGGTAAACATACTTTTTTCAATAACGAGGAAATAAGACTGAAGATGAATCGGAATAGTTTTATACTTGTTATATCCGGTAAAATCAGCTTGCGGCTCACCATATGAAATGCCCCAGAAATCCAATTTTTGTGAAGCCATTTTTTCAAAGGTCGTTTCTAAATCAATAAAAGGGCCCACATTTGTATCATTGACAAGCAATAGTTCATCAAATTGTGAAAGCGAATCCTTTGCCAGTGCAAGGATTCCGTGTCTAAATGCCGCTGTATCGTATCCTTCATTGGGACGAACCTCTACCCGACCAAAAGTCTCCAAAACAGCTCTATCCTCTGGAATGAGGGAACCATTTACTACAACAATAATATCATGGGACAGTTTAGCGAGTGCTTTTAAGAAGATGATTTTGTATTCTTGAAGTTTTTTACCATCTGCATACACCACATACACAAGTGCACGTTTCGGATTTTGGTAATTGTTTTTCGCACGCGCTTTATTCCGGAAAGGACGAAGTGCATCTTTCCGTAGTTCTAGAAGCGGATGGACATTTACTCTTAATTTTCGGTAGATTTTTTTAGGTAGTTTTAATAATAACTTTGGTCGTTTTAAAACAAATAGCGCTCGCTTCGTGTTATGTATAATAAAATTCCCTAATTTATAGCTGCTTGAAGAGACCAGTTCCTGTATTTTTTTCTCTTGAACTTGTAGTTGCCACTCTTTATGTTGGAGTTCTTGCTCCAAGTCTCGTATTAAAAGGAGTCGTTCATCTGCGATTCTATTCATCTCCCTAAAATTATGAGATGTTGAAATAAGGCTTTGCTTAATTGCTTGATCGTATTTTTCTCCAAGACTTGATTTATACTTCTTCAATATATAAAGATAGTCTTCATAATAACGCTCAAGATCATCTCTTTGACTTCGTGAGGAATCTAAAACTCTGTAGTTTAACTTCGTTTCTCTTACAAAAAAAGCTTTTGCACCATTATTAAGGATCAAATTAAGCCAAAAATCATAATCCTCTAAGCTTTTTAAATTTTCATCAAATTTTGCGCTTTTTATAGCTTTTGTTTTGACCAAAGAAGACATATCGATAACATTTTGTACCAGCTCATTTTCTAAAATAAAGTCAAGATTGTCGTGTAAAATATTGCGTTGCTTTTCAAAATCCCAAAGCTGGCAGTAAGCAATATCAGCATCTCCATGTTTTTGGGCTTCTTTAAGCAGGATCTCAACATAATCCTTGTTCAAAAAATTATCGCTATCTACAAACAACAGATATTCACCTGTTATTTGTTCCAGGGCCGCATTTCTTACTTTTACTACACCTTGATTAGCGCCTGAAAAGTATTTTGTTTCTTTAAAAGGAGACTCTAGAAGCAACGAAGAGATAATCTCTCCTGAACGATCTGTAGAACCATCGTTAAAGACAATAAGCTCAATATTTTGATATGTTTGCTCAAAGATACTTTTGATACATTTTGCAATATATTTTTCATGATTGTAGCAAGTGACTACAACAGAAACCTTGTTATTCATGGGGTGTTTTACTCCTTTTTTAAACAACTCCTGTCGGTTTTACTCTTAGAATAAATCCTCGATAGAAGACGATAAATAGATAAAGGACCATTATCGTAATTGTAGAGACTTTTGCAATATTTGCGACTGTTCTTTCTGAAAGTTGAATATTATACTTTGCCCCCAGATTTTGTAGTGCTGGGAGGAAGAAGATAATAAAGGGCTGTAAATAGCGTCCTGAGAGCTCGTCAAATGCTATCACTGTTTTTCGACCAACATAGATACCAGCAAATATACCAACCCAATTGACAAGATAAGTTATACCTGAGCTCCAAGCTGTCCATTTAGGATAAACTCGTCTGAACTCACCCATTGCGACCCAACAGAATAATAGAACCCAAATAATATTGAAAAAGTCTGGAAGATTCATTGGGGTAATCATCCACATTCTTCGCGCATTTACTCCCATAGTTGTAAAGTTCAAATAATTATTAAAGAAGACCTTTGCAAAATGGATTAAGCCAAGCTTTTCATTGAAAACAATAAGAGAAGCGATAACTAATAAAACCATTAGTGAAGACATAAGAATCTTTGTCAGTTTCTTCATTTTCTTAATCGTTGTCATAACCGGTTTATAGATCATGGGTAAACCCACAAGCGCAAACAAAGAAAAAACATAATTTTTCTTCGCTAAAAAGAGTAACAAAATCGTCGCTAAACTATAAAGTTTTTGCTTTCTACTCATTTCTTTAAAACTATTGATTTGCGTGAGTTCTAAAAAATTAAGTGCAAACATAGAGAATACAATAAAACTAAAAATATCATAGCTTGGACTTGCAATCTTCATAAGATAAGGAACACTAAAAAGCATGACCAATAACCACTTTCCTTGTTTGCTTCTCTTGATAATAAAGTAAAAACAGAGTGCAAAGAACAAGAGATTAGCAAGTCTACCTCCATAGTCCATTACGCCAATACTTGGATAGATGAGGCGTGCGATAAGTACGCCTATCGAAGCAGGAAGATGCATAAAATTAATAGGAACAAAACTGTTCCAATTATTTGTTAAACTGAAACGAATACCATCATTTTCTAAGTCTACTTTTTTAAATATCGTATCCTTAATACTGATTTCTGCTGTGCTACCCGTAACACCACCAATAGCTTCATTCTCTATGACGCGAAGCGATGGCTTAGACATTACTTCTGGATAAGTGGATGAAAACTGATTATAAGCATAACTAAGATGATAACCTTCATCCCCTGTCGTCATCGGTGGTGTGAGAAAGGTTGAGAATACACCAAAAATGAGCACAACGATGATAAAGAATTTCTCTGCTGGGAGTTTTAATTTCCTATTGTCTGTCGTGTTCATTTTTTCTCCTTATGAAATAATTTTTAATTTAGCTAATAATGAATAAATGTAGTTTGTTCTTCTATAGGGGAATGCTTTTAATAAGGCTTCTTGTTTTTCCTCTAGCCCACAGATAGGGAGGTATTCTGTAATTTGTTGCTCTTGATAATCTTTGTTTAACATCAAGTCCAAATCGGCCAACTTGTGCTCTTTGCCTATTGCAGAATAGTAATCTTCAAATTTAAAGTCTCCCCCAACCAGTCGGTCTGAGAGATTCATGTGCACGTTGGGAATTTTGAAACTGTCAGCAACGATTAGACCATGAAGCGAGGAAGAAAAAACAAGCTTACAAGACGTAATATCGGTGATTACTGCTTGTGGTGCACGTAATACATCAATAATTTTAAATCTTGGATCTGCAGCTAATTTTTGAATAAAAGGATGGTTTGCTTCCTCAAAGTGAGGAATGATTCCTATTTTATCTTCTTTGTTTGGGCTCTCTTGGTAAATTTTATTAACAAGAAGTCCTGGATCACCGAGTGGCAGTGGCGGAAGCTTCAAATCTTCTTGCGTGAGCTTTCCACGTACTGCATGAAATTTTAATTTTGAAAAATTAAGCTCTGAAAATTTGTGCAAGGGATATGTTTCCTTGATCGAACCTACTTCTGCCTGAAGGGGGTAGATTGTACCACTACCCCAGATATGTACCTTTTTCGTTGGGCGATTATACTCTAAATCAAGCAGAATATGCAAAAGGCTCCCAACAGAGAGCAGGTCTGCCTTTCTGATATCTGGTTCATAAACCACTTCAATATAAGAGAATAGATTTTGGATAATTTCCGGGCCAAGTTCATCCCCAAAGTTAGGCTTGCCTCCGGGCGCCTTCCATGAATACAGTTTGATTTTCTTTTTTGGGATCATTTGATTTCTTTTAATAGTCCATAAGTTCGTTTATCTGAAGAATCACGATAAACAAAGCTGAGCATTGGTGAAGCAGTAAGAAGTTCTGTTTCCACAAAACCATCCTCTGCCACGCGTTGCTTCATTCGTATTGTTGCAACTAAACCGAATTCGGTATTATGGAAATTCTTCATTGGAATCTCAACAGTATCTACCAGGTGCATTGGCATTGAACCACTATCATATACTACTCCACCTCGCTTTACATCATGTAAGCTATAAGAGATAAACAAGTCTGATTTATTCAATGTTTTATCAAAAAGTTGCACATTCAATTTTGCAATAAACGTATCTTCTGGTTTTGAAAGCGAAAGAGGAGATAGGGGTTCAATTGCAATCTTTGCCGCAACAGTTGCTTCTTCTCCAACGGTTGTATTATTTCTTGCAAGATTGTCTTCAGAATACTTGTTGGTAATATCCTGAATATTTCCTTTTTCAACAATACCCTCTTTAATATAAATGGCTTTATTACAATATTTTTGTACGGCATTCATATCGTGAGTAACTAAAATTGTTGTTTTACCTGATGCTTTGCGTTCTAAGAAATAATCGTTACATTTACGCTGAAATGCTTCATCTCCGACAGCAAGTACTTCGTCAAGTACAAGCACATCACCCTTCGCCTTGATTGCAACTGAAAAGGCCAATCTCACTTGCATCCCGCTTGAATAGTTCTTTAACTTTTGGTTCATAAATTCGTGGAGTTCAGAAAATTCAACGATGTCATCATACATCTGATCGATTTCCTCTGTTGAAAATCCAAGCATTGCGCCATTAAGGTAAACATTCTCTTTACCCGTAAGTTCTGGATTAAATCCGACACCAAGTTCAATGAAACTGACCAGTTTTCCATTAACGGTAACCGTTCCTTTTTCTGGTGTATATATTTGAGAAATAATTTTTAAAAGGGTTGATTTTCCTGAACCATTACGACCAACAATTCCAAAAAAGTCTCCTTTTTCAACGGTAAAATCAATATCTTTGAGAACGTGTTGTTCTTTATATCCTTTAATACCTCGCATGCGATTGACTAACGTTGTACGTAGACTTGTACTCGCTTCAGTGGGAAGGCGGAAGTATTTACTTACATGATCTATTTTTACTGCTACTTCTGACATTCTTTCCTCCTTAAACAATTTCCGCAAATTTGTTAGAATTTTTATTGAATACCCACAACCCTAAACCAAAAACGAGCACGGAAAGAACATAAGGGATAGCAATCACAAAGGAGTTGTCCCAAAGTTGCCATAAGGTAGGATTCGTGTTATTACTAAAGGTTAGCACATAACGCATATCTTGAATAATTTGTGCCATCGGATTCAACATTTGGTATTTTGCTACGGTAAGATGATTTGTCGAAATCTGGGTAATTGGATAAATGATAGGTGTACCATAAAACCCAGCTTGCATGACAACTTCCCAAATCGGACCTAAATCTCTGAAGTAAACAAAAAATGTAGCAAGTATGAAGGAAATCCCTGTAGTAAAAAGGATAAGCTCTAACAAGAGTGGGGCCACGAAAACAACTGTCCAGGACATCTGAACACCATTAATTAAGGCAAAGACAGTCACTACAGCAAGTGAAATCATCAGGTTAATAAAAGCGTTGACAGCAACTGAGAAAACGATAACTGATTTTGAAAAATTCACTTTTCGAAGCATATCCCCACGACTTACGACCGAGAGCATTCCAATGCCTGTTGTTTCACCAAAGAAATTCCAAATGGTTATCCCTAAGAGCAGTGCTACAGCAAAGTGAGGTGTCCCTTCACCAAAACGCATGAAACGTACAAATACGAGATACATAATCAAGAAGAGCATTACGGGCTTGAGTATTGACCATAAATAACCAATAGCACTCCCTTGATATCTAAGTTTGAAGTCTGTTTTAATCAGTTCTTTAAGTAGAATTTGATTTCTACGGCTGAAGAAATTCATTTATTTTTTTCCTTTATATGCAAATTTTGTAAGAATCAGAGTACGGAAGATTTTTGTATGGTAACTTTTATTCTTTCGTAAATTGTACTGATTGAGTGTGAGGCGTCGCTTTTCTTTTGGCATGTTGAGCAAATCAACATAATCTTGGATAAGCGCCTTGTTTGACACTGATAACTTATCCAGTTTCTCTGTCAGCAGTTTTTGTGCTTGTTTTTGACTAGATTCAATAAGCCACCAATATTTTTCAAACCAGAGATATGGTCGCAACCATTTTTTCATCCGCTTTGTCCACGTTCTCGCCCCTAAAACATTAGCATCATGTTGGCGATAGAGGTGTGTCGGTTGATCTATGTAAACCAATTCCCCTATTGCGGTAGCTAGAAGCGCTAAATACCAGTCGTGCATGATGATATCTTCAGTGGTTTGCCACTCTTGTGCTAAAGCATGATTAATCATACTCGCACCACCAGTAACCGTGTTTTCTGTGAGTTCTTGAACCAGTTCCGTATTGGCATGATCAGATTGAGTACGAATCATGCTTTCCGATAAGATATGGAGATGTTTGTCAACAATCTTAAGATCTGTGTAGTACATGGTAGGGACATTATTATCATGTGTTTCTGCTTCTGCCAGAATAATCTCTAATTTTTCTGGTAGCCAATAATCATCTTGATCCGCAAAAAAATAAAAATCAGCACTATCAGCTTTTACCAATTGATAAAAAGATTGAATTACACCAACGTTTTTAGATTTAATTACTTTAATTCGATGGTCTTCACTGGCAAAATGCTCGACTATTTGAACGGTTTCATCTTTTGACCCATCATCTCGAATAATCAGGTTCCAATCTTGAAAAGTTTGTTTCTGAATGCTTTCAATTTGCTCAGCGACAAACTTTTCACCGTTGTAAGTCGACATTAAAATATTAACTTTGGGCATGTTGAGAGGCCTCTTTCGGTTTCAGTCGCTTATTTTTGTAAATAAGGCTTCATACTGGGCACAAATATGTTCCCATGTGTATTTTTCTTCAATAATTAGTCTTGCTTTATTTTGTAAATCTTGACGTGCAACAGCTGTTATTTTTTCAACTTCTGAAAGAACGTCTGAAAGGTTTTCCTTATCGAAATAAATGGCGGAATCTCCCGCAGTCATTCGATTAAAATTCACACCAAGGACGACATTGACTGGAGTCGACCACATGGCTTCAAGAAGACCTGGATTGGTTCCACCCACCTCATGACCATGCAGATAAGCAAAAGCCTGCTCGCGGATAAAACGCAATTCATTTTGATCATAAACTGTGCCCACAAATTTGATCCGAGGATCCGTGTCAAAATTTGTCTGGGCGCGTAGTTCTTCATAATAGGGATTCCCTTCGTGATTCGTAATAATCACTAAATCCCTTTTCGTTTGACTTTTCATAAAGTGACGAATGAGTAATTCGTAGTTGTTTTCAGGCACAAACCGTCCTACAATCAAATAATAATCACTAGTTTTATATTTTACCAGAGTTTCTGATTCTGTCAAATTTGAATTGAACTTCTCCGTACCGTAGGCGATCACTTCACTCTGGACCTGACCATATTCTGCATGTAAATAATCAAGAATACCTTGATTGTCACTGATAATCATATCCGCATAACGGACCATTTTTTTCTCTGCATGTTTAAGATAGCGGCGCACAGGTTTCGGCCACTTGGTACGTTTCCACTCAAGCCCATCTGGGTTGACAAGAAGTTTCCCCCCGACCTTATGAATTTTATGAGCATAGTGACCAATAATGCCACCAATCGTATTTCCTAATATATAGAAGACGGGTTCAATTATTTGTTCTTCTTTAATTTGCTTAAGGGCTGCATTAATTGCCAGAACATCATAAGCAATCACACGCGCTGGCCCAATGCTTGGCACATTAATGACAAAGCAATCAGCCCCTAGATAATCAAAATGACCATCCACAACTTCTATATCTGAATTCTCGCTTTGACAAGCCACATGATATTTAATATTTTGATTACTTTGGTGTTTAACCAACTCTTCTACAAAAGTCTCAAACCCTCCATACTTTGCTGGCAATCCACGACTACCAATAATAAAAATGTGTTTTTTCATGTTTTTCTACGTTTGCAAGCGCAAACTTTTAACCTCTCAAAGCGAGAATTCTGCCTTAAAGACAGAATTTCGCTGTTTTTTATCATCTCCAAAACTTGTCGATGCCTTATTTATTTTGCTGTTTCGCCTTTGACTTTATCTTTATTTTCTCTTAAGTCACCGATGGTCAGCAATTGTGCCAGAGCTTCTCGCCATGTTGGAATATTAAATCCTGTAGCTTTCGCTTTAGCAAGACTCATCGTTGAGTTAAATGGTCGTTTCGCGGCAGATGGGAAATTACTTGAATCTACAGGTTTTACAACTGTATCTGTATCTTTCAAAATTTCTTTAGCAAAATCAAACCATGTTACATCCTCGCCAGGTGCAGCATCATTTGTCAAGTGATAATAACCTGCTTCTGCTTGTTGATCAACCAAGTACACCATAAACTCTGCTAATGTACGGGTCCAAGTAGGTCGGCCGTGTTGGTCATTAACAACGGTGATTTCTGGAAAACGTGTTGCGAGATTTTGCATTGTAAAAACAAAATTTGGTCCGTAGCTACCAAATACCCATGCTGTACGAATCGTATAAAATTTCACACCAGAAGATTCAACTGCTTGCTCCCCGAGTAATTTTGTACGTCCATATTCTGAAACAGGGCCTTTGGGCGCATCTACTTCCCATTCTTGACCAACAGGTAAGTCACCATTAAAAACATAGTCTGTCGAGATGTAAACCAAGGTTGCACCTACACGAGCAGCTGCGTTCGCAACATTTCGTGTGCCTTCAACATTAATTTTTTCATTGAGAGCTTTGCCTTCATCTTCAGCTTTATCTACAGCAGTGTATGCTGCGCAGTGATAAACCAATTCTGGTTTATTTTTGTCAAAGAAAGCATCAACAGCAGCTTTGTCCGTAATGTCAAGTTCATTGACATCTGCTGCAAAGTATTTTACATCACGTTCATCAAGAAGATGGCGTAACTCTGTACCAAGTTGGCCATTTCCACCAGTAATTAAAATCATATTTCTTCCTTTATCTTAGAGAACTTTTTGGCTTTCAGCATATTTCGCTTCAACAGCAGCTTTTTCTGCTTTCCACCAGTCTTGATTTTCAGTATACCAATCAATCGTTGCCTTCAAGCCTGACTCAAAGTCTGTGTGCTTAGGCTCCCAACCAAGTTCTGTACGAAGTTTTGTGTTGTCAATAGCATAGCGTAAATCATGGCCCGCACGATCAGTTACACGATCATAATCATCAGGTGCTTGTCCCATTTCCGTTAAAATTTCTTCTAAAACTTCTTTATTATTTTTTTCGCCATCGGCTCCGATAAGATAAGTTTCACCCATACGACCTTTGGTCAAAATCGCCCAAACGCCAGAAGAATGGTCCTCTGTATGGATCCAGTCACGCACATTTTTACCATCACCATAAAGTTTTGGTTTAATCCCTGATAAGATGTTTGTAATTTGACGTGGGATGAATTTTTCGATGTGTTGGTAAGGTCCATAGTTATTTGAACAATTTGAAATTGTCGCTTTCAAACCAAATGAGCGCACCCAAGCACGAACAATCAGGTCCGATGCCGCTTTAGTCGAAGAGTAAGGACTTGATGGGTTGTAAGGTGTTTTATCCGTGAATTTTTCACCTTCCCCTTCGCCGTGTCCTGGTAAATCTTCGCGGTAAGGCAAATCACCATACACTTCATCTGTTGATACATGGTGGAAACGTAAATCATATTTACGCGCCGCTTGAATCAGGGTATAAGTCCCGATAAAGTTCGTTTGGATAAACTCATCTTGTGATTTAAGTGAGTTGTCGTTGTGGCTTTCTGCCGCATAGTGCACAATCGCATCTGCCTTAGAAGCAACTTGATCCACAATCTCTGGATCTGCAATATCACCAACCACAAGCTCTACACGATCTCCAAGAATCATGTCAATATTGGCACGATTTCCCGCATACGTTAATTTATCTAAAACGGTAATATGTACATCTGGATGATTATTATAAACGTAGTGTACGAAATTTGAACCGATGAATCCAGCACCACCAGTGACTACGATATTTTTAAATTCAGTCATTGTTTTTCCTCTAGTATATTTTTTATTGCAAGCGATAGTCTTGTCTAAATTTCTGCGCTGACACAATTTTTAAATATTTGCCATTGAACACAAGAAATTCATCTTGAACTGCATTGATTTTGATCAATCCACCCGTATTAACAATACGTAATGTTTTCTCGTTTAACCAAGAAAATCCCCCTGAAGTAAAGGCCTTCTTTACCCATGCAGGCTGCGCATTTTCTTTATTCACTTGCCAAAACTCTAGTATTTTTTTACTTTGTAGATGTTTCGCCTTCATTTTAGCCAAGTAAATCTGCGGTCAAGGGCTTTACATCTGCAAGCAATGGGTGATTTTTGTCTGCTTCACTCACTTCAGCATTCGCAAGGTCTTCCCATTCGATACCTAAAGTTGGATCTGCATAATTGACAAAGGCATATTTTGGTTTAAGTTCCAAAGCCCAATAATCATTCACTAAGTAAGAGTAAGAAACGGTATCACTTAAAACTTGGAAACCATTGGCAACACCACGTGGCACAAAAATACCCTTGCTGGCATCAATCACTGTTTGATAAACATGGCCAAAACTCTCCCCTTCACGGAGATCTACCCAAGAACCTAGAACACGTCCACCATCTGCTACAGAAATGTATTTGTCCCATGGTTCCGCGTGTAAACCGCGCAAAACATTTTTACGTGAGAAAGAAACATTATTTTGTAACTTTCCTTCTGCGAAAAATTTTTCTGGGAAACCGAGCGGGAGCATTTTTTCTTTTTGAAAGTTTTCTTTAAACCAGCCACGATTATCACCATGAACAGGAATATCAAATTCTAACATACCTGGAATAGCCTCGATTTTACGCGCTGCAAGTTCTTTTCCAAAAAAGTTATCTGTCATTTATTTATCACCTACCAATTTAAGTAAATATTTACCGTATGCGTTTTTCTTAAGGGGTTGTGCAAGCTCACGTACGGCTTCTTCCGAAATGTAGCCCATACGCCACGCAATTTCTTCAAGGTTAGCAACCATAACGTTTTGCATACGTTGAACTGTTTCGATATATTGCGCTGCTTCAAGCAAGCTTTCATGTGTTCCTGTATCGAGCCATGCAAAGCCACGCCCCATAAGTTCGACAGAGAGATCACCTCGTTCAAGATAGGCCTTATTCACATCCGTGATTTCTAATTCTCCACGTGGTGAAGGTTTGATATTCTTCGCAATCTCCACAACGTCATTATCGTAGAAATAAAGTCCTGTTACAGCATAGTCAGATTTTGGTACTTCAGGCTTTTCTTCAATCGAAACAGCATTCATGTCTTCGTCAAACTCAACAACACCAAAGCGTTCTGGGTCTGGCACTTGATAACCAAACACAGTTGCACCTTTTTCTTTGGCTGCAGCAGCTTGCAGTAACTTAGACATTCCTGGGCCATGATAAATGTTGTCTCCTAAGATTAGAGCAACGGAGTCATCACCAATAAAGTCCTCGCCGATGATAAAGGCTTGAGCCAAACCATCTGGACTTGGTTGAACAGCATACTGCAAATTTAGACCGAATTCAGAACCATCTTGCAAGAGTTCTTGGAAACGCGGTGTATCTTCTGGTGTGGAGATGATCAAAATATCTTTGATCCCAGCCAGCATCAGTGTAGACAATGGGTAATAAATCATTGGTTTATCATAGACGGGCATCAATTGTTTACTTGCTGCACGAGTCAGTGGATACAAACGCGTTCCCGATCCACCTGCTAAAATAATCCCTTTCATGAGATACCTCACTTTATTTCTTCTATTTTATTATAGTTAATCAGCATAATTATAGCATATTTTTACTTTTATTTCATTCTAATCCTGCCAGCGTATGGAGCAAAAAGGACTAGAAGCAATGCTCTAGTACCTTTTGTTAAGTGTGTTTCAATTACAATTTTTTAAATATAAATAATGCTCCCCTTGTCAGTAAATATTGTGCAAGCGGTGCTGCGATAAGAAATGGGATGAGTAATGTAAAATGAATTGGACTTGGCCATGCCAAATTTAGGAAATCTGTACCCACAATTAAAGCTACGAGAAACGAAAGCTGTGTGATTGTGAAAATCCATAAACGATAGCGCTTAATAGGCCAAAATATCTTGCGTTGCATCAAAACATAGTTCCATGCAGAAAAGAGAACCGTCATCATCGCAAGTTCAGGATGTGTAATGCCCAAGCTACCGCCTATTGTAACGATAAGTATTGCGCCAACAGCAATGCTGAAGCCAACCGGAAATGCACGCTCAAACAGCGTCCGCAAAAAACGACCTTCGACTTTTGAAAAGTCTGATTCAAAGCTCAAGAAAAAAGAGGGAATTCCAACAAAAAATGCAGTCAAGACAGTAAGTTGGATGGGTTCGAAAGGATAGACATTCCCCGCAAACAAAGTCAACACCGTCAAAGCTATCGAAAACATCATGCGTACCATTAATAAGGATCCTGTACGTGTTAAGTTATTAATCACGCGCCGTCCCTCATTAACAATATAGGGCATCGCCGAGAAGTTATTGTCCATCAAAATAAGATTGGCGGTTTGTTTCGCTGCTTCACTCCCTTCACGCATAGCAATCGAACAATCAGCCTCCTTAAAGGCCAAAATATCATTGACACCATCTCCGGTCATCGCTACTGTGTGTCCTTGCTTCTTCAGAATTTGCACCATCATCTTTTTCTGTTGTGGGGAGACACGACCAAAAATTTGAAAATTTTCTACTGCAAACTCTAGTTCTGCCTCTGTTTTTATTTGACTGGCATCAACATATTGCTCGGCATCCGGTAAGGAAACGGCCTTCGCAATTGCCGATACTGTCACAGGATCATCTCCGGAGATGATTTTACAACGTACACCTTGCTTTTTAAAATAGGCTAGGGTCTGTTTGGCATCGTCACGTAGAATATCAGAAATAACAATGAGCGCTTCTGCAGCTAAGTCTTCGGGAAGTCGATCTCTATCAAGTGCTTGTTTTGAGCAGGCCAAAACTAACACACGATAGCCCTTTTCTGCATACTTTTGTGCGTGCTGTTCTAAGACAGCATTTCCCTTAGGAAATAAAAACTGCCAAGCCCCTAAGTAAAAAGTACCTTCTGTAAATTCAACGGCACTGTATTTCCTCTCTGAAGAGAAGGGCAGCACTTGAGAAACATTGTAATCCTTTAATGAAGCAAAATACTTTCTTAAGGCTTGTGCGGTGATGTTTTGATCGGGAAGATTTTCTAGAAGATTCCCCATAATACGGGCAATGTGTGGTTCAGAATGCTCAGTCAGACTTTCAATCATTTCCACTTTCATTTCACCTGTCGTGATGGTCCCTGTTTTATCCAAACACAGCACATCCACGCGTGCAAGTGCATCAATTGTATGTAGCTCTTGTACCAATACTTTTTGCTTCACTAAGTTGATAACCCCTAATGTTAAAGCCATACTGGTCAATAAAATCAAACCTTGAGGGAACATGCCCTCCAGAGCAGCAACTGTTCCTAGCACAGCTTGTTTATGGCCCGTATCAATGACATAAAACAACTTGAGGTAAAGTAAAATCCCCAAGGGAATCATAATAAAACTCACGATACGTACAACTTTTGCCAAACTGTCACGCAACATTCGTTTCTGTTTCTTTATTTTTTGAGCTTCATGGGCCAATTGATGAATATAATTGTCTTTTCCTACATGAATAACCCGTGCAACTGCTGTCCCGCTGGTGACAAAACTGCCAGAAAAAAGTTCTGCATCTGCTTTTTTAGTCAGCGCGTCAGCCTCTCCAGTAAGCAGAGCTTCATTTACTTCCACTTGGCCTTCAATGATCTGACTGTCACATGGAATTTGATCTCCAAGTTCCAGAAGAATAATGTCATCAAGCACAAGCTCTTCTTGTTTGAGTTCCACCTGTTTTCCTTGGCGAAAAGTCTTGACTTTACTTGTATTCAATAAAGAGAGCTTGTCGAGCAAACGACGTGCCTTAATTTCCTGGTATAAACCAATGCCTGCATTCACAGCAACAACAATGATGAAAAGTGCATTTCGATGCGAGCCCACGGAAAGCACTAAAACAAAAAGGAAAATATTGATTAAGTTAAAAAAAGTCAGCAAATTACTCGCAAAAATCTGGCCGTATGTTTTACTGCTCTCGTTCTTTGCGATATTTACTTGACCTGATTTTAAACGTTTTTCAACTTCTTTTTGTGTCAAACCTTCATATTTAAATGGCATAAGCTCTCTCCTAACTCTTATTCTATCCTAACATCATTAGAGAAGCAAATACCTTACAATTTCGAAATAAAACCCCGTCCCAATAAGGACGAGGTGAGTGGGTTTACTTTGTTTGACGTGCCATCGAAGACTGCACATTGAATTTACGTTGAATAAGGAAGCGAATTCCCATCACAGCTGCCCCAAGAATAATTGTAATGTAAGGAGCAAGTACGATGTTGATGGATTTTGGCAAGAGGGCAACCAAGACAGAAACGCCTGCCCATGCCACCATTGCGACAGCTAACATCGCAAAACCTTTACCTTTTTTCTGTGGGCGTTGTGCACTGTAAAAGTATTTATACATCCAGTACATCACCAAACCAGCTAGAGCAGAAGAGGCCAGCGTTGTCAAAAGACCGTAAACACTTGCCTGTGGTTGGAAGAGACCCATCAGTCCCATTACCACTGAAATCACACCAAAGAAGAGTAACGCACTATCTAGCCACATCAAGAAGGGCGATTCATTTTTCGCTGTTTCCTGACGTTTTACCTTGTCTTCTTCAGGTTTATACTGTGTCGCAAATTCCATAGGTGCACCCAATAATTTGCGGGCCAGAATGCCTTCCTTTTGTCCTTCGATGATTTTAGGCAAGATTTCAGCGAGAATTGTTTTGATTTCCTCGTCTGATTTTCCTAAAAGCATCAATTGCTTTGTTACGTTATGTACATATTCGCTATTTTTGGCAGTGAGTTGCTCGATTAGATTTTCCATATCTCCTATTATATAAAATTTTTGGTGAAATTTGGAAATAAAACTTGATTTTTTTAATAAAAAAATGTTATACTAATTTGGTATGTTATTTTGAGGGTTTCTGTAAGAATTGTGTTTCAGATCTGAATTTTTAGAGATGCTCTTTAAAAAAAAGCATAAAATTTTTAAGGAGGAACCAAACCATGTCAAAAGAATGTTATTTTACTGGTCGTAAGACTGTATCAAGTAATAACCGTTCACACGCTATGAACCAAACTAAACGTGTAGTTAAACCTAATCTTCAAAAAGTTCAAATTCTTGAAAACGGTGAACTCAAAACTGTATGGGCTTCAGCTAAAGCATTGAAAAAATTGCCTGCAGGCGTTGAGCGTGTATAAATCACTAAGATTAATTAAAGACTAGTAAATATCACATTTACTAGTCTTTTTTTATTTCATGAGAACAACTTGAGAACTTTCCCAACGCACAAGTACTAGATAATTGTAAAAACAGACCTTTATTAATATCCGCTGGCGCTCCTGTCGCATACAAACTTCTCAGAAGCTCATATTTAGGCGCTCGCAGTTTTGTGTGGTAACTTTTTATACTAACTCAAGTCTAAAAGTGCTAAGAAAGCAATTAATATTTAAAACAAGAACAATTTCTCACTCCCGCAAAGGAAATTGTTAGGATAACGCCTGCTGTGAAATTTTCTTTTCTCATCTCAAATATGAACAATCTGAGGATGAATTAATTAAACCAGTAAATGACTATATTATTTGGTACAGCAATGACAGACCACAAGATAAACTAAAAGGCATGACTCCTGTAGAATTCAGGAACCATACCTTTTAGTTTTCCTCTAAAATTTAATAATTGTTTTACCACTAGAACGACCGTTTTTAACTTTATCTAAAGCTAAATTAATGTCTTTAAAGTCATATACCTTATCAACGGAAGTTTTAATTTGTTTTTCTTCAAAGATTTTTGATATTTTTGAAAGTTGCTCACCATCTGATTTCACAAAAATAAAATGATAAGTCTGGTTATTTTTGGAGGCTAATTTGTCATATTTTCTACCAACCATACCAAAAAGAAAAGTTTTGAAGAACGATAAGTTCATCCTTTTTGCAAATCTGCGATTAGGCCCTCCTTTGAGACTAACAATTGCACCCCCTTCTTTCAATATAGTAAATTGTTTAATTAACTCTTCACCCCCAAGAGTATCTATTACATAGTCTACATCAGTTAAAACTTTTGTATAATCCTCGGTCTTATAGTCAATAAATTGGTCTGCTCCTAGGGCTAGAACACGTTCTTTATTGTCCCTACTTCCACTAGTAGCAACTTTTAAACCAAATGCTTTAGCAATCGGAATTGCCATAGCCCCAAATCCACCAGTACCACCAGATATAAAAAGTGTTTTCCCAGGCTTCACTTTGAGAAGTTCTAATGCTTGGTATGCCGTAAGTGCCGTAAGTGGAACGCTTGCTGCTTCCTCATCACTAAGATAGTTAGGAACAAGTGCAATCTCTTTATGATCAATGGTCAAATATTCCGCAAATGCCCCTATTTTATCTAAGGGCATCCTAGCATATATACGTTCCCCAACATGATAATTTGTGACGTCTGCACCAATACTCTCGATAACTCCAACAAATTCATTTCCTGCAGTTACAGGTAATTTATAGGGAACAATTAATTTTACCTCTCCTGCTGTTATCATATTATCTAACGGATTAACACCTGCCATGCTAACTTTAACAAGAACTTCCTGTGCATTAGGTGTTGGCTTCTCAATCTGCTCAATACTTAATTGTAAATCATTTTTTGAATAACTATTTAATCTACCTGCTCTCATTTTTCACCTTATTTCTATTTATTTATTTTGATTGATTAGCATCATAAAGTTTGTTAACCAGGTCTGCTAGTGATTCTTTTTGGAGCTCACGCAAAAGTCCTTCCTCTGCATGTACAAAAGTTGGTGTAAGTATTTCTCCAATATGTAAACCTATTGGACATTCTGGATTTGCATCCTCATGTATATGTAAGACACTTTTTTCAGGATAGACTGCTTTGTAAACGTCGGACAAGAAAATATTATCTTTGCCTCGTGCTAATTTAAATCCTGATTTACCTTGTTGGCTAATTAATAAACCTGCTTTTTTCAAGAGAGCGGTTATTTTTCTAATGTGGCTACTATTCGTATTTACACTATTTGCAAGTGCTGTGGAATTAGTCTCTTCATCTGTTTCTGAAATAAATGCCAAAATATGTAATGCTACAGAAAATTTTGTATCCATGATTCACCCCTTACTTAAATATTATTTTCATCTTGTACCTGTATCGAAAACAAGAACATTATATCAAAGAGTATTATAAGAATCAAATATACCGGATTATAGAAAAAAATAAACAATAAAGAAGAACTAAGAAGTTCTTTTTTATTGTCTATTTTAACTGGTCCTTGACATTTTCTAGTGGTGTTTCTTTTATATGCTGATTGCCACGAAATGTAGAAGGTCTAACATTTGCTTCAGAAACCTCAATTTGATCTTTAAACTTGTCGGCAACACCTTTCATTGCATTCAACTTTAAATGAGAGTATGTACCCAATGTCGTGCGTATATCGCCATGTCCTAGACGATTTTGCATCTCTAGGTCATTCATTCCTAATGAAAGCATAAAACTTGCATGAGAATGTCTTAAATCGTGCACACGTATTCTCTTTATTTTCGCATACTTACTATGAGTATCAATTATATGCCCAAGAAACGTTGTCCCAATCGGTAAACCGTCATACGAGAAAATAAATTCAACGTTTCCTAATTGTTTTTGCATTTGTTTCCATTCTTTGAGATATTGTAATGTCAATTCATCAAGATAAAGCAGGCGAACACTGGAGCTAGTTTTTGTATCTGTTATATACCATTCCCTTTTATTCTTGTAATACATTGATTTATCAACTTTTACAGTCGCTTCTACAAAATCAATATCAGACCATTTTAGAGCCATTAGTTCTCCTAAACGAAGTCCAGTTAAGAAGAGAAACCAAATCGCTGTAAATTTAAATCTTTCAAGTGTATCTGATTTATCAAACGTAGAAATAAATTTTTCAAATTCTTCTTTTGTCCAGAAGTCAACTTTTGCTTTTGCTTTTCTTACATTCCCAACTTTCCTAGCAACATTATTTTCAATTAGTTCTAGAGTAACAGCTGAGTCTAGCACTTGTTGTAGAATTTGATGTAAAGAGCGGATATAATTATTAGATAAATTATCAGCTAACAGATCGTTATGCCACTTCTTTATCATAATCGGAGAAATATCAGTCAATTTTTTGTTATAGAAAATATTCAACCGTCTTAGCTTTCCCATTGCCTGGTCAAACGTCCTCGATCTAACTCGAGCCTTGTAGTCAGGAATATAGTAGTCACTCATAAACTTTTCAAAGCTCATGGTACTATGCTGTGTTAATGCTGTCTTAGAATGATTTGCACTAAAATCATCATGCCATTTCTTTGCAGCTTTTTGAGAAGTAAAGCCACGCTTTGTTTTTGTTACTCGTTTACCTGTATCATCATAACCCAAAGAGACCTTACTATACCATGTCCCTCTTAGCTTATCTTGATACACATTAGAAATCCTAGGCACTTTGGTTCACTCTTTCAATATCAAGTTTAGAACCTAAAATTTCTTCTACGCTCTCAATAGGAACACGTCCTAATCCCTTTCCATTATAATATGTAAAGCCTTTTTTAACCATAAGCGCCTTGGCTTGTTTGATAAGCATGTACGCTTGATATGGTCCAAACCCCAACTTCATTAAATCTTGTTTCGTAATAAACATAATCTTCCTCCCTTAATTTTCTACTCTAGTAAATTCTTTATTTTCTAAAGCAATTTTCAATTCTGACTCTATCATGCAAGTATAGAGCTTAGAGCCCCGCTCATTTTGCTTTGCCATGCCATCTTCATTCATTTTCTGATACCATACACCAGAACCAAAAGGTACAATCCTACGCAGTTGTTTTCGTTCTAGTTCACTTACTTTTTTTAAATACATTTTGAGTCATCCTTTCCAATCTTATAATGCTTGTTATACCACTCATAGGCACCATTCTCATGTTTCTTTATTTTAACTTTTTCTAAATCAACTATTTTTTGTCGTCTAGGGCTAAGCACCACCTCTTCAGCTATTTTCCTCAACCAGTCAATTGTCCACTCTTCTCCACAAGCCTCAAACATCGTTTTAATAAATGCTGAATATTGCATTTGAAAATGTTTCATGCTACTCTCTAAATCTGACTTTCGAGACTTGCCATTAATTTTAACTATATCTGAACTTCCAAATACATCATAGAACGGCTTATGGTACTGGTAACTACTCTTTCCTTCGTTATCTTTGACTTCTTCATAAACTGCAACCTTAGAAAGCAAAAGATTGATAGCTATATCATCTAGTTGTTTTCCAATCGCAAGACTATCAATCACATCTTTAGCATAGTGATTTTTTAACTCCATTTCATAACGATTTACAATACCATACTCGTCCAGAGCTTCTTCATAGCTTATATTTTCTTTTCTCGCTATTTCTTTAGCCTTCTCATACATCCTGAGAGCAAAATTACCTCCACGAGAACCAAGTTCAATTGTCAGTCCAAGAGAAGTTCCTTGAACATAATTTTCATGATTACCCAACTTTTTTAAATCAGTTTCTATCAAACGTTCAAAATCTTTTTTCATTCGTTGTTCGAAGTCATGTAAATCGTAGTTTCCCTGTCGCTTCAATAATTCATCAATTGTTAGGTCAAAGCGAGGATAATTGATACGAGTATAGAGCTCTTTATCTTTGGCATAATCTAGATCAGTAACTAAAATTATCCAATCGACTAGAGAAAACTCTCCCTGCTCAAGCAAAAACTCTTCCATTTCTGCGACTCCCTTACCAGTTAATTCAAGCATTATACCTTGTTCTGGTCTATCTGGAGATTTTAATATTTTGATATTACCACATGAGTAATTTTCATCATATCCGAGTAAACCTTTTTCCTCATAGTGAAAGTATCTTGGGTCAATTCCTAAAATACCCTGCATCACCTTTTCAATTGTGCTATCAAAAAAAGTCAGCCTTAACCAGTCAAAATGAACATGAAGTTCAAAGCATTGTTTTTTGTCCTGACTTTGTCCTAGCGCAATCTTGATTTGTTTTTCTATTTCTTCAGTAATTTTTCTCTTTTTCTTGAGATAGTTATGAATGGCTCCATTACTCAGACCTACCTTTAACCCAAATTCTCTTTGACTTAATCCAGTCCGTTCTATCAAATTAGCTAAATCTTTAGCTGTCATGGGAACATTATCCAAATTTTTCTCTTCCTAGCCGTGAACACTTGCCCCCTTTTTGTTCACGGCTTTATTTTTTTACGAAGCCTTTATTTATAAGGGGTTAAGGGGTAACTTTACCTCGTTTTCTGGTTTGGCAACACCCCGTATTACAGTACGGGGCGTTTGCGAAGTGTCAGCGTAGCTGACACCCCTTTAGTTTGTCCGTTCTTACGTCCTGCACAGACTTCTTTTGCTTCGCACAAAGTCTGTGACCGCAAGAGCTACCTACACTAAGGAGCAAGCTTCCTTTTTATTCTGCTTTCCTCATACGAATAATTGCTCTACCTTCTGCATAGGTTTCCATAGCTTGTAAAGCAATATTTTGACGATAGCGTTCTTCTGCTTCCCACCGCTCCATTTTATCTTCCAATACCCTCGTATAACTCTCTGTCATGCTACAAAGGCTTTCGAACACTTTTCCATTTTCTTTTGTTTTCAAAAAATTTTCTTGAGTTGATTGACCTAAAAGCATTACATTTGCAATTATTCCAAGTCCTTTTTTTATTTCATCAATTTCAATTTTTTCTTCAGTCATAATTTTCTACTTTCTTTTATTTACTCGTGTTCTCATACTGATAACAACAGCAAGGCAAAAAATATGTTATACTGATGTTATACTATTTTGTAAGTCTCTTTCTTCTTGGTCGTGGAAAGAGTTTTTTTATTATTTATTCAATCTATAGACAATACCTCTTTATTTTTATTATCAAAACTGATATAATCAAAATACTCAATATTTGATTTATTTTATTATAACTCAATTTTTGAGTTTGGTCAACAAATAACTCAAAAATTGAGTTAGTCGTTTTGAAAGGATTAGTATGACTACGAATAAATTTGCAGAGCGTCTGAAAAAATTAAGACAAGATAAAAAGCTAACTCAAAAAGAATTAGCTGAATCAATCGGAGAAACACAAGGTAAATTTACAAAATGGGAAAACGGAACCTTAAAACCCAATTTTGATAAACTAATAGCTCTATCTTGGGAATTAGATACCTCTATTGATTATTTATTGGGTGCTTCAGATAGTAACTATGGCAGGGAACACTCTATAATCGCACCTACAATAGACTTAGAAACAGCATATACTGCACTTGAAAATTTAGAATTAACAAAAGAACTACAAGGGTTGACTGAAAAAGAATATAATCATCAAAAATCAAGCCTTCAAAAAATCATTAATGATTGGAAAAATTGGCAAAAGAAAACACCTCATGAGAACAATATAGGAACTAAGGAAACTAAACCAAACGAAACTAATCTTAATGATTTATAGACGCCCTCTAATATATTAACCATTCAAAGTTATCGTAATTTTGAAATTAGCGAGCGTGTATAATTGGAAAAAATAAAAAAGCTAGTGAATTTTATTTACTGGTCTTTTTTTATTTTCTTCTCCTTCTTCAACACTTTAAAAACCAAAGGTCATGACTAACGCTTGATCTTTGGTTTTTTGCTTTCTCATAACTCTTTCGATTTAGGAGCTTTCCCTAAAGCACTTACAAGGCGAAATTGACCAAAAAACCAATAAAACAACTGTTCTATTTTACAAAATTATGATAAAATGAAGTGATACATAAATTATTATGGAGGAAAGTGCTGTATGATTCAACAGCACGCATATGAAAATGACCGTTACTATTAATACTCAACATGGTAATGTTGACATTGCAACAGATGTTATCGCTACTGTTGTAGGTGCAAGCACTACTGAAATTTTCGGCGTTGTCGGCATGACAAGCAAAAATGCTGTCAAAGACAATTTCCGTAATATCCTCGGACAAGAAAACTATTCTAAAGGTGTTGTCGTTACGACAACCGATAACCAAACAATCATTGGTGTTTATGTTGTTGTCAGCTATGGTGTTAAAATTAGCGAAGTTGCCAAAAACATCCAAGAACGTATCCGTTTCAATCTGGAAAATCAACTTGGCATTGTAGCAGCTAAAGTCAATGTATATGTACAAAATGTGAAGGTGGTCGAAGACTAGTGTCAAATATTAACGCAAGTAAATTTCAAGAAATGATTCAGGCGGCAGCAAGTCGCCTTAACGAACAAGCTGAATATGTCAATTCTCTGAATGTCTTTCCTGTCCCAGATGGAGATACAGGAACAAACATGGGGATGACAATCACAAATGGTGCCAAAGATGTCGCTGAAAAACCAGCCGAAACTGTTGGTCAAGTTGCTCAAATTCTTTCCAAAGGTTTGCTCATGGGGGCTCGTGGTAACTCTGGTGTTATCCTTAGTCAAATCTTCCGCGGTTTTGGACAATATGCTAAAGACTACGATGAACTTGATGGTATTCATTTAGCTAATGCCTTGCAAAACGGTGTTGAGGTCGCTTATAAAGCGGTTATGAAACCTGTTGAGGGGACAATCTTAACTGTTTCGCGCGGTGCTGCAGAACTTGCAAATCGTAAAAGCAATGAGACCGACGATGCAACAGCTATTATGGAAGCTGCTCTTGAAGGAGCTAAAATCGCTTTAGCGAAAACTCCAGATATGTTGCCGGTCCTTAAAGAAGTCGGTGTTGTCGATTCAGGTGGTCAAGGTTTAGTTTACATCTATGAAGGCTTCCTGATGGCTCTCAATGGTGAATTTGTACCTGAAAATCCTGAACAAGGCTTAGGTGCTATGGACCGTATGATTAACCTTGAACACGAGTCTGAAACAAGTGTTGCGGGTGCTTCCACAAGCGATATCAAATACGGCTACTGTACAGAGATTATGGTCGAATTAGGCCAAGGTCCCACAGCACGTGAGGGCTATGATCACGATAATTTCCAAGCCTACTTGGCCGGTATCGGTAATTCGCTTTTAGTTGTGGATGACGAAGAAATCGTTAAAGTCCATGTCCATACTGAAGATCCAGGTCTTGTTATGCAAGAAGGTCTTAAGTATGGTCGTTTGGTTAAGGTTAAAGTTGATAACATGCGTCTCCAAAACGAAGGCGTTGCTGAAAAAGAAAAAACAAACAACATCAGCACTTCTACTTCTAAATCTGACTGGGGCTTGATTGCCATCGCTGCTGGTGATGGTCTTGCTGATATTTTCCGTGAAATGGGTGTACAACATGTCGTTTCTGGTGGTCAAACAATGAACCCATCGACAGAAGATATCCTCAAAGCTATTGAAGCTGTCAATGCCGAAAAGGTTATTATTCTTCCGAATAATAAAAATATCTTCATGGCTGCCAAATCTGCCGCTGAAGTTTCAGATATTCCTGTTGAAGTGATTGAAACAGCGACTGTTCCTCAAGGTTTTACTGCTTTACTCAGCTTTGACCCAACAAAATCAATTGAAGAAAACAAAGAAAATATGACTGCTTCTTTAGCAGACGTACAATCTGGTTCAGTGACACAAGCTATTCGTGACACTAATATTGATGGTATTGACATTCACAAAAAAGATACACTTGGCATGGTCAATAATAAAATTGTCGCATCAACCAAAAAAATGAACGATGCCATCTTTGCTGCTTTTGAAAAAATGATTGATGAAGACAGCGAAATTGCAGCAATTTACATTGGTGAAGACGGTAAGAAATCAAATGCGGAACGTATTGCCAAAGAACTAGTAAAACGTTACCCAGAACTGGAAGTAGAGATTCATGATGGTAAGCAACCTGTTTATCCATACATCTTCTCTGTAGAATAAAACAAAAAAACTAGCCTCTCAATGCTAGTTTTTTTTTGTGTGTTTTCACGTGAAACATTTCTTTTTTATCAACCACACTGCCCATACACAAATTTCCTCGAAATTACAAGTAATTCGTGTTATACTTATTGTAATGTCAAATACTTTTTACATTCCCTTGAAGGAGCGCGCATGAAAACACTGAATACTGCCCGTATTGGCCAAATATATTATGTAAATAAAATATTAAAGTCTGAGCACGCGGGAAAACTTCGAGAGCTTGGGTTTGCCCCAGATAAGGAAGTCGTTTTACTTTCCATAGATGAGGAAAATGCGCGTTTAAAAATTGGTCAGACCCGTTTAGCGTTGAGCAGTTTCTACCTTAATACGATTTTAATTAAAGATGAACAATCAAATGAGGAACTTGTACCTCTCTCGTCTTTGAACATCGGTCAAAGTGGTGTGGTCCGATTACTCGAGGGGCAAGGCGAAATAAAGCGCCGACTTATGGATATGGGAATTACGAGGGGCACAAGTATTTCTGTACACAAGCTTGCACCTCTAGGAGATCCTATGGAACTTCATCTGCGTGGTTATTCTCTTTCTTTAAGAAAGAAAGATGCTGAAAAAATAAAAATTGTTGTCCAAGACTAAAAGGAAATAAAGATGACTAAAATCGCTTTACTCGGAAACCCAAACAGTGGGAAAACAAGTATTTTCAATATATTAACCGGCAGTAATCAGCAGGTGGGAAACTGGCCAGGTGTGACAGTCGAGTGTAAAACGGGACGTTATAAAAAAGACAAGAACATCGCCATTCAAGATTTACCCGGAACTTACTCCCTCTCTCCTTATACTTTAGAAGAACAAGTCACACGAAATTATCTCAGAGAAACACCACCCGACGTACTTCTCAATATTATAGATGCAACAAATCTCGAACGCTCACTGTACCTCACATTGCAGCTGATGGAGTTTAATATCCCTATCGTTATCGCTCTAAATATGAGCGACTTGCTAGAATATCAAGGTAAACAGGTTGATATCGAAAAACTATCTTACAGTTTAGGACTACCTGTTGTACTTACTAGTGCTTTAAAGAAGAAAGGTCTAGACGAAGCTATTCGAAAAGCTTGTCAGCCTCTTGAAGTTACTCCTTTAGATTATGACCACCGTCTTGAAAGTGCGTTGGCAGAAATTCAAGCAATTTGTCCTCAAGCAAAGAATCATTTTGAACAAATCAAACTTTTTGAAGGGGACAGTTTAGCTTTGGCCTCCCTCACTGCCTCACAAGGGCAAGAATTAGACGAAATCGTAGCAATCACCGAAAAAATTATGGGGGACGATCGGGAATCAATCATCGTCAACGAGCGCTATGATTTAATTGGTCAAATTGTGCGTTTGGTTGTTACAAGCACTCATAAAGGACAACTTAATGTAACAGATAAAATCGACCGCATCGTTACCCACAAATGGTTGGGGCTTCCTATTTTTATCCTTATCATGTGGCTCGTTTACTTTTTAGCGATACAGGTCATCGGTACACCCGCTAGCGATTGGCTCAATGATAACTTTTTTGGCAGCTTTCTGCCAGACGTTTTACACCAAGCAATGGATAGCTTGGCGATTGTTCCTTGGGTTCAATCTCTACTTCTTGATGGTGTCCTCGCTGGAATTGGTGCTATCTTAGGCTTTGTTCCACAAATCTTTGTTCTTTTCCTCCTGTTAGGCTTTCTTGAAGATTCAGGTTATATGGCTCGTGTCGCATTTGTGATGGACCGTATCTTTAGAAGATTTGGATTGTCAGGTAAATCCTTCATTCCCATGCTGATTTCTTCTGGCTGTGGTGTACCAGGAATTATGGCTACCCGTACCATTGAACAAGAAAGGGACAGAAAAATTACCATCATGGTGACCACTTTCATGCCTTGTTCAGCCAAGTTGCCGATCATTGCTTTAGTTTCAGGTGCCTTTTTTCACTCCACCAGTTGGGTTGCACCTAGCGCTTACTTCTTAGGCATGGCCATGATTATCCTTTCAGGAATTATTTTGAAAAAAACGAGAATGTTTGCAGGAGATACTTCCGCTTTCATCTTGGAATTACCTACTTACCATCTGCCTCATTTTCCAACGGTCTTTAAATATGCCTTTGATCGGGGACTGAGCTTTATTAAGCGCGCCGGGACAATTATTTTTGCGCTCAATGTTGCACTCTGGTTCTTGTCAAACTATAGTTTCACTTTGCACCAGGTCGAACCCGGCCAATCAATCTTGGCAACACTCGGAGGATACTTGAGCATTGTTTTTGCTCCTCTGGGCTTTGGAGAATGGAAAGCAACGGTAGCTACTTTGACTGGTCTAATTGCCAAAGAAACTATTGTCGGAACGATGAGCCAATTGTACGCCCAAGGTGCAGAGGTAGAAAATAACGGCCGAGCCATTTGGACTGCTCTACAAAACAGCTACACCCCACTGGCTGCTTATTCTTTACTTGTCTTCAACCTGTTATGCGCACCCTGTATTGCTGCGATTTCGGCAATTTATAAGGAAATGGGTGAAGTGAAATGGACCTTACGCGCTGTGGGCTTTCAAACTACTGTGGCTTACAGCATGAGTTTTATCATTTATCAGTTGGGCTCTGCCTTTCTTACGCAGTCCATTAGCATCAGTACATTGCTAGCAGCACTTCTCTTGGTTTTCGGTCTTTATCTTATCTTCCGCCGGCCAAAATATACATCAAACAAGGAGGAACTTTCTCTTGAACTTAGCTAGTATCGTTCTTTTATCACTCATTTTAATCGCAGCCTTCTTTTCAGTACGCAAAACAGTGCGGAGCAAAGGAGCTTGCGATGACTGTACAACTACAACCTGCCCTGTTAAGGGTATTTCTGCCTTAGAAACCCCATCGAAAAAAGATTGTTGTGAATAAGAAAAACCTTCCTTAAGAGAAGGTTTTTCTTATTCTCAGAGAACTAAAGCAAGCAACATGAATACCGCTTGCAATAGCGAGAAGACCATTAATATTTTTACTGAAGCAATAAAAGTCTCACTTTTTACTTGTCTTTGGAGGTAAGGACGCGCTTGTTTGATAATGAAAGGCAAAAGTATAAACATGAGCAACATGAGTGGTGAGATCAGTCCCAGAACTACTGCCCCAACGATCGAGATATAAGCCAATATAATGGCTAATGTCCACCAGCGCAAAGCATTCTTTCTCCCGATGTAATGCACGATAGTATAACGATGATTACCTTCATCCTCTTCCAAATCACAAGTGTTATTCGCCAGCATCAAGTTAGCAATTAACAAGGTACTTGGTAAAGCAACAAGGAAGGTTGATGCCAAAGTTGCAAAATCCCAAACAAAAACAGCACTCGTATTGATATACACACAAATCAGAAAAATCAAGTAGCCCATTGTTAACCCACTGGCAAGCTCACCTACAGGTAAACTTGATAAGGGCTTCGGACCTGCCGAGTAAAAAATACCAATGAAATAGCAAAAAAGTCCTAACCAAAACACAGGCCAGCCCACAAGCCCTGCCACAATTAATCCTAAAATCAAGGAAAGAGAAAAGAAGAAAAGGAGCAAGCCCTTTATCAGTGAAAGAGATAGATTTTCCCGTCCAATGATATTGGTATTTTTCTTGTAATCTTCTGTATCTACAGCCTTATGGTAATCATTGTAGTTGTCCCAAATATCTACAAAGCAGTTAAAGCAGAACATAGCCACAAAGTAGATGATTAATGGGCCAAAATTGGCTATTTGATAATGATAAAGTGAATAAGCAACTCCCAGTATAAAAGGAAAAACGCTCGCTGTTTTAGCTTTCAGCTCAATAAGCTCAGCAAATATTTTAAAGTTCATTTTTTAATAATTTCTTTGTAATAAGGTTTGGGTAACTTCCATCAAAATTTCGCGGTTACGAGATTCTGGGAATTTTTCTATTTCAAGTAGTGCTTGATCTGTAAGGTGTTTTGCTAAGAAGAGACTTCCTGTAATCCCTCCTAGATCAGTGACCAGTTCGGAAAATTGGATACATTCTTGACGACTCAGACCTTCTGGCGCTTCCAGATAAGGCATGACTTTCTCAGGCGCTTCTTCTTTTGCCAGCAGCAAGGGTAAGGTATAAATCCCCTGACGAAAATCGGTCAATATTGGTTTATCAGCTTCTTCCAAACCGACTGTAAAATTAAGTACATCGTCATAAATCTGAAAAGCCAGACCAATCGCTAAGCCAATCTTTCGTGCAGACCGTTGCATCTGCTTATCACCACCAGAGAAATACACACCTTCTAAACAAGCTAAACTCAAGAGCTCTGCAGTTTTACCACTGATAGCTTTAAGATAGCGTCTGATACTGTTGTCTGCATTAAAAGCGGATTGCATCTGTGTAAGTTCACCTTGAAGAATCTTTTTCATCGATCTTGCATTACGCGGCAAAAATGGTGTCGCAGCCATTGTTTCACAAAGCAACTCAAAGTAAACCGTATAAATAAAATCACCTGTGTATACTGCAACATCCTTGCCAAATTGTGCTTCAACACTTGGCAGTCCTCGACGTAAAGGGGAATCATCAATAACATCATCATGGATCAGTGTTGCCGAATGTAACAACTCCAAACTGGCTGCTATTTTAACCAAACGTTCTTCGTCTTCTATCTCCTCATCAACTAAGCCAGAGAATAGAAAAAAAAGCGCTGGCCGAACCATTTTACCTCCGCGCGTCGTAAACTTTTGTAATGCGTCACGTATATCTGTATTATTTACCGCTAAACGTTCTGTCATCATAGTTTGTACTGCGATAAGTTTTTCCTTAATTTCAGGATAGTCCTGCCAAAAATCTAGCACTTTTTCCCCTTACTACCTTATATCTATCGTTTTTATATCTCTCTTATTCTAGCAAAATCCACCTTAAATTTCGATATAAACGACTCACTTTTTTCTCTTATTACTTATTATCGAATTTCAATAATATTTTGTTGTGGCAAGCGGTAACTTGCTTGACCTTTTGCTTCTGATGAACCCAGTACAACCAAGAGCTCTGGACGGTAACGTTTATCGACTTCGAGTATTTCGTTCACGCGCTCAGTGCGTTCAAAACCTAGAATAATATTGCCTTCATAGCCTCTATTTTTGATGACATACATGAGATTCATCGTCACAAAGCCAATATTCAATGACAAATAACTTGCTTCCATCATCTCGTCCATATTTTCGAACATTTGTGGATAGCGACTATTGAAACGTTGCAGTTGTTCACTGTCCATTTCCCCAGCTCCGGTGCGTGCAATTTCACTGGAGCGTTCGGAAAGATTCGTGTCACTAAAGATAGCAATGACTGCTCCAGCTTCTTTCACTTGTTGACCATTTTTTCCATGCACAACGGATAGAAGTTCTTGACGTTTTTGTTCACTCTCAACAATGACAAAATGCCAAGGTTGAATATTATGTGCAGAAGGTGCTAAACTCGCAGCAGAAATAATCTGTTTCACATCTACTGTTGGTATTTTTTTACCGTCAAATGTTTTTACAGCGTGGCGCTCTTTATTAATTTTTACAAAATCCATGAATATCCTCCTCTCATTATTGTACCAAATTTGCATATTTTTAGTATACAAAAAAGGGGCAAATCCCCTCTATTATCCTATTTGTTATATTCTCGCAAAAATTGAGACAAAGCAGACAAACCCTTGCGTAATGTCTTCTCATCCGTACAATAGCCTAAACGTGCATAGCCTGGCAAGTCAAATCTATTCCCCGGTACTAAAAGGACGCCTTTATTTTTAAGCAAGGCCACGCAAAATTCTTCTGTTTGAGCCGGATCCAGTGCTTCAAATTTCACAAAACTTGTCGATACCGCTTTGGGATATATCATGGATACCAGGGGCTCATTTTCCACCCACTCCCGGAGTATCCGCAAATTATTAGTGACGATTTCTTTATTCCGCGCCAGTACTTGATCACGGTGCTTTAAGACTAAAGTTCCTAATGCATCGTCAAAGACGCCACAACAAATCATTGTATAATCGCGGTATTTTCGAAACTCATCTGCAAGCTTCTCATCTTGAGTCGCTACCCAGCCTAAACGTACACCAGGTACAGAATATGTTTTAGAAAGTGAATTCGTCGAGATACCTTTTTCATACAAGTCAACAATTGGCGCATAATCTTCCGAATCATCAAGAGGCAAATAAACCTCGTCGACCAAGACATAAGCCCCAACTGTTCGAGCCAGTTGAATGACCTCTTCCAAAAAGGCACGGTTTAAGGTTGTCCCCGTCGGATTATTGGCATTGTTCAAACAAATCATCTTTGTGTTTGGACGAATCATCTGACGGAGTTCCTCCAAGCGCGGATACCAGTTTTCTGATTCATAAATTTGCCAAAACTCAATTTCGGCACCTAAAGAGCGTGGGATATCATAGAGCTGCTGGTAGCTTGGATACTCTGCAATCACATGATCTCCCGGCTCGATCAATCCATACAAGACCAAATGATTGGCACCCGTTGCACCATTTGTCGCCAAAATATTTTCTGCAGGAACTTTCGTATAAAGCTTGGCTACTTCTTGCTTAAATTCAGGAGAGCCTTCAATCCATCCGTAGTTAAATTTTTCCTGCATTAAGTGAGACATAAAACTTTGGCCCTTGTCTTCTTCCAGATTTAATATTTCCTGCAGTGTCATGGATGAAATCGTGGATTGAGCAATGTCATAAACTGCATCTTTTTCCCATACATTGAGCCATTCTTCTACTCCAAAACCATCTATCTTCATATGTGCCCTCCTAAATATCAATAATAGTATAAGTATAGCATTGTGCATCCAGTATTTTAAAGCAATCTTCTATTGGAAAAAAGATTGTCTTTGTATTGTCATTGGGATGTAACGTCATGATGTCATGCTCCTCAAGCATCTCTCGGTCAAAGTAAACGTGCATATTATCCATTTTATTATCAACCAAACCATAAAGAGAAACAATCCCAGGCTGCAGTCCCAACATGCTTTCCAAACGTTCTTCTGATACAAAATGAAGTCGATTTACTCCAAGTATCTCCCCCAGTTTGTTCATTTCAACTCGCTTACTATCATCCATAATAACCATATAGAATTGCGTGGATTTTTTATTAGCCAAAACTAAAGTCTTTGACCTACAACCTTCATGACCTTCAATATATTGGTCAGATTCTTCTGTAGAATGACTGGCCGGATGCTCAACAATTTTATAGGGAATTTTGAGCTCAGCCATTAACTTTTCTACTTCTTTAAAGCTTCTCATTCAGCCTCCTCATATAAGAAAAAAGCCGCGCAAAACACGACCTTTTAAATTTTAATCAGCTACAATTGTTGTGCCTGAACCGTTCGCCAAGAAATCTTCAAGGTTTTCAAGGGAAGTAATTGTTGCGGCACGACCTGTACGTTCTACAAAAGCCATAGCTGCTTCCACTTTTGGTTTCATGGAGCCCGCAGCAAATTGGCCATCTTCCAAGTAGGCACCAATTTCAGACAAAGTAACTTTTTCCAATTTCTTTTGATCTGGAGTATTGTAATTGACAAAAACATTGTCTACACCTGTCAAAATCACCAACTCATCACCATCTACAAGTTCTGCAAGTTTAGCTGCTGAAAAGTCCTTGTCAATAACAGCTTCCACACCTGTATATGTGCCATCTTCATTCGCAACTACAGGAATGCCGCCGCCGCCTGATACGGTAGTTAAAACCGCAGCATCTAGCAATGGCTTGATAGCTTCTGCTTCTACAATACGTTCTGGTTTTGGACTGGCAACGACACGACGATACCCGCGGCCTGAATCTTCGACAAATTTCCAATCAGGATATTGTTCCAACATTTTGTTCATTTGTGCTTCATCATAAAATGGGCCAATCGGTTTTGTTGGGTTTTCAAATGCAGGATCATGACTGTCCACCACGACACGTGTGACAACAGAAGCAACAGGAATACGTTCCAAGCCTTCTTTGATCAAAGCTTTAGTAAAGGCTTGAGTCATCCAGTATCCAATTTGTCCTTGAGTCATAGCCACAGCTGTATCTAGAGGCATGGCAGGATTTTTAGCACTGTCTGATCCCAGTTGTTGCAACAGTAAGTTACCAACCTGAGGACCGTTACCATGGGTAACAACTATTTCCACATCGTTATCTTTAATAAGCGGGATCAATTGACGAGCTGTAACTTCAAGCGCTTCTTGTTGTGCTTGAGCTGTTGGATCATCTGTCAAAATAGCGTTCCCGCCAAGAGCAACCACAATACGTCTAACCATAATTAATATCTCCTATATTTATATTATTGAAGCGCTTACTTTGCGCTTGAAAGAATAAAACTTTTGATTGCTCAAAAATTTTATTCTAAATTTTCTTTTTAAATACCAAGTAACGCTCTCAAACCAAACTGATTAGCAAGCAAGCCATAAAGTGCGAGCAAAGCAGCAAGAGTAAAGATAATGATCGCAACCCATTCGCCTGTTGAAATCGTTCTGTTGTTTTCACGTTTTGCACGGATATAGAGGACAAAACCAACCACATACAGAATAGAAGCCATCCAGACAAACTGCCAGCCACTCAGGTAGAGGGCAATAACTTGGAATGCCATGGCAAAGAAACCAATCAAAACATTTTTAGTTGATTTTTCAACTAAACCAACTTTTAATAGATATGCCCCGACAAGAGCGTAGCAGACCATAATTACTGCAGTACAGAGGTAAACAAAGACATTATAAGCATCTGAGGCAAAGTAAGTAATAATGATAAAGAGTTGTACAAAACCTTGAGTCAAAAGCAATGAATTAACAGGTGCACCAGCTTCATTTTCTTTACCAAACCAAGCAGGCAAGAGCTTTTGTGAAGCCAACTGAGAAGTTGACTCAACTGGAAGCATCGTCCATGATAACCAAGCGCCGAGAAGTGAGATGATAAGCCCGATGGCCATCAAATTACCACCCCAAGGGCCAACCATTTCACGTAAGATACCCACCATACCTGGTTGCGGCATACTTGCAAGTTGTGCTTGATCCAAGTACCCATAAGGTAAGAGCGAGAGCAAGATATAAATCACAAGCAAAGTGAACAATCCAATAATTGAAGCTTTACCAGCATCTGATTTTTTCTTCGCGCGGTCGCCCATCATTGCCGCACCTTCAATACCCACGAACACCCAGATCATAACCATCAAGGAACTTTGAATCTGTCCGACTAATCCTGAGGCTGTCATATGAGTAAATGCTGCTGATCCATCTGCATTAATGACGACATTTTGCCAAAAATGCTCTGTAAAGACGCCTGCTCTAAACATAACAATAGCTACAACGGCAAAAATTGCGATTGGAATTAATTTAGCAATGAGCACAATAGCATTAATTACTGCTGCTCCTTCAACTCCACGAATAACAAGTGCAGTTAACGACCATGACACGACTGAAACAACGATGACTGATAAAAAGGTCAATGAACCGTCTTCATTAGCAAAAATACCAGGAAAGAAATAATTGACAGACGTCATCATCAAGACAGCAAAAGCCACGTTACCTGCCCAAGCGGACAACCAATAACCCCAACCTGATAAGAAGCCGGCAAAATCACCGAATCCTGCTCGGGCATAATCTGAAACACCGGAGAGTTCTGGTTTGTTAACCACGAGATGATTTAAGCTCAAAACGAGCATAAGAATACCAAAACCAATAAAGAGCCATGAAATGACCACACCACCTGGTGTAGCTCCATTTGCCAAGTCGTTTGAGAGGTTAAATACCCCACCACCAATAGCTCCGGATACGATAATTGCTACGAGGGCCATGAGCCCTATTCCTTTTTTGTTTTCTACTTCCATATTACTTCCTATTTTTTTCATAAAGTCATATGCTTTAAAAAAGTCTCCAATTATGAAAATATACGAGGTCTGACCTTTTCAAAACAAGAGTTATAGAGGGAACCAAAAATATTTTTTCCAGATTTGTGCAAACTTCCCACCGGTATTAGGAAGTGGAAAGTCTGTCAAATCCGGAAAAAATCAAATTCAAAATTTATTATTTGATACTTGGTACATCTGGAATGAAGAGGTTACCCAAAGTTGCTGCCATAATTGCTTTGATAGAGTGCATACGGTTTTCAGCTTCTTCAAATTGACGTGCATATTTAGAACGGAACACTTCGTCAGTAACTTCCATTTCAGTCAAGCCATACTCTTCTTTAATTTCTTTACCGTATTCAGTTTCAGTATCGTGGAAAGCTGGCAAGCAGTGCATGAAGATCAGTTCTTCATCTGGAGTTCCAGTCAATTTCATCATATCCATTGTGATACGGTATGGAGTGAGAAGTTCTACACGTTCTTCCCAGTTTGATTCACCCATTGATACCCATACGTCTGAGTAGATAATGTTTGCGCCTTTAACCCCTGCTTCAATATCTGCAGTTGTTTCTGGTTTTGCACCTGATTCAGCTGCAAATTTACGCGCAATTTCCATAACTTCTTCTGAAGGTTGAAGTGATTCAGGCGCTACGATAGTCACGCTAACTCCAAGCATCGCTCCTGTGACGATAAGAGAGTTAGCCATGTTGTTACGACCATCACCAACATAAGCCAATTTAAGACCTTTAAGGTAACCAAATTCTTCTTTGATTGTCATATAGTCTGCAATCATTTGAGTTGGGTGCCAATCATCAGTCAAACCATTCCATACGGGAACACCTGAGTATTTTGCCAAGTCTTCAACTTCTTTTTGTGAGAAACCACGACGTTCAATCGCATCAAACATTGAGCCAAGAACACGTGCTGTATCTTCAGTAGATTCTTTGATACCAAGTTGAATATCATCTTTACCAAGGTATTCTGGGTGAGCACCGAGATCGATAGCTGCTGTTGTAAATGCGGCACGCGTACGTGTAGATGTCTTAGCAAAAAGTAAGGCAATGTTTTTTCCTTCAAGATAGTGGTGAGGAATATTATTTTTCTTCAACGCTTTTAAGTGAATAGCGAAGTCAACAAGATATTGAATTTCTGCAGGTGTAAAATCTTTTTCTGCTAAAAATGAACGGCCTTGGAAAACTGAGTTAATTTTTGGTGTTTGCATTTAATTTTCTCCTAAATATAAATTTTGTATTTTTTGAAATAAGGACATTTGCTTGTGTTGTAAGCAATAAGATGTCAACGAGGTTGACAGAGCTGTAAACCAAGCAAATAGAGGGCGGACATCTGATTAAATATCTTCACGCCACAATGGTTGAGACATACAACGTGCTCCACCACGACCACGTGCTAACTCGCTTGAAAGAATTTCATGTACTTTGATGCCGTGTTCTTTAAGTAATTCGATTGTGACATAGTTGCGGTCATAAGTAACAATTTCACCTGGAGCAATCGCTAATGTATTTGAACCATCATTCCATTGTTCACGAGGGGCAACGATTGGGTCACCATTACCACATTCAATCAAGTCAAGTTCTGAGAGTTCCAACACTTTCTTAAGAGCAACTTTTAGGTCTGTCAAATGTTCAATTTCCACATCTCCATCTTTACCTGGACGTAAGATGAATGCATTGATATTTCCAGAGCCATCAAAGATTCCTGGGAAGACTGTAAACTGATCATGATTAATCATTGTAAATACAGTATCCAAGTGCATCATCGCGTGATTATGTGGAATTTCAACAGCAAGTACAGTGTCAAAGGTTGACAATGGGTTTGCAAACAATTCTTTAGCTAAAGCTTGAATTGTCTTAGATGAAGTACGTTCAGAAACACCAATAGCTACGGTATGTTTGTTTAATACGAGTTCATCACCACCTTCAATACGAGTTGTATGGTTACGGTCACGCCAAATTGGAGTGTCTTTAAAACGTGGGTGGTTTGCCATTACATATTCTGTAATCAATGATTCTGGTTGACGTGCTGGGAAAGTCATTTTGTTAATGGTCATCCCTACACCCATAGATGCTTGTGGGTCACGCGTAAAGTAAGCATTTGGCAATGGATTGAGATAGAAATGGTTTTCAGCATCCGAACCGGCCATATCGCTAAGAACTGTACGTTTTAGATCCAATTCATTTTTACGAACACCTGCATAAATCTTGTCAACCATTGCTTTTGTATCCATGCTTGTCAAGTACTCTGTCAAACCTTCAAGTGTACGTCCTGGGCGATAGCCCGCTTCATGCAAGAGTCGAGCCAAGAAATCTTTTTTAACGCTTTCAGTTTGAAAAACATCTGCGGCAAGATCTTCTATATAGACTGTTTCGGCTCCATTATCACGCAATGTTTGAGCAAAGAAATCGTGTTCCTTCTGAGCAATTTTCAAGTAAGGGATATCATCAAACAAGAGCTGATGCATTGTGTCTGGTGTGATGTTTTCGACTTCAGCACCTGGACGATGAAGGAGAACTGATTTAAGTTTTCCGATTTCTGAGTTGACATTGATTGCTTTTTCCATGAGATAAGCATCCTTTCTTTTATATAAAACTATATATTAAAATTGTAAAAGCGCTTTCAACATCTTTTATTATAGTCTAATCTTTTTTTGAATGCAAATGGAACACTATTATAATAATGCGCTTTCATTTTATAAAAAATAATAAATATACAAAAAGAAACCAGCAATACCAAGGTTGAGCCTTTATGCCGGTTTCTTTTATTTTTTTATTACTTTTCTTTATTTTTTCTAATTTGCTTGCTTCTGAGTTGTCCGCAAGCGGCATCAATGTCTGTACCATGCTCTTGGCGCACAACACAGTTGATACCATTTTTCTTGAGCACATCGTAAAATTTCGCCGTATCATTTCGTGTTGAACGTTCATATTTGATATGTTCAGCGACAGGGTTATAGGGAATCAGATTGACATACGAAAGTTTATTTCGGGGTTTTATTAAATCAGCTAATTCTTGAGCAATTTCCGGAGTATCATTTTCTCCAGAAAGCATGATGTACTCATAGGTTACCCGACGATTTGTTGTTTCAGTATAATAATCGATCGCATCAAAAAGTTTTTCGAGTGGTGCGCTACGTGTGATACGCATCAGACTTGTGCGTAAATCATTGTTTGGTGCGTGTAAAGAAATAGCCAAGTTCACCTGTAAGTTTTCATTTGCAAACTCTTTAATTTTTGCTGGCATGAAACCACAGGTTGACACTGTAATATGACGTGCCCCAATAGCAAGGCCATTATCATCATTGATCGTACGTAAAAAGTTCATCAAGTTTACATAGTTGTCAAAGGGTTCACCGATACCCATGACTACAACATGAGAAACACGCTCGTCTTGGCCTTTTTCATCAAAGTATTTTTGGACCAACATGATTTGAGCGACTATCTCTCCAGCTGTCACGTCACGCTCTTTTTTTAGAATACCAGAGGCACAGAACGTACATCCCATATTACATCCCACCTGTGTAGTCACACATACAGATAAACCATAGGATTGGCGCATCAATACAGTTTCAATCATCATTTTATCTGGTAACATAAAAAGATACTTAACTGTGCCATCTTCTGACTCTTGTACAACGACTTGCTCCAAAGGATTCATAATAAAATGTGCATTCAACTTTGCAATAAAATCCTTGGAGAGGTTTGTCATTTCTTCAAACGTTTGGACACGTTTTCGGTAAAGCCAATCCCATACTTGGGTTGCACGAAATTTTTTTTCACCATTTTCAATTGCCCAATCAATAAGTTGATCACGTGTTAAGCCGTAAATTGTTTGTTTTTCCATTATATCTCCGATAGTTTTCACAAAAAAATTTTTGAGGGAACTTTTTTGCATATTATTCAATAACTTTTTAGACACATTTATAATGTTTGTCTATTTTATTTTTTTGAACGTTCTCGTATTACAAAATTAGATTTAGAGGGCATATCTTTCTCATTTTTCTCATTTTGTTTTATTTTAGCAGGCTTCTTGCCTGATTTATCGCGAATCTCAAAAGTCTTTTTCTCATTTTTCTTTTGCTTTTCTTGAGTACTCCGATTTTTGTTGCGATTATTACGACGTCGTGGTTTTTCAAATTTAGGTTGTCGCGGCTTATCTTCAAAAACACGTTCTGATGTGTAAGCTTCATCTTGTGAGCGGACACGACGTAAAACAAAGTAGGCACAGCCATAATTGCAATATTCATTGAGATAATCTTCTAGTCGATCAATCTTGTTTTCAGATTGCATTTTTTTTCGACTCACTGAGAAAAAACCTTTTAAACGGAGCTGCTCAAAGCCCCAATCTCCCACAATGTAATCATACTTATCGAAAATATCGCTAAATCGCTGCTCCAGCTTTTCAGCATCGAACCCTTCACGATAATTGTAAACCAGATGAAAAGTCTTACCACCTACTTTTACAATGTCTTCTGTAGCAGTCACCTGATCGCCAGGAAAACGATTATAATTTAATTTTGATTCGTCAACTTCTTTTGGCACTTTCCTCTCCCTTTCTCTTTTTGTTCATTTTCTCGTTTTTTAATTCATTTGCTACTATTTCTCGTAGAAAATACGGAAAAAGTATTTCTGTTTTCTCTTGTTTTTTCAATAAAGGGAAATACCAAGCAAAGAGATACTGATCAGGGACGACTATGCTATAAGACTCCGCATCGCACACAGCCGTATTTCTATAATAAAATCTCCCTCTATCGAAACTTATTCCCTGAAAGATAAGCTGCCCAAATCGCTTCCCTCGAAAACCCATACCGCGAATGTTTTGTCCCGACAGCATTGCAGATACATCAAGCATTTCACGTAAAACTTCTTTCAGTTCCTTACCACGTATCGTAAGCCGCACTAAACGCATGGAATGGGGCAAAAATTGGTGTAAATCATCTAAAGTAAGTTGGCTTGGCAATGCTTCTGTAACTAAGAGTCCAGTATTGAAAACACAAGCATCCACCTTGCCATATCGGGCAAGTAACTCCGCAATAAAATAGCTTGCCTCATAGTCAGGATAAACATTGGTCAAGCTCTGCGGAATTTCGGCGACAGTCCTGCCTTGCAACATTTTCCGTCCTTCCAATTCCCACGAGTTGATATGTAAAGCGTCACTTTTTTTCTTTTTTCAGCGTATTGGTAGCAATCGTGGAAATTTCTGAAGCAATTATTTTATTATTTTGATCAAAGGTAAGATTGATTTCACCGACATGCTCTCCATACCTTCCAGCAGCTGCAAGTAAGGTTCCGTGTAACTCGGCTCCGTGTTCAAAAAGATGATGCGTATGGCTTCCAATAATTAAATCGATGTCGTAATTTTTGGCGATTTTTTCATCAACGGCCTTACCCAAATGACTCAAAAGAATCGTAAAGTCACAATCCAGTGGCAAGAGCTGATCCAAGCAAACAAAAGGATCAACAATATCCCAACCTGCTTGTAAATAGGCGAGATAAGGAGCTGTCAAGCCAAGAATTCCAATCCGCATCCCCCAACTGCTCTTTATAATTTTAGGGCCTTGGGCAAAAGGCATATTCGTGATATTTGAAAGCAAGATATCAAAGTCTGCTTGCTTATATAAACGGCTTAGCATATCATGAGTTAAGCCTAAACCTTCATTGTTGCCGAGGGTCGCTGCTGTCAAATCCAGCTCATTCATCAAAGCAACATTAATCTGCCCTCCTGTTGCCTCCGTTAAAGGATGTACCCGATCAACATTATCCCCTAAGTCAAAGCGTAAGACATCTGGATGCCCAACTGATTTTTCCGCAAAAAAACGCTCAATCACTGGAAATCGTTCCAAATGCGAGTGCAAATCGTTCAAGTGAATAATGCGCAATGAATTCATTTTACCATTATAGCACAAAAAAGACCGCTAAAGCGGTAGTTTTTGTACTTTTTATACTTACGCCTTTCAACTAAAAGAAAGACATTATTCCTATTTTCCTGTGGAACCAAAGCCGCCAGTTCGTGTAGATTTAGTCACTTCTTCGTCTCCATCAGCAACCAAGAAAGGCATAAAGACCGCTTGGACAATTCTCTCACCTTTTTCCAAGACTACTTCTGATTCCGTAATATTTTGCATTTGAGCAAATATCTCGCCTTCATTGCCTGGGTTATTATAATAGTCACCGTCAATGACGCCTACTGAGTTAATCATCACTAAACCTTTTTTACGCGGGTTTGATGAGCGATCATAGAGATACAGAACTTCTCCTGCTTGCATATATGCCTTCAGTCCTGTCGAAACCAGCTTGATTTCCCCAGGTTTAATGGTAATACTTTCAGCCACAGATAAGTCATAGCCTGCTGCATGCTTGGTTGCACGTCTTGGTAATTCTAGGTTTTCATTTTTGTATTTACTTACTATTTCAAATCCACGAGTTTTCATAATTACTCCTTATTGCTTATTTTAATCTATTTATTTTATAAATGGCAAAATCAGAAAAACGATAAATAAAACAACAACCGTTACCCCTGATAAAATTCGATTTTGCATGGGTACAGAATTTTTGAAATATTTGGGTGGAAACACAGGAGCTAAAAGAAGTCCACCCACTGCTCCCCCAACATGTGACCAAATATTGACGGAGCTAAGATTAAACATATTAAAGAATAGATTAATCGCAATCAAGATGGTAAAAGTCTTACCAATCTGTTTTAGCATCGGATGCCCTGTAAAAAAGCCTATCCCTGCAATAGCTGCAAAAAGACCAAAGATTGAAGTTGATGCTCCTGCAGATAAGGAATTGGGCGAAAAGATAAAGGTTGCTGCATTGCCAAAAATTCCTGAAAGAATATATATCAAACTGAAATTAAGACTCCCAAATACAGCTTCAACCTGACGGCCGATAAAAAAGAGCGTCAGAGTATTCATGAGGAAGTGTGTCCATCCAATATGAATAAAAATTGGTGTAACGAGGCGCCACAATTGAGTTGGATCAGCTAAAATGGCTGGTGGGAATAATGCACCAGTATTAAAAAGGTTAATTGCTGAGGTTGCAGCTAAACCATAACGTAAAAATTGATAAAGCCAAACCATCGTTGTTAAAAGTGATAAAATATAAGTCGCTTTATGCTTCATAAAGTCTTTTTTTATCATATCAATGTTCATAAGTAAATATTTCTCCTATGCTTATATCATGAGGTTCTGGATGAAAGTCTTTGTGCTGGAAATCATAACATAGACTCACTGTTTGTCCAGAAAAGCTTGTCAGATAACGGTCATAATATCCCGCGCCAAAACCAATCCGATAGCCTTCCTTATTCCAAGCCAAGCCGGGGACCAAAATTAAATCAGGCACAACTTCGTTTTTAGACTTAGGTTCTAGTATACCAAATTTTGTGCGTTCTAAGTCATTTTTGTCGTATTTTACAAAAATCATGTGACGATCAGCCAAAGTTTTTGGTATAACGATTTGTTTATCGTCCTGCTCGAAAAGGGGATGCAAATCAAATTCAAACTCTTGCGGCATGTAGAGCGCCACGGTTTTTGCGCTTTTCCATTGTTCAGATTCAAGCAGTTTTGTAATAATTTTCTGACTTTGGTAGCTTTTGTCAGCAAAATCAAAACTTTTCAGTAAATTTATCATTTCTTTTCGAATTAGCGCTTTCTTTTCCATACTTTATATGGTATCATAAAGCTGTAAGTTTTTTTCAAGTTAACGTTTATGCTTTTTGTTACACGCTTTCCGAAGATAAGATTTACCAAACTAAAGAAAGGATGTATTCAAATGGCACAAGGAACTGTAAAATGGTTTAACGCTACTAAAGGTTTTGGCTTCATTACAACTGAAGAAGGCAACGATGTATTCGTACACTTCTCAGCTATTCAAACTGATGGCTTCAAAACTCTTGATGAAGGCCAAAAAGTTAGCTTTGATCTTGAAGAAGGCCCACGTGGACCTCAAGCAATCAACGTTACTAAATAATGGTAATTAAAGCACCTTTACGGTGCTTTTTCTTTTTGTTTAAAGACCACAATAAAAGCAGTTATGCTATTGTTTTATAGATATAAAAAGTTTACAATGTATAAAGCAAAGAATTTAGGAATATTATGAAAGATTTAACAAAAGGAAACATTCTCAAAGGTTTAATTACCTTCACCCTTCCCCTGCTCTTGGGAAACTTTTTTCAAGTGCTCTATAATACTGCAGACACACTGATTGTTGGTCAAACGCTAGGAAAAAATGCTCTTGCGTCAGTGGGTGCTACGGGTTCCATCAACTTTTTAATCGTTGGTTTTGCTCAAGGAATGACCGCAGGACTTACGATTATTACTGCGCAACGCTTTGGTGCCAAAGATGCACATGCTGTCAAAAAGTCCTTTGTGACAGGGCTGTATTTTACGATAGCTATCTCACTCTTGCTCAGTGTCTTGTCTGTTCTGTTTGTGGGTCAGTTGCTGCAACTTATGCAGACTCCCGCTGAGATTTACCAAGGCGCACATACTTTTTTAAGCATTATGTTAGGTGGACTTACAGCGACAACACTGTATGCTTATTATTCAAATGCCCTGCGCGCACTGGGTGATTCCAAGACACCACTTTATGCACTTATCGTCGCCAGTATTTTAAATATAGGCTTTGAATACTTCGCAATCCTCGTTCTCCATTTAGGCTTAGCAGGAGCAAGTGCAGCTACCATTTTAGCCCAATGTATCTCTGTTCTCTATCTCGTTTTACATATTAAACGCAAGGTGCCTGAGTTACACCTTAATCGAAAACTTCTTGCTTACGATTCCCAAGAAATACGCACACATGCACGCCTGAGTATCCCCATGGGATTTCAGTCTAGTATTATCGCTATTGGTTCTATTACACTTCAAGTAGCACTTAACACTATGGGCACAAACGCTGTCGCAACTCAAGCTATTGTATCTAAGATTGATCAAATCGCGATGTTGCCAATGATGTCGATTGGACTTGCTATGGCTACCTTTGGGGCCCAAAACTTTGGTGCAAAACAATACCGCCGCATAAATCAAGGGCTTTTCCAAGCTCTTCTCATAGCTGTTTCCTGGGCGATTGGCTTCGCCATTCTTTTGGTAAGTTTGAACTACTACTTCACGACTGCTTTTATCTCACCGAGTCAAACAGCTGTTATTGATATGGCTAGACATTACTATGTTGTGAATGGTGGCTTCTATTGGCTACTTGCTATTCTCTTCGTCACGCGCTCCACACTACAAGGTTTGGGCAATGCGCGCATTCCGACGATTTGTGGCGTGGCAGAACTGGTCATGCGTGCCGCAGTGGCCATCATCGGAGTTAACCTCTTAAATTACACCGTCATTATTTCATCCAACCCAGCTGCTTGGATAGGATCAACTGCTATTTTGATTCCTACAACCATTCGCATGGTTCGCCGTTTTAATCGTGAAAATATACAAGAAAAAATCGTTCTTCCTTGAACGATTTTTTTATTAGTCTTTATCTAATTCTTGATAGAGCAGTTTTTGTGCTACTGTCGGATTAGCTTGTCCTTTTGTTGCTTTCATTAACTGACCAACTAAAGCCTTAGCTGCATTTTCTTTACCACCACGGTAATCCGCAACAGATTGCTCATTTTTAGCAAACACTTCATGAATAATTGGCAAGAGTACAGCTGGATCAGAGATTTGAACTAAGCCGGCCTTTTTAACGAAAGCTTCTGCTGAACCGCCGTTTTTAGCTAATTCGAGGAAAACTTTTTTCGCAATTTTCGATGAAATTGTCCCATCCGCAATCAAACGCAACATTTCTGTGAGATTTTCTGGCGTTAAGTGAATATCTTTAAGTTCCAGATGCGCTGTGTTCAAGTACTGAGCAACCTCACCTTGAAGCCAGTTGGATACCAATTTGGCATCACCACCTAATTTCACAGCTGCTTCAAAGAAATCAGAGACATCTTTTGAGCTTGTCAACTGGCGTGCATCGTATTCACTGAGACCCATTTCCTCTACATAACGTACACGGCGCGCTGCTGCAAACTCAGGAAGTTCAGCACGTACTTCATCAATCCAAGCTTCAGAAATTTCAACACGTGGCAAATCTGGTTCTGGGAAATAACGGTAATCAGAAGCACCTTCTTTAACACGCATCAAGATCGTTTCACCTGTTTTATCATCAAAACGGCGTGTTTCTTGACGAATTTCACCACCAGCACGCAGAATCTTCGCTTGGCGATCAATTTCAAAGGCTAAGGCTTTCTTGACATTACTGAAAGAGTTCATGTTCTTCACTTCTGTTTTAACACCAAACTCTTCTTGGCCATAAGGACGCAATGAAATATTGGCGTCGCAGCGCATAGAACCCTCTTCCATCTTCACATCAGAAATACCTGTATAGAGGATTAATTCACGTAAGGCAGTCAAATAAGCATAAGCTTCATCAGCGCTTCGCATATCTGGCTCAGAGACGATTTCAATCAATGGTACCCCTTGACGGTTCAAATCAACATAAGAATAGCCATCTGTTCCGTGCGTATTTTTACCGGCATCTTCTTCAATATGTGCACGCTCAATACGCACCTTCGATTTTGTACCGTCTTCAAGCTCAATTTCAATAGAGCCGTTGTAGCCAATAGGTTCATCTGCTTGCGAAATTTGGTAGGCTTTCGGGTTATCAGGGTAAAAATAATTTTTACGATCAAAATGCATGCTCTTTTGAATTGACATATTCATAGCAAGAGAAGCCTTCATCCCTGCCACTACAACACCTTTATTCAGTGTCGGTAAAACCCCTGGCATCCCCCAATCAATAACATTGGTATTCACATTTGGTTCAGAACCAAATTCAGCTGGAGTTGGGCTGTAAATTTTTGAGTTCGTATTTAACTCAACATGGACTTCAAGTCCAATGACTGTTTCAAAGTTCATCTTATTTTGCCCCTCCTTCTGTAAAGATAATTGGTTTTTTCTTATGATGATCTGTCGTCGCTTCAAAAGCTGCTGCGACTTGATAAATTGTTTCCTCATCGTAACGTTTACCAATCAATTGCATCCCAACAGGTAAACCTTCAACATAACCCGCCGGAACCGAAATTCCTGGTAATCCCGCCAGGTTGACTGGAATAGTTAAAATATCTGAAAGATACATTTGAACAGGGTCTTTTGATTTTTCATCAAAGCCAAAAGCAACCGTTGGTGCTGTTGGGCCAAGAATCAAGTCATAATCAGCAAACACTTTATTAAAGTCTTCAATAATCAGTGTACGCACTTGACCAGCTTTTTTAAAGTGCTTGTCATAGGCACCTGCAGAAAGACTAAATGTCCCCAGCATAATACGACGTTTGACCTCATCACCAAAGCCTTCTGAACGTGATTTCACATAGACATCTTCAAGATTTTCAATATCCTGTGCACGATAACCATAACGAATACCATCGAAACGTTGGAGATTTGAGCTTGCTTCTGAAGAAGCAATGATGTAGTAAACAGCTACCCCATACTTGCTATGTGGCAAGCTCACTTCTTCAACAATAGCACCTAAAGATTCTAAGTGTTTCGCTGCCGCCATAATTTGCTCTTTAACGGCTGGATCAATGCCTTCGCCAAAGTATTCTTTAGGTAAAGCAATCTTCATTCCTTTAATGTCTTGCCCAATTTTTGAACCAAAATCTGGCACAGCTACTTCTGAACTTGTAGCATCTTTAGCATCACTACCTGAGATAACATTTAAAAGTTGTGCATTCTCTTCAACAGTAGCTGAAAACGGACCAATTTGGTCAAGCGAACTCGAAAAAGCAATTAAACCATAACGCGAAACTCGTCCGTAAGTTGGTTTCAGACCCACGATACCACTGAAAGAAGCCGGCTGACGAATCGACCCACCTGTATCGGACCCCAATGACAAGCGTACTTGTCCACTCGCAACAGCACTCGCTGAACCTGACGATGAACCTCCGGGAACTTTTGTTTGATCCCAAGCATTGTAAGTTGGTTTAACAGAAGAAGTTTCCCCTGAGCCTCCCATTGCAAACTCATCCATATTGGCTTTACCAATAATAACCATGCCATTATCATAAAGTTTTTCAACCACAGTTGCATCATAAGGTGGGATAAAACCAGAAAGAATCTTACTTGCTGCAGTTGTTTCAATATTTTTAGTGACAATATTGTCTTTAACTGCTAAGGGAATACCATCGGTGAGTTTTGCTGCATCAATCCCTCGTGCATCAATAGCAGCTGCTTGCGCTAGCGCTTCTTCATCTAATACAGAAATAAAGCTACCCATTGCTGCTTCACGTGCATGTACATCTTCCAATGTCGCCCGTGTCAAGTCAACAGCAGAGATTTCCTTTTTCACCAAGAGGTCATGCAACTCTTTAATTGTTTTATTATTCAATGCCATTATGCATCTCCTCCATCAGCCAACATTGCGGGAACCTTAATAAAGCCATCTTGCTTCGTTGGTACATTACGCATTAATTCATCACGGTCATCACCTGGTACAGCAATATCTTCACGCATGCGGTTTAAGTTATCCGCAACGCTCATCGTAAATTCTACATTTTCCGTATTGACTTCCTCTAACTGCTCCACCATTTCGATAATTTTATCGAGTTTATCCGTCACAGCATCAAGGTCATTTTCCTCAAATTTGAGCTTTGACAAAGTTGCCACATGCTCCACTTGTTCTTTTGTAATCTTGCTCATGTTATTTTCCCTAACTATTAAAGATTTTCATTCTCAATTATAGCAAAAATCTTTAAAAACTGATACAGCTAGGCTTTACTGCCTACTGCATTTACCACAAGTAAAAAACCTCTCTCCACGAGAAGTTTTTTATTACTTTTAAGGTTAGAAATTACGGCCTTCAAGTTTTGTAAACAAACCTTGGTTGAGAACTTTGAGGTAAGTTCCTTTCATTCCCAACGAACGACTTTCAATAACACCGGCAGATTCAAGCTTACGCAGTGCATTAACGATTACTGAACGGGTAATGCCAATCTTATCGGCAATGACTGAAGCGATAACGTGTCCTTCTTCACCATCAAGTTCTTCAAGAATTGCTTTCACAGCCTTCATTTCTGAATATGAAAGTGTATTGACTGCCATATTGGCCATCGTGTCTTTACGGATATTTTCTTCCATTTGTTCAAGTTTAAGATTGGAAAGTTGAACACCGATAACTGTTGTTGCAAGTTCTGCAAGCACAAGGTCATCATCACTGAATTTCCCGTCTGTACGCCATAAGATAAATGTTCCCAAGCGCATACCGCTACCATAGATTGGTGCACATGTTGTCAAACCATTAGGATACTCACCTAAAAGTTCTGCAGGAAATACTGACAAAGGTTCGTTAATCGTGATATTTGCTAAAGTGTCATAGATACGGATAGCCGCACGTGCATAATCTTCTGGCAATTGTTTTTGTACATGGAAAAGTTCATTAACACGATCGTTGTTAATTTCGTATGGCAGTGAATAGCCCAAAAGTTTCCCTTTTGTATCAATGATACAAGCATTACAGTCAATCACGTTGGCTAAACGCTCTGTCATGTTATCATAGGGTAACTCCTGCTTTAAATCAGTTACTCCATCTTGCAGAACTGATGTAATTTTGCGGGTTTTTTCTAATAAAGTAGCCACGGTTTTCTCCTATTATATTATTTTCTAAATAAACTCTTAATGAATTATAACACAAAAAAATTCAAAAAACAACAGGAATAGTCAGAAAATTCGCTTTTTTCATTATAATAAAACAAGATATACAATTATGTATATCTTATTTCTTTTTATATACAGAAAATTGACTAACGTTACCAACTTCCACTTTTTTGTAAGAATCTTTAAGAGTTTCTTGCACTGAATTTGAAAGATCCTGTCCACTTTGCACCACGACATACTTATTCCCTGCGTTGGCAAAGAGCAAATCAAAGTTCTGATGGAATCTAACGGGATAATGGCGAGGGAAATCATCTATGCCTCCCACACGCTGTGACCGCAAATTAATGTTTTTATCCGACGCTATCGCCAATACCTTATCCTCTTTTGTTGTATCAGCTTTCACAAACTGTGCAACTTGTTGTTCTTCAGAGAAAACTTGTTGATGCATCGTTTGTGTAACGATAGGGGCTCCTATCACAAAGAGTAGAGCCAAAATTGGCGCAAAAAGCTTGGCCTTCATATAATCCTGTAAGATATTCTGGCGTTGGTCCACCGCATCTTGTATGGTATCGCTCACGAATAATAAAAGTAACGGCAAGATGGCAAGTAAATTTGAACTTTCGAATACTTGAGAAAAAACAACAAATCCTAATACAAGAATTGAACTCAATAAGAGTAAAAGTTGCCAGATAAAGGTTTGTCCCGAACTTTTAATATTACGCACCCCATGTACGAAATTGGCTGCAAGTCCAAATACTAAAAGATAAACAAGAGCTTTCAGAAGTGACATCCAGAAAGTATCTGTAAAGCCTAATGTCGTCAGCGGAATGATAATGGACTGTTCGATTGATGTATACAGCACTTGTGCATTTAAGGAGTAAAAAGCAACAGTATAACCTACCAACAATACACCAAATAAAATTGCTAAAAATTGATAAATACCACGACCAATTCTTTTATTCTGAATATTAAAGACAAGCAAAGCGAGACAAGACAGAAGCCATAAAATCGTCATGATTGGGGATATGACAAGAACAAGAGCTCCAGTCATACCAAAGATGATAAAAGCTTCATCACGTGCATCTTGACGTAGATAACGGTCCAAAAACTGTAATGCCCATAATGCAAAAGGCAGAGCGATCAAGGTTGGGGCTGTGCCTCCTTGAGCCAAACCTGCAATCGAAACCAAGGTAAAACCTGTGATAATACGCGCTGCCAAGCGGCTACGTGTGCGCTGTGAAATCAAACGATAGACCTGCACACCGCTCATAAATAAAGCCAGAATTTGGAAAAGGTACAGGAGCCATGTGGTTTGACCAAAATGACCGATCCAATTAATCAGGTAAAAGACAATTCCGCCAGAGCCCCAAAAATCATTGTAAGGGACCAATCCCGCCTGCATTGCCATTCCCGAATAGAGGTATTGCGACTGTACACCTGTAGGTTGAAGATTAAATATAGGGAAAGCATAGAAACTTAGACTAAGCACCAAGGACACAAGCCCAATAAATAACCAGTCGGCTGGCATAAGCCGTGGCTTTTTTTCTCGGGTTGGTACAAAACTTGCTTCTGATTTATGACGACGTGAATAAAAACCAGTCTCTTCCGCAGGAAGTTCAAGGTCTTCACTAACCTCAAGCTCCTCGATCTCTTCCGCTTGTTCTAATTGTTTTTTATGTTCATGCCTTAGTGAACGTGAACCATAGTTTTTTTTCATTTAATTTTCCTTCAAAGAGTAATCACTAAATTATAACAAATTTCTTCAAAGTACTCAATTTTTGCTAAAAATTTTTTGGAATAGTTTATAATATTTCAATATTAATGCAATAAAAAAAGAGGCTTTGCCTCTTGATTTATCAATAAACTTCGTCGTCCTGATTTTCCATAAAGTTATTAAAAACTTCTTCAATCATATCCCATTCAGCATCTGAATCTTCAGCGATAGGTTGTAAATCACCTTCAGTGCCGTCTTCATTTTGAGTAAATGAATAGGCTTGGATTTCAACTTCACCATTATCATCTTCTGCACCATCAACAGGCATAACGAGGACGTAATTTTTACCAAATTCTTCTTGGCCATCAATAGTGATCAAGATTTCAAAAAGGCTTTCATTACCGTTATCATCAATAAGAGTGATAAAACGGTCTTCGTGGTCATGGTCATGTGTATGTTCTGACATAATACTTCCTACTTCTAAAATAATTTGTGCGCATCAAGATAATTTTGTAATATCAAGACAGCGGCGAGTTTATCAATTGATTTTTTACGGTCCTTACGACGGACACCACCATCAATCAATACTTTTTCTGCTTGCATTGTGGTCAAGCGTTCATCTTGGTATTCTACAGCGACATCAAACGTTTCGGTAATTTTTTCACCATAGTTTCTTGAAGCTTCCGCACGAATACCTTCATCATTATTCATATGTTTGGGTAAACCGAGTACGATTTTTGAAGGCTTATATTCTGTAATCAGTTCTGCTAAGCGTTCAAAACCAAATTCACCAGCTTCACTGTCAATCTTTATTGTTTCGACAGGCTGAGCCGTCATTCCCAATAAATCACTCACAGCTACACCAACAGTTTTCGTACCCACATCCAAACCTAAAATTCTACTGTACATTAAAGTTGTACACCGTGTGCTTTTAAGTATTCTTTAATCAATTCTTCAACAATATCATCACGGTCAAAACGACGGATTTTGTTACGCGCATCGTCGTGACGTGGAATATAAGCTGGATCTCCTGACAAAACATAACCTACCATTTGGTTGATAGGATTGTAACCTTTAGCATCAAGTGCACGATAAACATTTACAAGTGTTTCGCCGATTTCTTTTTTACTTGAATCATCAAATTCAAAGCGGACTGTTTCATCTGTAAAACTCATAATATGTACCTCCTTTGGGGTAGGTTCAAGCAAACTGCTTAAAAATCCTTTTAATTAATTTTTTCTAATAATGCTCTTTAATTATACATCATTTCTGACACTAATTCAATCTATTTCGTCTAGCAACTCGAATAAATGACCCTCTAGACGGTTCTATTAGAGCCCTTTGTCGCTCAATGCTAAACTATCAATTTACAGGCTTAAGGGAGAATATTCCCGGCTGCCATATATAAGTCATACCACTCGTCACGGCTGAGAACCAGGTCACTCGCATTTGTTACTTCCTCAATCCGTTGTTCCGTCATCGTACCAATTATCGTCTGCATACGTGCTGGATGGCGATTAATCCACGCTATCGCAATCCCTGAAGGTGTAAGATTGTATTTTTCAGCATATTCTTCAAGTTTTTTGTTTAATTCAGGGAATTTATCATTGCCAACAAAAGGGCCATCAAAATAACCATGTTGGAAAGGAGACCAAGCTTGAATCGTCATCTTATTAATGCGGGAATACTCTAATACTGAACCATCTTGCATATGACTGGCTTGATTAGGAATATTCACATTGAGGCCTGCATCAACCATTTCGGTATGCTTTAAGCCAAATTGAAGCTGATTAAAGAGTAACGGCTGCTTCACTGCTGTTTTAAGTAACTCCACCTGCATCGGGTTTTGATTGGAAACGCCAAAATAGCGAACCTTTCCAGATTTCTCGAGCTCGTAGAAGGCCTCTGCGACCTCTTCTGGCTCCATTAACGTGTCGGGGCGATGCAAGAGCATAGTATCAAGATAATCTGTCTGTAGCCGTTTTAAAGACCCTTCTACCGATTGGATAATATGTTCTTTTGAAAAATCAAAGGCGATACCTGGGCGGATGGCACATTTCGACTGGAGATAAATATCTTCCCGTCGAATAGAGGTTTGCGCTAAAGCCTCAGCAAAAACCGTTTCACACTGTCCCGCGCCATAAATATCCGCATGGTCAAAAAAGTTAATACCATTTTCATAAGCTGTCTCAATAACTTTAACGGGATTCTTTCCTGGTTCTATGATACGCATACAGCCCAAGATAATTTGTGAAGCTTGCATATCGGCAATCTGAATTTTTTTCATTAACAAAAACTCCTCTTCTTTTACAATAAATTCATTATATCACAATAAAAGTAAACGCTTTACTTTCTCAAGAGTTATTTTTGTTCCTTTTTATGAATCATGTTTCTAAAAGAAAAAACTCACCCGAGGGTGAGCATCTTTTTACAATTAAACTGTAAGTGAAGCACGTCCTTTACGACGACGAGCTGCAAGTACACGACGTCCGTTTTTAGTTGCCATGCGTGCACGGAATCCGTGAGTAGTCTTACGAGGTTTTTTATGTGGTTGGTAAGTACGTTTCATTTGTTAAATCCCTGGGCTACTTCACTTGGGAAAGTAGCTCCACCGTTCTTGCGGTGTTCCTTTCTTTCATTTCTGTGCTTAAAGCATACTAAAATATTCTACACCAAATCATCGGAAATGTCAAATTTCTTTTGTAACGGTGATATAACGATTGTATTCGTTACCTTCAGAATGGCTAGAAACACCTTCTTCTTTCGAAATAATTGTGTGTACAATCTTGCGTTCATTAGACTGTAAATCATTAATATAGACCGTTTCACCAGAACGGGCACGTTCTGCTGCACGATGCGCCAAACTTGTAATATATGCTTTACGCTTTTCATGATAATCGCCAACATTGACAGCAATATTTACACGTGTACTTAAAATACTGTTTGCATAAGCTTTAGCCAAGGTTTGTAAACTTTGCAAAATCTTCCCATGTTTACCAATGAGTAAAGCATCTTGATTCGAATTTAAGTTAAACACAAGCAAAGTGCCTTCTTTTGCTACATTTACAGTGATCGCAATACCCATTTCAGAAGTAATGTTTGTTAAATAAGTCGAAATTTTATCCGCAAACTCTGTTTCCTCAGCTGTTAATTCCATTGGTACAGCCTTAGCTTTTTCTTTTACCTTCTCGGGAATCTCAACTTCTGGAAGCGGATCTTTGCTTTGAGCAATGTCTGCTTTAACTTCTTCAATTATAACTTCACGTTCTTCTGGAGTTAATTCACCTTCTTGTTCTTTTTCAGCTGCACGTACAGCTTTCACAATTTGGCTTAACTCAAGAGTTGCTTCCATGGCAGACTGTGCTTTAGGCACACCAAGATTGATATCTTCAACACCACGTTCTGCTAAACGATCCGCTTTACGAATGGTTTCTTCTTTGATTTCTTCTATATCTACGAGGGCTCGTTTTTTACCAAATCCTAAAAAACCACGTTTTTCTTTTTGTTTTACATGAATATGCACATTCTCGCGCTTTACACCTAAACGATATAAGCCGCGTTCTATTGCTTCTTCAACTGTTCTCCCAGTAAAAATAGTCATGATTTAAAACTCCTATCTCCTGATTTACTTTTTATTTTTCAAAGCCTTCTTTAATGCCTTCTCACGTGCTTTTACTTTATCCTTTTCCGCTTGGGCTTTAGCTTCACGCGCTGCAATTATTTTGAAGGGATTGGCAATAAGCAAAGTTTGTAAGACTTGGAAACCATTTGACACCACCCAGTAAAGAGCAACACCGCTTGCGACATTGATTGCGAAAACAAAAATCATTACTGGCATCGCAAATGTCATCGTACTTGTCATTGCATTTTTCTCAGGTGCTGATTTCATTGTCAACCATGAGCTCGCAAATGTAAAAAGTGCTGCCAAAATTGGCAAGATAAATGTTGGATCTTTATCCCCGATATTAAACCAGAGGAAAGTTCCGTGCTTTAAGAAATCTACACGTGTCAAAGCTTGGTACAAAGCCCATAATATTGGCATTTGCACTAAGAGAGGTAGACACCCTGCATAAGGGTTAACCTTGTTTTTAGCGTAAAGTTCTTGTGTTTCTTCTTGAACTTTACGACGCGAATCCACGTCTTTACCTGGATATTGCGCTTGTATTTTTTTTATTTCAGGCTGAATTTCCTGCATTTTTTGGCTAGACTTGATTTGAATATTCATCAAAGGCAAAAGTGCCGCACGAATAATCAAGGTAAATAAAATAATACCAACAGCTGTCATACCACCAAATGACAAGAAACGAATAACCTGAGCAAATCCATAAACTATCTGTTCCCAAAAGTTTGTTGAATGTTGTGTAACCTCAGAACGTCCACAGGCAGCCAATAAGAGTAAAGAAGCACTTGCCATCGAAAGCAAAGTTATTTTCTTTTTCAATTCTTTTCTCCATCTTTATAAATTTTAGACAATTTCAATACATGCTTGAGATTTTTTCTTACTTCCTCAAAACTGAGTTTTTCGACTCCTGGACGTGCAATAACCACAAAATCTTCATCTTCTAAATGAGAAGAAAACTCTGCAACTGCGTGTCTAATGAGCCGCTTCACACGATTTCGTGTGACCGCATTTCCAATCTTTTTACTTACTGAAATCCCTGTACGAAAATGCTGTTGCTCAGTATCGAGTTTATATACAACAAATTTCTTATTGGCAAAGCTATTTTTCGCTAAAAATATTTGTTCAAAGTCTTTCGAGCGTTTTACACGATAGGTCTTTTTTATAGCCAAGCCACTCTCTCCCATACTAAAAATTATCTCCATTATTTTAACACAAAGTAGAGGAAAAGTCACTTTTTTCCAAGAAAGCGCTTTTCCACCTTTAATTCTTGTTGCATATCATTACTTAGAAGCTCAAAACCATGTTAGAATAAAGATAAATAAAAGATAGATGTAGCCAAGAGCCAATAAAGTGATCTTCATTTCGCTTCCCTAAACATAATGGCTCAAAGAATCAATCCCCTTTGATTCCCGACTACTCCTTTTCCTTCCCACACATTTGTTGGCTCTTGTGGGAAGGTTTTTTCATACGCAATGGGGTACACCGGTTGAAACGCCCTGTCTCCCAAGTGCTCGTATTCCTATTTTTCTCAAAAAATTTGGTATAATAATGCGATGAAAAAACGTAAAAAGAAAATTTTCGCTTTATGGACAATTAGTATCATAAGCCTTTTGTTGCTCGTTGATTTAGGGGTTACTTATTATTTCTACTCTGTTGCTTATGTCCGAAATGATGCGCCCGTGGGCCAAGTTCAAGCATCAAGTAAAAATTATCCTCTTGTCACACAATTTGATAAGTTGAATAAAAAAACGCTTACCATGGAAAATGGTGGCTTAAAACTCAAGGCTTGGTATATTCCAGCGGAACATACAACAAATAAAACAGTTATTGTTGTCCACGGTTTCCGTCAAAATAAAGAAGCGATGCGCCAATATGGACAACTCTTCCATGAGTTAGGCTATAATGTGCTTATGCCTGACAATCGTGCTGCTGGAGCCTCAGAAGGTCAGCTCATTACTTATGGCTACTACGATAAAAAAGACGTGATTGCCTGGTCAAAAAAATTAACACAAGAAAATCCTGAAAGCCGTATTACTTTATTTGGACTTTCTATGGGAGCCGCAACGGTTATGATGGCTTCGAGTGAAACAGAATTACCTGACTCTGTAAACAGTATTATTGAAGATTGTGGATATACTGATGTCTGGTCAGAAATCACCTATCAAGCCAAATCCACCTACAATATTCCCCCATTTCCCCTTGTCTATAGTTTATCCGCTATGAATAAAGTGCGTCAAGGTTGGTTTTTAAAAGAAGCAAGTGCGACACAAGCGCTCTCTCAAAACGATCGCCCGATTCTCCTTATTCACGGCGATTCAGACACTTATGTGCCTACGTCAATGCTTAAGGAAAACTACCAAGCGGTCAAGGCAGGAACACCAAAGGAAATGCTTTTAATTAAAGGTGCTGCACATGCCAAGTCCTTTGAGACAAATCCTCAACTCTACCGTCAATCTGTTGAAAAATTCTTGAAAAACTATAACGGTTAATTCTTTTACAGTGCGAGAACACCCTATTACAGTTTATTCTTGCTTTTCACTTCCTAAAATGGTATTATATTAAAGTACCAATTCGCGGAAGTGGCGGAATTGGCAGACGCGCAGGATTAAGGATCCTGTGGCCTATCTTGGCTGTGCGGGTTCAAGTCCCGCCTTCCGCATATTATTTAAACGTCTAATGAATAGACGTTTTTTTGTTTTCTCACCTGCTTCAAAATCATGTACAAAAATGGTATAATAATGACATCAACAAACTATATATTTGCAATAATCAAGGCGCTTAAGTCTTGAAATAAGGAGATAATAAACTACGATGATGAATATGCAAAACATGATGAAGCAAGCACAAAAATTGCAAAAACAAATGCAAGCTTCACAAGAAGAAATTGCCAATACTACTTTTTTGGGTAAAGCAGCACAAGATTTAGTCGTCGCTGAATTTTCTGGTGATCGTAAATTAACAAGCTTGACGATCAAGAGTGATGTGATTGACCCTGAAGATCCTGAAACATTGCAAGATTTAGTTGCAGATGCTGTAAATGATGCGCTCACTCAAATCGAAAAAACAACTGAACAAAAACTAGGCAAGTTCTCTAAAGGACTTCCCTTCTAATTAAAATAGCCTCTGAGGGCTTTTTTATTTTAGTCCTTTTATTCATTAGTATAAAAAAGCGCCAAAATAAGGGCTTTGATTGTGCTTAAAACACAAAAAAACGCGAATTTCTTCGCGTTTTTCTTATTTTGTATATTCTTCAACGAGTGCGACAACTTCTTCCATTGTTGCACATTCAGTAAGAGCTTTGTTTGAAAGTTCTTCCATCTTAGTTGAGTCCAAACGTTTCATCAATGAACGTGTTTGGAGAACAGATGTTGCTGACATTGAGAATTCATCAAGTCCGATACCCATGAGAAGTGGAACAGCAGTTTGATCGCCGGCCATTTCACCACACATACCAGCCCATTTGCCTTCTGCATGCGCTGCTTTAACAACATTGTTGATAAGGCGAAGGATAGATGGGTTGTAAGGTTGGTAGAGGTATGAAACTTGTTCATTCATACGGTCTGCAGCCATTGTGTATTGGATCAAATCGTTTGTACCGATTGAGAAGAAATCAACTTCCTTCGCAAATTGGTCAGCCAACATTGCTGCTGCTGGGATTTCGATCATGATACCTACTTCGATACCTTCAGCTACTGGAACGCCTTCGGCGATCAATTTAGCTTTTTCTTCGTCGTAGATTTTCTTAGCTGCACGGAATTCTGTAACCAATGCAACCATTGGGAACATGATACGGAGTGTCCCGTGAACTGATGCACGGAGAAGTGCACGAAGTTGTGTACGGAACATTGCATCACCACTATTAGAAAGTGAGATACGCAAAGCACGCCAACCCAAGAATGGGTTCATTTCTTCTGGCAAGTCAAAGTATGGCAATGTTTTATCACCACCGATGTCCATTGTACGAACAACGACTGGTTTACCATTCATGCCTTCAAGCACTGCTTTGTAAGCTTCGTACTGATCTTCTTCCGTTGGGAAGTCTTGAGCATCCATATAGAGGAACTCTGTACGGTAAAGACCAACAGCTTCCGCACCATTGTCGTTAACACCTTCAACGTCTTTAGGTGTACCAATGTTTGCAGCTAACTCAAAGTGCTTACCATCAGCTGTTACTGTTTCAGCATCTTTAAGAGCAGCCCATTCAGCTTTTTGTGCCGCATATGCTTCACCAGCTGCATGGAATTCGCTTTGTTGCTCTGGCGTTGGGTCAAGAACAACTTCACCTGTTAAACCTGATACAGCCATAAGTTGGCCTTCAGAAACAAGTTCAGTAATATTGTTTGTACCCAAAACAGCAGGGATTTCAAGCGTACGTGCCATAATCGCTGAGTGAGACGTACGTCCACCAATGTTTGTAACAAAGGCTTTAACGTATTTCTTATCAAGCTGTGCTGTATCTGATGGTGTCAAGTCTTCAGCAACAATGATTACTTCTTCGTTAATCAAAGCTGGGCTTGGCAATTTAACACCAAGAAGGTTTGCCATTACACGTTTTGTAACGTCTTTAATATCAGCAGCACGTTCTTGCATGTAAGCATTGTCTTCCATACCTTCAAAGATAGCAATGAACATATCAGTGATTTCTTTAAGGGCTGCTTCAGCATTAACTTTTTTAGATTCAATAGTAGCTTTAATTTGAGCGGTCATATCTGGATCTGCAAGAACCATCATGTGTGCGTCAAATACGGCTGCGGCTTCTTCTCCGAGGCTATCTACTGCTTTATCTTTAATGATTTGAAGCTCGCTTTGAGCGGCAGCAAGAGCTGCATCAAGACGAGCTTCTTCATTTTCGATATTCTCAACAGTCACTGTCTCAAATGACAAATCAGGTTGAACAAGCAAGTATGCCTTCGCTACGGCTACACCTGATGATGCAGCGATACCTTTAAGCATAGATGTCATTATTCAGCAAGACCTTCCTTAACCATTGTTTCAGCGATTGTGCTCAATGCGTCGTCAGCATCAGCACCTTCAGCAGTGATAGTTACATCAGCGCCTTGACCAACACCGAGTGACATAACACCCATGATTGATTTAAGGTTTACAGATTTACCTTTGTATTCAAGGTTAATTTCTGAAGTGAATTTAGAAGCTGTTTGAACGAGCAATGTAGCTGGACGTGCGTGGATACCAGTTTCTGCAACGATGTGGAATTCTTTAGATGCCATTTTTGGAATCTCCTTATTTCAATTTTTATTCGATAATGCCTTTTTGTTCAGCATATCTATACTTTAACATTATACTACAAAGTGAAAAGGTTTGCAATCATTTTTTCATTAAATTATCTTCATCATTCCGGCTTTTTTATTTAGCGGCTGAAATTTTTATATTTCTGCCTGATAAATCTCCTGAATCAAGGCCTCTGTTTTCTCCCAGCCAAGACAAGCATCAGTGATTGATTTTCCAAAAACGTCAGGTCGGTCTTGTCGTCCATCTTCTAAATACGACTCAATCATAAAGCCCCGCACATAACGGCGAATTTTTTCATCCCAATCACGATTGACTAAAGTTTGTCGTACAATTCGAATTTGCTCCATATATTTTTTCCCAGAGTTATCGTGATTGGCATCCACGATGATAAAGGGATTCTTCAGACCCATTTTTTCATAATTTTCAATAACTTCCTGCAAGTTATCCGTATAGTAATTGGGAAGATTTTTGCCATGCTCATCCTGTCCACCTCGTAAAATGGCATGGGCTAAAGGATTTCCTGCAGTTTGCACTTCTGCACGCCCAAAGAGAAAGTCTTGTTCTTGCTGAGCCGCGTAAATACCATTTAGCATAACTTTGATATTGCCCGAAGTTGGATTTTTCATCCCGGTTGGCGCATCGATACCCGAGGCCACGAAGCGATGCTGCTGATTTTCCACGGAGCGGGCGCCAACTGCGTAATAAGAAACCAAATCATCTACTAAAGTCAAGTTTTCCGGGTACAGCATTTCATCAGCAGTGGTCAATCCAGTTTGTGTAATGACTTTATAGTGAAGGTCACGTACCATACGAATACCATTGATAAGATCAGCTCCACCTGATGCATCTGGTTGATGAATGATTCCCTTATACCCTTCCCCGTTTGTTCGTGGTTTCGCTGTATAAACACGCATTACCATGAAAATCTTGTCTTTTACTTTTTCTTGGAGCTTAGCCAAACGATGCGCGTACTCCAAAACAGCTTCTTCATTGTCCGAGGAACATGGACCAATGATTAGCAAAAGTCGGGAATCTTCCCCTTTGATAATTGCTTCTAATTCTCTGTCTCTTGCTTCTTTTCGCTGATATTGTGCGCTATCAAGGTGGCCCAGCATTTTGACTGCATCAATATTTATCTCTGGGCTTATTATTTTGAAAGACATCTTTCTCCTTTCAATTTATTGATATCTTTTGTATTTATCAACTTAGAAAAATGAAACACCCTAACTTAGGGTGTTTCGTCTATTTTATCACTTTTTTATCTAAGCGGTGTGAACGCGGCCATGACAGTTCTTATATTTTTTACCTGAACCACATGGACACATGTCATTACGGCCAACTTTACTGAAATCAATACCTTCTGCAGAAGATTGACCCACATTTGTTAAGTTTTCTTGTGAAGCCGTTACAGTTACACGCGGCGCTTGTTCTTGAACTGCGGTTTGCGGATGAATCTGAGCTTTCATCATCAAACGCGTCACTTCAAACTCAATAGCTCCAATCATGTTATTAAACATTTTGTGTGATTCTTCTTGGTATTCAACTATCGGATTATTTTGTGCATAACCACGTAAGCCTACAGACTGACGCATTTGATCCAGATGATCGATATGCTCAGACCAATTGTTGTCTACTACACGAAGGATAACAGCACGTTGGAAGTCAATCTGACGCTCTTCATCGCCCAAGCGTTCCATTTGTGTTGCATAATGTTCTTTAACTTTTTCAAAAAGAAAATCTTTAATTTCTTGTGGGCTTTTACCACGAAGATCCTCAATGCTAAAGACATCCGCTGAAAGCATTGTGTTTTCAACAGTTTCATAAAGATTGAGCAGATTTGCTTCTTCCTGAAGATCACCTGTTGCTGCATGACCGTCAACTTGGCGATCAATTGTACGCTTAAACATACCGTACAGAGCAGGTGTCATATCTTCAGTCGCTACAATCACTTCATGGCGTTGTGCATAAATAACTTCACGTTGTTCACGAATCACATCATCATATTGTAAGACTTGTTTACGTGAATCGTAGTTATTTCCTTCGACACGTTTCTGTGACCCTTCGATTTGTCGTGTGATCAAGCCCGATTTGATGACAGCATCATCACCACTGATACGCATACGATCAAGGAAGGCAGAAACACGTTCAGAACCAAAACGTTTCATCAAGTCATCTTCAAGTGAAAGATAAAATTGAGAGACACCAGCGTCCCCTTGACGCCCAGAGCGTCCACGGAGCTGGTTATCGATACGACGACTTTCATGACGTTCCGTACCGATTACCGCGAGACCTTGGTATTCTGGATTTGGATGTTCTTTAACACCAGGGCCAAGCTTAATGTCGGTACCACGACCCGCCATATTGGTCGCAATGGTTACTGCGCCTTGTTGACCGGCATTCATAATGATTTGTGCTTCGCGGAAGTGGTTTTTCGCATTCAAAACTTCATGCGGAATTTTAGCTTCGACCAATTTTTTCGAAATAATCTCAGAAGTTTCAACAGCCACGGTACCAATCAAGATAGGTTGTCCTTCAGCATGACGTTTCTTCACGTCATCCAAGACGGCATTCAGTTTTGCTTCAAGTGTTGGATAAAGCAAGTCTGGATGGTCCACACGGCGGATTGGACGGTTCGTTGGGATTGGGATAATTTGAATATTATAGATTTCACGGAATTCTTCTTCTTCCGTTTTCGCTGTACCCGTCATCCCTGACAATTTTTTGTACATACGGAAGTAGTTTTGAATCGTAATTGAAGCCATTGTTTTCGATTCATCTTGAATCGGCACACCTTCTTTGGCTTCAATCGCTTGGTGTAAACCATCAGAATAGCGACGACCAGGCATTGTACGACCTGTAAACTGGTCAATAATCAAGACTTCCTGTTGGTCATCAACCATATAATCAATATCATGAAGCATGATATAGTTGGCACGGAGTGCATTGTCCACAAAGTGAGTCAAGGCAACATTTTCCATGTCATAAAGATTTTCAATATCAAAGAAACGTTCTGCTTTATCTATTCCCTCATCTGTGAGTGAAATAGTTTTAGATTGCAAGTCAATCTTATAGTCATCGCCTTCTTCATAATCTTCACGGCCAACCAAAGTTTTAGCAAACTGATCTGCACGGTAATAAAGCGCAGAAGAGCCTTCTGCTTGACCTGAAATAATCAACGGTGTACGCGCCTCATCAATCAAGATTGAATCGACCTCATCGACAAGCGCATAGTTAAGCGGACGCTGTACCATATCTTCAAAACGAGTCACCATATTGTCACGCAAATAGTCGAAACCAAGCTCAGATGATGTCGAATAAGTGATGTCACAGTTGTATGCTTCACGTTTTTCTTCTGGTGACTTCGAGTTAAGGTTAAGTCCAACAGTCAAACCGAGCCAGTTGTATAATTCACCCATTTCGGTTGCGTCACGTGTTGTCAAGTACTCATTGACGGTTACTACGTGTACACCTTTGCCAGAAATCGCATTTAAATAAACGGGCATGGTAGCTGTCAAAGTTTTACCTTCACCAGTACGCATCTCCGGAACGTCACCATTGTGGAGGACAATCCCCCCCATAATTTGCACGTGGAAAGGAAAAAGACCAAGGACACGTTTTGCTGCTTCACGGCAGACAGCAAAAACTTCGTACAGCATGTCGTCAAGACTCTCACCTGCAGCTGCACGTTCTCTAAATTCTTCTGTTTTGGCTTGTAGTTGCTCATCGGCAAGGGCAGCCATTTCTTCTTCATATGCTTCGACTTTTTGAGCCATTTTATGCAATCTTTTGAGCTCTTTTTTGTCGTTTTCTACTAATTTTTTAATAATATTTGCCATGTATTCTCCGTTTACTATCCAAATAAGGGATATTTCCTTAATTTTAGCATTTTTAAAGGTTTTTTCCAATAGTTACCAAAAAAATATAAATACAACTGTATTATTTAGCAACGTATTTGTAATTTGGATCGATTTCCTTATCGAGTTGAGCAAATGCAGCTTCTAAACGGCGATTTACTTCCTCGATACCTTCAGCGTTTGCCTTTTTAATATCTGAAATATCAATAGGTTCCCCAAAATTCAATTGTACTTTTTCACGCTTAAAAATACCCTTCATGGATAAAGGCCCTTGATAAACAGCAGGAACAATTCGAACTTTAGCCATTTTAGCGATAATCGTAACACCGCCTTTGAGTTCGTTAGAGTGCCGTGAACCTGTTGGAAACATGATGAGAGATTTGTCGGATTTCTTTAGCATCTTTACTGGATACTGAATGACTTCACGGCCGGGATTTTCACGATCGACTGGGAAAGCCCCACATTTTTTAATCCACCACGCAAAGAAAGGATTTTTAAAAAGCTCTTTCTTGGCCATAAAGATAAACTGTTTTGGACGTGTCGCAAAAGCCATGTAAACAGGATCAAGGATCATACGGTGTGGCGCTACCAAGATATAATTCTCAGACTTGTCTGGGATGCGTTCTGTATGGTGGTATGTAGCCTTACCATTAAATATGAAAAGCAAAAAGCGAACTAAACCGCGTAAAAATATATAAAACATAACTGATAGAATACTCCTAAAAATATTTAGCTTTATAAATTTTATACTATTTACTTCAATTTGGCTAGTCAGAAAAGCGAAAAAACTCCCTTGGGAGTTTTTATTTATCGATTTACTTATCCTTCATCTAGTTCTAAGTCGAGAATGGTCTGAGGCTTTTGGAGATGGATTGTTTGGAGCCCAACCTTATGTGCGCCTGCTATATTAGCGGCATTATCATCTATAAACAAAGTTTCCGACGCCTGTAAACCCGAACGCTCCAAAACATCTTCAAACGCTACTGTATCAGGCTTTCTCAAGTGTAAACTATGTGAATAAAACACCTGTTTAAAGTAAGAATCCAAAGTTCTTCCCGTTTGTTCTAGGCATCTTTTTTCAAAACATTTGGCATGGATACTGTTAGTGTTTGAAAAGAGAAAAATGTTATATTTTTCCGAAATTCTTTCCAGAAAATCCATCCTCTCTGGAATAAAATCTTTCAAAATAAGATTCCAAGCTTTTTCTATCGCTTTATTCTCTACATCGACTTTTGCTTCTTCTCGAAGACGCTCACAAAATACGTCGGGTGTAATGCGCCCCAACTCTAAGGCTTCGAAAAAGTCCGCCTGCTTTTTCAAGGTGAAATAATCTTCAAACTCCGGAATACCCAATTTATGGAATTGATGCGCCATTCTTTCAAAATCCAAATCAAGAATCACACCGCCGAGATCAAAAATGATGTTTTTTACTGTCATCGGTTTCCCTCTGCTTTCTATTTTCGTGCATCTTTCGTATCTATGATTATTGTTACTGGTCCATCATTAATTAGGCTGATTTCCATGTCTGCACCAAATTCTCCTGCTTTAGTCGGGACAATCTGGTTAAGCTTTTCATTAAATTTAAGGTACATCGCTTCTGCATAAGCAGGATTCCCAGCATGCGAAAAGCTTGGTCGCGTGCCTTTCCGAATATCTGCATAAAGTGTAAACTGTGAGATAGAAAGTACTTCGCCAGAGTTATCTTGCACAGATAAGTTCATTTTGCCATTTTCATCTGAAAAAATGCGCATTTTACTGATCTTCCGCACGGCATAATCTAAGTCAAAATCTGTATCTGCATCTTCTACTGCAACAAGAAGTAATAGTCCAGATGTGATTTGATTTTTGATTTTATTTTCAATTTTTACTGAAGCTTCTTTAACTCTTTGGATTACTATTTTCATAATTTAATTTTATCAAAAAAACTATCCAAAAGGATAATTTTTTGATGTTTTTATATCAACCATTCGTCCGTTTTACACTATAGACATCTGGTGTCATCTTAATCTTATCTACAATCAAAGTCAAATCAGATAGATTTTTTATTCCAATGGAAAGATGGATATTGGCCATTTTCTTATCCTTTGTTGGATGAGCATTGATTGAAATCAAACTTTTTGTTGTATTAGACAACACTTGAACAATATCATTAAGCAGATTTGGACGATTAAAGGCATACACGTGGATATTCGCGACGTATTCTTTAGTAAGGTGTTGTGAATCATCCCATTCTACATCAATCAGACGTTTTTCATAATCTTCTTGACTGCGGACATTTTTACAGTCTGCGCGGTGGATGGAAACCCCTCGACCTTTAGTGATATAGCCGACAATCTTGTCTCCTGGCACAGGGTTACAACATTTACTGATGTGCACCAACATGCTGTCAACGCCAGAAACACTCACACCACCATCATGGCGGATTTTCATGACATTTTTATTTTTGTTTTCGCGTTTTACTTCGCCCTTCATCAGTTGTTCAGATTCAGCTTTTAGCTTTTCTTTCTCAACTTTACGGCGCTCACTTTCTGTCAAACGATTGAATACAGAAGTCGCTGATATTTCACCAAAACCAACGGCAGCAAACAGGGCTTCGCTGTCCCGATAACTTAATTTTTCAAGTACTTCGTCCAGATGCTTTTTATCCAAATATTGGTTCGGTGTGAAACCATTTTCTGCAAGTTCAGTTTGCAGCATTTCACGCCCTTTATGGATAGAGAGTTCCTTATCTTGGCTCTTGAAAAATTGTTTAATCTTATTGCGAGCTTTATTGGTCTTAACGAGCTTAATCCAATCACGACTTGGTCCAAATGACGTTTTGGAAGTAATAATTTCCACTTTATCACCTGTTTTCAGAACATAATTCAGAGGTTGCATTCGCTCGTTAATCTTCGCCCCTGTTGCATGATCTCCGACTTGCGTATGAATCGCATATGCAAAGTCAATCGGCCCAGAGCCAGCTGGTAATTCCTGAACTGCTCCTGTTGGTGTAAACACATAAATTTTGTCGCCAAGAATATCTTCCTGGACCGCTTTAACAAATTCTTCTGCGGAATCACCTGATTGCTCTTGAAGTTCCACCAATTCGTTAATCCAGTTCAGTGTTTCCGAAATTTCATGAACGTCAACTTTAGCTTTACGCCCTTGCTTGTAAGCCCAGTGTGCTGCAACCCCGTACTCCGCAATCTGATGCATCTCATGGGTTCTGATTTGGAATTCCATCGGCCCTTTAGGACCGTAAACCGTGGTGTGAACCGACTGGTAACCATTGGCTTTAGGATTAGCAATATAATCCTTGAAACGCCCGGGCATCGGTTTCCACAAATCATGGATATAACCTAGTGTGGTGTAAACATCGCTTGTCGAGTTTGTCAAACAACGAATGGCAATGAGGTCATAAATTTCATCAAAGCGCTTTTTCTTATCGTGCATTTTACGATAAATAGAATAGATATGCTTTGGTCGTCCATAGATTTCAGCATCGACTTGTGCATCTTTCATACGCTCATTTAGTTTTTCAATCACTTCTTCCACTAAATTTTCACGCGCTGCTCGTTTTTCATTCATTAAGCCACGGATACGATAGAACTCTGTTTCATTAAGATAACGGAAAGAGAGATCTTCAAGTTCCCATTTAATGCTTCCAATACCCAAGCGGTGTGCCAGTGGCGCATAAATCGCCATCGTCTCACTTGAAATCCGTTTTTGTTTATCTGGTCGGAGATTTTTAAGGGTGCGCATATTATGGAGACGGTCGGCAAGCTTGACCAAAATAACGCGAATATCCTTGCTCATGGCCATCAACATCTTGCGGTGATTTTCCGCAAGCTGCTCTTCATGGGATTTGTATTCTACCTTACCAAGCTTCGTTACTCCATCAACAATATTCGCAATCTCTTCACCAAAAAGTTCCACCAAGTCTGACTGTATAAAGTTTGTGTCTTCAACAACATCATGCAAAAAACCTGCCGATACTGTTGCTGCATCAAGCTGTAGTTTTGCTAAAATTCCCGCCACTTGGATGGGATGGATAATGTAAGGTTCTCCGCTTGCACGATACTGCTCAGCATGAGCTATTGAGGCACACTGTAAAGCTTTACGCACCAGCAAGATATCTTTTTCATTCATGTATGCGGAGGCAAGTTTAACCACTTGATCTCCGGTAAGATTTGGTTCTGAGGGCATGTTTTATTTCCTGTGAAGTAGCTCCACTTTCCTCCTTGATATATTTTTACTATTCTAACACATTTCTGCCTATTAATTTACGCTTTTAGTCCTTAAATCGCGAGTTTTCGTTTCTTTGTTCGGTTTATTTCAATAAATCAAAGTAAGTTGAAAAGGCCGCCAAGGCATAGAGCGGCGCTGTCTCAGCACGCATAATACGCGGTCCGAGCCCAATACTCTGGGCACCTGCTTGCTCAAATAGCGTAATCTCTTCCGGCGCAATACCACCTTCTGGTCCAAAAAGCAGTAAAACTTTTTGACCCGCTTTTAAACTCGCCATACTTTGAGCCAGTTTCGCTTGCTCTCCTGCTTTAGCAGATTCTTCATAAGCAATTAACACTTGATCAAATTGAGAAAATGTAGCAACTAGTTCAGACAGCTTTTCAAAAAAACGGATTTCTGGCAATATTTGACGGCGAGATTGTTCAGCAGCCCCTAAAACAATTTTATCTAATTTTTCCTTCTTTTTAGCAAGCTTCTTGTTGTCCCATTTGGCCACAGACCATTTGAAGGGTGCGGCCCAGATTGCACTTGCACCAAGTTCCGTTGCCTTCTCACTGATAAATTCTAATTTATCGCCTTTAGGGAATCCAAGTGCTACAGTAATATGAACAGGAAGCTCCATTTGCACATCCAGCATCTCTAATAAACGTACAGTGCGTTGCTCGCTAGAGACAACCTCGGCAAGGCCCACTTGCCCCTCTTCAAAAACCAGCTGTAGCTTCTGCCCCACACTCGTCCGCATGACTGTAAAAATGTGATGCACAGCTGCCTTATCGTCAACGGTGAAGACTTCACCAATTTCTGGTTGCTTTTTGAACACAAAATATTGATTTGCCATACTTAACCGCCAATTACCCCTTCACGGTTCTCTGTCTTTTTGAAAATCACACAGTTCCATTCCCCTTGAGTCATACGCGTTTCAAGGAAGAAACCAGCATTTTCTGCTGACGCAATGACTTTGTCTGCCTTGTCAGCGATAATGCCACTCATAATCAGATAACCTTCGTCTTTGACGAGACGGTAAGCATCGTCAGTCATAAGTACAAGAATATCTGCCAAGATATTTGCAACGATCACTTCTGCTTGTTGCTCGATACCTTCCAATAAATTATTGGCTGAGATGGAAATTTTATCCGTATTTGGGTTAAGCTCAATATTTTCACGTGCTACACGCACAGCAACTTCATCAATATCATAAGCATGAATTTCACTTGCACCAAGATAAGCACTAGCTACAGAGAGCACCCCAGAGCCTGTGCCAACATCCAAGACCGTTTCGCCCCCGCGAATGATTTGTTCCAAGGCATAAAGGCTCATTTTTGTTGTTGGGTGCGTCCCTGTACCAAAAGCCATCCCTGGATCGAGGCGAATCAGCTTTTCAGCTGAAGATTGAGGAGTATAATCTGTCCAACTTGGGACAATCGTCAAATCGTGAGTAATGCGTGCTGGTTCAAAATATTTTTTCCAAGCATCTGCCCAATCTTGTTCCGCAAGATTATTTGTACGTACTTCAACGTTAGTCACGTCAAAACTTGCTGCTAAGGCATGTATCTTTTGTTCAATGTCTGACTTAAGCTCAGTAATCGGCATATTTTCCGGATAATAAGCAGTCACTTCCACCATTTCTGACTGTTCTACCTGAGGAAGCACTTCTCCGAAAAGGTCCTTGTGATGAAGATAGTCTGCACTGTCGTTAATTTCAACCCCTGCTGAGCCTGCTTCAACTAAGATATTACTGATAGCTTCTTCCGCTGCACGAATGATGCGCACAGTGATACTGTTCCAATTGTTCATATTATTGTCTATCCTCTTCCTTACATTAATAACGGGGGTACTTGAAAAAAGTTGTTTCTTCAAGATTTTCCAATCCTTTTTCAAATTTTTCTTGATCAAATTCAAGCATAAATTCTTCTTCATCGGAATTTAAGAAATCTATCAAAGCATCTAAGCCTTCATCCGCTGTGTCTTGTAAGAAAGCAACAAAGTAAGCAATATATTCACGAGACAATCCTTTGTCTGAATAAGCCACACCTGCTAAATATTCTTCTTCTGAAAACTTGGACTTGTTGGGATTATAGAAGATTACAGCATCTTCATAAAGAACATTTTCTTCCGACTCGACGCCATCTGCATCCGAAAGAACAACGCCTTCTGGATTAGCAGCTTCCAAAAGGAAGCTGACTTCAACAGCGAAATTTCTTTTGTCCCAATTTATCTCGAAATCATAACTGAAATTCTTGCTCAATTCTTCATCTAAAATATCTAAAAAACCGTACTTTGCCATTTTCTACCTCTTTTTCTGTTACAAGCCATTTCCTCTCCAATGCTTCGACTTAAAATAGCAATTGGGAGTTTAAACGTCGTAATACTTTTCTGTTATAATTATAACAGAAATAAAAATTATCTCTAGAGAGAAATATATGAAAATCAGACCTATCGAACCCCATGATTTCGCTTATGTGGCTAAAATCGAAAATCAAAACTGGACGTTAAAATCCACACCCTTTATCATCAACAGCTCTGCGGAAAAAATAATGAAAAAAGTATTGCAGGGAACACGTTATCTTCTTGCGGAAGAAGAGGGTGTTCTTTTGGGTGTCTTAGATTATGGGCCCCGCAACAAGTCTGAGTTTGGTTCACATGTGATCACTTTCGGTGTAATGACTGTAAAAGAGGCAAGAGGAAAAGGTATTGCAACTCAACTTATTCAACACCTCATCCACGAAGCGCGCGCCGAAAAATACGAAAAAATCACCATCAATGTAATGTCAAGCAACCCCACAGCAGTGGCTCTTTACGAGCATCTCGGCTTTGAACTTGAAGGCCGGATAAAAAAAGAATATTTCATTGATGATCTTTATGTTGACAGCTTGATTTACGCCTATTATCTCTAGGCAGTAAGGAGAATACCTTTATATGACGCATCAAAATTTAGCTCGCCGAATGCGACCGCGTAATATTGACGAGATTATTGGTCAATCTCATCTTGTTGGCCCGAAAAAAATTATTCGCCGGATGGTTGAAACAAAACTTTTAACTTCCATGATTCTTTACGGCCCTCCGGGAATTGGTAAAACTTCCATTGCATCGGCTATTGCTGGCACAATGAACGCCGCTTTCCGTAGCTTTAATGCGACAACAGACAGCAAGAAAAAATTACAAGAAATTGCAGCTGAGGCGGAATTTTCTGGGCAACTTGTACTTCTCTTGGATGAAATTCACCGTTTAGATAAACCAAAGCAAGATTTTCTGCTGCCTCTCTTAGAAAATGGCCAGATTATCTTAATCGGTGCGACTACGGAAAACCCTTATTTTAGCGTTGTGCCTGCCATCCGAAGTCGTGTGCAGATTTTCGAGTTAAAACCTTTAGAAAGTGATGATTTACAGCGCGCTGTAAACCTTGCTCTTGAAGATAAGGAACGAGGTTTTGACTTTGCGGTTACTCTTGACGAGGATGCACTTTACTTTCTCACCCACTCAACCAACGGGGATTTACGCACAGTTTACAACGCTTTAGAACTTGCCGTCTTATCTTCCGAAAACCATCATGTCACACTGGAAGATATGGAAAACTCGCTTCAACGTAAAGCACTCAGCTTTGACAAAGATGGCGATGCGCATTATGACCTGCTTAGCGCCCTACAAAAATCAATCCGCGGCTCTGATGTAAACGCAAGTTTACACTATGCTGCACGTCTAATTGAAGGAGGTGACCTTCAAAGTCTTGCCCGAAGGTTGACAGTGATGGCTTATGAAGACATCGGCCTCGCCAACCCAGAAGCCGCTGTTCACACAATGCTAGGTTTACAAGCCGCAGAAAAGTTGGGCTTTCCTGAGGCACGCATACCGCTAGCAAATATCGTTATTGATCTTGCCCTTTCTCCCAAATCCAATGCCGCTTATATGGCTCTGGACGCTGCTATAGAAGATTTAGGAAAATACGGAAATCTTCCTATCCCGTCGCACTTACAAGACGGGCATTATGCGGGGGCTAAGGATCTTGGACGAAGTGAAGGTTACAAGTACCCGCATAACTTCCCAGATCATTGGGTGAAACAAGATTATCTTCCTGATAAACTACGAAAAGCCGATTACTTCCACCCTGATAAGATGGGCAAATACGAATGGGCCTTAAACGAGCGTAAGAAATGGATAGAAAACCAAAAGAAAAATCGTCAAAACTGACGATTTTTTTATTACTTATTCTTAAAACCCTTCAAGGCTCTTAAGGCATAAAGAATCGAAACAACATCAATAACCTCTTGGAAAAGAGCACCGATAATTGCTGGGATAAGCCCTGTAGCAGCAATTAACATCAAGATGACACAAATGATGATCCCAATCAAAACCGCTTGTTTCGCAATGGTTAATGTGTCACGACTAATATGAACTGCTTTCGTCACAGAAGACAAATCATTTTTCAGGAGCACGATATCAGCCGCTTCACTAGCAACAGTGTTGTTCCCTGTCCCAATAGAGATACCAACATCCGCAAGCGTTAAAGCTGGAGCATCGTTGACACCGTCACCAACCATAATCGTTGGATGAATTGTTGAAGCTTGGATTTTGGCAAGCTTTTCTTCTGGTAACATACTGCTGTAAACCTCGGTAATCCCTACTTGTGCGGCAATTTTATCAGCAACACGAGCATTATCACCCGTCAACATCGTAATACTCTCAAAACCAGCGTCACGTAAATCTTTAATCACCGTAGGAGCGTTGGCACGCAAAGTGTCGGAGAAGGTTACTGCACCGATGTATTGGCCATCCCGTGACACATAAAAAGCTGTCTCAAAATCTAAACCATCTGGCGCTCCGACAAAGTTGGCACGCCCGATTTTGATCAATTGACCATTGATTTGTCCTGTCACACCTAAACCTGCAACCTCACTGAGACTTTCTAACTCAAGGCCCTGGACATTATGTGATTCCGCATAGCTGGAAACAGCCTTGGCCAAGATATGGTTGGAAGATTTTTCAATGGTGTAAACAATCTTGAGTAACTCTTCTTGTGATACCCCTTCTGCTGGAACAATGGCATCGACTTCAATTTTACCATCGGTAATTGTCCCCGTTTTATCAAAGAAAATTGCCTTTGCTGTTGCGAGTTTCTCAATGATGGTTCCATTTTTAATTAAAAAACCATTTTTTGATGAACGACTCATTCCTGAGACAAAAGCAATGGGTGCAGCCAAAATCAAAGGGCAAGGGCTTGCGACAACCAATACTTCTGCAATTCGGACAGGGTCACCAGAGATAAAGTAAGCCACAGCTGCAATGATATAAGCCATAATCGTAAACGGCACAGCGTAACGATCCGCTAAACGTACAAAATTTGCCGGCGTTGCTTCTGCTTGACGCACGAGAGCAACGATTTTTTGAAATTGGGATTCACTTGCTGCAACACTTGTACGGATTTCGATACTGGAGCTGCCATTAATTGCCCCTGAAAGAATCTCATCCCCCTGTTGCAACTCATTCGGTTTAGTTTCACCTGTGATAGAGGATTCATCCAGAATAGCTGCCTCTGAAAGCAGTACCCCATCAATAGGTATAACTTCCATGGGCTTAATCAAGAGATGGGCCCCTATCTCAACATCGTCCAAGTCCATGTCGACCACTTTACCCTCTTGCATGACATGGGCAATATCTGGTGTTTTCTGCAACAAGGCAGACAATTCACGATTGGCACGGCCCGCTGCATAATCCTCCAGCGTTTCGCCTCCAACCAACATCAAAATAATGATTAATGATGCCCAATACTCTCCTACCAATAGCGTCGCGATAATAGCAGTGATGGCGAGTAAGTCAACACCATAATTTCCTTTACGTAGCGTTTTAATCATTTCAATAAACATTGAAAGTGCCAAAATACCACCTGCAACAGTGATGATAAATCGTGCTACCAAAGGTGCATTAAAAGCAAACTGAGCCAAAAGAGACGCAGCTGCTATGAAAAATACTAAAACAAGTTTTTGCCAGTTTTTCATGTTTTCTCCTTATAAAATAAATTTCCTGAAACTTTGCCCTGTTTGACTCAAAATAGTTTTCATCGAACACTGATTTGCCCGTGATAGAAAAATAATCCTTGTCGCACTTTGATTCCGAAGAACTGAGCTTTTATTTTATAAGTTACAACATCCTTAACTATATATTAGCAAAAAACAAGGAATATTCCCAATCGGACAACTGTCAAAAGTCTTTGTCATTCCACCTCTAGAACTTTTTCACCTCTTAGACATTTTAAAAAAACGTCAAGTAAAAATACTTTACAATGCTTGCTTTTTGAAAAAGATTAGTGTATTATAGTAAAGTACATTTTTGGGCTTATCCAAAACGAAAAAATCTACGGAGGAATCAAACCATGGCAGTACCTGCACGTCACACTTCTAAATCTAAGAAAAACAAACGTCGTACACACTACAAAATGACAGCTCCAACTGTTACTTTTGACGAAACTACTGGTGACTACCGTCACTCACACCGTGTTTCACTTAAAGGCTACTACAAAGGCCGCCAAGTAAAAGACGCTAAATAAAAACAGTAAAAAAGTCAGAAAGGAACAGTTATGCGCGTAAATATTACACTTGAACACAAAGAATCTGGTGAACGTCTTTACCTTACTCAAAAGAACAAACGTAACAACCCAGACCGTTTGGAATTGAAAAAATACTCTCCAAAACTTCGTAAACACGTTATTTTTAAAGAAGTTAAATAATATTAAACCGCTGTGGCGGTTTTTTTGTTTCTTCACAATAACCCTTTTAGAACCAATCCGTTACTACTTCTTTGCCGAGCTCCACAAATAAAAAAACTTCCCAACATCAAGTCGGCAAGCTTTTCCTATTTTTTATTATTAAAGATTAAAGCGACCAGTAAACACCTGCACGTAAGTTCTTCACTGTAAGCATCGCCAAGAAGCTTAAAATATAGAGTACAGAGATGAAGAGCATAACAGTCATGATAGAATAATGCGCTAAGATAAAGCCAATAACTATTGAAGAGAAGCCTCCAATACAGCGTCCCGTATTCATAATCACGTTATTGGCTGTGGCTCGGACTTCTGGTGGGTATAAGCGAGAAACTACGGCGCCATATCCTGTAAACATCCCATTTGAAAAGTAACCAACGACGGCACCAACTAAAGTCAGTGATGCGAGTGTTGTCGGAATGGTCAAGACATAAACAGCCAAGGATGAAGCGATAAGGAAGAGACCAAAAGCTACTTTCGGACCAAGTTTATCCAAAATTTGACCAAAGGTCAGCATACCTAAAGACATCCCAATAATGGTCGCAATCATCCATGAGGATGAACCAGCGACTGTTAAGTTCAGTTTTTTCTGCATAATTGTTGGGAGCCAGTTCATCAGGCCAAAGTAACCAGCGATTTGAACGATAGCCATCCACATCAGAACAAGTGTTTGGTGTGTCAATTGACGTGTTTTAAACAAGTCGGAAATTTTTCCCTTGTTTTCGGTTTTTATGGCCTTGAAAGAATCACTTTCCTTCAGATGCTTTTGAATAAAAACGGTCAAAACTACTGGCACCAATCCGAACAAGAACAAGAAACGCCAACCATAAGTAGGTAAGATGCTCATTGACAAAATTGCTGCACACATGGCACCCACTTGTCCCGCAACGGCGACAATCGAAGAAGTTCGTCCTAGTTTTTTCTTACTGAAATTCTCAGCGAGAATGGTCATTCCGACCCCGTATTCACCACCTCCACCAATTCCGGCGATGAAACGTAAGATATAAAGCGATGTAATACTGTGCGAGAAATAAATCGCACCCGTTGCCAGACCAAAAATGAGGATCGAAAGGGACAACATTTTTACACGTCCAAATTTATCTGCCAGAATCCCAAAAAGAATTCCGCCCAGCAGCATCCCCAAGTTAGTGACTGTAGAAATGGCACCTGCTTCTGTCGTTGTTAGGCCAAATTCACCAATAATTGACGAGAGGGCAAACGAAAGAAACATGATATCCATGTTTTCTAAACCAAATCCCGCAGAAACCAAGGCTCCTACTTTGACTTGATAGGTGCTCACAGCCTTGGGTTGTGCCGATGTGTGTGTTCTCATATTCAATTCCTCCAAATGCCAGATCTCTGCCTGGCTTTATTTGCTTTTAGACAGTTTATCACTTTAAAAATTGTGATTCAAGGCTTAGCCAACCTTATACGAAACTAAATTGCCAAATGTTCGGCTTTTGCTATAATTTATCTTTATTCTAAGAAAACACAAAGAATCCTCTTTTCTAGCGCTCCAATAAGACACTTATCCAAAGCTAGGAAAATTTTTTTGCTAGAATAGAAATATGTGTACAAGTATAAAAATGCATGCTGCTAATGAAAGCATCGTCTTCGCAAGAACAATGGATTGGCATAGCTTTGTCCCCGAAGCTCTCGTTCTGCCGCAAAATTACCAGTGGAAAAGTGTCTATAATAATAGGAATATCTCCAATGTTTATACTATATTAGGAGTGGGGCGAAATATTCCCGATTTGCATGCGGACATCTCAGATGGCGTTAATGATTTTGGGCTTTCCGTCCAAAAGCTGACTTTTTCTAACCACTCAGAGTATGCTGAATATCCCCATGAGGGCAAATTACAGCTCGCGCCTTTTGAATTTGTCACTTGGGCTTTAGGGAACTGTCGTTCTGTGGCTGATTTGATAAACCAACTTGAAAGTGTCCAACTCATGAGTGACACCTTTTCGCATTATAAATTTGGCCGGAGTGATTTGCACTTTTCTGCTGTCGATCCAACAGGTCGTATGATTAATATTGAACCACGCAATGGCAGCTTTGAGATTATCGAAAACACAATCGGTGTCGTCACAAATGCTCCTAAATTTGAACGTGAAATCGTCAAATTACAAGATTATATGGACCTTACTGCTCAGCCCTTAGCACCTAACCGTATTTCAACTGGGGATTTTAGCGGAAAGCCTGTTTTTCCTGGAGGCTTCACCCCAACCTCTCGCTTCATCCGTGCCACAATTCTTAAAGAACGTGCAATTCTGCCTGCTGATGAGCAGCAGAATATCAGCGAAATCTGGCATATTTTAAATGCTGTCACTGTGCCCAAGTCTGATGGACGTTCAGATACTTATACTGTTTATCGCAGTGCGGTGGATTTAAATAGCCGTACCTTGTATTTTCAAACTTATGATTCTCTTTCTATTATAAGTTACCCATTTCCTGATTAGTTTAAAACCGCTCCAAGCGGTTTTTTGCTCTTTTTCTTCTATCTATTAACTTATCTATTAACTTCTCCATTTAAAAGACAGGATATGAAATCCCTTTCTCAAAAAAATTTAGAGTTTGAACGCAAAATTATAGACGCTCCGTCCATTTTGTGCTATAATTGCATATCGTAAACTCAATAAGGGTTGTAATGAGAATCTTTGCTAATTATAGACACGTTGTTCTTTTATATTTTAGTAATAGAGGAGGATTTATGGAAAATAGAAAAGAACGTACGAAATCAAAACTTCGCGACGCAATAACACAACTTTTACAGGAAAAGTCGTTTGACCATATCACAACAACTGAGCTTGTGAAGGTAGCTAAAATTAGCCGCAGCGGCTTTTATACGCATTACCAAGACAAGTATGATATGATTGACCAATACCAAAAAACTTTGTTTAATACGATCGAGTATGTTTTTGAAAAAAATAATGGCGATCTTCATAAAACCATGTTAGAAACTTATGAGTTCCTTGATAACAATGAGATTTATGCTGCTTTATTTTCAGAAAATGGCAGTAAAGAAATCCACCAGTTCATGCAAGCCCAACTGAAAAACATTTTGGCACGTTCCATCCTGCCACAAAACCCTAAGCGTGAAAAACTGGATAAATTGGAAAGTATCTACACCACAACTTATTATGCCAATGCCATTTTCGGTTTAACTCAAGCTTGGATTCGTCGCAAACGGAAAGAAACACCAGAACAAATTTCGGAACTGTTGATGGCTCTGATTAGCTGATAACAAAAATTAAAACTGCCTTAGATTTACTAAAAGAGGAGAATATGTGAAACATATAAAAAATACTGGGAAACTATTTATTCTGGATTGGAAGCGTATCTTTAAAAATCCAATAGCAATCTTTTTAGTGGTTGCTTTGATGTTTATTCCATCCTTATATGCTTGGTTTAATATTAAAGCCCTTTGGGATCCTTATGCGAATACTTCACAGCTCCCAATAGCGGTTTATAGTGATGACCGAACAGAGAAATTTCAAGACAAATCGATTAATATCGGTGACGAAGTCCTGAAAAACCTCAAAGAAAACAAACAACTCGGCTGGAAGTTCGTTGACTCTAAACAGGAGTTGGATAAGGGTGTCAAATCTGGTAAATACTACGCAGGTATCTATCTGCCAGAGGATTTCTCTAAAAATTTGCTTAGCTTCACCACCGGGGATATCCAGAAGCCTAAAATCGTTTATTCCATCAATGAAAAAATAAATGCTATTGCCCCAAAAATTACTTCAAAAGGTGCGTCTTCATTACAAAGTCAAATTTCCGAAGAATTTATTAAAACGGCAAGCAGCACATTGCTTAAAACCTTTAATGATATCGGATATGACATTGATAAAAATATGGTCAGCATCCAGAAAATTAAAAACACAATTTTATCTACCAACGATAATTTAGATACCATTGACCAATATACTCAACAAGTCGTGGATTTACACGGCAAGATGCCTGATTTGAAAGCCAAACTTGCAAAAGCAAATGAGTTTATTGACTACTTGCCTGAGGTTGATGCCTTGGGTCAAAAAGTCGTTCAATTGGACGACAGCATGCCAACTGTGAAAAATCAGCTTGCGATTATCATGACCTTGCAAGAAAAAATACCTGAAATTCAAAATGCCGGTAAGCAGATCGCAATGATTGACAATGACTTTGCCTCTGTTGAGCAAACAATGAATGAAGGAATCCAAGAAGCCAAACAAGGCTTAACCATCATTCAACAAGTCCAAACTGCCTTGCCAGACATCCGCAAACTTGGCAACCAAGCCAATGAACTGGCTTCTACTACTTTAGATGGCGCAACGCAGCTTCAAAATGCTTTGCCAAGTATTACAAGTAGTGTAGAAGTGACTTTAAAAGCCTTGCAAAATGTGGCTGACAGTACTTCTTCTATTGTTACTACTATAAGACAAGCCATTGCGGATGGGCAACTCACTGATGAGGAAAAGGCAAAAATTGACAGTCTAGTCAAAGCTTATCAAGCAAGTGTTCCCCAACAACAAGAGGCCATCAGAAATCTCATTGATTTTCTCCAAAAAGCGCAAGAAAGCGCCGGTAACAATGAATTTGACGCCACTATTAAAAACCTACAGGATTTGAGTGCACTATTAGGTGACATCAGTACTAGATTAGGCAAGGTTAATGAATTTGTTCAAGCTGGAGATATTTCTTCTATCGAGGCATACTTAGATCAAATCGATGCCCTCGCAAAGAATATTTCTGGTCTTGTTGGTCAAATAAATGTCCCAGATATAACTGCAAAAGTTCAAAGTGTCCTCACCCAACTCATCGCAACCATCAAAAATGCTCAAGGTCTCTTAACTAAAGCCCAAGCTATTGATTTTGAATCCTTGCTCAGCTCAACAAGCAAGACGGTTTCTAATGCGATTACTTTGCTTGAAAAGTATCAAAAAGAAATGCCTGCGATCAAACAAGAAGTTCACGATGCCAACATTATGCTTAACGGCAACATGAACACGATTGTCAACGCGATTAATAAAGGGGCTTCACTTTATCAAAATGACTTGCCCGTTGTGGAGCAAAAACTTGATAAAGCCGCTGATTTTGTCAAAAATGATTACCCGGGTATTCGTAAAGATTTGACAGAAACTTTAGGGACAGTCAACGAAAAAATGCCTGATCTTGAAAAAGCCTTGAACCAAGCAAACGACCTTATCGTCAATGACTGGCCAGGAATCAAAACAGGCATTCGTAAAGCCGCTGATGCGATTCGCAAAGGTGAAAAAGAAGTCGATTTAGGTGAAATTGTAAAACTTCTAAAACTTGATGCGACGAAAGAAAGTGACTTCCTGACTCAACCTGTTGAAGTTCAAGAAAATGCGATCTACCCTATCGCAAATAACGGTTCAGCCAGTACACCTTTCTACACTGCACTTTGCTTGTGGGTCGGCGCTGTGCTCTTCTCTAGTGTCGCTGTAACTGGCTTCCACTTAGAAGGTAAAGATAAACTGCTCTACTCTAAACGTGAACAATTCTCAGCACGTATGCTTACTTTCATCGTGATGGGACTGGGGCAAGCACTTATCGTTACCCTGGGGAACTATTTCGGTCTTGGTGTAGACGTGCGTAATCCTGTTTATAGTGTCTTATTTGCCTTACTGATTGCTATAACCTTTATGATTATGGTTTATGTTCTAGTAGCTTTGTTTGGAAATATCGGGAAAGGGATTGCCATTATTATCTTGGTTCTCTCTATTTCCGGTGGGGGCGGTAATTATCCTATTCAAGTCTCTGGTAAATTCTTCCAAGCGATTAACCCTTACTTGCCGTTTACCCATGCGGTCAACCTTTTACGGGAATCTGCTGGTGGTATCTATTGGCCAAATGCTTGGCTTGCCATCATCATCCTCGTAGCCGTTTCTATTGTCTTTTTAGTTGCTGGGCTTATCTTCTTCCCACATCTGGAAAAAACCTCGAAAAAGATTTCAGAAATGACCCAACGAAGTCATATCTTCCACTAATAAAAGCAAAAAAACTCATATTTTTATGAGTTTTTTTATATTTCCCTTGACCTTGACCTAAGGTCAAGATATATAATAGAAGCATCAATGAAAGGAGTCTTATGCAAAATATTAAAGCGATCACGAAAATGACAGGCTTAACCTCCAAAACTTTGCGTCATTGGGAAGCTGTTGGGCTTCTGTCCCCCGTGAGAGACCAAAACGATTACCGTTTATATTCTGAACAAGATATTGCTCAAATTTTTTATATTATGAGCTTAAGGAAGTTGGACTTGCCCCTTGATCAAATCAAAAATATCCTGTCAGAAGATCAAGAGGAAAAGGAAACTTTAAGGCAACATTTGACGCGATTAAATGACCAACTTGAGCACCTGGAAAAATTGATTGAGCATCTGTCACACAAGTTAGAAAAAGGAGACTATCGTATGAATGAACAAGAATTTGAACTTCTCAAGAGTACACAACTGAAAGAAAATGAAGATAAATATGGCCTAGAAATTCGTCAAAAATGGGGTAGTGCGCGTATAGATAAATCTTATCAAAAATATGCTCAAGCCGATCAAGCCAAAATCCAACATTGGCAAAACGGCCACGAAAAAATGGTTCAGATGCTCGAAGAAGCTTATGAAACGCAAGACAATCCTCTCGCCCAACAAGCTATTGCCCTCCATAAAGAAATCTTAGAACTCTTTTGGCCCGAAGCAACCATTACTCCGGAAGCACATATCGGTTTAGGACAAATGTATGTTGAGGACCCCCGCTTCCGTAGCAATTACAACAGAAAACACGCCCAACTTCCCGAATATTTCCTAGAAGCTATACAAAATTACTACAAATAAAAACCCTTTAGACCGAGGGCCTTAAGTTAAAAAGAACAAAAAAATCAGATTTCACGCTTAAATCTGATTTTTTTATTTACACTTTTTTCCTAACTTAACGGCCTTGTCCAGAGAAGAACATTTTTTAATCTTCTTGATACGGCTATCTCAGCTTTCCGCGTTTTTCTAGACCACTCTCGCCTAACAACTTTAGTCCTAAGGCTACAACAGGGATTTACTTTTTATTACTGAGAGAGGGTTCAATTAGGGTTGTTGACGAGGAGAGCAGGGCGAACACCACCACCGATATTAGCAAGAGCCCCGGAACCCCATCCACTCAGCTGACCATCAAGACCGTGACTACCCACATGCCAAGCAGTACCGGAAGCACCAGGAGTACGTGTCCACCACCAGCGGTTGTGTGTACTGATACGCGCAGCATGGTTAGGGAAAGCCCCCTCCGGTGTAGACAAGCGTACCACATCCGCAAGGGATAGAGCAAAGGCTTGAGGATTGCCACTCGGGTTTACACTGGTCTCATCTCCTGCTGCTGCAGGGAAGTTGACCAAGCCCCCGGGTAACCAACGCTCCCCTTCACCTGTCCATGGTGCTGCCTGAGCATCGGAAATGCCTGGTACATTAGTCGGTATAGAAACAGGAGCAACAATGGCTTGAACTTCGGGTGTAAGGCCATTATAGAAACTTGTGAGGATGGCATTTTGATTAGTAAAGCTCGTGTTAGTCAGAGGATTATTACGGATAATGAGATGATGAGGGCCCTGTTGCTCAAGGTAACGGTATCGTACACCATCCATAGTAAAGATACGCCCCGGAAGCATCGTATCAAAATTAAAGGCGGACGGTGGAGAGTCAAGCTCGAAACGTGGATTCGTTGATCCCGCATCATTCATGGAGTTATTTCTAATCCCTGTGAGGAAGTCAGCCAAGCGTTCATCGCCGCCTTCAAGGAAGTCATCACTGTGCCTTGGGCTAATCAACTGGCTGTCCACATGGATACCGTAATAGTAATACCCGTTAGAAACTGTTTCATCAATGGCTGAAGTCATCTCGGCCGCGTCAAGCAAGTAAGAGGTCGCATTGCCAGCTTCTATGAGTGAAGCCCAATAAGCCCAACCGGTCTGGTGGTCAATCACCCAGAAGTCACCGATTTTTTGATAGTCTTCCAACTCATCCCACTGTTCGATCGTCATGGGTGGTCGACCTTGGGGTAAATTTTGTGCTACTTCTTGGACAATCTCTTGGCCGGGCCAAATACCAGCACTGTTATCAAAAGTATCGCCACTTGACCAGTAAGCATCTGTCCCATCTCCCGGGTGCGTCGTGCCATCAGTTACACCGTCTGTGGCCCCATCCCCCTCAATCCAGTCACGCGCATGACCAGCCGCAGCCGTTCTCAGATCGTCGCTGTCATGATTAAAGCTGGGCATATACCAGGGGGCAACTTGTCCAGAACGTGACCAACCCAAAGTGAGGGTCGAGTAGCGGTTAAAGGCATTGGAACCATTGACATTGGCGCGGACATTGATATTGTCCGCAGTGGGTATCCATGTGGTCCAACTTTCAACATTCTCACGTACAGTACCTGGCACTAAGGGGGTGAATGCTGCCTCGCCATCGCTTTTTGTCTCTAAAAACTCTGAGAGACGGATACGCGCCATGATGGGACGGTCCCCGTAGTTTTCGACAAAGACATCCTTGTTTTCGGTATCTCTATTGTAGTAGTCGTGCACACGACCTCCTGTTCCGATGTCCTGCCGGTTCTCCCGGTCATTGATGGCTCTTGGATTGAAGGCTTGAAAGGCATAAGTGCCAACAACCACGAGCAAGAGGAGCACTAAGAGAGCAATATTCCGTAAGTGCCGGCGTTTTTTCTTTTCTGGTATTATCATAACTATCTTTCCTTTCCTTTGATTTATTTATTTTCAAGAGCGAAAAAACGCCCTAGGTTTAGAGCGTTGAGGTGCAAGTTGAAAAAGACGGTCTTCTACCGTTGTGTTGTGTTGTGTTGTGTTGTGCTGATTATAAGTCATAGTCTTCCCTCGTCAAGTCTTTTATCATACATATCTAAGAATATTTCTTATTTAATTCTAACATTTGTAGTTTTGATGTCAAAATGATTTCATTGAGGTTTCACTTGTGTGAGGCAGTCTTGCGGGGGAAACAAAAATGTTCCAACACCTTTTCCTCGTGTTGGAACATTTTACTCTATTTTTTTTCGAAGCTTTTCTACAAAAAGATAAGCTGCTGGACAGGTTACTGTGTTTTTCAAAGTCAGATTATTGATTTGATAAATCTTTTTCCGGTCTGTGTGGGGAAATTCACGGCAGGCCTTGGGACGAACCTCGTAAATACTGCAAAGATTATCACTCCCAAGAAAGGGACAGGGCATCGTTTGAAAAACCTTGTCGCCATCTTCATCCACACGTAAATACTGGGCTTCAAAATCGGCTGCTTTCATGCGAAGATACTTCGAAATACGAGTAATGTCCGCTTCTGTAAAAAGCGGGCCTAAGCTCTTACAGCAGTTCGCACAAGCCGTACAATCAATCTCAGCAAAAACTTCTTCATGTGTTTCTTTTACAAGGTAATCTAGGTTTTTGGGCGCCTTCTTTTTTAAATTGCCCAAAAATTTCTTGTGCTCTTTCTTTTTCTGAAGCGCCAAATCTTTATAATGTTCTATATCCATTTCTTCATTATTATATCATAATCGAAAAAACAAAAAATGTCTGAGTGTACTCAGACATTTTCTGCTTTTAGGAGTAGGTTTTATGAAAAATTTTATTGGAATAAGGATATTATAATGGACCCGACTTAAGCTAGGCTAAAGCCACACTGAAACAAAACTAAAAGTACACTTTCTCCCAAATTATGCTGTTTCAAAAAGACTGAAAATATGATAGAATAAGGCGATAACCTTTATAAAAGTTAACTTTTATAAATCAATATACTCTAGGAGAAAAATATATCCATGCTTACAGTTTCTGATGTTTCATTACAATTTTCTGACCGCAAGCTTTTTGATGACGTTAACATCAAGTTTACGGCAGGAAACTGCTATGGTTTAATCGGTGCCAATGGTGCCGGTAAATCAACTTTTTTAAAAATCTTGGATGGTGAAATCCAACCCACAACGGGTCACGTTTCAATGGGACCAAACGAGCGTATGTCTGTTCTTCGTCAAAATCACTATGACTATGAAGATCAAACACCGCTTGATGTTGTCATGATGGGTAACGAAAAACTCTATGCCATCGCTCAAGAAAAAAATGCCATCTACATGAAAGAAGACTTTTCTGATGAAGATGGAATGCGTGCTGCTGAACTCGAAGCCGAGTTTGGTGAAATGGGTGGTTACGAAGCCGAAGCCGAAGCTGCTCAACTGCTTCAAAGCTTAGGCATTAAGACAGAGCAACATTATGACCTCATGGCAAACCTAACCTCTGGCGAACACGTTAAGGTCCTTCTGGCACGCGCGCTTTTCGGTAAACCAGATGTTCTTCTCTTGGACGAACCAACCAATGGTTTGGATATTCAAGCGATCAACTGGCTTGAAGACTTCCTCATCAACTTTGAAAACACTGTTATCGTCGTATCCCATGACCGTCACTTCCTTAATAACGTTTGTACTTACATGGCTGACCTGGATTACGGTAAAATCAAACTTTATCCTGGTAACTACGATTTCTGGAAAGAATCTTCTGAACTTGCCCTTCGTTTGCAAGGGGATGCCAATCGTAAGGCTGAAGAAAAAATCAAAGAGCTGCAAGATTTCATCGCCCGCTTCTCGGCCAATGCCTCTAAGTCAAAACAAGCCACTTCACGTAAGAAAATGTTGGATAAAATCGAAGTGGAAAGCTTTGTGCCTTCTTCTCGTAAATACCCATTCATCGGTTTTGATCAAGAACGCGAAATCGGGAATGACTTACTCCGTGTAGATAACTTGTCCGTGGAAATCGATGGTGAAAAAGTCATTGACAACATCAGCTTTATCTTAGCTCCTGGTGACAAAACTGCCTTTATCGGTCAAAATGACATCCAAACAACTGCCTTGATTCGTGCCTTGATGGGCGATATCGAATACACAGGTGAAATTAAATGGGGTGTTACTTCATCACGTTCTTATCTTCCAAAAGATAACAGCCGTGACTTTGCGACAGACGAGTCTATCTTGGACTGGCTCCGTCAATTTGTCTTGACTAAAGAAGAGGATGATAATACTTATCTCCGTGGTTTCTTGGGACGTATGCTCTTCAAAGGCGAAGAGTCTCTTAAGTCTGTTTCTGTCCTTTCAGGGGGAGAAAAAGTTCGTGTTATGCTTTCTAAAATGATGTTACAACGTGCAAATGTTTTAGTTCTTGATGATCCAACCAATCACTTGGACTTGGAGTCAATTTCTGCACTTAATGACGGACTTAAAAAATTCAAAGGCAGCATTATCTTTGCTTCACATGACCATGAATTTATCAATACATTGGCCAATCATATCGTTGTTATTTCTAAGAACGGTGTGATTGACCGTATTGGAGAAACTTATGATGACTTCTTGGCTAACGACGAAGTCCAAGCTAAAGTGAAAGAACTTTGGTCTGAAGATTAAGATAAACTTTAAAAGAATAAATTGTTGCTCCGCCAAGACTATCTTGAAGCGGAGTATTTTTAATAAGGGGACAAGATGAGTAATCAATTGAAAATATTTGCGACGGATATGGATGGCACTTTTCTGGACGAAAACCGTGCCTATGATAAAAGTCGTCTACGTGATATTTTAAAAGAATTCAAAAAAAGAAATTATCTTTTTTGTGCAGCAAGTGGACGTCAACTTTTGGCTTTAGAAGAACTCTTTGACGAATTTCAAGACCAAGTCGCCTTCTGTGCGGAAAACGGCGCACTGGTTAAATACCAAGGTGAGATTCTCTACAGCAGTATCTTAGGCCAAGATAAGGCCAGCAAACTCGTGGAACTTGTCCGCCAAAATCCACACATGCACCGTGATGTCGTTCTCTTTTCAGGACTCAACGGGGCTTATGCACTTCAAACAGCCGATCCACAATTTGTCGAATTTGCCAACCTCTATTATTCTGATTTAAAATTGGTGCAATCCGTCCATGATATTGAAGATGAAATCTTGAAAGTCTGTGTGGAGTTTCCACCAGAACAAATCCGCGAATGTGAAGACTGGATAAATGCACAAATGACCGATATTCGTGCAACAACGACTGGTTTCCGCTCTATTGACATCATGTCAGCAGGCATCAGCAAAGCCACAGGTCTCTCCCACTTGCTCACACACCTCCAATCTACTCCGGAGGCACTTACAGCTTTTGGCGATCAAAGCAACGACTTAGAAATGCTGCAATTGGCAGGTACTGCTGTAGCCGTTGAGAATGCTATACCGGAGGTTTTAAAAATTTCCGATAAGGTTATTGGGCACAACCGTGATGCAGCTGTCTTAACTGAGCTTGAAGCCATTTTGACACATTAATCAAGAGTATGAGCTTTGCCTCATACTTTTTTGACTGTTTTCAACCTCAATCATATTGGCTAAAACAAAAGATTTTCGTTATAATTGAACAGAGAAATTATCGGAGGATACACTATGAGAATCGCAATTGATGCTATGGGTGGCGACTATGCACCCGAGGCAATCGTTAAAGGAATTAATTTAGCAAAAAAAGAATTTCCAAATATTGAGTTTCAGCTCTACGGAGAACCTGAAGCAATTAAAGCACATTTAGAAGATGAAAAAAATGTAAAAATCATCGCAACAACTGAACTGATCGACTTCCACGATGAGCCAGTAAAAGCCATCCGTAAGAAAAAAGACAGCTCGCTCGTCCGTGCGGTCAAAGCAGTCAAAGATGGTGAAGCTGATGCTGTTCTTTCTGCGGGAAACACTGGAGCTTTGCTTGCTGCGGGCTTGTTTATTGTCGGCCGCATCAAACAAATCGACCGTCCTGCTCTTATGAGTACACTTCCTACTGCAGATGGTAAAGGCTTCGACATGTTAGATTTAGGTGCTAACGCTGAAAATAAACCTGAGCATCTGGCGGACTTCGCTATTCTAGGAAGCTACTATGCGGCCAATGTACGTGGTGTTAAAAACCCTCGTGTAGCGCTTCTCTCCAACGGATCTGAAGAATCAAAAGGTTCAACGATGATCAAAGAAACACATGCTTTGCTCTCAAATATTGAAGATATTAATTTTATCGGGAATATTGAATCGCGTGACATCTTGACTGGAGCAGCTGATGTCGTTGTCGCGGATGGTTTCACGGGAAACGCTGTGCTTAAAGCCATCGAAGGCACTGCAAGTGTGCTCATGCGTCAAATCAAAAACGGCATCATGAACGGAGGCTTCACCACTAAAATCGGTGGGGCGCTTGTGAAAAAAGAACTGAGTAAACTCAAAGATACGATGAGTACCGATAGCGCGGGGGGTGCAGCTTTAGTAGGTGTCAAAGCACCTGTCATCAAAGCGCACGGTAATTCTAGCCCTGAAGCCATTGTTTCAACGATTCGCCAAATCCATCGAATGATAGAAACAGATGTTACTGGTCAACTGGTGAAACATTTCGAAGACAAAAACGAATAAAAAAGCTTTACCCTAAGGGTAAAGCTTTTTTATTAGTTGTATTTCTTGTAGTACACATTTTTGACAAACTGTAACAACAAGAGGTAAGCAAGGATAATTAGACCCCAGTAGAAGAAGAATTGAACAGGCAAGTGTGCCAAGTCAATAATTGATCCATATGAACTTAAAATCAAAGTAAAGCCAACGACGAATGCGCCAATTGTGGAAAGGATAACTGGCACTGAAGGGCGACTTTGCAAGAAGGGTACTTTTTTGGTACGCAAGATATGGAAAGCCAAAGCTTGTGTGCCTAAGCTGACTGCAAACCAACCTGCTTGGAAAAGGTTAGCGTGGGCAACTGTATTGAAGCCAAATACATACCACAATACAAGGAAAGTGATGATGTCAAAGACAGAAGACACAGGTCCAACAATAAAGGCAAAACGAGCGAGTCCTTTGGTCTGCCATTTCACTGGACGCGCAATGTCTTCTTCGTCCACATTATCCCAAGGAATTGAAAGTTGACTCATGTCATAAATCAGATTCAAAGTTAAAATTTGTAAACTGAGCATTGGTAAGAAAGGCAAGAAGGCGCTGGCTACCAAAACTGAAAAGACATTCCCAAAGTTTGAGGACAAAGTGATACGAATATACTTCATCATATTTGTAAAGACTTTACGCCCTTCGGTTACACCAGTTTCCAAGACCTGTAAACTTTTCTCGAGCAGAATAATGTTTGAGGCGTCTTTAGTGATATCGGCTGCGGTGTCTACGGAAATCCCGATATCTGCCGCGCGTAAACTTGGGGCATCATTGATTCCGTCTCCCATAAAGCCAACTGTGTGAACTTTACGAATAAGTTCAATAATACGTGCCTTTTGCATGGGATTTAATTTTGCAAAAAGATGCACTTCCATAGCTGTATTGAACAGTTCTTCATCATCCATGAGATCAATCTCACTTCCGATACAATAACGGTCAACTGGAATTCCAACATCTTCACAAACTTTTTGCGCGACAATGGCATTATCACCTGTCAACACTTTTACAGTTACACCGTGATTTTGTAAACTATTAATTGCTTTGGCCGCAGATTCTTTGGCCGGATCAAGGAAGCCAATAAATCCGACCAGTGTCATATCACGCTCGCTGTCAGAGTCAAAGTCTTCCAGTTCATCATCTGAAATAATGCGCTCAGCAATAGTCAGGACACGCATGCCTTGCATATTCATTTCACGGTTGACTTCTTTCATCTCTGCTAAACGTTCTTCAGTAATTTCAACACGTTTCCCGTCTTCCATTACATGTGTACAGATAGCTTGCATCTCCTCAACGGCCCCTTTTGTGACCATCAAGTTTTTATTGTCGGTTTTTACAACGACAGACAAAAGACGACGTGAGAAATCAAAGGGAATCTCATCTACTTTTGTAATATTTTCATCAGGCAATTCACGGCCCAATTTTTTAAAATAGTCAATGACCGCAACGTCCATCAGATTTTTCCAACCGGTTTGGAAGTTAGAGTTGATAAAGGCGGAATTTAATACTTCATCTGCCTTATTGCCCCGTGAGTTTACGTATTCAACCATAACGACACGGTCTTCTGTAATTGTGCCTGTCTTGTCTGTACAAAGTATATCCATCGAACCTAGGTTCTGAATAGCGGATAGATTTTTTACAATGACTTTTTCTTTACTGAGTGCCACTGCCCCTTTAGCCAAGTTGGCATTGACAATCATAGGCAGCATTTCGGGTGTAAGACCGACGGCTACAGCAATGGCAAAGAAGAATGATGTTTCAAAATCGCCCTTTGTTACCCAGTTCAAAACTAAAACAACAGGGAACATGATCGCAACTAAGGTCAACAGAAGACGACTTACACGGCTCAATCCTTTATCAAAAGCGGATTCAACCTTTGTTGCTGTGGCTTTACTGGCAATATCACCGAACATGGTAGAAGCACCAGTTTTAACAATTAAAATCTCACCATTTCCTGATAAGACGTCGGTTCCCATAAAGAGAACATTTGGAGCATCAAGTGCGGAAGTAACTTCCCAATCAATTTGCTCATCTTCATCTAAATCTTCTGGTAAACGCTTCTCAACTGGGAAAGATTCACCGGTTAAAGAGGCTTGATTGATAAAGAGATCGCGGTGTGAGAGCAGAATAGCATCTGCTGGAATCATGTCTCCCGTTTGAAGTTGAATGATATCTCCTGGCACAACTTCATCCATTGGGATTTCAAAATTTTCCGCCCCACGTTTAACATTTGTGGTATTTTCAATCATCTCATGTAAAGCGATTGAAGCTTTTTGTGACTTGTATTCCTGTACAAAACTGACACCAGCAGATACGGTAACCATGAGCAACATGTAAAGTGCGCCCTCCATATCTCCTGTCAATGCGGAAACAACCGCCAAAAAAGCAAGAACAAAAACAAATGGATTTTTAAAAGCATGGAGCAGTATAATATACCAGGGAATGGGTTGCTGACTTGCAACCACGTTCGGTCCGTATTCGTCTAAGCGTTCCTCAGCCTGTTCAGCGTTCAAACCCGTAAAACTCGTGTTTAAACGTTCAAAAAGCTCGTCACGATTCAACTGTGCTAACTCTTTAAGCACATCGTTTTTGTTTGTTTTCATTTTTTGCATACTTGCACCTCCCTCGTTTCTAGGGCGTAAACCTTTAGCAGGTCTACTTTTCTTTTATTATGGTGTGGTTTGCGAAATTCCTCTCTTTATTCTACTACAAATTATAGAAAAGTCCTATGAAGATACTTAAACGAAATTATAAAGTAATTTATTATACATACACGAACACAATTCACTTCTTAGTGTTATGTTTGTAACCAAAAACTCTATTATCCACATGTAAACCTTGTTGACACATCTTGACAACCCCTCTTAGTTTGAGCAAAAGGTTATACACGTGTTTACAACTTCTTTTTAGTACAAAAAAAACATGTGGAAAGCTATGGAGGCCGCTTTCCACATGTGAATAACTGTAGTTTAAAGCACTAATTCAGCATCAAGTTCAATAGGAACTGATGCTAAAGCTTTAGAAACCGGACATGTTGCTTCGATTTCTTTGGCTAATTTTTGGAATTCGTCATCAGAAATTCCAGCAATTTTAGATTGGTTTTTCAGATGGATTTTTGTAATTGCAGGCCCATCTGCTGTTACTGCAAAGGTAACATCTGCTTGAGTGTAAATGTTATTGACCTTGTAACCTTTTTCGCTTAAAAGCGATGAGAATGCCATGCTGAAACAAGCGGCATGTGCGGCACCCAAAAGTTCTTCAGGTGTTGTTATTGATGCCGAATGCTCTGCACGTGCTTCAAAATTATAAGGTGTGTCAGTAAATAATTGTGAAGAATCTAGACTGATGGTACCTGAACCATTTTCTAAATCTCCTTGCCATTGTGCTGATGCTGTGGATACATTTGCCATATTTTTCTCCTTTTTATATTATAAATAGTTCGTTTGCCTATATTCTCAGTATAGGATTTTATTATAGCCTTTTCAAGAGATTGGGCTTAGACTTATTTGACATTATTAAAAAATAAATGTAGAATTTGAACTATCAGAAGAGTAGCTTTTCAAAGAATTCTTTAGGAAGTTGGCGGTTGTGCAAGCCAATGTTTTCAGAAAAGTGAATGGACTGATCATAACAAAATGATTTTAAGCAATATAAATCACGGCTGCTCCCGTTAACAAAGCACTCGTTCTCAGGACGAGCTAGAGGAAATTCTTAAAGAATTTCGAATTACGGTGGTACCGCGTGCTAACGCCCGTAAAGTATTTTTACAATGCTTTACGGTTTTTTTGTTATAAAAATTCGTACATCAAAAAGGAGACTTACTGTCATGAATAAACCTACAATCTTAACTGGCGATCGTCCTACGGGCAAACTCCATATCGGACATTATGTTGGCTCACTTAAAAATCGTGTGCTTCTACAAAACACAGGAAAATATAACATGTTTGTTTTCCTTGCCGATCAGCAAGCACTCACCGACCACGCTAAAGAACCAGAAAAAATTATCCAATCTGTTGGAGACGTTGCTTTAGACTATTTGGCTGCTGGTCTTGATCCAGAAAAATCCACCATTTTTATCCAATCTCAAATCCCTGAGTTGGCTGAACTTTCAATGTATTACATGAATTTAGTCTCGCTTGCACGACTTGAACGTAATCCGACAGTGAAAACTGAAATTGCTCAAAAAGCCTTTGGCGAATCTATTCCTGCAGGTTTCTTAGTTTATCCTATTGCTCAAGCTGCAGACATTACAGCCTTTAAAGCCAACCTAGTCCCTGTAGGAAACGATCAGAAACCAATGATTGAACAATGTCGCGAAATCGCCCGTTCTTTCAACAATGCCTATCACTGTGACGTTTTAGTTGAACCTGAAGGACTTTATCCAGAAAATGAAGCGGCAGGACGTCTGCCTGGTCTTGACGGAAACGCAAAAATGTCTAAATCACTTGGGAACGGTATCTATCTCGCTGACGATATGGATACACTCAAAAAGAAAGTGATGAGCATGTACACAGACCCTGATCACATCAAGGTTGAGGACCCAGGTAAAATTGAAGGCAATATGGTCTTCCATTACCTTGATGTCTTTGGACGTGAGGAAGACGCTTCTACTATCGCTGAGATGAAAGAGCATTATCAAGCTGGAGGCTTAGGAGACGTAAAAACAAAACGTTATTTATTAGACATCCTCGACCGTGAACTCTCTCCAATTCGTGAACGCCGCATCGAATTCGCAAAAGACATGGGCGCTGTTTATGATATGCTTCAAGCGGGCTCTGAAAAAGCACGCGCTGTTGCTGCCAATACCTTATCTGAAGTAAAATCAGCGATGGGTATTAACTACTTTGATGCTCAATAAAAGAATACCAGAACTTATGACAACTCACGAAAAAATTGCTGCCTATGCCAAGAAAATCCATGAGAACAACAATGACGGACATGGCTTTGATCACGTCAGCCGTGTTGTCAAGCTGGCAAAACAAATTCTTGCTACTGAGCCCCTTGCAAACTCTGATTTAGTTATTGCTGCTGCTTACTTGCACGATACCTATGATGAAAAGCTCTGTGCCAATGTCGCCAAACAAAAACAGGATCTTGCAGCCTTCTTAAGCTCCTTAGATTTTTCCAAAGAGAAACAGGATAAAATCTTTTACATCATTGACAATATGAGTTATTCTGCCAATCTTTTGGAGAAAAAAGAACTTGACATCAATGGTCAAATCGTCCAAGATGCCGACCGTATTGATGCGATGGGCGCTTGGGGCATTGTACGGACTTTAGAGTACGGCTGGGCCAAAGGGCGCACCTTTTACGACCCAGAAATATTACCCGAAAAGTTCGAGAATAAACATACTTACCACCAAAACCAAGGCACAACGCTCAACCATTTTTACGAAAAGCTCTTTTTGCTCAAGGACCTATTGAACACAGCACATGCTAAAAAATTAGCTGAAAAAAGAGATAAAATTATGCATGATTTTGTCACTGCTATTGAGGAAGAATACAATATTTAGAAGGAAAAGGTATGGCCTTAGAGAAAAATGATTCTTATATAAAAAATCAGAATACTTGTCTTATTTTTGCTCATCGTGGCTCCAAATGTAACCGCCCTGAGAATACTTTAGCCGCCTTCCAAGAAGCGCTTCGTGTCAAAGCTGATGGTATTGAACTCGATGTCCATCTGACTAAGGATGATCAACTGGTCGTCATCCATGACGAAAAAGTCAATCGGACAACCTCAGGAAAAGGACGTGTCCGTGACTTAAGTCTAGCAGAACTCAAGCAATTAGATGCCGGCTCTTGGTTTGATCGCCGGTTCAAGGGAGAAGCTATTCCTACATTAGAGGAAGTTCTAAAACTCCTGAAGAATGAGAATTTCACTGGTTTCTTAAACATCGAACTCAAAACTGATATTATCAACTATCCTGGCATTGAAGAAAAAGTAGTGGAACTGATTGCTCAGGAGACTCTTCCTTTTACAATCGTCTACTCTTCTTTTAACCTCACTACACTTCAACGGCTTCATGCCCTCGGTGTAAAAGATGAAATTGCCTATCTTGCAGGTAAAAAATTGCAGAAGGTCCGCTTAGATAAGGTAGAGAACTTCATGTCCAGTCTTCATTTGAAAAAAAAGTATGTTTTAAAGTATCCCGAACTTCTAGCTCCTGATCATCGGCCAATCCGCCTCTGGGGGATTGATTCGGAAACGGACATGCGTTATGCCTTTCAGCATAATATTGCAGGAATTTTTACAGATTTTCCTGAAAAAGCACGACACATCAGGCAACATTTATAAAAATTATTGAAAATCATAAAGACATGCCAAGGCATGTTTTTTTTACACCCTTAACTTCACAAATTTTTCAAAGAAATAGCATAATATTCACTTATGATAGCGGAGTCATTTTTCTTTACTTTCTATTTCACAAGGGATATAATGAAACTATATGTGTTCAATGTCAAAGACATTTGACATATATTTTTAATGGAAGGAGAATCTATGCAATATATCAATTATCTCGGGCAGGATGCCTATACTAACATTGCGATGGATTCTTGGTTATTAAACAATTTGAAAGCAGACGAGCCCGTATTTTCCCTTTGGCAAAATAAGCGCGCTGTTATCGTTGGACGTAACCAAAATACTTTTGCTGAGATAAACCAAGATTATATTGATCAACATGATGTACAAGTTGTACGTCGCGTATCTGGTGGTGGTGCTGTCTATCATGATGAGGGAAATATTTGTTTTACCTTTTTTGTTCCCGTAGCCAGTTCAGCCCAGGTCAACTTTCATCAATTCGTGAAACCCATGTATGATGCACTTCGTTCCCTTGGTATTGAAGCCGAAATTACTGGAAGAAATGATTTAGAAATTTCGGGGAAAAAAGTTTCGGGGAACGCTCAACGTTACGCTGGTGGTTACCTTATGCACCACGGTACTTTACTTTGGGATACTGATGTGGAGGCGATGATTCGCTCACTGAATGTCTCTGACGAAAAGTTTGTCTCTAAGGCTGCTAAATCTGTTCGCGCACGTGTCGGGAACATTAAAGACTTTGCCCCTGACTTAAACTTAGATACTTTTATTGATGCTCTCAAATACTATTTGACGGACCAAGGTAAAGATGGTGAATATATTCTGAGCGATGAACAGCTCGCTGGTATAAAGGCTGCACGTGATGAACAATTTTCAACTTGGGATTGGAATTATGGCGAAAGCCCTAAATTCAGTTTCAACAACCATGCCAAATTTACTGGTGGATCAATCGATATCCAAGTTGACGTTGATAACGGTCTGATTACGGATATTAATTTCTTGGGGGATTTCCTTGGTGTCCGTGACTGGCGTGATATCAAACAAGATTTTATCGGTCTTCCGTTTAATCCAGATGCTGTCTATGATGTTTTAGAGAAAAACAAAGCAGGTCAGTATTTTGGGACAATTGAAAACAACGAACTTTCACAGCTTTTTAGAGCTGATGAATTGGTTTAAAAAACAAGAATGAAGAAGAAAGGGAGATATTTATGTCAAACAGCACAAAAATCCTCGATTTCAAAGAACAATTAGAATTACAAGATAGCGCATTTCCAACGCTCCAAATCTTAGACGAAAACGGAAAAATCGTTGACGAAGAAGGCCTTAAACGTGCCGATCTTTCAGATCAAGATTTAGTAGAACTCTTTAAAAACATGCTTCTTAGCCGTCAAATTGACATCCGTTGCATGAAGCTTGCTAAACAAGGACGTATGGGATTCTTTGGACCAACTGCAGGTCAAGAAGCTTCTCAAATGGCTTCTGCTTTTGCCTTCACTGACGAAGACTGGCTTTTCCCAGGTTACCGTGACTTGCCACAAATTTATGCTAAAGGTTGGCCAATTTGGAAAGGTCTCCTCTGGTCTCGTGGTCACCAACTCGGTAACGAATATACAACAGATGAAGGTGCGGAAGTAAAATCTTGGTTCCCTCAAATCATCATTGGTGCTCAATATGTTGAAGCAGCGGGTGTTGCTTTGGGCCTTAAAAAACGCAAAAAAGATGCAGTTGCCTTTGTTTACACAGGTGATGGTGGTTCATCTCAAGGTGATACTTATGAAGGTATCAACTTTGCTTCTGCTTACAAAGCACCGCTTGTTGCTTTTATTCAAAATAACGGTTATGCAATCTCAACACCACGTGAACTCCAAACAGCAGCACCTCACTTGGCTGCTAAAGGTTGGGCAGCGGGTGCCCCATCTATCGTTGTAGATGGTAACGATGCAATCGCTATGTACTTGGCAGCTAAAGAAGCGCGTGCTTGGGCTGTTGCTGGTAATGGACCTGTAGTTATTGAAGCTCTTACTAACCGTTTGGAGCCACACTCAACAGCGGGTGATGATCCACTTCGTTACCGTAGCCAAGAAGGACTTGATGCTTGGTGGGCAAAAGAACCATTGCTCCGTATGCGTACTTACTTGACTGAAAAAGGTATCTGGGATGATGCTCAAGAAGAAGCTTATATCGCAGAACTTGATGCGCGTATCGATGCAGACATCAAGAAAGCAAATAATGTTGAAAAACAAAAAATCTCAAGCTTCTTGAAAAACACACTTGAAGTACCTAGCCAAGTAATGGCAGAACAAATTGCAAAATTTGAAAGTGAGGGCAAGTAAACATGGCAGTAAAAACTTATATTGCAGCAATCACAGAAGCGCTTGACTTGGCGCTTGAGCGTGACGAAAACACATTGATCTTCGGTGAAGACGTTGGACAAAATGGTGGGGTATTCCGTGCAACTGACGGACTCCAAGCTAAACACGGAGAAGATCGCGTCTTTAACACACCTTTGGCTGAATCTGGTATTGGTGGTTTAGCAATTGGTCTTTCCACTCAAGGCTTCCGCCCTGTTATGGAAATCCAATTTGGTACATTTGTTTATGAAGTTTTTGACTCAATTGCTGGGCAAATGTCTCGTACACGTTACCGTTTTAACAACACACGTCATAACCCAATTGTTATCCGTACACCTTATGGTATCGGTACAAAAACACCTGAAATGCACGCAGACTCTATTGAAGGTCTCTTTGCTCAAATTCCTGGACTCCGTGTGGTTATGCCTTCAAATCCAGCTGATGCGAAAGGTCTCCTTTTGGCAGCCATTGAAAATAATGACCCTGTAATGTACCTTGAAAACTTACATCTTTACCGTTCTGTGAAGGGTGAAGTTCCAGAAGGTTACTATACAACACCTTTGGACCAAGCCGTTGTAGCTAAAGAAGGTTCAGACGTTTCAATTATCGCTTATGGTGGTACAGTGCCTTTGGCTATCAAGGCTGCTGAACAACTCGAAAAAGAAGGTGTTAGCGCTGAAGTTCTTGATTTACGTACCGTTTCACCACTTGACATCAAATCAATCGGTGAAACAGTTGAAAAAACTGGGCGTGTTGTTGTCGTTCAAGAAGCACAACGTACAGCTGGTATTGCTGCTAACGTTATGGCGGAAATTTCAGAACGTTTCGTTCTGTCACTTAAAGCACCTATCGGCCGTGTAGCTGGGCCAGATTCTATCTTCCCATTTGCTCAAGCCGAAAATGACTGGGCAATTAAAGCAGACGATATTGTGAAAAAAGTGAAAGAGGTAGTAGATTATGACTGAAATTTTTAAAATGCCTGATATCGGCGAAGGCATGCACGAAGGCGATATCGCCAACTGGCTTGTAAAAGTCGGAGATGTCGTTAAAGAAGACGATCCCGTAGCCGAAGTACAAAACGACAAATTGATGCAAGAAATTTTGTCTCCTTACTCTGGTACTGTAACAAAACTTTTCGTTGAAGCTGGAACAACTGTTGAAGTTGGCGCTCCACTTATCGAATATGATGGAGATGGCTCAAGCGAAGCTGATACTGCAGATGCGGCACCCGCTGCTGCTTCTGAAGCTCCTTCAGGGGATGCTCAAATCTTCACCATGCCTGATATCGGTGAAGGGATGCACGAAGGCGATATCGCCAACTGGCTTGTAAAAGTTGGAGACGACGTCAAAGAAGACGACCCTGTTGCTGAAGTACAAAACGACAAATTGATGCAAGAAATCTTGTCTCCTTACTCTGGTAAAGTTACAAAACTCTTTGTTGAAGCCGGAACAACTGTTGAAGTTGGCGCTCCACTTATCGAATACAATGGTAATGGTTCTACAGCTGCCGCTACACCAGCTCCTAAAGCCGCTCCAACTGCTGATACTGCTCCGGCAGCTGCTCCTAAAGCTGAAGGCGGTGCTACAACACGTACGACTGCCGATGGACGTGTACTTGCGATGCCATCTGTACGTCACTATGCGCGTGAGCACGGTATTGATTTAACTCAAGTTCAATCTACAGGTCGTCATGGCCACACTACATTGGCAGATGTTAAAGCCTTTGCTTCTGGCGCAGCTGCTCCTAAAGCCGCAGCTCCAACTGAGGCTAAGCCAGCTCCGAAAGCTGATGCAGCTAAACCTGCCGCTCCTAAACCAGCTCCAGCTCCTGTACAAGCAGCTGAAGGCGATCGTCGCGAACCAATGACGCCAACACGTAAAGCTATCTCTAACGCGATGAGCACACAAAATGCAAATATTCCAGCGGTTACTAACTTTGACCAAGTGGAAGTCTCTAAACTTGTTGCTCACCGTAAAGAATACAAAGAAATTGCGGCTAAACAAGACGTTAAACTTACTTACCTTGCTTACGTAACTAAAGCCTTGGCTGCGACAGCTAAGAAATTCCCAGAAATTAACGCTTCTATCGACGGTACAGATATTGTTTACCACAATGATGTAAACATCGGTATCGCCGTAAATGCGCCAAGCGGACTCTATGTACCTGTGATTAAAAATGCGGATAAGAAATCAATCTTTACAATTGCTAAAGAAATTTCTGAACTCGCTGAAGCCGTACGTACTGGTTCTATCAAACCAGACCAAATGCGTGGTTCAACAATCACAATCTCAAATATTGGTTCTGCGCGTGGTACTTGGTTCACACCAATCATCAATGGCTCTGACGTTATGATCCTCGGCCTTGGTTCAATCGTTAAAGAACCAATCGTTAATGCTGAAGGTGAATTAGCTGTTGGTCAAAACATGAAGCTTTCTGTAAGCTATGACCACCGTCTTATCGATGGTATGCTCGGACAAGGTTCATTGAACTATCTTAAGAGTCTTTTGGCTGATCCAGCTTACATGCTCATGGAAGTTTAAGAAGAAAAGAGGAAAGAATAATTATGGTTGTTGGTGCACAAGCCACTGAAGTAGATACAGTTGTCATCGGATCAGGCCCTGGCGGTTACGTTGCGGCGATTCGTGCGGCTGAACTTGGTAAAAAAGTTGTTGTTATCGAAAAAGATAACGTAGGTGGGGTCTGCCTTAATATTGGTTGTATCCCTTCAAAAGCCTTGATTAACGTGGGACACCACTATCAAGACGCGCTTAAACAAGAAGCAGGCAAAAGCCCGTTTGGTCTTTCTAACGGTGAAGTAAATCTGGATTGGGCAGCTGCTCAATCATGGAAAGATGAAAAAGTTGTAAAGCAACTCACTGGCGGTATCGCAATGCTTTTGAAAAAGCATAAAATTGAGTTGATTAAAGGAACAGCTGAATTCATTGATAATGAAACAATTAACGTGGAACAAGAAGACGGCTTCCAATTGTTGAACTTCCAAAATGCAATTATTGCTACAGGTTCACGTCCAATTGAAATCCCAAGTTTCCCTTACGGCGGACGCATTATTGATTCAACAGGTGCGCTTAACCTTAAGGAAATTCCTAAACATTTGATCATCGTTGGTGGTGGTGTTATCGGTTCTGAACTTGGTGGTGCCTACCGTATGTTAGGTTCTAAAATTACTATTGTTGAAGGCTTAGATCACATCTTGAATGGCTTTGACAAAGAAATGTCTGACATCATTGCTAACCGTGTAAAAACTGCCGGTTCAGAAATCTATACTTCTGCTATGGCAAAATCAGCTACTCAAACAGACACAGACGTTACCTTGACTTTCGAAGTAGATGGTAAAGAACAAACTGTTACTGGTGACTACTTACTCGTATCTGTAGGTCGTCGTCCAAACACTGACATGTTAGGTCTTAACAACACTGATGTTAAACTCACAGATCGTGGCCTTATCGAAGTCGACGACTCATTCCAAACTTCTGTACCACACATCTATGCTATCGGTGACGTTGTTCCTGGCCCAATGCTCGCACACAAAGCATCTTTCCAAGCTAAGATTGCTGCTGCTGCCATTGCAGGCGGAGAAGACGCTGTTGACTTGCATATCGCCCTTCCTGCTGTTGCTTATACAACAACAGAGTTGGCTACTGTAGGTGAAACACCTGAATCTGTAAAAGACCGCATGGATCAAGTTAAAATCAGCAAATTCCCATTTGCGGCTAACGGACGTGCTATCTCAATGGACGATACAACTGGTTTCATCCGTTTGATTACAGAGAACAAAGAAGGTGCCGTTATCGGTGCTCAAATCGTTGGTCCTGGAGCTTCTGACTTGATTTCAGGTCTTGCCCTAGCTATCGAAAATGGTTTGACTTCAAAAGACATTTCATTGACTATCCAACCTCACCCAACACTTGGTGAAGCAATCATGGATACAGCTGAAATTGCTGATGGATTACCTATCCACGTTTAAAAAAAATAAAAAAGCATTCGTAGGAATGCTTTTTTTATTCTTTCATTATGTCGGCCCAATCTTTCATGCCATCTAAAAACTTTTTAGATTTCAAATGAATACCGACATACTCGTCGTAGATACCATCAATAAATAAACGTATCTTCTCCTTCATCTCTCTTTTAACAGATATTTTTTCGAGTTGATCTAAAGATATTTCCTGAAAAAGATGAACCAAATAAAGGACGTTAGGATCCAGATGTAAACGACGCATGTCCTCATCAAAATGATTTTTACAAAGGCAGGCGTTGAATTTATAGGAATAGTCAAAGGGACCTTGCTTACTATGACAAAAAGCACATTCCGTACAATTTAGAGCCACTCCAAAACGACTTAAAACTTGGATTTCGAAAATATTGGTAATAATTTCTTTATCAAAACCTTGATCCAACAAGTCCATACACTTAATCACGAAAGCATAAAGAGAGGAATCATATTGGTTATCCGGAATTGCTGCATCGGCTAGACTAATAATATAAGAAGCATGAGCATTGAGGAAAATATCCTCACTGATATGCTTGTAAGTTACAGCTTCACTCACATCATCAAGGAAGGAAAAACCTTCATCATTGATTGTTCCCATTAAACTTGCAGCCGTAAAGTTTTGTAGGCTGCTGGCATATTTAGAACGCGCAAAATTTTTAACAAAAAACATGCGCTTACCAAAAGACTCGGTAAAAATTTTAACCAACTTATCCTTTTCACGATAATTTTTAGTATATAGGACAAGCCCACGGGTTTCAACACTCTTCATTCTTATATTGTAAAGGCAGAGGTCTATCTTTGTCAAGAGACTTATCCTATGGCTTCTACACCAAAGACTGTTTATTGCTCAGATAAGTAAGATAACATACCATTAGTAAAATGACTTGCTCATCTTCATTCGATATAATAAAAAAACAGCCTTGTCAAAAAGACGAGACTGTTTACTTTATAGTGCCCCCTGCAGGGCTCGAACCTGCGACCCATAGATTAAGAGTCTACTGCTCTACCAACTGAGCTAAGGAGGCTATTCACATGTAATAACTTACTTTATTAGTATAGCACTTTCAGTAAAAAATGCAAGAATTTTTGTATTTATTTCACCCCTTCTTCACAGCTCCATATAAGCTCATTCTGCGTCTTTTATAGACTATAGTAAAATGATATATGAACCAAGTTAAGAAAGCTTATAAAAGCGTTTTATAGCCTTTTAAACCGATAACTACAGATACGAAGAGAAGAACCAGGAGTATAAAAAATATTTATAAATGCACAAAAAAAAAACACTGATTGAATGCCGTATGCTTACTCCAGTATTGAACCCGCCAAGAAGCCAGGTGGGTGTTCTCGCTTCAGATCAGCTGCTCTTACTTTATTCAGAGTCTTAACGCTATCGAATGTCTCTTGAACCCCTATGCAATACAAATATAGTCGGTCAAAAATTTGAGTAAACTCGCACATTCCAGTGCTTTTCTATATACATATACTAACATGTTCCGAGGTCTTTTTCAAGTAAAAGAGTTAGCGGTTTCATATTTGCATATAAAATAAAAAAAGACAACCCTTAGATTGTCTTGGGACTGCGGATGTCAGACTCGAACTGACGACATCATGATTAACAGTCATGCGCTACTACCAACTGAGCTAATCCGCAATACTTGGCATCTACCTTATCTCACAGGGGGCAACCCCCAACTACTTCCGGCGTTATAGGACTTAACTTCTGTGTTCGACATGGGAACAGGTGTATCTCCTATGCAATGAATACCAAATATGGGAACACGAGGATTTGAACCTCGGACCCCTGCGTTATCAACACAGTGCTCTAACCAACTGAGCTATGCTCCCTCATATTTGAAAAGTATTTTTTATGCTTTCATAAAAAATAAAGCGGGTGATGAGAATCGAACTCACAACATCAGCTTGGAAGGCTGAGGTTTTACCACTAAACTACACCCGCAAATGGCGCGAGACGGAATCGAACCGCCGACACATGGAGCTTCAATCCATT
>Ga0153917_1000032_pt1 | contig 166887 bp, 173 predicted proteins | sample TSFL001MetaG_FD_104695 | JGI IMG/M metagenome (GOLD analysis project Ga0153917, IMG submission 104695) | Attine ant fungus gardens microbial communities from Florida, USA - TSFL001 MetaG | ecosystem: Host-associated > Fungi > Mycelium > Unclassified | place: USA: Florida, Paynes Creek Historic... | reverse complement strand
TTCCCATTCCGAACAGAGAAGTTAAGCCCGATTGCGCAGATGGTACTGCATTTTAATGTGGGAGAGTATGTCGCTGCCTTTCTTTGAAAGCCTGATTCTAATGAGTCAGGCTTTTTTTATGTACTAAACTCTGGGGAATTGAATTGTTCTATGCCGGGTAGTTAGCGTTTTTTTGTTTACAGCACAGTGGAAATACGCATCTGAATAGAATATAAAATCACCTCTTTAATATTTTACAAATATCAATAATTAAGAAACATCTGTATGTTACCTAAATTACGTAAATAATATAGGGAGCTGATGTAACGATTGTGATTTTTGAATACTAATCTTACAAAACTTAATTATGATCAAAAATTTAACCATGACGGTTGGTGTTACCATATGCGTCATCTCGGGATTGTCTGCTCAGAATATCAACTCAGCCAAACTTAACGACTATTTCAAAGTTTTAGAGGAAAACAACAAATTGATGGGTTCGGCCGCCGTTTCTAAAAATGGTACTCTTATATATGAAGAAGCAAGCGGGTATGCCGATATTTCTTCAAATAAAAAAAATACCCTTGATACCAAATACAGGATAGGTTCGATTTCTAAGACATTTACTGCTGTGCTTATACTCAAAGCGGCAGAATTAAAAAAGCTGGATCTGAATGATAAAATTGCCGGTTATTTTCCAAATCTGAAGAATGGGAATAAGATTACAATTTCCGATTTGCTATATCACAGAAGCGGGATTCATAGTTTTACAGATGAACAGGAATACCTGTCTTATTATACAACAAAAAAAACGCGTAATGAAATGCTGGATATCATCAATAAGTATCCGGCTGATTTTGAAACCGGGACAAATGCTGCATACAGCAATTCAAATTATGTGTTATTATCCTATATATTGGAAGATGCATTTAAGTCGGATTACCGTTCTGTTTTAAACACCTATATTGTAAAACCTTTACAATTGAAAAATACGTTCTTAGGAGGTAAAATTAAATTGGATGACAAGGAAGCGTACTCCTATGATTATGAACAAAAGTGGGTAAAATCTAATGAAACGGATATTTCTGTACCAATGGGTGCCGGAGGTATTGTATCAACACCAGCTGATCTTATAAAATTCATTGAAGGTTTGTTTAATGAAAAACTCATCAGTAAAGGCAGTCTGGAAAAGATGCTTACTATGAAGGATGATTACGGGATGGGAATTTTCAGTTTTCCTTTTAATGAAGAGGTCGGTTATGGGCATGATGGGAGTATTGACGGTTATAGATCCATCGTTTCTTATCTGCCGGCTTCAAAAATTGCGACTGCAGTAATAGCAAACGGAAGCAATACAGGTCTGAATGAGGTAAATATAACCTTAACTAAGGCAGCGAAAGGAATGGATTTTGAAATTCCAAATTTCACTAAAAGAATAGTGACATCAGCTGATTTGGATGTTTACCTGGGTACTTATGCTTCAGAACAGATCCCATTGAAAATTACTATTTCAAAAAAGGATAACGTACTTTATGCGCAGGCAACAGGTCAGACAGCATTTCCAATGGAGGCTCTCGAAAATCACCAGTTTAGTTTTGAAATTGCCGGTATTGTCATACAGTTTAATACACAAGATCATTCGTTTATTCTGAATCAGGGAGGGGGAAAATTCCTGTTTACCAGAGAATAATAAAAAGCCGTCCATTTGGACGGCTTTTTATTAAAGATTAAGTACCTCAAATATCTCAGCTAATATAAGGTTTCGTTTATGATCGAAATCCGTTGCTTTTTCTTCTTCCAGCGAATGCTTTGTTCTGAATGAAAAATAGACGGGTTTAGCTTGTTTGAGGTAGATCCCGATGGTCCAGTCAATTTTTTTTCCAAGGTAGCTAGTAGAACTTGTATGAAGGATCAGGTTTTTATCGATGGAAAGGCGGCTTATTAAGAATTCTTGAGACGAAGATGCAAAAGGAAGCTTTTTTTCATATAGGGCCTTCAGAAATAAAATCATGGCATTCGGATTTGTTAAACCGGAAAAGTTCCAGAAACAATCAACTTTGTTGTTTTTTATATCGGTAAAAAATGAGGCATTCTCAATGTTTTTTTCATAAGTTTCATGGTTTAGAAGTGATTTTAACCTGTTGAAATACCAATCGTTTTGTGTAGTAAGAGCATCCGACAGGTTCATATCCCTGTTCCATCCTGTTTTACGTTCCTCAAAATAGGAACGTTTTACACCATCCCACTTTACAAGAGCTTTTTCATCTGTAGTAAAAACCTTTTCCTGCAGGCCAACTAGTGTTTGCCATAAATGAAAATGCGAAGCAGCAGGAGTGTTGGTAAAAGCTTCAGATTCGCTGTTAAATATCCACTCGTCAGAATTTTGATTGTAAATGACAACAGCTCCTTCAATTCCTTTGGATTTAAAGTAATAATCCAGGTAACTTTGACTGTTTGCCGTAATGGTAAAAAAAAGAAATAAAAATAGAACCCTCATTTAGTTTTTTTTCAAAAATAGTAAAAGTAATTTTAACGGAATGACAGTTAGAGGGAAACATTTTGTTTGACCTTATATTTAGTTCTTCAGACATAAAAGATGTTTACTGAAATAAAAAACCGGGAAAAATCTTCCCGGTTTTTTTTAGATATTTTAAGTAAGCATACCTCCATCTACATTGAGAACCTGTCCTGTGATGTATGTAGCCATGTCTGATGCCAGAAATACACAGGCATTGGCGATGTCCTCGGGAGTTCCTCCTCTTTTTAAAGGGATTGCTTCCGTCCATCCTTTTACCACATCTTCTCCTAATTTGGCTGTCATTTCAGTTTCAATGAATCCCGGAGCAATAACGTTGCATCGAATATTTCTGGAGCCTAATTCCAAAGCAACCGATTTAGAGAATCCGATAATTCCTGATTTGGAAGCGGCGTAATTGGCCTGTCCTGCATTTCCTTTTATTCCTACAACAGAACTCATGTTTATGATCGCTCCGTTTCTGTTTTTGAGCATGATGCGCTGAACAGCCTTCGTCATGTTGAAAACCGATTTAAGGTTGACATCAATGACCTCGTCAAAATCTTTTTCCGACATGCGCATAAGTAAATTGTCTTTTGTAATACCCGCATTATTAATAAGGATGTCTATGTTTCCGAAGCTCTTCATAACCTCGTCAATCAATTCCTGAGCTTCAGTAAAATCTGCAGCATTTGACTTATAAGATTTGGCTTTAACACCTAAGGAAATCAGTTCATTTTCTAAAGAGCGTGCAGCTTCTTCAGACGAGCTGAAGGTAAATGCCACATTGGCACCATGTTTTGCAAATGTTAGAGCAATTCCCCGTCCGATTCCTCTGGTGGCACCGGTTATAACAGCTGTTTTATCCTGTAGTAATTTCATATACTTTTTATTGTAAATTAAGGGTAAAAATAAGAATTAATTTATAGAGTCGTATGTTGTTTTTAAGGCTGAAAAATTTTAAAGTTCAACCTGATAAACCCCAATGGTTTTATCAGTTATGACAAAATTAAAATTGTCTTTTTTAAACTGCGCCTGAATAATTTTCAAAGTATGTCTGTATCCTGTAACCTGACCCGAAGGATTGGTTACCGGTACCGATTCAATACTTAAAGAACCGTTACCGCTTAACCAGTCTTCTTTAATTGGAATATCCGGTAATTCACATGAATCGGTGGTGAAGTTCTTCCTGAATAAAAGATAACGGGCAGGGTTTGCGCTGTCAAAATTTATGGTTTGTGTTTCTTTTTTAGTGGGGAAAGAAAAGTTTTCAGGAAAAGGAATCTGGAAAATTTCATTAATTGTTTTACAGTTCAGAATACTGTTGTCACAGAAATCAAAATTGGCAAAGTTAAAAGTAAGCCTGTTGGACTCATAAATATAAGATCCGAAAGGAAAAGTGGTGTATTTTATTTCAGATGAACCATTGCTTAGCGTGATGTTTTCAAAGTTTATGGTATACATATACGTAACATTTACCACGCCTTCTGTAACAGCAGGATTCATAGTCCTGGTATAGTTGATAATCCCACCGTTAACCGATGTGTATTCCGATGTGACTTTTGGATTGGCAGGAGGAAGTATGGAACACAGGTTTGTTGCATTAACAGCACCATCATATGTACGGTATACGATTTTATTCGTATTGTTTGTTGTAAAGGATTTCAGGGTATTCAGTGGAGCCAGTGAATCAAGTTGTGAGCCTGTTTTTCCGAAAGAAAAGTCTACAAGCAGTAATTCCCGGTCGTTGATTTTGAAATACAGTTCGTTTTCTGTGCATTTTTGGATTGCTTTACCATCAAAATTTAAATTTTCGAAAACCATATCCCCATCGTCGCACCCCGTTAAGGAAACAAGTAACATGAATACTCCTAAAACTTTTTTCATAGAAATTATTGTTTATTGCAAAAATAACTTTTTTATAAGCAAAATAGCTGTTGTTGCTGCAAATTTTTATATTTGGTTTTTAATTAGTATTAACATGAATCAAACGGTAAAAACCAATTATCCGGCTTTATATACCCTTATCGTAGTTTTCTTTTTCTGGGGATTTATAGCAGCAGGAAACAATATTTTCATTCCATTTTGTAAGGATTACTTCCATCTGGATCAATTTCAGTCCCAGCTGATCGATTTTGCCTTTTATACAGCATATTATATAGGAGCTTTGATTTTATTTGCTTTAAGCAATATTAAGGGAAAAGATCTCGTAAGCCATTGGGGGTATAAAAGAAGCATCGTATACGGATTGTCCTTTTCAACGATCGGGGCCATCGCTATGATATTGGCTGTAGAAGCAAATGTTTATTTCGGAATGCTCATAGGATTATTTACCGTGGCCCTCGGGTTTTCACTGCAACAGACGGCAGCCAATCCGTTTACCATTCTTTTAGGTGATGAAAAAACCGGAGCCAGTCGTGTCAATCTCGGTGGTGGTGTCAATTCTCTGGGGACTACGATAGGTCCCCTCGTGGTGGCTTTCGCCCTTTTCGGTACTACTGCGGCTGTAACCGAAAACCAGATTAAGTCATTAAGTCTGGATAAGGTGGTGCTTTTGTATGTTTGTGTCGGTTTATTGTTTATAGGAGCAGCTGCATTATTTTATTTTTCCAGGAAACTGCCCGAAGGCAAAAGTACTGAGCCAATTGAAAAAGCATCGAAGGCTCTCAAAGTGCTGGTTATCATGACGATCATGTTGTTGATCTGTTTCAGCTTTGTATTTTCCACATACCGGCACACATCTGAGAATACAGCTAAGGTAATATTGGAAAATACGCGTGTTTTGTGGCTGTGCCTTGCATTTGCCGTTGTAGTGGCAAGTTTGTTATTTTCATATAAAAAAGCAGCTTCAAAACCCGAGGGATGGGGAGCAATGCGTTACCCGCAGCTGGTTTTGGGAATGCTGGCTGTTTTTATGTACGTAGGGGTAGAAGTTGCTATAGGAAGTAATTTTGGGGAACTTTTAAAGACTCCGGAATTCGGAGGGTTTTCCTCCTCGGAAATCGCTCCGTATATTTCCATGTACTGGGGAAGTATGATGATCGGAAGGTGGGCCGGAGCTGTAAGCGCTTTCAATTTCAGTAAAACAAAGCAGTTTATGCTTACGATCATCATGCCTTTGATTGCCTTTGCCGTGATTATTGCTGCTAATACGCTTGCAAAATACGATATGACCCAACTGTATGCGTTTGTAAGTTGTGTAGTTATACAGATTGTACTTATTTTACTTACTAAGAATGCGCCTGCGAAAACACTTATGGCTTTTAGTGCTTTTGGTGTCATAGCTGTGATTGTCGGACTGAATACTTCAGGTATGGTATCGATATACTCTTTTCTTTGCGGAGGGCTGGCCTGCAGTATTATGTGGCCTGCCATTTATAATTTAAGCCTTATGGGATTAGGGAAGTATACTGCACAAGGGTCTTCGTTTCTGGTTATGATGATATTGGGAGGGGGTATTATTCCGCCTATTCAGGGTAAAGTTGCTGACATTATCGGAATTCATTCCTCGTATGTGGTTTCGCTTATCTGTTTTATTTATTTACTGCTGTTTGCCGTAATAGTGGTGCGCCTGCTGAAGAAACAGGATATTGAAATCAATTAAATCAATATTGGTGCAGATAAAAAAGTCACATTACTTTTTCAGTAATGTGACTTTTTTATTTTTGAAAAGTTCCTGAAGCTTCTCTTCTAATTCAGAACCGTATAAATCACGGGCTATAATCGTTCCTTTATGATCCAGCAGGAACATTTTAGGAATGCTCTTTACCTTATACAGATCCGTTACAGCTTCGTTGGAATGATCTAAATTAGCTAGCTGAAGCCAGCTCATCTCATCTTTCGCAATAGCATTCATCCATTGGTCTTTATGAACGTCAAGAGAGACACTTATGATGGTTAGACCGGCTTTCTTATACTTTTTATAAAGCGCCACAAGGTTCATATTTTCTTTTCTGCATGGAGCACATGAAGAGGACCAGAAGTCAAGAAGGGTATATTTTCCCAGATTTTTATACAGTGACTTCGGTTGATTTTTTGCATCTGGAATGATAAAATCCTTAGCCTTAGCTCCGGCCTGAACCGTTTCATATTCCTTTAGAAAAGCCTGAAGCTTTTTACTTTTTTCATCTTGCTTGAAAGAATTGTCGAGTTCCTCGTAGAAAACTTTAAGCACTTCAAAATCTCTTTCATAAAAATCTCTCCTAAGCTTTTCTTCGATAAGGAATTTGGTGTAGTCGTTTCCCTTATTCTCTCTGATAAAATCGAATTTTGCCTGTTCCAGTTTTTTCCGGGCACGGTCAATATTTTCGAGATGGGTTTGATAGGAGGTACGTTCCTCTGCAGAAGCATATTGAAGGTTGGCAATATTGGGTGGGTTATCAGTAAGATTCTGTACTTTATCCTCAAAGGGTTTTAAATAAGACAGGTACTTATAAAGTCCTTCATTTATAGAAGTACCCGTGACCTGTAATTTCTGGTTCTCGGCATTGAAAAGAATGTCTGTGGTACCTTTTACATTGTAAAGTTTAACTTGCGGAAGCTTTTTTAGATTATCAGCTTCTATATATATGAAATCATCATTTTCGGGTATCGTAAAGGTAAATTCATTTTTTTCGGTCCGGATGCTGTCTACTACTATCCATTTGAACATAAATTTTTTGAGGTACAGGGTACTCGGGGATCCGGCATGTTCTATTTTTCCATGAATCACATGCTGTGCATGTGAAACAGAGGTAAGAAAGAATAAAAAGATAATTTTTTTCAGCATAGACATTAAATAAAAAAAGCCGGTATGAAGATACCGACTTTTTATTGTATTAAAAGGATTATTTTAAAAGCTCTGTAATTTTAGCTTCCAATTCAGCTCCTCTAAGATCTTTTGCAACGATTGTTCCGTTAGCATCCAGAATAAGGGTGGCAGGAATAGCTTCTACAGCGTATTCTTTTGCAATCGGATCTTCCCAGAATTTTAAGTTCGAAACCTGTAACCACTCCAGTTTGTCATCTGCAATGGCTTTAACCCATTTTTCTTTTTCCTTATCCAAGGAAACTCCGATGATTTTTAAACCTTGAGCTTTGTATTTATTATATAAAGCCACTACATGAGGGTTTTCCTGACGACAAGGACCACACCATGAAGCCCAGAAATCAACAATGGTAACTTTTCCTAAGTTTTTAAGCAGAGACTCCGGTTTTCCGTCAGGTGTGTTTGCAGTGAAATCAGGAGCTTTCTGACCCACGGCAACTTTCTGTTGTTTAGCCAGGCTTTCTTTTTGAGACTCCTCAATCTTTTTCAGATTATCTGCAAATTCCTTCCCTTTTTTAGTGTCTTTTATCGACTGATCAAAATCGTTATAGTACTTTTTAATTTCTTCTGGTTTCAAAGCGTCAGACATCGCAAGCTGTGTAAGAAGCATTAACGAAACATAAGAATCCTTATTGGTCGAAATGAACTTTTTGTTCTGATCCACATATTTATTCTGGATTTTTCCAACTTCATCCATTAAAGACTGCATGGTTGCCTGATCGCCTTTTTGCTGAGCCTCCATGAATTTTTGCTGGTTTTTTTGCTGGAAATCCATGATTTCTTTCTGAATTTTATAAGCTTCCGTATTATAAGAAGTCATTAAATCATTGTTTTTAGTACCTACAACCTTGGTATCTTCAGGCTTGGCCTTATCAAAAGTAAATTTAATGTCTCCGTTTTCCCATATAAAAGGAAATGCGAATTCCTGAGTTTTACCTAACTCAATAAAATATATATCCAGTTCCGGTTTTGTCCCTTCAAACTTAAATGTACCTCCTTTGATTTCAGTAGAATCCACTTTTACGAATCCGTTTACATCTTGTTTGTTGATATAAACCACAGTTCCATCTTCAAAACCTTTTACTTCTCCGTTAATAGTGTATCCGTCTTTATTACAAGATACCAAAACAGCCGTAGCAAAAGCAAGTGCAAAAAATTTTTTCATTTATTTATGATAGTTAATTAAATTCTGTGTAAATGTATAAAATATAATGTTAATAAAAATAAAATTAATTCAAAGAGTTGAATATTATAAGAATCCAGGCAAATAAAAGCAAAATCCCTCCCAAAGGGGTCAGCGGTCCAAGTATCCTCATCTTTTTATTGAGGGCGCTACTGATACAGAGACCGTATATACTGAAACTAAAAAGAATGATGCCTGAACACAGGCAGTAAAATAATGTATTTGAATACAAAGCAAAAACCTGCGGGTGCAGACCGATTAAAATCAACAGCAAAGCATGGTACATCTGGTACTTTACACCTGTTTCAAAGTTTTTAAGCTGTTCCTCGCTGAATATTTTTTTGAGTGCGTGTGCTCCAAATGCTCCGAAGATGATTCCCAAAGCTCCGAAGACAGCTCCTGTAGTTATAAAGATGTTCATCCTAATTTAGCGTTAGTTCTCCTAATATTTCTTCAGACATAAAGGGACCGCCGGGATATTTTGCTGTGTAATCCAGGTTCAGCCATACCTGCCCTCGTTCATCTATATGATAATGAATGGTTTTTCCTTTTGATTCTTTTACAAAAAGCACCTCTTTGATTAGGTAGATGATTTTTTCCAGATCAGCTTTAGTTCCTATAAGCATTTCGGGATACATATGTTCTTTTGTATGAATTAACCTAGGTGTTCCTCCGATCGCCCTCACCGAAGCAGCCATGAGAATGGAATGGTCGTCACAATCTCCCGAGAAATGTTGCAGCGATTCAGATGCCGTTGCAATGTATTCCCGGTTTTTAGGATCGTTTACGTAATTCCATCTGCTTTGAATCTCCTTAAAGATGGCGAAACACTGAATGATCTGCCTGTATTCGCGGTAGCCTTTCACATTTCTGAAATGCTTGGTCGTTGCAGACAAGGCAAAATTCCGTACCTGAGGATTTTCAAATTCTATTGCCTTGAGTATTTTCGCTTTATTTGGAAATGGCAGGAGTTTGGAGACGATGATATCCTGGGGATTGGGATTGTCGCTCATTGCAAAAATCATGGACCGGTAATCTTCGTAAACTGCCTTAAAACCATATCCGGCAAATACAGAGCCGTATAACAGGACAAGCAGGTAGATAATGATGATAAAAAAAAGAAACCGCTTTATGTATTTTAAAATATAAGTTACAGCGGCTGTAATCGTAACGAATAAAAGGATACGGTCAAGATGAAAGGGCCATTCGGGATCCACAAGGTTCTGATGCATAATGATGAACACAGGGATGAGGATGAGCAAGGTTAAAAGTAAAAGGATAATAGTATCCCAGGGCTTAGGAACGCTAAGCTTGTTGAGAAAACGCAATACTTTTACTTTTGATGCCTTCATTTTGAGATTAAGGTGCGATAACTTCGGAATATTCTAACGGTTCACTCAATATGCTGTATTTGATCAGATCATTGATGATTTGATCAAATTGCGGCTTCGTCAGTTTTTTCTGTGCCCATGTGGTAAGCTCGAGCCATTGCCGGATATCTTCCGTTTTTTGATTAAAAACGCTTGCCAGGGTTTTATCTATGCTGGGAATCATTTTGAATTCCCGGGTTGTACGGTTGATGATTTCCAAAATATGCGAAACAGCAGCCCTGTTGTTCTCATAAAAATCTTTCCGGGCTACGATGAGGAAGCACGGCCACGGAGTAGGGCATACACCTATACGTCGGAAGATGCCTTTGTCAACAACAGGCTGCGTCATAAACCGGTCCCACATAAAATAATCAGCTGTATTCTGAGTCAAAGCACCGACTGCCCCATCAAGGGTATGTACAATTTCAAAATGAACATCCTTATGGCTCCATCCCTGGTTCGAAGCATTTACATAGGCCATGAGTTCAGATCCTGATCCTTTGCGTGAAATGGCTGCTGTTTTCCCTTTAAGGTCTTCAACCGTATTAAAATGGCTTCTCGCATTAACGTGAATCCCCCATTGTAAAGGAGATTGAACATAGGTTTGAAGAACCACCACCTGGTTTCCCTTGGCGATATCTTTGAAAATGCCCTCCGTAAGGATAACGGCAAGGTCAGTATCGTCATTTCGAAGCATTTCACATATTTTACCTGTGCCTTCCGGAACATCGGTCCATTCTGCATTTATTCCTGCTTCGTTGAACAATCCTTCGTCAATAGTAAGCTGCCACGGAAAATTAAAATGTTCCGGTACCCCTGCGATTCTAACAGTTTTCATTTAAATCGTTTCCTATAAATTTACGTAAATGTACTATTTTAATTTGTTATTTAACAGGTTTATTAACGCTTCATATTTGGAAAGTTCAATTAAATCTTCGTCCCTGGAAGCAGTATCTGTAAGACCTTCTAAAAAACGACGGGCACTTTCTATTTTCTTCTTTGCAGCGGCGGGTTGCTTTGTCGCTATGGCATCTATTATTTCCTGTGTAAGCTGATGTAAAAGGGTTAAATCCAAAATTGTAAATTTTATGCTGCTGCAAAAATAAGCTTTCGGTATTCTTTATGTATATTTGATATTAAAATTTAGCATTAAAATGGCGAAAAAAATATCGAGTTTGGAAGATTTGGGAGGATTTGTTTTTTCAACGAACAAGGATTTTGATTTTGATACAGAACACGTATCTGAAGAAACGCTGGAACCGAAAGATCAGTATCTGGAAGCACATCTCGACAAAAAGAACCGCGGGGGAAAAATTGCCACGGTGATAAAAGGTTTTAAGGGAAGTACAGACGACCTGAAGATCCTGGGAAAGGAACTTAAAACGTTATGCGGGGTAGGCGGCAGTGCCAAAGAGGGTGAAATCATCATACAGGGAAATTTCAGGGATAAAATAATGGAATATCTTAAAGGTAAGGGATATAAGGTAAAAAGAGTGGGAAGCTGATGGAACATATTAAAGAATCTGAACTGATACTGAACCCGGACGGCAGTATTTATCATTTAAACGTAAGACCTGAACATATTGCACCTGACATCATTTTTGTCGGCGACCAGGACCGGGTGGCGGAAGTAACCAAGTACTTTAGCCAAATAGAATACACAGCCCAGAAGCGCGAGTTTAAAACACAGACGGGTATTTACAACGGCAGGCGTTTAACCGTTATTTCAACAGGAATAGGTCCGGATAATATTGATATTGTTTTAAATGAGCTCGATGCTCTTGTAAACATTGATTTTACGACAAGAAAGGTTAAACCGCAACATACAAGCCTTAATATTGTGCGTATAGGAACCTCGGGATCACTTCAGAATAACCTGGATGTTGATGCATTCCTCCTGTCACAATATGCCATAGGAACCGATAATATGCTGCGAAGTTATGATATTTCCGGATTGACGGATGTACAAATGGAAACGGCCTTTGTAGCCCATACAGGCTGGAGTAAGGATAAAGGCAGACCTTATGCCGTAAAGGCATCGGAAGAGCTGTTTTCAAAATTTAAGTCAGAGGAAGTGTCAGAAGGAATTACCATTACAGCCGGCGGGTTTTACGGGGCACAGGGACGCATTTTGCGGTTGAAGCTGCAGGACCACAACCTCAACGAAAAAATCGATTCCTTTAGTTTTAACGGAAGGCATGCCACCAATCTGGAAATGGAAACGGCAGCCATATACGGATTGGCGAAACTGCTAGGACACCATGCCGTGTCCTTAAACGCCATTGTTGCAAATCGAAGAAAAGGTACTTTTAGTGCAAATCCTTATGAAGCAGTTGAAAAACTCATCGTATTTGCATTAAATAAAATTACCGAATAGGTTTTTTTACACGGTATTTTTTTTGTGAATAAAAAATAAATCTTAATTTTTTAAATGATTATGGAATATTTGTTTTAAAAACATGATTGTTTTTAATTCTGTCGTTTATTTGTTGAGTATTTAGTAAATTTACCATGGAGGAATATCCGTTACATGGTCATAAAATTTAACAATGGACAGAATATTATTTAAGAATTACAAAAATAAGATAATGACGGCTGATAAGGCCGCATTATTGATTGATGATAAAGCCGTAGTAGGAGCAAGCGGTTTTACAAAGGCAGGCGACAGTAAATCGGTACTGCCTGCATTTGCAAAAAGGGCCGCCAATGAAGATGTCGCCATTACGTTGATAACCGGCGCCTCTTTGGGATATACTACCGATGCCGACCTGGCTGCCAACAATGCATTGTTGCGCAGGATGCCTTTTATGGCAGATCCGGCACTGAGAAAATCGATCAATGACTATAAACTCAAGTACATCGACCAGCATCTGAGCGAAACGGTAGAACAGCTGATCTGCGGTCATATTGCGCCGATAGATATCGCCATTATAGAAGCTTCCATGATTGATGAAAACGGAAATATCATTCCAACTACTTCTATAGGGAATTCCGCTTTTTTTGCAAGCCAGGCAAAGAAGGTCATTATTGAGATAAATACCCGGATTCCGTTGAATTTTAAGGGAATTCATGATTCGCTTGTTCCGAATTCATATCCGGACAGGGATGTAATCAATATTCATACCGTTACAGACCGTATCGGAGATCCTTTCATTAAGGTTGATCCTTCCAAGGTAGTAGCCATCGTATATACGGATATAACGGATCAGCCTGCAGTTGTTGCGGAACCGGATGAAAAAACTACTGCCATATCTGAACACCTGCTCAGATTCTTTGAGAATGAGGTATCAAAGGGAAAACTTACCTACGGTTTATTGCCTTTACAGGCAGGGATCGGTAAGGTTGCCAATGCCGTTTTAATGGGGTTTAAAAATTCAAAATTCAAAAACCTTACAATGTACTCCGAAGTGCTGCAGGATTCAACATTTGAACTTATAGATTCGGGCAACCTTGATTTTGCTTCAGGGTCGTCTATAACTGTTTCGGAACATTGTTATGAGAATCTTATAACCAATTTCGAACGATACCGGGACAAGCTGGTATTACGCCCTCAAAATATCTCCAATGCACCGGAGGTTGTAAGACGCCTGGGGGTAATCGGGATCAATACCGCTATTGAATTCGATATTTACGGAAATGTAAACTCTACGCATATTTCAGGAAGTAAAATGATGAACGGAATCGGGGGATCGGGAGATTTCGCGCGCAATGCATATCTGAGTATCTTTGTTTGCCAATCGGCATCGAAAGAAGATACCATATCCCATGTGGTTCCCATGGTGACGCATCACGATCATACGGAACATGATGTGGACATATTGGTGACGGATCAGGGACTTGCGGATTTAAGAGGACTTGCACCACGTGAACGTGCCGAAGTAATCATCAATAATTGCGTACATCCGAAATTCCAGGAAGAAATCCGGGATTATTTTGAAAGAGCCTGTAGAGAAACAGGCGGGCAAACACCGCACCTTCTCGGAGAAGCCTTTAAATTTCACACAAGGCTCCGGGAAAAGGGATCCATGCTTAACAATTAGAATGAACTTTATAAAAAAAATCCACCCGATAAGAGTGGATTTTTTTGTATGAGATCAGGATTAGAACTGCTCTCTTCCTGCGAAATGAAAAGCAGCTTCTATTTCTGCATTCTCATCAGAGTCAGAACCGTGAACGGCATTTTCCCCGATTGATTTTGCATATTTTTTACGGATGGTTCCTTCTGCAGCATCAGCAGGATTGGTAGCACCTATTAATGTACGGAAATCCTCTACGGCATTATCTTTTTCTAAGATAGCAGCAACGATAGGTCCTCTTGACATGAATTCAACCAATTCTCCATAGAATGGACGTTCAGCATGAACTTCGTAGAATTTTTTTGCATCAGCAACTGTTAACTGCGTTAATTTCATCGCTACGATTCTGAATCCTCCTTCAGTGATCATATTTAAAATTCCTCCGATGCTTCCTGCTTCTACAGCATCAGGCTTAATCATGGTAAATGTTCTTGTACCTGCCATTTTGTTTAAGTTTAATTTGTTTGCAAAAATAAATATTTTTATAAATACTTTAGGAATTTATATCAGGAATAAGTTTTTAAATTTATAAACTAAGATTTTAAATGATGAAAACGGACATACAGTCAAGGGAAGATTTGTATACATTGGTAGCGACCTTTTACGATAAGGTAAAAAAGGACGAAGAGATTGGCCCGGTATTTCATAAGATTATTTCTGACTGGGACGGCCATTTGGAACGTATTACCGATTTCTGGGAGCAACATTTATTCGGGGTACAGAAATACAGGGGAAACCCGATAGATGTGCATAACGAAGTTGATAAAAAGATGGATTATTCGATTTCAGCCCGCGATTTTGGAACGTGGTTGTTTTACTGGATGGGAACCATCAATGAACTATATGAAGGTAAGAACGCGGAACTTCTGAAATTTAAGGCAAGAAAAATGCAGACGGTCTTCTTTGTTAATATGCATGAACACAAGCCTAAAAAAGCCTAATCGCAGATAGTGAGGACATTTCCTTCGGGATCTTCTATTACAAATTCACGGTTGCCGTAATTACGTAGGGTGACGGGTTCTATAATCTTTATATCGCGTTGCTTGACTTCTTCAAAGAACAGGTCGATCTCAGGTACCCAAAGTAAAAGGTGCTGGGCCTGATGTTTGTTTGGGAAAACCTGGTTGAATTTAGCAAAATGTATCTGAAAACCATCGCGCTCTACCATGCCGTAATTTCCCGGAATGGTTCCCAGCAAGTTAAACCCCAGCTTTTCTAAATAAAAATAAAGCATCTTATCAACATCCTGTACGTAAAATCTGGGGGCAGACCCTATAAAAGCAGCTCTTTTCATTATTCGTTGTTTAAATGTTCCCCGAATTGCAACAGGTACCCGTTATTATCTTTAATGGCAAATTCTTTCATATCCCATTCGAAAGCTTCAAGACCGTACACTACTTCCACAGTATCTTTCAATTGCTCCCATAAAGCCTGGACGTCTTCGGTTTCAAAATAGAACGAGCCGGAAAAGCCTATTTTTCCGTAATGTGTATGCCTATTAGGATAGGCCAGCATAAGTTCAGCTTCATCCTTTTGAAGACAGGCCCATTGCCATTCTTCGTTATATTCTACACAAGCAAAACCAAGGATCTCTGTATAGAAGGTGATGGATTCTTGCAGCTCTTCAGTCCAGAGCATTGGGGTAAGTTTTCTGATCTTCATGATTTCTAAATTAAAATATCACTCTCCAGGTCTGATTTTTCTATTTCAAAGTTGAAACCGAGTCTTTCCACAACTTCAATAACGAGCTTTTTATACCAGTTTTCAGATTTTGGATGTATGTAAAGGCGTTCGATCATTTTATTGATGTCTATGGCTACTTTTACTCCTTCGTTTACATGCAGATCCAGATGAGTTACATCGGTTATCACACGGATCTCGTTTTCGTACTGGAAGCTTTTTCGTTTAAAGAGGAACGGGAAAAAATCATCATCGAACGGGATATGTTCCTTTTTATAGTCGATGTAGTTGACTTCACCTATGTACTGTGGGGCTCTTTCTTCTATAAGGGATTCTTTTAAATGCCCTATTGTAGACTGTATAGCAAGTCCTTCGTTGTTTTTGGTAAATACCTGCCACATGGCATAACTTTCATAAGAATTGGAATGCCAGCTGCTGATAACGATGTTTTTACGTTTAGATTTATAGGCATCAAGATACTCCGGATTATCTGCCAACAGTTTTTTAATTTCCTCGTAGGTCGGTTCACTGAAGGTTCCTTCAAACTGGTCTTCGAACTTATCGGAGCGCGACATAAACATCCGGTTAGACATAAGCAGATCCAGAAACTTGGAAAGATCCAGGTATTTCCAGATAACGGTGTCATCGCTTGGAATGTGTAATTTAGGGTTTTCCTGATACATACTACTTTTTTCAACTACTGTTAAAAGATCGAGAATTTACTGAATTATAACTGTCCGTTATGGTGTTTTTACATGCAGTAATTTAATGGCAAGGTCTATATCTTCCTCTGCCCCGGTATGTTTTTTGGGTTCATCCGATAGTTTTACCACACCGGTCCAATTGGCATTTTCAGGTTGTGCTTCGGTCATTTTTAAAACAATGTTCATCGGTTTCAGACCTACATCATTTGTGAGATCGGTCCCGATACCGAACGATAATCCGATCTTTCCTTTACAATGATGTACGATGCGCTCTACTTTTTCGTAATTTAATCCGTCCGAAAAAATAATGGTTTTAGTAAGCGGGTCAATCCCCAGTTTTTTATAATGCCTTATGGTTTTATCTCCGAATTCCAGAGGGTCTCCGGAATCGTGGCGTACGCCATCGAATAATTTTGCGAATTTTTTGTCGAACTGTTCAAAAAATACTTCGGTGGTATAGGTGTCGGTGAGGGCAATTCCCAAATCACCCCGGTAAACATCCACCCAATGTTCAAGTCCCATGCTGTTGGCCATCTTAAAACCGTATTTTGCCGCATGAAACATAAACCATTCATGGGCATGGGTACCTATGGGCTTTACGTTGTACTTCATTGCAAGGTATACGTTGCTTGTTCCTATAAAAGTACCCATTCCTTTATCATGAAGCGTTTTTACGACAAGGTCGTGCACTTCATAGGAATGCCGTCTCCTGGTGCCGAATTCGGCAAACTTTACCCCTAATTCCTTGTATAAATTGATTTTGTTTTCAACGGTCTCCACCACCAGTTCATCCGGTTGCCGTAACTGCGCCGTTTCCAAATAGAATAATTCACAAATGAGCGACATAATGGGAACCTCCCATAAAATCGTACGGTACCAATATCCTTCAATAGATACTTTGACATCGTTTCCCAATTGTTCAATATGAACTTCAGAAGGATCATACCTGTAGCCCTGCAAAAAATCAAGATAAGTAGGATCCAGATAGGGGCAGGTTGCTTTAAGGTATTCTTTTTCTTTATAATCCAACCTTAGTCGTGCCATATGATCAACTGCTTCCCTGAGTTTGTTGGCAAAATCTTTGGGAAATTCATGCTTTCCACGGTTTATGAACTGGTATCTTGCCTTTGCATATGGAAATCGCTTTATCACCGCATGCTGCATGGTAAATTTATAAAAATCGTTATCCAGTAGGGAAGGTAAAACAGCTTTCTTTTCGTCCATTTTTTTATTTTAAATATACGAATTAATGGAGAAAGAACGAGGGGCTTTCCTGAAATTTCAGAAGGGACTTTCCGTTTTATTCCGGAGTATATTCCAGAATATCTGCAGGCTGGCAGTCCAGTTCCTTACATATGGCTTCCAGTGTGGAAAAGCGTATGGCTTTGGCTTTTCCTGTCTTTAATATGGAAAGGTTGGCAGTTGTGATGCCTATCTTATCCGCAAGTTCCTGTGATTGCATTTTACGTCTGGCAAGCATAACGTCTAAGTTTATCGTAATAGGCATGATCAGATGGTTAGGGCGTTCTCATCTTTTTGTTTTTTAGCTTCATTGAACACTTCTGCAAGTACAATGAACAGTAAGCCGATGATCAAGCCGCCAAGAGGCTGTTGTAGCTCTGAAACCAACTGACGAGAAAAATCGGTAGAGTCCGTTGGGATCCTAGACGAATGTATGGAGAATACCTTGCTCAATACCCAGGTTGTTAGGTAGATAAAGACAAATATATAGCCTATTGTTCTGAAGCGACGGATTATCTTGACATTAAAAAAGACACGTTTTTCAAAGCTTCTCACGCAGAGATTGAATAACCATATGGTATAGACATACAAAATGTATAAGGTATAACATATACTTAAGAACAATATTAGGTAATATTTATCTTCTGAAGCATTGACCTCCCTTCCAAGAAAAGTAATGAGCCAGTTTTGCTGGTGTATTGTTCCGAATTCGGAATAGATCATAATAGCGAATACGATTCCCAAAAGAAAGACTGTAACAAGAAGGAAATGAGACAGCCATCCAAAAATTTTCAACGGTTTCATAAAAAAGAAATTATTATCGACAAATATAAATAAATTATCGTAAAACAATAATTTTATAAAGAAAAAAATCACCCTTTTCAGAGTGATTTATAAAATATGCTATTTGATCTAATTTTCGAAAGACTGTAATGAAACAAGTTTTGCGTAGGTTCCGTTTTTCAAAAGCAGTTCTTCATGTGTTCCCTGTTCCGCAATTTCTCCATGATGCATGACAACGATGAGGTCGGCTTTCTGAATGGTCGACAATCGGTGTGCGATGACAACGGAAGTGCGGTTCTGCATCATTTTTTCCAAAGCATCCTGAACAAGTCGTTCACTCTCGGTATCCAGGGCCGAAGTTGCTTCATCCAGAATCATAATCGGCGGATTTTTGAGTACGGCGCGTGCAATAGAGATGCGTTGTTTCTGTCCTCCTGAAAGTTTTCCTCCGGCATCACCTATATTCGTATGGATGCCCTGCGGCAGATTTTGTACGAACTCATATGCATTTGCAATTTTTAAAGACTGAATTATTTCCGCTTCAGAAGCATCCTGTTTCCCGATTTTTACGTTATCGGCAATACTTCCGTTGAACATGATGCTGTCCTGGGTAACGAGTCCCATCTGGTTCCGGAGCGATTCAAGCCGGATGTTTTTTATATCCGTACCGTCTACGGAAATAGTTCCGGCAGTGGTATCGTAAAAACGCAGTAGCAGGTTGGCTATGGTGCTTTTTCCTGAACCTGACTGCCCTACGAGCGCAACTGTTTTCCCTTTGGGAATATTCAGCGAAAAATCTTTTAATACAGTTTGTACTCCGTCATATGAAAATGTAATGTTCCGGAGTGCAATAGAGTCTTCAAAAGTTGTGAGATCTTTTGACTGTTCTGTATCTCGTATATCGTTCGGAGTATCAAGGATTTCAAATACGCGTTCAGCTGCTGCCATACCGTTCTTAACCTGGAATGCCGCTTTTGAGATGGCTTTTGCCGGGGTCAGAATATTGTATGCAAGCCCTATGTATGCGATGAAGAGGGAGCCGTCCAATGACTTGTCAACAAGTACCAGGCTTCCTCCGTAAAACAACAGGATGGCAATAACCACAATACCCAAGAATTCGGACATAGGGGATGCAAGGTTGTTCTTTTTCCCGATTTTATTGGTAAGCACGTATAATCTGTGTACGGAAGTATTGAAGATGTTCTTGAAGAAATTTTCGGCATTATAGGCTTTCACAACTTTTAAGCCGCTCAGGGATTCTTCAACAATGGAAATGAGAAATCCGTTTTCCTGCTGCGCACGTACAGATTGGGATTTCAGCGATTTTCCTATTTTTGAGATGATAAATCCGGCAATGGGAATGAAGATAAATACAAATACGGTCAGTTTCCAGCTGATATTGATCATTGCAATAAGCGAAAACAGGATGGTTAAAGGTTCCTTTACTATGAGTTCCAAAACCACGAAAAACGAATTCTGAACCTCGTTGATATCGCCCAGCATGCGCGCCATTACATCCCCTTTCCTTTTTTCGGAGTAGTAGGATACGGGAAGTTCCACAATTTTAGCGTACATTTTCTCCCTGAAATCGCGTAATACCCCCGTTTTCAGTTTCATCAGATGCTGTAATCCCAGATACCCTGCAAGGTTTTTAAATAAAAACGTAACGAGAACAAGTGAAACCGTAAGCAATAATGCATAATTAGCTCCATAAGCCTCTGAAAAATGGGTTACGTAATAAAACAGCGTATCGTTGAGGTAGGTGTCTATTTCTGCTATACCGTTGTAGGTTGGCAGCTTGGTGATCTTTTCCCCGTTTCCGAATAAAACCTTCAGAACGGGAAAGATCATAACCATTCCAAGCGTTCCGAATAATGCATACAGTACATTGAAAGCGATATTCCACACAATATTGTTTTTGTAATGCAATGCAAGGGGGAGTATTTTTTTTAAATTTTCGTCCATTGATTAACGTAATTTCATATCATGAATGATCTGATCGATTTTATTCTGAAGAAAATCGTCCGCATCTTTTAATTCATCTGTTGATTCTATCAGGGTATTGGTACTGAAATAGAATTTAATTTTAGGCTCGGTTCCGCTCGGACGGGCACATATCTTAGATCCGTCTTCCAGATAATAGATGAGCACATTTGATTTAGGCAGGTTCAGGGCTTCCGTTTCAAGTGAAAACATATTGGTTGCCACGGCACTTTGATAATCCTCTATAAATACGACACGCTCCCCTGCGATTTCCTTTATAGGGTTGTTGCGCAGGCCGTTCATCATACGGGCTATTTCATCGGCCCCGTCCTTTCCTTTTTTTGTAATGGAAATGAGCTGTTCCTTATAATAACCAAAATCGACATAAAGATTTTGTAGTTCGGTATAAATGGAGGAGCCGGAAGCTTTTGCAATAGCAGCTATTTCACATATCAGAAGAGTGGATGCAACAGCATCCTTATCACGCACGGCATCACCAACCATGAAGCCGAAACTTTCTTCACCACCACCTATGAACTGTTGGTCAGGAAAATCCTTAATAAATTTTGCGATCCACTTAAAGCCCGTGAGGCCTACTTTACAGTCCACATCATAAGCTTCGGCAAGAGCCAGCATCATAGGTGTTGAAACAATGGTAGATCCTATAAATTGTCTGCGGTTGCTGATTTTTCCGGTACGTTTCCATTGTTCTAGCAAAAATGCGGTCATGATGACCATGGACTGATTTCCGTTTAAAAGGATCATCTTGCCTTCATGGTCCCGGACAGCAATCCCCAGGCGGTCAGAATCAGGGTCTGTTCCGATTACGATATCGGCCCCGATCTGGTTTGCAAGCTCAGTGGCCATTTGTAAAGCTTCAGGCTCTTCAGGATTAGGGGAATGAACTGTAGGAAAGTTCCCATCGGGTTCAGCCTGTTGCGCTACGATGTTGACATCGGTGTATCCTGCACGTTCAAGTACCTGTGGAATAGATTTGATAGAAGTTCCATGAAGGGAGGTATATACGATCTTCAGATTTTCACGCGCACCGGATGGAAGGCTAAAACGGGCATTCTCAATAGCCGATGCAATAAAGGCATCGTCAATGTCGGCCCCGATGTACTCAATAAGTGACGGATCCGATTCAAACCGTATGTCGGAATAATCAAGCTGGTCAATCTCTTCAATGAGTTCTTTATCCTGGGGAGGAACCAGTTGCCCCCCGTCCTGCCAATATACTTTGTACCCGTTGTATTCAGGAGGGTTATGCGAGGCAGTTAAAACAATTCCGGCATGGCAGCTCAGATGGCGTACTGCAAACGAAAGTTCGGGAGTAGGGCGTAATTCTTCGAATAAAAAAACCTTGATTCCGTTTGCCGAAAATACGTCGGCTACGAGTTTTGCAAGCTCCTCACTGTTGTGTCTGCAATCATACGCAATGGCTACTTTTATCTGTTCACCGGGAAATGATTCTTTTAAATATTGTGAAAGTCCCTGCGTGTTTTTTCCCAGGGTGTATTTGTTGATACGGTTGGTTCCGGCCCCCATGATGCCGCGCATACCCCCGGTGCCGAATTCCAGGTTTTTATAAAATGCATCTTCAAGTTCGCCCGGAGACGAAGTAAGAAGCTCTTTTACATGTTCCTGAGTTTGTTTATCAAAAGGAGGCTGCGTCCAGAGATGAACTTTTTCTAATATATTTTTGGAAATTTCCATATTGTTCTTTTAATTATAAATTATGCTTTTCCGCTATTTTATAACGTATTTCGTTTGTTTTGCTGCGGAGGATGATTTCTCCTAAAAAACCGGCCAGAAACAACTGTGTACCCAGGATCATTGCGGTAAGTGCGATGTAAAACCAGGGGTTGTTCGTAACCAGGATGGCGGGTTCATGAACGGAAAGCTTGTATAGTTTGTAGATACCTATGAAAGATGCACTGCAAAAACCAACGACGAACATAAATACTCCAAGAGCACCAAAAAGATGCATCGGACGTTTTCCGAATCTAGAAAGGAACCAGATGGTGATGAGATCAAGAAAACCATTGATAAAGCGGCTCATGCCAAATTTCGATACTCCGTATTTCCTTGCCTGGTGCAGTACCACTTTTTCGCCTATTTTATGAAACCCCGCATTTTTTGCCAGTACGGGGATATAACGATGCATTTCACCGTAAACATCAATGTTCTTGATGACGTTATTGCGGTAAGCCTTTAAGCCGCAGTTGAAATCGTTTAACTGTACTCCGGAAGTTTTCCGGGCAGCCCAGTTGAAGAGTTTGGATGGCAGGTTTTTGGAAACAACAGAATCGTATCGTTTTTTTTTCCAGCCTGAAACGAGGTCGTATCCCTCATTTATAATCATTTTGTACAGGCCGGGTATCTCATCCGGACTGTCCTGAAGATCAGCGTCCATTGTAATGGCTACATCACCACGTGCAACAGAGAAGCCTGCATGAAGCGCCTGAGATTTTCCGAAATTTTTCTGGAAACGGATTCCTTTTACATTAAGGTCTTCATCGGAAAGTTTCGCAATGATGTTCCATGATTCGTCGGTACTGCCGTCATCTATAAAGATTACTTCATAGGTGTAGCCGTTTTTGTTCATTACTCTTTTTATCCAGCTGTATAATTCGGGAAGCGATTCCGCTTCGTTGAGTAAAGGAATGAGTATTGAAAGGTCCATGCTTAGGCTTTAGGAGAGATGAATTCAGATTTGTTGCGAAATGCCAAAGCCACGATGAGTCCCGGAATGCAAAGCAACAGAACTCTTGTTGCAGCAGACATAAGCAATGTTCCAAAGGCATAAGGGTTTGATTCTGTTACCATCTGAACTGATTGTGCTGCCTGTTCCGAAGGAACTTCGAAGTTATGCATCTGCTGTTGCGTGAGCGCAATGGAATCCTGCTTTACTAATTCTGCAGTATCAGGATCAAGAAGTCCGTACAGAACAAAAAGAAATACGGTACTTGCGAGAACACCGATTGCGACCGTAAGAAAATAAGGGATAAAAGCTTCTTTAAACGTGAGGTATCCTCCAAGTTTCTGTTTTGCGATATAGGTAGACAAAATTCCAAAGGCAATGATGATAAATAATAAAACAAAACCACCAATAATGGAATTCATAAGCTTATAATCAACAAAGTAAAAGAACAGATAAGCCGCGATAAGCAATACAGCCGCTATGCTGCCAAATTTGATTCCGATCTGTTTTAATGTTGTATTCATTGAAATGTACTTGAATTAACGTACAAATATACAAATTACCCATTATAAAAATTTGAAGAATTGTTATAAAAAAATGAAACGATATGTTTGCAGATTAAAAATATGTATTAAATTTGCAACTTGAAATAACAAAAATATTTATAATAAAAGGCCTTCATTTTGTTCATACCTTTTTTGAAAAAGAAAGCATCAGAATAAAGGTGGGTCATAATTTAAAAATCGATTTATCATGCAAAAAGGTATTCACCCAGAAAATTACAGATTAGTAGCGTTTAAAGATATGTCAAATGACGACGTATTCATCACAAAATCAACAGTTGAAACAAAAGAAACAATTGAGGTTGAAGGAGTTGAATATCCGGTATACAAAATGGAGATCTCTCGTACATCTCACCCTTTCTATACAGGTAAATCTAAATTAATTGATACAGCAGGACGTATCGATAAATTCAAAACAAAATACGCGAAATTCAAAAAATAATCTTTGGATTCAGATAATAAAGCCTCACTTTCGTGGGGCTTTTTTTATTCTTAATGGACAATGCTTGTAGGGATAATGAAGGTAATGCCGTTTGAAATTTGAGTCCAGAAGCGGTTTTTATTAATCTCAGGGTAAGGAAATATTTCGATTAATTTCATTTTTTATTGAACTAAAGATTCTATCTTGCATTCAAACTTCGTATCTTGTAAACCTTTAAAAAGAAGACCTGAAATGAACTATATACTGTATGACGGTACCGTGCGGAATGCTTTGTTACCTTTTACGTTTACGCGGCCAGTAGCTGATATCCGTGTAGGAATTTTAACCATACGCGAAAAATGGGAAAGATATCTTGGCAATACGACCACTACGGTAACCGAAGAGTATCTGGCCGATAAATATCCAATGGTCGAGATGGATGAGAACATCATGATCAATGCGTCTTTTTGCCCCAATGAAGTTCTGGTAGAGATGATCAGTTTTTTACAACCGTTTCAGGCCATTGTTAAAAATAACGAAATTATAGCTTTTTATACCACATCGGACCAGGATGAGGTTGATTTTGACAGCTATGAACTCATTGAAATTGAAGAGGATTGTTTGCAGATAGAGCACAGCTGGGATATTTTTCAGAAGAACGACCAGGCGATCCGGGAAGATTTTGAATTCATAACACATGAAAGAAAATCACAGCCTATACCGAATACCGTTCAGGTTTTAGGAGCTGAAAATATTTTTATAGAAGAAGGAGCCATATTGAATTTCTGTATACTGAATGCTACTACAGGACCGATCTATATTGGAAGAGAGGCTGAAATTATGGAAGGATCTGTTATCAGGGGACCCTTTGCGCTATGCGATCATGCACAGGTGAAGCTGGCTACCAAAATTTACGGAGCTACCACGGTAGGACCACATTGCAGAGTAGGAGGGGAACTGAATAATTCTGTACTATTTGCCTATTCCAATAAAGGGCATGATGGATTCCTTGGGAATGCTGTTTTAGGGGAATGGTGCAACATAGGAGCCGATTCAAACAATTCAAATCTTAAAAATAATTACGAAAGTGTAAAGCTTTGGGATTACGAAACGGAACGCTTTGTCAATACAGGATTGCAGTTTTGCGGGTTGATGATGGGCGATCACAGTAAATGCGGTATCAATACCATGTTCAATACCGGAACTGTAGTGGGTGTTTCTGCCAACATTTTCGGAGCCGGGTTTCCACGGAATTACATTGCCAATTTTACCTGGGGCGGACCTCAGGGCTCCCAGGCCTATATGCCGGCAAAGGCTTTTGAAACAGCAAAGGTTGTGATGAGCAGAAGGAATGTTGCTTTTTCGGCCTATGATGAAGATATCCTCACACATATATTCAACGAAACAAAAGAATGGCAAAAATAGAACAGCATATAATGCTGTTTTTTTATTGATAAAATGGAGAAAGAAAAATAACGGAGCTGCTTTTTGTAAGCAGAACTGAACTAACTTTGCATTTTACCGGTTACATGCAAAATTTTAGATATTATTTCGCGGCCTTTTTGGCCTTTATGCTTTGGGGTTTTTTCAGTCTGGCGCTGAAACCCATAGCTTATGTTCATTCCTTTGACATCCTGTTTTACAGGATCAGTTTTTCTGCGGTACTCATTATTTTATTTACCTGTATCTTCAGGAGGAAAATTTTTCTGAATGACCTGGATCAGTTTAAAAAACTGCCTGAACCGGAAAGAAAGAAGGGAATACGCCTGGCGCTTGTAGGAGGTGTGCTGCTTGGAGTTAACTGGTTCCTGTTTATTTATGTGGTCAACCAGATCAACGTACAGTCGGCTTCTTTCGCCTACCTGATCTGTCCGATCATCACGACTTTCCTGGCCAATGTTCTTTTGAAAGAACGTCTCCAAAAGAATCAGCGTATCGCTGTTCTAGTGAGTTTTGCAGGCTGCCTGGTCTACTTTTTTTCCAATGCCAACAACCTGCTTTTCGCTCTTTTGGTCGCGGCCACTTACGCACTGTACCTCATCTCGCAGAAGTCGAATGTGTATTTTGATAAGTTCAATGCGCTGGTATGTCAGATGGTGGTTATTTTTGTATTATCACTGCCATATTATATGATGCACGGATTTACGGTACCGAAAGAGGCATCATTTTATGGATATATATTTATTATCGCTACGGCTTTTACACTGGTTCCCCTTTACCTGAATCTGTATGCGCTGAAGGGGGTATCTGCGTCAACGGTGGGCATCATGATTTACATTAATCCCATCATAGCATTTTTATTGGCTGCGTTTTATTATAAAGAAGCTATAAATCCTTTACAATTTGTTTCTTATTTCTTAATTTTGCTGTCGGTAATTATTTTTAACTACCGAGTGTTAACCAATTTAAAGAGGAAAACTATTCACCAATGAACCAGATATATTTAGATAATGCTGCAACTACGTCGGTACGTCCTGAAGTTGTAGAAGAGATGATCAAAATCCTTACCAATGATTTTGGGAATCCGTCTTCAACCTATTCCATAGGCCGTCATACGAAAGCATTAATCGAAGCTTCACGAAAAACAATAGCCAAACAGTTCAATGTTACGGCCAGCGAAATCATCTTTACTTCCTGCGGAACCGAGGGTAACAACTGGATTATACGTTCTTCTGTCCGGGATCTTGGCGTAAAGAGGATTATCACCACGCGCATGGAACATCACTGCACGCTTTATTCCATAAAACAGATGGAAAAGGAGTATGGAACAGCTATTGATTATGTGAAGGTACTTCCCAACAGTGAAATTGATTACGGGCATCTTGAAGAACTTTTGAGCGACGGTCAACCTACGCTGATAAGCCTGATGCATGTAAATAACGAGGTGGGAACCATATTGGATTTAAAACGTGTCGCAGATCTTGCACAAAAATACAATGCTCTTTTCCATTCCGATACAGTTCAGTCGGTTGGTAAGATTGAAATTCCTTTAGATGAGATCCCTGTTGACTTTATTGTAGCTTCGGCGCATAAGTTTCATGGGCCGAAAGGAGCAGGCTTTGTGTTCATCCGTAAGAAAAACGTATTAAAGCCGTTCATTGTTGGAGGTGAACAGGAAAAAGGAATGCGTGCAGGTACCGAAGCTCCGCATCAGGTAGTAGGTATGGCAAAAGCATTGGAACTTTCCTACCAGGATTTAAATAAAGATCGTGAAACGATTACAGGGTTACGCGATTATTGCAAATCGAAGCTTGAAGAAACTTTTGAAGGGATACAGTTTAACGGTAACGGCCAAACATTTTATAATGTGCTTAACATACGTTTGCCTTTTTCCCCTGAGAAAGCTGCAATGATGCTGTTTCAGCTGGATATGAAAGGAATTGCCGTATCAAGGGGAAGCGCATGTCAGTCTGGAAGTCAGAAGCCTTCCCATGTATTGGCAGAATTTCTCAACGAGAATGAAATTCAGAAACCAAGTCTGCGATTATCGTTCGGACATGAAAATACAAGAGAAGAGATCGATTATCTTATTGATGTTTTAAAAAGCGTATAAAAAAATACCCTGATCCGGATCAGGGTATTTTTTTTATACAAAATTCTTTTAAAGAATAAAACCAAGGGCGATACCCAGCAGTATAGCAATGAGTTTGGCCAGGTTGAACTTATGGCCTTCGCTGCTTTCAAAAATGATTGTAGAGGAAATATGGAATAAGATACCTATCACAAAAGCAGATATTTCCGCATAATAATCCGTTAGAAACGGTAAAGAATGTGAAAGGTAGGTCCCCAACGGAGTCATGAAGGCAAATACCGACATGAAAAGCAATATTGAGGTCCGGTTCAAACCCGCCTTTAAGAAGAACAGGGTGAGGATGATGGCAATGGGGAAATGGTGTATTGCGATGCCCCATGCTAAATGACCGTGCTGGCTTATAGGCATTCCTTCAAATAAAGCATGGATGCAAAGACTTACAAACAACAGCCAGGGCATTGAAGTCATCTTTTCATGTATATGTACATGCCCGTGTTCCGCTCCTTTGGAAAAATACTCCAGAATAATCTGGAAAACGATTCCAAGCATAATGAACAATCCTATAATTTTCATTCCCTGATGGTCATGGTCGTGTGATCCATGGGAAATATCGTGATGTATCGATTCTTCGAGTACATGCGCATACACTTCCGGCAGCAGGTGCGAAACGGTCATAGTCAGCAGGAAAGCACCACTGAAAGCGAGCAACAGCTTAAGAAGCTTCTTGTTCTCAGGCTTTATGATGACAGCGACCAGGTACCCTGAAATAACCGATATAAGAGGAAGAATATAAGGCTCCATTTATTTAAAAATCATGATTAAACGGTCTGATTCCTGCGGGTAATATTTATGTAGCTTATAGTCCCCGAATGTTTCAAGCAGGAAAATGCCTGCCTCGTCCATCATTTGTTCAAAATCCTTTAATGTCAAAGCTTTTACCTTTTCGGTAAAATCATAATGTTCGCCGTCTGATTCAAATTGAATGTTTTTGTAGATGTAACCGTTTTCAACCCATCGCTTTATATGAAAAACAATGCCGTCTACTGTTTTTGTTTCTTCGGGAACCAGTTGCTCAATTACTTTATGTACGTTCATAAAGTCGATTACTGCAAATCCGTATTCGCTGAGGCTTTCCCTAATGGCATTTAACGTTATAAAGTTATCTTTTTCGTCAGGAAAATATCCGAAGCTCGTGAAAAAGTTGAAGATGGCATCAAATTTTTCCTCAAAGGGTTCCCGCATATCCTTCACTTCAAAATGCAGGGTATCGTTTTCAAATTCTTTTGCGAATGTGATGCTGTTTTTAGACAGGTCTGCACCGGTGACATCGTATCCGAGCTGGTTCAGGTAAATGGAATGGCGCCCGCGCCCACAGGCCAGATCCAGAACTTTTGCCTGTTCGGGGAGGTTCAGATAATTTGTAATATTATCAATGAAAAACTGTGCTTCAGCATAATCACGGTCTTTATAGAGGATGTGGTAAAAAGGGGTGTCAAACCAATTGGAGAACCACGTTTTTTGCGTTTCTTGCATATCGGAAATATTATGAATGCAAAAATAAACTATTTTTGTAGAATTAATGAATTTAATCGTTCCCGAAGGAAAGGAATTGCATATGGAAAATTTTAAAATGGTAGCCAAGACCTTTTTCGGTTTTGAAGATATTTTGGCCGATGAACTGCTTAAACTGGGCGCCCAGCGAATTGAAAAAGGAACCCGTATGGTTAGTTTTTACGGTGATAAGGGCTTCATGTACAAGGCCAACCTGGCATTGCGTACGGCACTTAAAATTCTGAAACCGATAAAACAGTTTAAGGTTTTTAATGAAAACAGCCTGTACCACGGTATTCAAAGTATTGACTGGAGCGACTTCCTAAAAATACGTCAGTCTTTTTTGGTAGATACCACCGTTTTTTCTGACCAGTTCAATCATTCACAATTCGTTGCTCTGAAAACGAAGGATGCCATTGTGGATCAGTTCAAAAGTAAATTTGACGACCGGCCGAATGTAGATAAGGATCATCCTGATTTAAAGATCAATGTGCATATTCAAAATGATTTATGTACGGTTTCATTGGATACTTCGGGCGCATCATTACATCACCGGGGATATCGTACAGCAACGAATATTGCACCTATAAATGAAGTTCTGGCTGCCGGTATTCTGATTCTAAGTGGTTGGGAAGGACAATCCAATTTCCTTGATCCTATGTGCGGATCAGGAACATTCCTTGTGGAAGCTGCAATGATTGCCTGTAATATTCCACCAAATATCAACAGGAAGGAATTTGCTTTTGAGAAATGGAACGACTGGGATTCGGATCTGTTTGAAAAAGTAGAAGATTCCCTGCTAAAAAAAATTAAGGAGTTTCCATATGACATACTGGGGTATGATAAAGCTCCGTCTGCAGTGGCAAAGGCTACGGACAACGCCCGCAATGCCAATCTTGACGATTATATCAAGGTAGAGCAGCGCAACTTTTTTGAAACACAGAAGGAAAGCAGCGGCCCATTACATATGGTATTTAATCCACCTTACGGGGAACGACTCGATATTGATCTGGAACGTTTTTACCGGGAGATAGGAGATACGCTTAAACAAAGCTATCCGGGTACACAGTCCTGGTTTATTACAGGAAACCTTGAAGCTTTGAAATTTGTAGGGCTTAAACCTTCCAGAAAGATAAAGCTTTTCAACGGAAAGCTGGAATCAAGGCTTGTGAAGTACGAGATGTACGAAGGAAGTAAACGAACAAAATTCCAAAAAAGAAACGAAAATGACTAAAACAACTAAAATTTACCTGATCCAGTTTGTGTGTTTTGCAGTACTTTTTTTAGTGGCACGCTACGTAATTGCGCATTTTGAACTGCTTAACGGGTTCATGATCCCGGTTGCGAGTGGTTTAATCGCAATTGTCCTAGCTCCTCAATTTAAGATTTTTAAGGTGGATGGAAAGGAAACGGTATTTGTTGCATGGCTTTTCAGCAAAAAGGGTAAACCGGTCACCTGGCTGTAAAATATAAAAACACTTCACATGAAGTGTTTTTTTTGTTTTTACCGGACTATTGAGAAAGCAGAACCTCAGACTTTTCGCTTAAATTTCATATTTTTATTGAAAATGATTATGATGAATTTAAAGACTAAGCAACTGGTTACCTTTATTTCAGCAGGTAGCGATCTTGAGAAAGGAATTGAATTCTATAAAGACATGGGGTTTGAACTACAGCACATGGATGCTGATATAGCGGTTTTGAGCATCGATGAACATAAATTCATCCTTCAAAAATATCCTAAAGAATGGATGCAGGGAAATTTTATGATGGTACTGGAAGTGGAAGATGCCGATGCATGGTATGAAAAGCTCGCGGGGTTGCAGCTGACTCAAAAGTATGAAGGGGTATTTCTGAAAAAACCACAGGATTTTCCCTGGTGTAAAAGAGTGTGTCATTTAGGGGATCCCAACGGGGTTTTATGGCATATATCCGCCGACATTATATAAATTCTAATTTCATTTTAATCAACTTTACTCATCTGAAGCTTATTTTTGTAAATCAACAGTCAGAAAATGAATACGATACTTATTATAGAAGATGAACAGCATGTGGCAGACCTTATCAAGCAAAGTCTGGAAGAAGAAGGATATAATGTACTGCATGCTCCTGATGGAATAAAAGGGATCGAAATTATAAAAAAAGAAACAGTACAGCTGGTTGTACTGGATATCCTGTTGCCGAAAATGAACGGCCTGGAGGTTTGCAGGCAAATAAGGAATGACGGATATACGGAACTGCCCGTTTTAATTTTAACTGCTCTGGGAAGTGCTGAAAATATTGTTCTGGGTCTTGATACAGGTGCGGATGACTATCTGGCAAAGCCTTTCAAACTTATAGAGCTTAAAGCCCGTATACGCAATTTAATAAGACGCAGTGAATTCTTTGAGGCAAACGGTTCAAAAGTAAATGATGTTTATAAGTTTGCCGATCTGGAGCTCAACGATTATACTAAAAAGGTTACACGTAATCAGAATGAAATTTCTTTAACTTCAACAGAATACCGCCTGCTCCTTGAATTTATGAAGAATCCGAAGAAGGTTTTAAACCGTAGCGACCTGCTTGACAATGTCTGGGGCATCAATTTTGACAACGGCACGAACGTGGTGGACGTATACGTAAATTACCTAAGGAAGAAACTGGATAAGTTTGGAGATAAAAAACTCATACATACCATTACGGGAATGGGGTATGTTCTAAAAAGTGAAGCATGAAAACGTACAGTAAGGCAGTTTTAACGATTGTGATAATCTTTGTCGTTTACACTTTGATATTTACAGGATATATTTATTATTCCTTTTCTAATTTTGCATTTGAAGATTTTTACAAAAGGCTGGAAGTCCGCGCCGGAACCATAGCGACAATGCAGCTGGGGGAACCGGCTGAATCGCTTAAGGTAAAGGAAACGTATAAGAGTTTTCTGGAAAACCTGCCCAAGCAGAAATATTATATATTGCCTCTTAACGGTAAGAAGATACTCGGCGACATTCCAAAGGAAATTCCCTCTAAAGTCATTCAGAATATACTTAAGAATAAAGAGTTCAGTTACAATAAGGCCGCTGTTTTCTATTCCGGTTTAATTTATAAAGGGGCCGACAGAAAAGACTATATGGTAGTGGTTTCTGCCGAGAACTATTTCTACAGCCACCATATCATCTACCTGCGCAACCTGTTGATTACCTCACTGTTGTTTTCTCTTTTTCTCATTTTTGTTGTTTCTCATTTTGTAATGCGTACATTGATACGGCCGGTAAAATCGATCATTACAGAGGTAAACAAGATCGGGTCGGAAAATCTGCATCTGAGGCTGGAAGTGGCCGATTCCAAACATAAAGATCCTATAAGTGAACTAAAACATACGTTCAACGATATGCTCAACAGGATTGAAACTTCGTTTGAAACCCAGAAAAACTTTATCAGCAATGCTTCGCATGAACTCAATACGCCGCTTACTTCCATCATAGGAGAAGCAGACCTGATTCTTTCGAAAGAAAGAACTATTCCGGAATATGAAAAAGCACTTCAGAACATACTGGATGAAGCTGAAAAACTGGAACAGAAAACCAAAGCTTTACTATTCCTTGCCCGTACCGGCTATACAGATAACACGCAGAAGTTTGACAAGGTACGCGTAGATGAGGTACTGATGGATGTGCAGGAAAATCTTTTAAAGGTTAACAAGAACTTGAAAATAAAGCTGGATTTCAGTCTATTGCCTGAAAGTCCGGAGAAATTAAAGATCAAAGGAAATGCGCAGCTCCTTCACCTGGCTATTTCCAATATTATTTCCAATGCCTGTAAATATTCCGATAATAATGAGGTATATCTTGCCCTGGGATCTACGGAAGATTCGGTTATCATCATTATTAAAGATAACGGTATCGGAATTCCGGCATCGGACATGCCTTATATTTTTGATCCCTACTTCCGCGCATCCAACACCTTTAATTATGAGGGGTACGGGATCGGCCTTCCGTTAAGCAGGAACATCATCAGAATGCATAAAGGAGAACTTGTAATTAAATCTGTTGAGAAGGTAGGTACTACGGTGCAGATCAGCCTTCCGGCAGGAAACTATACGTTGTGATTCTAATGAAATTTTAATAACCTTCTTTTTTTCTAATTACTTTGTAATTTCATTTTTAAACCCTTCTAATGACCGCGGTTCTATCTTTGTTTTAAATAATTAATGAAATGGACGCAGTAAAGAAAGTATTGATACCGACCGATTTTTCTGTTAAATCGCTTAATCTATTATTGGAATTTCTGAAGCAGACTACTTCAGACAAATATGAGGTCATACTTGGCCATGGATACGACGTGTCGAATTCCTTTTCAGAAATGCTTTTCTATTCGGAACATCGAATTCTTACAAAATTGCTCACCAGGGAATTCAGGGAATCCTGCCACCTTATAGAAAATACCTATAAGTCCCGGCTGCATAAATTCAGATTCAGTATACTTACCGGTAACGGAAAACGGTATGTTCGGAATTATATAGAGGCGAACAAAATAGATATAGTTGTTTATTCTAAAGGATACAGGATGAAATTCCGGTCGGGCAGCAGTTTTGATCTACAGCCTTACCTTAAAGATTCAAAGGTAGAGGTTATGACGATTGAACATTCTCAGAAAGTAGTACCGGAATTGGAAAATACTGAACAACTCGCGGATATTTTATTATCAAATATTGGACAATGAAAAAGACGGGAATTTTAGCTTATGGTTTGATTTTGATCTTGATGGTCTGTTCGGGTATGGCTTTGATAAAAAGTGAGAGCCCTGAACAGCTGATCATGGGGAAATGGCAGGAAGTAGAATGGCAGTTTGAACGTGTTGACTCAGATTCAGCGAAACAGGGCAGCCAGCTTTTCGACTATCAGAAAAAAGAGCTTTATAAAAATATGATGATTCATAATGCAGAAGAATGGGAATTTCTTCCTGGGAAGCATTTGGCCTTAAAGCACCATGAAAATACCCAGGACAAAAAGCTTAAATGGATTTTAAAGGGAAGAGGAAATATACTCGAACTCAGATATGATAACGAAAAAGTAGAGCGTTTCCAGGTTTATAAACTAACGAAGGATACCCTTGTGGTATATTATGATTTTGACCTGCAGATGAGGGGAAGCGTCAGAATTACTTTCAAAAAGCAACAAAACTATAATTATGCTCAGAAAATATAGCACACACAGAACGCATAGCGATAATTTAAAGCTCGGAGGACTCACAGCTTTTTCCGCAGGTATGGTAAATGTTATTTCGGTCATTGTATTTTTTGCATTTACCTCAAACATAACAGGACACTTTGCCGTTTTTGCTCAGGAAATAGCCAAGGGAAACTGGTTTCAGGCTGCAGTGGTTATCTTGTGGATTCTTTTGTTCTTTTTCGGAAGCTTTACTTCCAACTTCCTTATTATACATGGAAATACCTATATAGGAAGATACCTTTCCCATGCCGTTCCGTTGATACTTGAGGTATTATGTTTGTTAATTGTAGGAATTTACCTGCAGAACTTTTACAAGGAAAGTTTACAGGAAACGGAATTTCTGGTAGGGCTGCTTCTTTTTGCAATGGGGCTTCAGAACGGGCTTACAGCAAGTATTTCAAACTCGGCAGTAAAAACCACGCACTTAACGGGGTTGACAACAGATCTGGCCATTGCGCTTTCCATGCTGACGAAGAAGCATTACCGGAAGGATAGAAAAGTAATTGAAAAGATACAGCTTTTGAGCTCCATTATGTTTTTCTATGTTCTTGGAGGTGTGATTACCGGATTATTCTACAGTACGGTTGAAAATTATACCTTCTACATTGTATGTTTTGTATTGACCATTATCATTTTATATGATTATTACAAGCTCAGTATTTTGAAATACAACCATAAAAGGTACTTTATACTGAAGCGGAATAAGGTAGATCACAACAAAAGAAGCACAGAAAATGTGTTCTGTACGGAAAATTAAACGAGAATTCCTTTTAATTAATTTACATATAAACGAAACGCTAAGGCTTGAGAAACCTTAGCGTTTTACCTTTTTATCAGGTTGTGTTACCTGTGTTGGCATTTTTTTCTTTAAAGGGATGAGGTAGTTCAATGTATATCCGAAGCCTACCCCGATGTTCCCACTGTATTTCTGGCCGTAACCCGGATAGTAGAGGTTTTCAAATCCTTCAGGTTGCTTTTGTGAAAGCAATCCTTTCATACGTACGTTCATACCCAGGAAAAGGTTTTCAACAATCTCAACTTTTATTCCCACAACCAGTTCTAACCAGTGGGCGGTAAGTCCTGTTGATTTCAGTTCGGGATACTGCATTTCTTCATCGAAATAAGCATTACCCGTATTAACGCGGTAGCTGTGTAATGTTTGATCATGCAGGCTGATTCCGTATCTTCCACCTACATAAATAAGATTGTTCATATTAAGCCAGTTCTGATGAAAATTTCGGTCGGCCCCGATTTTCAAAAACATGCCGCTTGTCGTGTAACTCAATTGATCATCTTTACTGAACCGGTCTTCGAATCCGGCTTCCGCAGCAATGTACCAGTTTTTGTTATAGCGGTAATCGGCATTTACTTCAAAACCTTTGTAATCCTTGTCCCAGATATTCCTGCTGGCTTTCACAAGATCCGTCCCAATACGCAATCCGTATATTTCAGGGTACTTTTTTCTTACTAAAGTATCCTGCGCAAAAAGGGCAGAAGAGCAGCTTAATAAAAGGCTAATAAAATAACTGAATGTGCGCATTGCTCTGGTTGGTAATTTCGGTTGTTAATTTGTAAATACTCTGTATCCATCCGTCGTTTGTAGTATTGGGCAGCTTCAGGGCATTGAATCCGAGAAAGTTGGTCTTGTATCCGCAGGCTTTCGAAACGTATTGGGCTTCCGGGGTATAAGTAAATTTAAGGTCTTCCCTTTTAATAAGCGTATCATTGTTTGCTATCGGTTCATAAAGCAGCACTTTCCAGGTAGTTTCAGTTTTATTTATCTGTAAAGGAATCTGTATCTGCGATCTGTTCTTAAAAACAATGGTATCGGTATAACCTTCCGCAATGATGCAGATTTTGGCAGCGGGTTTTAAAACCTCGGAATCCAGCCGGTCGTACATATTAATTACAACGTTGGGCGTTGCCGATACGTTTCCGTCACAGATATCGTCTTTTTCACAGGCAGACAGGTTGAAAAGTACCAAGAGTCCCAGTCCGATTTTTTTCATAAACAAGAATAATATGCTTTCAAAAGTACGAAATCATTTCGTAAAAAAAGAGCAACGTTGAGTTGCTCTTTCAAATTTATCTTTTTTCCAGTAAAACGACATTCTCCACATGATGGGTCTGTGGAAACATATCTACCGGACGAACGCGGGCTACTTTGTATGTAGCATCCATAAGCGCCAGATCTCTTGCCTGTGTTGCTGAATTGCAACTTACATATACGATGCGTTCAGGTGCTATCTTCAGAATTTGTTCTACCACATCCTTATGCATCCCGTCCCGTGGAGGGTCGGTAATGATCACATCTGGATGACCGTGTTGCGCTATAAAGGTATCGTTAAATACGTTTTTCATGTCTCCTACATAAAATTCGCAGTTGCTGATGCTGTTGCGTTCTGCATTGACCTTCGCATCGGCAATGGCTTCAGGAACAGCTTCCACTCCTATGACCTTCCGGGCTTTTTTGGAAACGAATTGGGCAATGGTACCCGTTCCGGTGTAAAGGTCGTATACAATTTCCTCCCCGGTAAGCCCGGCAAAATCACGCGTAATGGAATACAGTTCGTACGCTTGTGCCGAGTTGGTCTGATAAAACGATTTTGCATTGATGCTGAAATGCAGTCCTTCCATTTCTTCAAGGATATAGTCGCGCCCATGATAACAGATAACTTTTTGGTCATAAATGGTATCATTAAGCTTGCTGTTGATGACGTATTGCAAAGAGGTGATTTCAGGAAAGCGGTCCTTTAGGAAATCGAGCAATAATTCACGGTTTACTTTATCTTCTTTAAAAAACTGGATCAATACCATAATCTCGCCTGTAGAAGCCGTCCTGATCATGAGCGTCCGAAGCAGTCCCGTATTTTCTCTGGGGTTATAGAACTCCATATTATGGGAATTAGCAAAATCCCGGATCTCATTCCGGATTTCATTAGACGGATCCTGTTGTAGGTAACATTTTTTAATATCCAGTATTTTATCCCACATTTTCGGAATATGGAATCCTAAAGCATTCTCCTTACCCAGTTCCTCGCCGGATTTGATTTCGTTGTCGGTAAGCCAGCGTGCATTAGAAAAGGAAAATTCCATTTTATTCCGGTAAAAAAACTGTTCTTTTGAACCAAGGATCGGTTCAAACTCAGGAAGTTCGATCTTCCCAATTCTTTTTAAATGATTTTCAACCTCCTGCTGCTTATAGCCAAGCTGGTATTCGTATCCCATGTTCTGCCATTTACATCCCCCGCATGCACCGAAATGCTCGCATACAGGATTGATACGTTTATCGGAGAACTGGTGAAAAGCAATTGCTTTTCCCTCATAATAGGCTTTCCGTTTTTTAAACGTCTGCACATCAACGATATCCCCCGGGACAACATTGGGGATGAATACTACTTTTCCATCGGGAGCCTTTGCTACCGAAACGCCTTTTGCACCTGCATCAAGGACTTTTACGTTTTCGAATACGATTTTGTCAGTTTTTTTTCTTGCCATAATTGCAAAAGTACTAATTGTTTGCAATATAGCTATGCTGCTGTGTTATTTAGATTCTTTATAAAGGCTGTGGAAGTAAGATACAGCGCTTATCCGGCAAATTAAAAGTGCTTATCCTTGTTAATACATCTGTTATAGCGTGATTCATAGTGTTGTTTTCAGTTGTATTATTGATTAAAAAGGATAAGCGACTGCTGTTTTATTGCATTCCGGATGTTCCTGCCTGTTCCTGCCGTGTCCCTGCAAACCATAAAATCCCGCCGATGATTATAAGGCCTAGTTTGATTGCCCATGCTACGCCATCACCCCAGTTGTAAATCCAGGCCAGAATTCTGGGAACCGCATCTACGAAGTTTAATACAATTGCAAAAAAGCCAAAAAATACCATTAATGAACCGATTTTTTTCATAGGTTAATTTATTTTGATTGTTAAAGTAGTATCAGCACAATATGCGGTGTTCCGTAACGTACTGTGCTTCCTGAAAGTTATAACAAAGATGGTCTTTCTACAGGCAAAAAAAGTCACTGGTTATAGCCATTTCTTACAATAAAGAAGTTTATTTATGAAAAAAGCTTTTGCTCAACAGAGCAAAAGCTTTTTCTTTTCATAACAACCGACAATTTTCTTATGTCGTAAAGTGTTTGTTTTAGTTGCGTACTGCTTTTTTCTAACAGTACAAAGATCATGTATCCCGACGGATTTCAAAATCCCTATTTATAGCTAATTTCACACTATGGTTTTACAATAAGCCCGTATTCTACAGCAAGTGCAAGTGCAGAACTAAGATTTGTTGTTTTAAACTTTTCAATAAGGTTTTTACGGTGGCTGTCTACTGTATGTGTACTGATAAATAGTTTATCTGCAATTTGCTGAGTCGTCAGTCCCTGGGCAGCCTCTGCAAGTACTTCCTTCTCCCTTCTGGTAAGTTTGGGAACGGTATTTAAACCGTCTTTCTGTTTTTTTGACAGAACATCACGTGTTTGGGAGCAAAGAAAGATTTTTGCGTCGAAAATAGAGTTGATCCCGTTAAGAATTTCATCAACAGCAGCATTCTTCTGTATGTAGCCGGATGCTCCTTCATTCAATGCGCTGTTTATAACTGCATATTCATTATGTACGCTGAGAATAATAATGTGCATATCGGGATATTTTTTACGTAAAGGAGCAATAAGTTCAATACTGTTGGCATCAGGTAGGTTAATATCCAGAAGCAGGATATCGGTTTTGTGAATCTTCAGGAATTTCTGTAATTCCGAAGATGAGGAGAGACAACCTATGACTTCAAGGTTGTTTTCATTGTTCAGAATGTTTTTCAGGCCTTCAAGCAGTAAAGGATGATCGTCTGTAATAGTTATTTTTATCATGGTTGTATCTTTGGAAATTGAAATTCTATGCTGGTGCCGAGTGTGATTTCGGAACGTATGCTGAGTTTTCCTTTTAAAAATTGGATCCGCGACCGGATGTTGCTGAGCCCTGCGGAACGTGAGGTATGTAATTGAGCTGTATCAAAGCCTTTTCCGTCATCCTCCACCACAACGGAATATTCCTGTTGTTCTTCAACAAACTGTATGATGATCTGATGCGGATCTGCGTGTTTTACAGCATTGTTTACGAGTTCCTGGATAATGCGGTACACAAGCAGCTGCCGTTCCTGGTCCAGGGAGGAAGTATAGCTAAGGAACTGTACGTCGATATCGAGTTGCGGTGAAGCCATCCTGCCTGCATATTCTTTGAGCGCCTCTTCAAGTCCGTATTTTGTTAAAAGCTCGGGCATCAGGTTATGGGCTACGCGGCGTAATTCACCAACGGCATCATCTAACTGTGCAATCGATTTTTTAAGGTCCGGTCGTACCGGAGCATCAAGCTTGTCGTTTAAGTGTGTCAGCTGTATTTTTGTTCCGGATAAAAGCCCCCCCAGGCCGTCGTGCAAATCCCGGGCAAGCCTTGTTCTTTCGCGCTCCTGACCATCCAACAGCGCAGTCAGCGTTGAAATTTTCGAATGTTGACGCTCCTTTTCCAGTTCCAGATCATATAGTTCTTCGCGTTGTTTCATGCTTTTTTTTCGTTGCTTCATTGAATAAAGCATAAGCGTTAAAAGAAGACCAAAAACAACAAGCAGGCTTATATAGTATTTATTGATACGTTCCCGGAACGAAAGTTCGCGTTTATAGCTTGATAATTCGTTGACTCTGTTCTGGTTTTCCAAACGGGAAAGCTCCAATTCCTGAGTCCTTTTTTCAGATTCCACTTCAGAGAGTTTAAGCTTCTTTCTTTGAAACTCCTCGTTTAATTTCGAATTCTCGAGTTCCTGCAGCTGCTGCATACCCAGGGCATGCATAAGCTTTATTTGCTGTTCTTTCTTTTCAGATTCAAGTTTCAGGCGCACCATCTGCTGTTGCTGTCTTTCTTTTTCAAACTGTGACTCAAGCCTTTTTCCTATTTGCAGCTTTTCCTGGTCGTATATGATCTTGAATGTTTCCAGATACATTTTCTGGTAGCGCAGGGCTTCAGCATAATTTTCCTCCGACTCATAAATTTTCGCGAGACCGTTGTAAATGGCCAGTACAATATTCTGATCTGCGAGTGCTCCTTTATGTATTTCCACAAGCGCCTTCATAAGGTATGATTTTGCTTTTGCCGTATCGTTTTTTTCTGATGCCATTTCCGACAAAATACCATAAGAGGATGCAATATGGCTGGTCTGTCCTGTTTTTATCCCGACCTCCAATGCCAATTCGGCGTAATGCAACGCTTTCTCATGGTAATTTTGCGGATAATAGTGATAATAAAGGTTTGCCAGGTTGTTGGCTACAAATGAAAGATTGGACGGAAATGGAATTTCGTCCTTGTTCTTCATATAGGTACCAATAGCCTTTAAATAATAATTTTCAGAAAGATCGCGTAGTTGCGCATTGGCCGGTTGAAGCGTAAGGCGCTGTTCATACAGGTAACCCATTGCCATGTAGGCATCAAACAAAACAGTGGGATTGTTTTGCCTGATGGCAACATCAAGAGAAAGCTTGCTGTACTTTTCATGCAGCTCTTCTTCATCCCAATTGGCATATATGCTTGTAAGTTCTTTATAAACCGATGACAATCTTGGTAAAAGGGATGGTGATGTTGCTGACTGCTCATACCATTTAACGGCATTTAAAAAATTCTTTACGGCTTTGGATTCCTCGTTGTTCCGAACATTAAGCCAACCCTCGCAGTAATTTACATATCCTTTTATTTCAGTATCGTGTGTGCGGTTGCTGTAAAGCAGCGCTTTTTCAAGGCTTTGCTGTGATGCCCGGTAATGCTCTTCAATACGGTGGTTCATCGCCAGAATTGCAAACAGGTACGCAGCGGATTTATCATCCTTCCTTTGTTCGGCAACTGCAACATTTTCATTTAATATGTCAAAAGCCTTGGCCGTCTGCTGGTTAAAAAAAAGAACTTGGGCATATTTTCCGGCCGCTTCAAAACGGTCTCGAGTACCTGGTAATGTTTTAGCATACTGCTGCCGGTAGTTCTGTAATATATCCTGCGCCCTTACCTGCATGTGCCATGCGGTTAAACTCCATACAAGGAAACTTAGAAAGAAGAATTTGGTTTTACATATAAACATCTTGAATAGACCTTAATAGATCAGCTAAGATAGCTGAATCAGCTAAAATATAAAAAGAACCGTGGGCAAACTATCCCTGTTAATAAGGATATTTAGACGTGTTTTTTTATTTATATGCCCTGAAATTCGGTACTGATTTTACTAAAATGATTGTGATAGTGGGTAATTTCCCAAGATTTTGTACCTTGCACTAACGGATGATTTCTCTCCGGAAAAAGTAGGAATGGCTGTTTTTTAATTATCATAAACTAAAAAAATGAATAGTTTATTAACAAGTAATGAAGCAATTGCACTGGAAGAAAAATACGGTGCACACAATTACCATCCGCTGCCGGTGGTATTGACAAAAGGAGAAGGTGTTTATGTGTGGGATGTGGAAGGAAAGAAGTATTATGATTTCTTATCTGCTTATTCTGCGGTAAATCAGGGACACTGCCATCCTAAACTTGTGAATGCCATTACAACGCAGGCGCAGCAGCTGGCATTGACTTCACGTGCTTTTTATAATGATAAGCTCGGAACTTACGAGAAAAAGATTACGGAATTATTTGGTTTTGATAAGGTATTGCCAATGAATTCTGGAGCCGAAGCTGTGGAAACGGCGATTAAGCTTACACGAAAATGGGCTTATGAAGTGAAGCAGATAAAAGAAGAGGAGGCCGTAATCATTGTTTGTGAAAATAACTTTCACGGACGTACGACCACCATCATTTCTTTTTCAAACGATCAGGAAGCCCGCAAAAACTATGGTCCTTATACCGAGGGGTTCGTTCGCATTCCGTATAACAACATTGAAGCATTGAGAGATGTTATAACAAATCATAATGTTGCAGGGTTCCTCGTTGAACCGATACAGGGTGAGGCAGGAGTATATGTACCGGATGAAGGATATCTTTCTGCAGCGCGTGATCTGTGTAAACAGAACAATGTATTGTTCATTGCCGATGAAGTTCAGACCGGGATTGCACGTACGGGAAGAATGCTGGCTATTGATCATGAAAACATAAAAGCGGATATCCTCATTCTTGGAAAAGCCCTTTCCGGAGGCATGTATCCTGTTTCCGCAGTTCTGGCAAACGATGAAATCATGAGTGTTATAAAACCGGGACAGCACGGTTCTACATTTGGAGGCAACCCGATGGCTGCAGCCGTTGCAATGGCTGCCCTGGATGTGGTGGTAGAAGAAAAACTCGCTCAGAATGCGGATGCTTTAGGCAATTTGTTCCGTAAAAAGCTTGACGAATACATTAAAACATCCAATATATGCACACTGGTGCGAGGAAAAGGACTGCTTAATGCCATCCTTATCAACGACAGTGAAGACAGCGAAACGGCATGGAACATTTGTTTAAGGCTTCGCGATAACGGACTGTTGGCCAAACCAACGCATGGGAACATCATTCGTTTTGCACCGCCTTTGGTGATGAATGAAGAGCAGTTGCTGGATTGTGTGCGCATTATTACGGAAACCTTAAAGGAATTTGAAAAGTAATCTTATTGTATGGAAAATAATTTTGAACAGCCGTTGTCTCAACGGGAATTACAGTTAACCGAAGTCATAAAGTCTAATCTTGTTGAAGCCGCGAAATGGGCTAAATTCATTGCCATTATGGGCTTTATCGGAATAGGAATTATGGTTGTTTTCGGAATGTTTTTCGGAACCATAATGGGCATGGTAAGCCGGTTAGAAGGTAGTGAAACAACACTTCCGTCATTTTTCGGCGGAATAATCACAGTGGTTTATATTCTTCTTGCCTTATTGTATTTTTTCCCCGTGAAGTATCTTTACGATTTCTCTTCAAAGGTGAAGCGTGCGGTAGAGCTTTCCGATCAGGATTTATTTTCAGAAGGTATATTAAAACTTAAATCACATTATAAATATATTGGCATATTGATGATTGTAATGTTAGCGCTCTACATTGTTGGGATTATTATTTCCATCATTGTAGGAGTTGCAGCAGCAGCAATGAGTTAATATGTCAAAACAAAAACGCTTTCCCTGGGAAAGCGTTTTTGTTTTCTTAAAACAGACTTTTGATAAGGTCCATTAAAGTTTGTCCGATTAACAATAATAAATAAAACATAGTCGTCCTTTTTTTTAGTTTATAGGTTCAGTTGTATTCTTTAATTCTCCGGTTTTATCAAACCTGTAAATGTGTTTACCCTCCTTAAGGTCCTGATACCAGATGAACTCACTGTCTTTTCCGTTTAGTTTGATCGCCTGTTCTGGTGTGATATACACTTTCACCCGTACATTATTATCTTCCGTGAAATTGTTATAGGTAGCTAATATACTGTTTGACAGTGCTAATGTATCATTTTTTATTGAATAATTATAATTTAATGTATGACTAAATTTGCTTGATTCAATTTCAATGTTGTATTTTCCCAAACTTTTGATATTTAGGCGTTTGTTATTGAAGGATTTTTCTTCTACTTCCACATAAGCCTTTCCGATTCCCGATTCAAGTATTTCCACAGATACACGTTGTATTTCGCTGTAACGGTAATCGTTTTTGATTGTATCGTTCACATTAAAAATGCGGGGATCTTTTTCAAACACGAGATTAAGTGTGTCGCGGGTATTTAACGGAAGTTCAGCCTTTGTAAATTTCGTTTCATAAGAGTTCTCGAACAGATCTTTTATTTTGTCCTTCTCAAAATCGGCATTGATCATGCAATAGGCGAATATAAATACGGCTAACAACCAGAAGAATCCAAGGATCCCGGAAACGAGGCCTATGTGTTTTGTTTTAGGCTTCAGAATCTTGATCCCTAAAAGCAACAATACGATAAAGGGCAGGCATGATACAAGAAACAGGCTCAGGTTTAATCCCCAGAAAGGAATTCCGATTTGTGCTTCGTTGTACATTAATACGTTTCTGAAAATGGTATCTTTCTGCGCGTTGAATGCCAATGGGGCAAAAAAGCTTCCAAAGATTGACATGATGGAAAATACAATAAGAACGATACCGATGATCTTACGGATGATGGATGCGGCCGATGAACCGTTAGTATAGTTATAGTTTACAGGTACTCCGTCTTTAAATCGTTTTTCTATATTTGAAATCGTGACGGGCTCACCGAGCATCTCAAGAATTTCAGAGGTGTTCCGGGCTTTGGGAATTACGATCCATAAGATGAGGTAAACCAGGATGCTGATTCCATACAAAAAGAAAAGCAATACAAAAATAATCCGGATCCATACAGGGTCAACATTTAAATAATGTCCTAATCCGGAACATACTCCGCCGAAAACCCTTTTTTCCCCGTCGCGGTAGATTTTTTTAGGTTGTTTGGAGGTTATGAACTGTTGAGGTGCCGGTATTTCGTCATCAATGATGTAGTCTTCAGGCTTGCCCATGATGTTGATGATCTCATCTACGTGGTTCATGCGTATAACACCTGTCTGCTGGTCTATTCTTTCAGAGAATAATTCTCCGATCCGGCCTTCTATATCCGATATGATCTCTTCCTCTCCGTCCTGTTGGATCGATCCGCGTACCGCGTTAAGATAAGAATCCAATTTGTAGAAGGCATCTTCGTCTATATGATAAACAAATCCTGCTATATTGATGGTTACGGTCTTATTCATAGCTATGCTTTTTTGTTATGATGTTTACTGCTTCACTTAATTCGTGCCAGGTTATGGCCAATTCCTTTAAAAATAAAATACCTTGTTCGGTTAACTTGTAATATTTCCGTGGGGGACCTGAGGTCGATTCTTCCCAGCGGTAACTTAACAAATCGTCGTTTTTCAGACGGGTCAGCAAAGGGTATACGGTACCTTCCACTACCAGTAGTTTAGCATCTTTAAGCATGTCAAGGATTTCAGATGTATAACAGTCTTTGTCCCTAAGAAGCGAAAGAATACAAAACTCTAAAATGCCTTTGCGCATTTGGGCTTTTGTGTTTTCAATATTCATAGAACTTCATATTTTGTGTTCGTAATAAAATTAAAGGGAGTGAAAACGATCGGCTGTTTTTGGCTTATTGAGTAAACTTTTCAAACTAATCAAATTAAAAAAAGCGGTCACGATGGTAATGGTTTTAAATACGGCTTAGTCCTCACTCGTCCTTTAGTTGTTCATCAGTGTTTCATTTTGATATAGCAAAGATATATATAAAAGCATGTACTTTGTATTGCATAGTACTATTATTTAACTTTTTTTTAACTTTTGTTCTTTTTTGGTGTATCGGAGTATTTTTTTGTAAATTAGCAGTAAACCTTAGATATTATGGAGTTCAATGTAAGAAACCTGAATTTGTACCTGTTGAAAAATCTGCCATCTGCTTATTTATGCGGGGTACGGGTTTATGCACTTGATAAAGAGTATTGTACGGTGAGAGTGAAATACAGCTGGCTGAACAGGAACCCTTTTAATTCCATGTATTTTGCAGTGCAGAATATGGGTGCTGAACTTACTACAGGTGCTTTGGTAATGAAGGCAATCAAAGAATCAGACCGGAAGATTTCCATGTTGGTACTTAATCAGAAATCACAGTTTACCAAAAAAGCAACAGGCGTAATTACTTTTAAATGCAGCCAGGGAACATTCATAAGCGGGAAGATACAGGAAGCATTGCGTACCTCCGAAGGGATCTCGTTCTGGGTGCGTTCCGAAGCATTTGATGAAAAAGGAGATAAAGTAGGAATTTATGATTTTGAATGGACTTTAAAGGCAAAGTAGATGAGGATTTTAGTTACAGGAGCCAACGGTTTTATAGGAAGTGCCCTATGTGCCTTGCTGATGCAACAGGGACATGAAATACATTATGTAACGACTTCTTATAAAAAGATTAAGAATACATCCAATTTCAAGGGTTTTTTGTGGAAACCCCATGCGGGCGTGATTGATGCAGAATGCTTAAAAGGAGTAAAGGCTATCGTGAACCTTGCCGGTCATACGATAAACTGCCGCTGGAACAACAGGAATAAAAAACTCATTCTGGAAAGCCGCTTAAACTGCTCTGATGTCCTTTTTAAACTGCTCAGCGAACACACACATGAGGTAGAATATATTGTAAATGCTTCGGCTATAGGGATATACCCGTCGAGTGAAACTTCTTCCTATACGGAAAAAACAGCACATTCGGGAAATGACTTTCTGGCAGATGTATGCCGGAAATGGGAACATGCCAATAATAGGTTCGAAAGTCTCGGGATCAAAACGGCTATAGTACGTTTCGGACTTATTTTATCTAAAGATGAAGGTGTTTTACAGGCTCTGGCGAATGTGGTATCGAAAGGGTTCGGTGCAGGCCTCGGCAATGGAAAGCAATGGATGTCGTGGATTCATTTTGAAGATGTTATCCAAATCGTGAAGTATTTGATAGTACATCAGCATACGGGAATTTACAATGTGGTTGGCCCACATCCCGTCAGACAAAAAGAATTCCTGAACGTACTGGCTGCCCGTCTTCATAAAAAAATCTGGCTGCCGAACATTCCTGCGTTTCTTCTTAAAGCCGTATTGGGAGAACGCGCAGCTTTGGTTCTGTCAAGCCAGCAGGTCCATTCTGTAAGACTGGAACCTGCGGGATATCGATTCAGATTTGAGAAATTAAATGCGGCATTGAAGGACCTGTATCAGTCTTAAACGCTATCCTTTGAATTTCAACGGAAGGTGTACTACTTTTTTTGTTTCAAAAAATTCATTTTTGAAAAAATCGTGAAGGTCGTATAAGGTTGCTTTCGGAAAATCTTTGAGTTCTTCGCTTAAATCTCCTCCCTTAAGGTAAAGGATGCCGTTTTTTAGTTCATGAACAGACTGTTTCTTTATTTTATCTTTTACCCATGAAACAAAATCAGGCATGTTCGTAACAGCCCTGCTTACGATAAAGTCGAAATATTCTGGGACAAGTTCGGCGCGTTTTTGTTCTGCTTTAATGTTTTTAAGTTCCAGTGCATTCACAACCTCATTGACCACTTTTATTTTTTTTGCAATAACATCAATGGCATAAAAACTTGTTTCGGGAAATAAGATGGCAAGCGGGACGGCGGGGAAACCTCCTCCTGTACCTACATCCATAATTTCGGTTCCAGGCTTAAAAGACAGTATTTTGGCAATTCCCAATGAGTGCAGTACATGTTTTGTATACAGCTGGTCGATATCCTTTCTTGAAATAACATTGATTTTAGCATTCCAGTCCTGATATAAAGAGCCGAGCTTTTCAAACCGGCTGATCTGTAATTCAGTTAAATCGGGAAATTGGCTTAGAATCTCATCCATAAAAATAATTTTTGCGAAATTACGTAATTTCGGTGAAATTGCTTTTATATAATTTGGTGTTTAAGTAACTTTGAACAAACCTAACATTGATTTAAAAATGAGTGCAAACGCGTTATCGGACAGAATCAACAGTCTGTCAGTTTCCCAAACCCTGGCAATGGCCGCAAAGGCCCGTGAGCTCAAAGCTTCAGGTAAGGATATTATAAGTTTGAGTTTGGGGGAACCGGATTTTAATACGCCCGATTTCATTAAGGAAGCCGCTAAAAAGGCTATTGATGAAAACTGGAGTACCTATTCACCCGTTGATGGGTACCCTGAATTAAAACAGGCCATCATAACCAAGTTCAAACGCGATAACGGTTTGGATTATAAACCTTCGGATATTGTGGTTTCAACGGGTGCAAAGCAATCTTTGTATAATATTGCACAGGCTATGATCAATGAAGGTGACGAGGTCATATTACCTGCTCCGTACTGGGTGAGTTATTTTGAAATTATAAAGATGGCAGGGGGAATTCCTGTAGAAGTGCCCACTACGGTAGAATCGGACTTTAAGATTACACCGCAACAGCTGGAAGCTGCGATTACACCTAAAACCAAGATGATGTGGTTCAGTTCTCCGTGTAATCCGTCCGGATCTGTATACAGTAAAGAAGAATTTACGGCATTGGCTGCAGTACTTGAAAAGCATCCGGATATTTACATCGTATCCGATGAGATTTATGAACACATCAATTTTGCAGGAACATTTTGCAGCATTGCATCAATACCGGGAATGTTTGACCGCACCATTACGGTGAACGGGGTTGCGAAGGCATTTGCCATGACAGGGTGGAGAATCGGTTATATAGGCGCTCCCGAGTTTATTGCAAAGGCGTGTACCAAACTGCAGGGACAGGTGACAAGCGGGGCCAATTCCATAGCGCAACGTGCAACCATTACAGCTTTGGAAGCAGATCCTAAGGAAATCCGCTATATGGTAGAAGCTTTCCATAAGCGTCGTGACCTTGTCATAGACCTTATTAATGATATACCAGGATTGAAAGTAAACAGACCGGAAGGTGCATTTTATGCATTTCCTGATGTATCTTACTATTTTGGAAAAACCTTAAACGGAACACTTATTAAGGATGCAGACGATCTGGCTATGTATCTTCTGGAAGTAGCCAATGTGGCAACTGTGACCGGTGCAGCTTTCGGAAATGCTGATTGTATCCGGTTGTCCTATGCAACAAGTGAAGAACTGCTTATCGAAGCTTTCAGAAGGATTAAAAATGCTTTAACATTGTAATAAAAAAAAACTCCCGGATTCCGGGAGTTTTTCTTTTTATATAAATAGGTTATTTCGTTGCTTTTACAGCAACTTTAAGCTTGATGTTATCGTTGATCACTTTATCACCAGCAAGATCCTTCATAACAGATCCCGAGTTAAAGTTGATACCCCATTTTGTTCTGTCGATTTCGAATTCGTCAGATGTTACGCTGACTTCTGAATCTGTTACTGTTACAGTAGCAGGAAACTTGATTCCGTGAGTGGCACCTTTCATTGTTAAATTTCCTTCAACAAGCTGCTTCCCATTTTCCTCTGAAACTTTTGTAATTTCAAAAGAAGCTGTCGGGTATTTGCTTACGTTAAAGAAATGATCTTCTTTTTCAGCAGTAGAACCTTTTAAATGGCCTTCCAAACCAGCTTTCATTTCAGCATCGGTAATGTCGGTAACGGCTATACTGTTCATATCAATGGTAAATTTACCTCCCGTTACGGCATTGTTTGTTACAAAGAATTGCCCGTCTTTTAAAGCAATTGTTCCGGTGTGCTGATCGCCAGAAACTTTTCCTCCAACCCAGTCAATCTTAGATTCGGCTACATTTACATTATATGTTACAGCATCGGCAGTCTGAGCAGTTGTTTCAATAGCATCTGTCGTTTCAACAGTAGCATTTTCTTTTTTACAGGCAGTTAACGATAAAGCTGCCAAGGCAACCAGAGTTAATAGATTTTTTTTCATAATTATTGATAATTTATTCTTACAAATATATTTATTTTCCATTTATAAAATGTGAAAAATGACCATCTCCTTAATTTCTTAATCTAGATTAATGTCCTGCCGCACTGCCAATTTGTCCATTAAACAAGCTTGGCTTTAATTTTGTTCAGAGAACTACAGTTAAATATTGATGATTATGGAAAACGAAGAAATAAAGGATACACAACAAAATACTGAAAACGATTTAAGAGAACAACCGGAAATCTCTGAGACTTCTGATGAACTTTCTGAAAAAGAGCAGTTTGAGGAGCAGTTAGCTTTGGAAAAAGATAAATACCTGAGGTTGTTTGCCGAGTTTGAGAACTTCCGCAAAAGAACGGCGCGTGAACGTCTGGAATTGTTTGCTACTGCAAATGAGGATGTAGTGAAGGTAATCCTACCGGTTTTAGATGATTTTGACAGAGCAATCCTTCAGATGGAATCTGCGGGGGCAAGCGAACATCTGACAGGTTTTAACCTGATATCTGCAAAATTACGTGACAATTTGTCTTCAAAAGGGTTAAGTCTCGTAGAAATAAATGCCGGTGATCCTTTTAATGCCGATATCGCTGAAGCAGTGACCCAGATTCCTGCAGGCGATGACATGAAAGGTAAAGTGGTGGATGTAATTGAAAAAGGATACAAACTGGGAGACAAAATCATCCGTTTTCCAAAGGTTGTAATCGGACAATAGTAGACTGAAATGAAAAAAGATTATTACGAAATATTAGGGATTGATAAAAGTGCCGATGCAGGTGCCATAAAAAAAGCATACCGTAAAAAAGCGATTGAATATCATCCTGACAAGAATCCTGGAGATAAAGAAGCTGAGGAAAACTTTAAACTGGCAGCTGAAGCATATGAAGTATTGAGCGATCCGGACAAAAAAGCACGTTACGACCAATATGGCCATGCCGCATTTGACGGTGCGGGCGGTTTTGGAGGTGGCGCAGGCGGCTTTAACAATATGGAGGATATTTTCAGCCAGTTCGGAGATATTTTCGGAAGCGGCTTCGGTGGCTTTGGAGGATTCGGTGGTTTCGGCGGCGGCGGTCAGCGCAGGGTGAAAGGGTCCAACCTCCGCATCAAGGTAAAGCTCACTCTGGAAGACATTGCTTTAGGTGTAGAGAAAAAGGTAAAGGTTAAAAGAAAGGTTCAGGCAAAAGGGGTTTCTTATCAAACCTGCGGTACCTGTAATGGTTCCGGACAGGTAATGCGTGTGCAGAATACCATTCTGGGACGTATGCAGACATCTTCCCCATGTCCAACGTGCCACGGATCCGGACAGGTATTGGATCATAAACCTGAAGGAGCAGATGCGGATGGAATGATCACGGCGGAAGAAACCGTTTCAATCAAAATACCGGCGGGTGTTTCGGACGGAATCCAGCTTAAAGTATCCGGAAAAGGAAACGATGCTCCCGGAGCAAACAGTATTGCCGGCGATCTTATTGTAGTAATCGAAGAAATTGAACATGAATTCTTAAAGCGCGAAGGCGAAAACATTCATTATGACCTTTATCTGAGCATTGCAGATGCAGCATTGGGCGGATCAAAAGAAGTAGATACAGTGAACGGTAAAGTCCGTATTAAAATAGAAGAAGGTGTGCAGTCCGGAAAAATCCTGCGATTAAAAGGAAAGGGGCTTCCGAGCCTTAACGGATATGGCAACGGTGATTTCCTTATACATGTCAATGTATGGACGCCTAAAAAATTAACAAAAGAACAACGTGATTTCTTCGAAAAAATGAAGGATGACGAAAATTTTATACCACATCCTCAAAAAGGGGATAAAAGTTTTTTTGAAAAAGTAAAGGAAATGTTTTCGTAATTAAAAAATGTTTTATACATTTGTATTACACTTATAAAACGGTGGATTTTCTTTTTCATAGCAATTTTTCCCATCCTTGTGTAAGCAAGGATGGGTTTTTTTTAGGCAGTTGAGAACCTCACACCCGAATTTAAAAAATAGTTTAAAACTATGCATTCAATACTTGAAGTTAAAAACGTTGTAAAAAAGTATGGAGACAAAACGGCTTTGAACAATGTTTCCTTAGCAATTCCCAAAGGAAGCGTATTTGGTTTACTCGGACCAAACGGCGCCGGAAAAACATCCCTTATACGAATCATCAACCAGATTACCTTTCCCGACAGTGGTGATGTATTGCTTGATGGTGAAAAATTGGGACCGCAGCATATAAAGCATATAGGATACATGCCGGAGGAACGGGGTTTGTATAAAACAATGAAAGTAGGGGAACAGGCACTTTACCTGGCACAGCTGAAAGGAATTTCCAAAGAAGAGGCTAAAAAGCAGCTGCAATACTGGTTTGAAAAACTTGAAATCAGTGACTGGTGGAACAAAAAGATTCATGAACTGTCTAAAGGAATGGCTCAGAAAATCCAGTTTGTTGTAACGGTACTGCACCAGCCGAAACTTCTGATTTTTGACGAACCCTTTTCGGGATTCGATCCGGTAAATGCAAACATCATTAAAGACGAAATCCTGGAGCTGAAAAAAAAGGGGAGTACCATTATTTTTTCAACACACCGTATGGAAAGCGTTGAAGAGATGTGCGACGAAATAGCCCTCATACATAAATCCAACAAATTACTGGATGGGACTTTGATGGACATCAAAAAACAATACCGTTCCAATACTTTTGATCTTGGAATCATAACAAAGACCCCGGAGCAGCTAAGGGATTTTTTAAAGACGAAGTACCCTGTCGAAGACATTTTCTTTAAATCTCTCAATGAAGAACTCCAGTTATCTGTAGGGCTGGGAGAATACAGCGCAAATGAATTGCTGCGCGACCTGCTTCCATACGGGCAAATAACTCATTTCTCCGAAAAAATCCCGAGTATCAACGATATTTTTATTCAAACTGTTACCAATAACTAATGGGCGTATTATCATTAATTATTAAGAGAGAGTTTATTTCCAAGGTGCGAAATAAATCATTTATTGTAATGACTTTTGTGAGTCCGCTCATCTTTGTTGCCGTTGCGGTACTTATTGCTTATCTGAGTTCAATGAAAACGGATATCAAACACATAGGCATACACGATGAAACAGGTTTGTTTGTTTCGGGTTTTAAAAGCAATGAAAGTTTTAAATATCACGATGTTTCCAAAATAGATCCATCCGTTTTAAAGGACAGCATTTCACAGGCCAATTACGAAGGCATCCTTTTTATTCCTAAGAAGCAGAACCTTAGAGATTATGAAAAAAGCATAGAATACGTGTCCGAAGACAGTCCGAGTTTAGGGTTTATTGCCGATGTTGAAGGAATTCTTTCCGATAGACTTACGCGGCAGAACCTGAGCAGCAAAGGCATTGACACATTAGTTCTTGATCAGTCGGAAATTGATGTAAAAATGCATCTTACCAAAGCTTCGGGTGAAGAAACGGTAAAAGGAATTAATGAAATAAAGGTGGGGATCGGTGCCGTTTTCGGCTATCTTATCATGATGTTTATCATCATTTACGGAAACATGGTGATGCGCAGTGTAATCGAAGAAAAAACCAACCGTATTATCGAAATCATCGTATCCTCCATCCGTCCCATTCAGCTGATGATGGGCAAGATCGTCGGAACAACGCTTGCGGGTATCCTGCAGTTTCTAATCTGGGCAGTGGTGGGGCTTGTATTGATGTTTATTGCCAATTCGGTTCTGGGACTTAATACTTCGACGCCTACGACAGAATTGGCCATGCAGACGGGAAAAATGGCCGATTTAAAGCTTTATATAGCTGAAATAGCCAAGCTTCCTTTGTTAAGCCTTGTTTTTTATTTTATCATCTACTTTATAGGAGGCTATTTTCTGTATAGTTCGCTCTATGCGGCAATCGGAGCTGCAGTTGATAATGAAACCGATACGCAGCAGTTTATGTTTCCTGTGATCATGCCGCTTATGTTAGGAGTGTACATCGGTTTTTTTACCGTTATGAATGAACCGCACGGAACGGTTGCTACCATTTTTTCGATGATTCCGTTCACGTCTCCGATCGTAATGCTGATGCGCATCCCGTTCGGTGTCCCTTTTTATCAGATTGCCCTGTCAATTGCCCTTTTATTTGCTACCTTTATAGGTATTGTTTGGATTGCGTCCAAAATTTACAGGGTAGGAATTTTGATGTACGGAAAGAAACCAACCTGGAAAGAACTTTTAAAATGGCTTAAATATTAAGTATGGCTAAGATTTTAATTATTGAAGACGAAGCTTCCATCCGCAGGGTACTGGCGAAGATATTGGCGGAAGAAAATGACCAATACCTCATTGCAGAGGCCGCTGACGGGGAAGAAGGACTGGAAAAGATAAAAGCGGAGGATTTTGATCTTGTAATCTGTGATATCAAGATGCCTAAGAAGGATGGGGAAGAAGTGCTGCAGGAAGCAAAAAAGATAAAACCGGAAATTCCCTTTCTCATGATTTCAGGGCATGGGGATCTGGAAACGGCTGTAAATACGATGCGTTACGGGGCATTCGATTATATTTCAAAACCACCTGACTTAAACCGCCTGCTTACTACGGTCCGGAATGCTTTGGATAACAAGCTTCTGGTAGTAGAAAACAAACGTTTGAAGAAAAAGGTGAGTAAAACCTATCAGATGATAGGGGAAAGCTTGCCGATTCAGCAGATTAAGGAAATGATTGATAAAGTAGCTGAAACCGATGCAAGGGTGCTTATCACCGGACCCAACGGTACAGGTAAGGAGCTTGTAGCCCATAATCTTCATGAGAAAAGCAACCGGGCGCAACATCCTCTTGTAGAGGTGAACTGTGCCGCTATTCCTTCTGAGCTTATTGAAAGTGAATTGTTCGGGCATGTGAAAGGTGCGTTTACCTCTGCGGTAAAAGACCGTGCCGGAAAGTTTGAAGCAGCAGATAGGGGAACGATCTTTCTTGATGAAATCGGCGACATGAGTCTGGCAGCACAGGCTAAAGTGCTTCGTGCTTTGCAGGAAAACATCATTACAAGGGTGGGGGCAGATAAGGACATTAAAGTTGATGTACGCGTAATTGCAGCAACCAATAAAGACCTGCGTAAAGAAATAGAAGAGGGGAGGTTTCGCGAAGATCTGTACCACAGGCTTGCTGTTATCCTCATTAAAGTACCGGCGTTAAACGACCGCAGGGAAGATATTCCGTTGCTTATTACCCACTTTACAAAAAAGATTGCGGAAGAAAACGGAAGTGCCGAAAAGGTATTTTCAGATGATGCTATTGAATTGCTGAAGCAATATGACTGGACAGGTAATATACGCGAACTGCGTAACGTAGTGGAAAGGCTTATTATTCTGGGAGGAAAGGAAATCTCTAAATCAGATGTAGAACTTTTTGCATCCAAGTAATATAGAAATGAATTTAAAAAAAATAAACACAAAATTACAGCTGGCTTTGGTTGAGAACGGTCTTACCGAAGCGCCGTCCGTATTGGGGGAGGCTTTCGGTACGATTAAATCCGGGAATGATGTTGTACTGATAATCAAAGATCAGAAAGAACGCGAACAAACCATTGCAGTTTCCGTAATTCAGCGACTGGAAAAAGCTTTTATGCTTTCTCCAAGAGCGTTGATCATCGTGCAGGATAAGGAAGAAGCGTTGCGTATGGAAGCGGTCGTAAAAACGTTTGCAAAGTACACCGGACTCCGGGTTTTTATGACTCACGATAAAACAGATCTTGATGAAGATAAAAATCAGATTTCATTGGGAATCGATATTTTAATCGGAACTCCTGAACGTCTTAGTTTTATGTTTGGTAATGCCGGTTTTGATGTAAACCAGTTAAAGATTTTTGTTATAGCCCATATTGATGAAATGCTGAAAAAGCGTCAGGATACCAGATTGTACCGTTTGTCTGAAAGTATAGGTAAAACACAGCGTTTGTATGTTTCCGATAAGGAAACGGAACGATTGGAAATATTCGTAGATAAAACCATGCTGGACAGCTTCTGGTTTTCTGAGGACGATTTGGAGGAAGAGCATGAAGAACATGACAACGGAGATATTTAGAATTAAAATTTCATAAAAAAAAGCTGTAATAGATATTACAGCTTTTTTATTCAGATATATTCTCTGTTTGTAAAACACGCTCTTCTTTGGAACATAAAAAAACGCCCTCAAGGGGCGTTTTTTATTAGTCTATTCTGTAGCGTTTCCGGTCGTTTTCGTTTAAGTATATTTTACGTAAACGTAATGATTTCGGAGTTACTTCTACATATTCATCTTTCTGGATGTACTCAAGAGCTTCTTCCAATGAGAATTTAATAGCTGGGATGATACGGGCTTTATCGTCATTTCCGGAAGAACGAACGTTGGTCAGCTTCTTCGTTTTGGTAACGTTTACCGTCATATCGTCAGCACGTGAATTTTCACCGATTACCTGTCCTTCGTAGATATCTTCGTTAGGGTCAACGAAGAATTTACCGCGATCCTGTAATTTGTCAATTGAATAAGGAATCGCTTTTCCGTTTTCCATAGAAATTAAAGAACCGTTATTACGTCCGGCAATTTCCCCTTTGAATGGCTGATACTCAAGGAAACGGTGTGCCATGATGGCTTCACCTGCAGTTGCAGTAAGCAACTGGTTACGCAATCCTATGATTCCACGGGAAGGGATGTTGAATTTGATGATCATACGGTCACCTTTCGGTTCCATTGATAACATCTCTCCTTTACGAAGGGTTACGAATTCTACGGCACGTCCTGATAAATTTTCAGGGATGTCGATTGTCAGCTCTTCAACAGGTTCACACTTAACTCCGTCAATCTCTTTGATGATTACCTGAGGCTGCCCGATTTGAAGCTCGTAACCTTCTCTGCGCATGGTTTCGATCAATACCGACAAGTGCAGTACCCCGCGTCCGAATACCATAAATTTATCTGCAGAATCTGTTTCATTTATACGTAAAGCAAGGTTTTTTTCCAGCTCTTTGGTCAAACGGTCCTTAATGTGTCTTGAAGTAACGAATTTACCCTCTTTTCCGAAGAATGGAGAATCGTTGATCGTAAACAACATGCTCATAGTCGGCTCGTCGATTGAAATAGTTTCCAAACCTTCCGGGTTTTCGTAATCGGCAATACAATCCCCGATTTCAAACCCTTCGATACCTACAACGGCACAGATGTCTCCGGCGCGTACCTCGCTTACCTTCATTTTTCCAAGACCTTCAAATGTATAAAGTTCCTTGATTTTTGATTTAACGATGCCGCCTTCACGTTTTACAAGTGAAATCTGCATTCCTTCTTTCAATACACCTCTGTGCAGACGTCCGATGGCGATACGCCCTGTAAAAGAAGAATAATCCAGTGAAGTAATCAGCATTTGAGGAGTACCTTCTTTCTCTTCAGCAGCAGGAATGTGTTCAAGAACCATTTCAAGCAAAGGTTCCATTGTTGTAGTAGGTTTTTTCCAGTCGTCAGACATCCAGTTGTTTTTTGCTGAACCGTAAACTGCCGGAAAATCAAGCTGCCATTCTTCAGCTCCCAATTCAAACATTAAATCGAAAACCTTCTCATGCACTTCATCAGGCGTACAGTTTTCTTTGTCCACCTTATTGATTACCACGCATGGTTTTAATCCTAACTCAATAGCTTTTTGTAAAACAAAACGCGTTTGCGGCATAGGACCTTCGAAAGCATCTACAATAAGCAGTACCCCATCGGCCATATTTAACACACGTTCTACCTCTCCACCAAAATCCGCGTGACCAGGGGTATCGATGATATTAATTTTGGTTCCCTTATATTTTACGGAAACGTTTTTAGAGACAATTGTAATCCCTCTTTCTCTTTCGATATCATTATTGTCAAGAATTAAATCCCCTGTATTTTCATTCTCTCTAAATAGCTGACAATGGTACATAATCTTGTCAACCAAAGTCGTTTTACCGTGGTCAACGTGTGCAATAATTGCGATGTTTCTAATTTGGGTCATAAAAAAAATTATCAAATATTGTAGTTATCCCTGTAGAGATAACAAGAAAAGCTCTCGTTTTATGGAGAGCTCAAAATTAATGTATTTTAATAACATTTCTGCTTATTAAAGGGCAGAAACATGTTTTGTTAACTTAGATTTTAAGTTAGAAGCTTTGTTAGCGTGGATGATGTTTTTCTTAGCTAACTTATCAATCATAGACGATACAACTGATAATTTTGCAATAGCTTCAGTTTTATCTTCAACTAAACGTAAAGCTTTGATTGCGTTACGGGTTGTTTTATGTTGATATTTATTCAACACTCTCTTTTTTTCGTTGCTTCTGATTCTTTTTAAAGCTGACTTGTGATTTGCCATTTTTGTACTCTTTTAATTGTAATAATTATTTATAAACTATTAGTTAAATAAAGAAAAACCTCCCACAATTGAAAATCAATCACTTTGGTTTTAACTAATAAAATAAGATCCGAGACACCAGATAATATTTTATAAAACTTATTTACAACTAATTTTGTAGTCCGTAGGGGAATCGAACCCCTGTTACCAGGATGAAAACCTGGCGTCCTAACCCCTAGACGAACGGACCGTTAATTTTAAAAGGATCAACAGAAACCTTATGTAGTCCGTAGGGGAATCGAACCCCTGTTACCAGGATGAAAACCTGGCGTCCTAACCCCTAGACGAACGGACCGTTAATTTTAAAAGGATCAACAGAAACCTTGTGTAGTCCGTAGGGGAATCGAACCCCTGTTACCAGGATGAAAACCTGGCGTCCTAACCCCTAGACGAACGGACCTTTTTGTAAGCGGTTGCAAAATTACCATTTTTTTCTAAACACACAAGATTTTTTTTGTTTTTCTTTAATGTGCCGTAAAAAGGAAAGATTGCTGCTTTGCGAGTGCAAATATCTGCAAAATATTTGAATTAGCAAATGAAATTTTGCTCCATAATGCAGTTTTTATGAAGGTTAAACTCATTTTCAATTGTTTAAATGATAAAAAAGAGCCCTTAAAGGCTCTTTTTTTAACATTTATGATCAGTCTAAACGCTCAATTTTGGCACCGATGGCTCTTAGGCGCTCATCAATGTTTTCGTATCCACGATCGATCTGGTCGATGTTCTGTATAATACTTGTTCCTTTAGCGGATAATGCTGCTATGAGCAATGAAATCCCTGCACGGATGTCGGGAGATGACATTTTGGTTGCTTTGAGCTGCGATTTGAAATCATGACCAATGATAACGGCCCTGTGCGGATCACATAGGATGATTTTGGCCCCCATGTCAATGAGTTTGTCTACAAAGAACAGGCGCGATTCGAACATCTTCTGATGAATGAGCACTTCCCCTTTGGCCTGAGCAGCTACAACAAGGAAAATACTTAACAAATCGGGTGTGAGACCCGGCCATGGAGCATCGGAAATAGTTAAGATAGATCCGTCGATGTCGTTCTTTATCTCGTATCCGTTGGTATGAGCCGGAATATATATATCGTCGTTGACCTTTTCCAGGGTGATTCCGAGTTTTCTGAAGGCGGTAGGAATAACCCCAAGGTTTTCCCAGTTTACATCTTTAATGGTTACTTCGCTTCGTGTCATGGCTGCAAGCCCGATCCAGGAGCCTATTTCGATCATATCCGGTAAAATACGATGCGTACACCCGTGAAGTTCCTTAACACCTTCAATGGTTAAAAGGTTTGATCCTATGCCTGTAATGCGCGCGCCCATAGAATTCAGCATCTTGCATAATTGCTGAAGGTAAGGTTCGCACGCCGCATTGTAAATGGTTGTGGTACCTTCAGCCAGTACAGCGGCCATAACAATGTTGGCAGTTCCCGTTACGGAAGCTTCGTCCAGAAGCATATAGCTTCCTTTTAATCCATGCGGAGCTTCAACGCCGTAAAAATATTCCTCACGGTTGTAGCGGAATTGGGCACCCAGGTTGATAAATCCTTCAAAATGCGTATCTAAACGCCGGCGGCCTATTTTGTCACCGCCGGGCTTTGGGATGTATCCTTTGCCAAATCGGGCAAGTAAAGGGCCTACGATCATGATGGAACCGCGTAACGACTTTCCTTCTTCGCGGAACTGTTCGGATTCCAGATAGCCAAGGTTCAGTTCGTTTGATTCGAATGTATAGGTATTACGGTCGTTTTTTTCAATTTTTACACCTAAATTCCCCAACAGGCAAATTAACTTGTTGACATCGATGATGTCGGGAATATTGGAGATTGTAACTTTTTCGTCGGTTAACAGAACCGCGCATAAAATCTGAAGAGCTTCATTCTTTGCTCCCTGTGGTTGGATTTCTCCTTTTAGCGGATGGCCACCTTCTATTTTAAAAGTTCCCATTAATTAGTGTTTCGATTTGTATTTTTAGGGGAATTATTTCCAGTATTCGTCTTTTTAACGAACCGGTTTCCGTTGTTGTTTTGCTTGTTCTGGTTATTTGTATTATTTCGCTGCTGCGTATTGTTATTGTTCTGGTTGTTCCTGTTTTGAAACGCAGTATTCCTGTTTCCTGAATTGGATGTATTTGCATTGTTGCTGCGGTTCTGGAACTGGTTGTTCCTTACATTGGAAAGGTTAACAGCGGAACTGCCTTCGGTATGCTCATTTATAAGGTCGATCTTTCCTTTGGAAAGTTCCTTTAAATGTTCAAAGATGATGCGGTCCTCAATGGATTCATTGTTCCAGTTTACATAACTTTTTTTCATGTGATTGGCAATCACCATGATAAGGGCTTCTTTACGCTCTCCTTCTTCCCATGTGACCACTTCATTGATCATTTCCACGATGTTGGAGCCGTAAAACCGGTATTTATGGTTGTTTGCGGGATAATCGATGAGTTTGGGAGCGTTGAAGTTCGTGATCGCTTTAGGTTTCTCGTACGGCGAATCCACGTCCAGTTCAAAACGCGACATTTTAAACAGCTGGTCCCACAGTTTGTGCTGAAAATCGAGAACATCGCGCAGATGCGGGTTGATGGTTCCCATAATATCAATCACTGCACGGGCAGCCCTGTTACGTTCTTCACGGTCTTCAATCAATATGACCTGATCGATGAGTTTTTGCAGATGGCGTCCGTATTCGGGAAGAACAAGGTCCCGACGGTCGGTATTGTACTCCAGCTGGTTTATGGCAATTTTCGGATTAAATTTCATATAATGTGCTATAAGGAAATAATTCCTTCAATAGTAGAAACCTCCTTGTATTTTTCAATAATGGCATCAGCGCTCTGCATGATTACGTTTATTGATACACTGGTGTAGTTTCCGTTTTTTGATTTATTTGTTTTAATAACCGCTCCCATATTATTGAAGGTCTTTTCAACCATGGAAACTTTTGCTTCATCGGCAGGCACGATGAATTTATATAAATATTCCGTAGGCCATTTTTCTGTGGTGCTTTCAAGTTCACCTTTTAAACGTATGTAGAATTCTTCCGCTTTCTGATCCATATAAAATAAAAATTAGTACAAAGATACATTAGATTAAGGTAAATATACGAATAAAACGTTGTTAAATGAACGATGGGTTTATATGGAATGATTAAATTTGCATTTTGAATTTGCAAGTGGAAAATAAAGTTGTTTTGTTCATCGGTGGTCCCGGCTCGGGAAAAACCTCACTTATTGAAGCGCTGGCCCTTAAAGGATACGTATGTTATCCCGAGGTGTCGCGCCAGGTTACCGTTGACGCCCGGAAATCGGGAATTGATCAGCTGTTTTTAAAAGAACCTCTTTTGTTCAGCGAAATGCTGCTAAAAGGACGTATCGAACAGTTTGAAAACGCCCTGAAAGAACAGGTACCGTATGTTTTTATCGATCGGGGTATTCCGGATGTACTGGCTTATATGCATTATATAGGCGATCCTTATCCCCCTTTCTTCGATGAAGCCTGCAAAAATTATATTTATCATAAGATCTTCCTGCTGCCTCCCTGGGAAGAAATTTACATAAGCGACAATGAACGTTATGAGAATTTTGAGCAGGCACAGCTTATACACAGCCATCTGGTGGAAACTTATGAACGATATGGTTACGATCTGTGTGAAGTTCCCAGAGCAGATCTCGAAGCAAGGATTGCATTTGTGTTGAATAATTTGTAGATTTTGTTTAAATTAGTATAAAAAACACAAGGTTTTGTTTGAGGCTTTACATATTTTAAAAAAATATTGGGGGTATGATGCTTTTCGGCCTCCCCAGGAGCACATAATAGAATCGGTGCTGCAGGGTAATGACACCCTTGCCTTACTACCCACGGGAGGAGGAAAAAGCATCTGCTTTCAGATTCCGGCCCTTCTTACAGAAGGCATTTGCCTTGTTATTTCCCCCCTTATTGCATTAATGGAGGACCAGGTAAACCAACTAAGGGAACGCAATATTAAAGCGCTGGCAATTTCAGGTAATCTTTCAGCAGACGAACTTTCCGATTTGTTGGATAATGCGTTGTTCGGCGGTTATAAATTCCTGTATATTGCTCCTGAAAGACTTAAAAACGAATGGGTACTAAGCAGAATCCTTCAGCTTAAGGTAAACCTGGTGGCTCTTGATGAAGCACACTGTATTTCACAATGGGGGCATGACTTCAGACCTGCCTACCTAGATGTAGGTCGTTTAAAGGAATGGCTGCCGGATGTTCCTTTTATTGCGCTGACTGCTTCTGCCAATAAAAGGGTAGAAGAAGACATTGTTAAAATCGCCTGTCTGAAGAATCCCGAAATATTCAGAAAGTCCTTTTTGCGTACCGAAATCAGTTACGGAGTGTATTTACAGGAAAACACAGAAGAGCTCATGGTACAGATTCTAAAGAAAACGCCTTCACCTGCGGTTGTGTATGTAAAAAGCCGGAAAGCAACGGTAGAGGTTGCGGAGAACCTGAAATCTTACGGTATTTCTGCCGATTTTTTCCATGGAGGACTCGACTTTAAAACTAAAAAGAAGAAGTTGAACGCGTGGTTGAATGAGGAAGTGTTGGTAATGGTGGCTACGAATGCCTTCGGGATGGGGATTGATAAGCCAAATGTAAGGAACGTCATTCACCTGCATATGCCGGAAAACCTTGAGAGTTATTATCAGGAAGCCGGACGGGCAGGGCGTGATGGAGAAAGGTCCTTTGCTACCGTATTGCTGAATACACATAGCCTTAATGATGCACAGAGGTCTCACGAACTGAACCGGCTGGAAATAGATTTTGTGAAGCTCGTGTACAAACGGTTTGTGAACCATTTCCAGATTGCATATGGAGAAGGATTCAGTGAAACCATCCGTTTTAACCTCAAAGATTTCTGTCAGAAATATAATTTACCGGTAAGCAAAACTTTTCAGGCATTCGAATTTTTAGACCGGCAGTCTGTAATCTCTCTTGAACAGTCTTTTACTTATAAAAGTTATATTCACTTCCTGATGAGTTCTGAAGCGGCTATTGCTTATTTTTCAGATCATTTGCTCGAAGAAATCGTTTTTCTCAGTATTTTACATCACTACCGGGGCATTCATGAAGCAGAGACCGCTATTGATACCGATGTGCTGTCAAAAAACACACGTATCCCCGAATCAAAGATCGTGGAAATGATCGAGAGCTGGGTTCTGAAGGGGTTCTGTACCTTTTCCCAGGCTCCGAACGATACGCATATTGTACTGCATGAAATACGGGAAGATGATATTACCATTAACCGTGTTGCAAAACAGCTGTTACAGTACAATATTGTTAAAGAGCAACAGTTCAGGGCTATGCTGTATTATGTTACCAATAATACGGTATGCAAAAATCAGATACTTCTGGAGTATTTTGATGAAGAATATACTGAACGCTGCGGGAAATGCTCTACGTGTATCCGCAACAAGAATCAGCAGAATACAAATCTTGTACAGGAGATAAAGGAGGTATTGAAAGGATATGCACAAAATCATGTTTTTGAACTCATGGACCTGAAAATGATGTATACTGATAAGACAGCCTATTTGGCCCAAGCTTTGAAAGAATTGGTTGAGGAAAATGAATACCTTTACCGCAACGCTACATATATAAGATTATAATGGAAAAATTACGAATCGTTTTTATGGGAACGCCAGATTTTGCCGTGGGTATTTTGGACGCAGTATATAAGAACAATTATGAAATAGCAGCTGTGATAACGGCACCGGACAAACCGGCCGGCCGCGGCCAGAAAATGAATCAATCGGCTGTAAAACTGTACGCATTGGAGAAAAACCTCAGAATATTGCAGCCGACTAATTTAAAATCGGAAGAATTCCTTAGTGAATTAAAAGCCCTGAACGCCAACCTTCAGATTGTCGTAGCTTTCAGAATGTTGCCAAAGGCGGTATGGAATATGCCGCAGTTTGGCACCTTCAACCTGCATGCTTCACTTTTACCGGATTACCGGGGAGCAGCACCAATTAACTGGGCTATTATCAACGGGGAGAAAAAAACAGGCGTTTCAACATTCTTTATTGATGAAAAAATTGACACGGGGGCTGTGATTTTAAAGAAAGAAACGCAAATCGGTGCTGATGAAACAGCAGGTGAACTGCATGACCGGTTGATGGTTTTGGGTGCAGAAGCAGTTGTAGAAACGCTTGGTTTGATTGAAGAAGGAACGGTAACTACGACCATTCAGCCTGAAGAAGACGGAAAAACGGCCTATAAGCTCAACAGGGAAAACTGTAAAATCAATTTTGAAGAAGGCGGTCAGGATGTGTACAACCATATCAGGGGATTAAATCCCTATCCCTCTGCTTATACAATTGTGAAAGATGGAGAAAATGAATGGAATGTAAAGATTCATGATGTAAATTATGTGGTTGAAAAACATTCGCTGAAACCGGGCAGCTTTTTAGCTGAAAAGAAAAAAATCAGAATTGCCACAGCCGATGGGTTTATTGAAGTTTTAACATTGCAGTTTCCCGGTAAAAGGAAAATGAAAGCTTCGGAATTGCTGAATGGAATCAGTTTTTCGGAAGAAGCTTTTTGTATTTAGACACAAATGGCAAAAAAACATATGGTTTATCAATATTTTTATGTAAAAAAACTTGTATAAATCAATTTAACTTTTAAATTTGTAAACGTTAAGATTAACTCAATAAAAAAATTATTATGAACAAAACACAATTAATCGACGCAATTGCAGAGGATGCAGGTATCACAAAAGCAGCTGCAAAAATGGCATTAGAATCATTTTTAAAAAATGTTGGTGACACTTTAACCAAAGGCGATAAAATCTCTTTAGTAGGTTTTGGATCTTGGTCTATTTCTGAAAGAGCAGAAAGAGAAGGAAGAAATCCTCAAACAGGAAAATCCATTAAGATCGCTGCTAAAAAAGTAGTAAAATTTAAAGCAGGTGCTGACTTGGACGGTGCGGTAAACACGCCGGTTAAGGCTGCTGCTAAAAAGAAAAAATAATTTTCTTTACAAATATTGAAAACCACTTTTTTTAAAGTGGTTTTTTTTTTACATTTAAATAAAAAAGTTATGAAACAGCTAAAACCAGCTAAAGGAAAGCTATTAATTTCGGATTCTTCCGCTTTAATAGATTCAGTTTTTAGTAGAAGTGTTTTACTATTAGCTGAGCACAACGCCAAAGGAAGCGTAGGATTTATCCTTAACAAACCTCTGGATATTTCGGTTCAGGATGTAGTTCCTGAAGCCAATACGAATTTCAGGATATACAGTGGCGGTCCCGTTGAACAGGACAACCTGTACTTTATCCATACCATTCCTTCCCTTATTCCGAACAGTATCGAAATAAAGGACGGTATCTTCTGGGGAGGCGATTACGAGGTTTTGTTCGAACTCATGAAGCAGAACAAAATTTCACAAAAGGACATCCGTTTTTTCCTTGGGTACAGTGGATGGGAGGAAAGTCAGCTGCAGGAAGAAGTAGAGGAAAAAGCCTGGACCTGTATCGACAATCAGTTCGGGGATCACTTATTGGAAAAAACTCCTTCCAAGTTATGGAAAGAGTTAATGATTGATCTCGGGGATGAATTTATTATCTGGGCTAATGCGCCTGAAGATCCTGTTATGAATTAAACCTTATCTGAGCGTTCAATTTCATCAGTAGACTGTTGGCTACAGTATTGGTATATTCCTTTTTGCGATACTGCCCCACAGATTGAATTCCTTTGATGATGTTCGTTATGAACAATTCATCGGCTTTCTGTAGTTCAAAAGGAGAAATTGAACGCTCTTCAAATTGAAATGACGGGTCCTTTTTCAGGATTTCAATGATTTTTTTTCTTGCAATTCCGTTAATACAACCATCATTAATCGGGGGAGTTGTAATCGTGCGGTCTTTTACAATAAAGATGTTCCCGTTAATGGCTTCCACAATATTTTTATCATCATTTATAAGAAGGCAGTTAGCATATCCGTTTTCTTCAGCAAATATGCTGGCCGTAACGTTAATAAGTCGTCCTGTAGTTTTTAATGTACTCAGCAGATGTCTGGAGACAGGGAAATCCTTAAAAAGTTCCACTTCGTATTTTTGCTCATTATTCACATAAACTGCTGATGTACTTTCAGCTGTGATCACAAAAGAAACCGTCCTAACCTCTGGTAAATAACGACCTTCTCCGTTGCGGTAAACGGTAAGGCGAACCCGTGCATTGGCAAGATTCAGGGCATTGGCTGTCTTTAGAATTTCCGCTTCCAGGAATTCCAATGTGAATTCTAAGGGAATTTCCATTCTTATAATGCGCATTGATGCCATTAACCGGAAATAATGGTCTTCAAAAAAAAGGACTTTACCATCGAGAACCTTTACGGTTTCAAAAACGCCGTCACCGTATAGAAAGCCTCTGTTTTGTTCAATATTTTCGTTTGATTGTGCAACCAGATTGCCGTTGAAGTTAATCATAAAAAAAGCTCTGAAAATTCAGAGCAAATATAAGGCTTTTTGTTTAAGCAGATCCCAATACTTTTTTCAGATCCGCTATTTGGTTGTCCCATAACTGTTTTTGATCTTTGATTTCATCGTCTTCCGCAAAATCCGTCACCATCAGTATAACATCCTTCGTCAATTCATCCAGCACGATCTTAAGTTCAAAGAAATATTCGGTTTCGGTATCATCTTCATCAAGCCAGCGGAACTTTACCTTTTCATCGGTTTTTTTTGTCACAAGCTTTGCTTTTTCCTCACTGTCTCCCCAAATAAAGGTGTAATGTTCCCCCCTGGAATTTACATCATCTGCAAACCATTCGGTAAGACCCGAAGGGGTGGAGATATATTGATATAATAATTGCGGCGAGGCAGTTATCGGATACTCTATATCAAATTTTGTTTTCATAGTTCTATTTTTTGGAAATATATAAAAAATAATAATATCAAAAAATTTTTTTGTTAAAATTAGCGGTAAATTTAAATATATTTTTTCAGGTAAAAAATGCAGATAAAAATCATGAAAAACCTTGTAAATAAAGAAAAGTGATCTATATTTGCATTCTTGAATAAAAGACCAATGGCGAGGTAGCTCAGTTGGTTAGAGCGCAGGATTCATAACCCTGAGGTCACGGGTTCAACTCCCGTCTTCGCTACTAGACAGGAAAAGTGATTACTACAATCGTTTTTCCTGTTTTTATTTTGATGTAACTCGTTGTTTAACTGAAAGATACGATGTGCAAATAATGTTCATTCTAGTGGTTCGATAACTTTTTCCGTCAAATTCCAGTTTTTCAGGAAATATCGAACCGATAATGCTTCTTTTAGTATTTTGAGAACATCCTTTATCTGCCTGTTCATCGGTGTAAACCAGAATATATAAATCTGCTCTATTTATAGCTAATCTCTTTCGATTTACATCATAAAATTAATTAAGATAAGAATTAAGCTGTTTTTATATCAAAGTAGTCAAAGAAAATGAACAGAGTCATATACACAAGCTCCATTACAAGTTCTGTTCCTTTTATACTCGTTTCAATACCTTCTTTTCTGCAAAACGGGATTGCATCATCTATCAGTATTTTTTTAAGTTCTCTTTTTCCATTGTCTTTCATTACGCACCGCTAAATTTAATGTTAGGTCAACGGATATTTATAATGTCATTTTATGAAATGTATTTTAAAGTAATAAAAAAGCAGTGAAATTTTCACCGCTTTTTTAATTTTATATAAGACTGCTTTTGTCTGAAAATATTCATAAAGAACTTCATGGGAGCAGTCAAATATTCCTCTTCAAATTTTTATTAAACGATAAAGAGGCCTGCAATGGCTGCTGCATCGCTTCCGCTGAGTATCTCGTCATAAGCAGCCGAGCCTGCTGCTGCACCGAAAAGGTTTGCAGTATTAAAGCCTGCTTGATCAACATTACCTTCCCCTGCGTATACAGCATTTGTAGCAGCCGGCATATTGCCGCCGTTGTCGAGCTCTATCCAGCCTTTGTTGGCACGCATGCGTCTCACCTGCGATGCGTGTCGGGCTTCTACGGAATGAATCTGTAAGGCAGCCTGCAGTACCTGTTTATTGCTCATAACATTTCCCGCCTGGCCTTTGTAGGCGCGTACGCCGGTATCTTCAAATGCCTGCGCCAGTATTAAAAATTGGTTGTAATCTGTGAAAGGGCTAAAGTTTCCACCGGCAGTAAAGTCAAAAACAGGTTTGGAGGCCGGCGTTTCGCCAAGTGCGCTGAGTGTAGCTTTAAGAAAGTTAACATGCGCCGTTTCGTGTTTGGAAATCTGCATAAAAACGGTTCTGTCGGCTCCGGGAATAAGTCCGGAAGCATCAAGCCCCATTCGATAATACTCATCTTCAAGGTATTCAAGCGTAAGGGCCAGCTGGAGGGCATCGGTAAGCATAGTGCCGAAAAAGGCCGGCGCATTGCTGTTGAGGCTGCCATTGCCTGCTGCTTTAGCAGGTGAGGTCATTAAAGCTCCCAGTCCAAGCGGAATGGTTGCTAGTGCGGCTTTTGTGCCAAGATGTGTCATCTGTGTGATCGCATCAAGTCGGGATGCTTCTTTTGTAAAGAATTTATCGTCGGATAGCCTGTCTAATATCTTAAGTATATTCATCATAACAAATTTAGAATTACTGAATGCCCCGTTCTTTCCATGTAAAAGGGGTTTTAATGAAACCTGCAGCAGCAGTTACGATGTCACGTGGTTCTTTTGCAAGATCCAGACCATTGGCATCAATAACGTCATCTCCTGAAAAATCTGCTGAACCAGGATTGATAAGGTCTCTGATAGCTGCCGCATGACGTGCTTCTACCGAAACAATTTTTCCTGCAATAACGAGGTAATCAGGATTTGAAATGTACTTTCCTGCACCATTGTAGGCTGCTACACCTGTATCTTCTAAAGCTTTTGCCGTTGCAAGAACAGAATTCCGGTCTTTAAAGTTTACATTGGTATATTGAAATTCAAGTGTTGGCAATACATGCGTAGTAGCTCCGCCTATAGCAGCTTTAAAGAAATCTCTGTGAATTACTTCATGATGGTATAGATCGGTAAACAATTGCTTTTCTTTATCTGAAATGCCCGAGTAAAAGTTATTGACTACTTTGGTATAAAAATCTGCTTCAAGCTGTTCCAGCGCATAGGCATAATTAAGGATGCCTACATCTCCCGTACCTAGGTCAAACCTATTATCTTCCGTCATTTTAATATCATCTTCGCACCCTACAAGTACCAGTCCGGTTAAAGCCAGACCTACACCACCGAGTTTTAGAAAATGGCGTCTGCTGGTATCAAGTGTCGCTTGTTCGCCTGATACCTTGATGATTGTTTTTTTCATAACCTTGTCTTATTAAAATTTGGTTCGTTGGAATTACGGCATTAGTACCGTATCAATAACATGTATCACCCCGTTTGACTGGTGTACATCTGCAATAGTCACCTTCGCATTATTTCCTTTTGCATCTTGTATGTAAAGATCTTTTCCTTTTGTCCAGAATGTAAGATCTTCACCTTGAACTGTTTTCATTTTAGCTTTACCGTTTCCTGCCTTTACAGCATCCCAAATCTGCTTTGATCCATAATTTCCTGCGAGTACGTGATACGTTAGGATTTTGGTTAACATAGCTTTATTTTCAGGTTTTACGAGCCCGTCTACAGTTCCCTTAGGTAGTTTGGCGAAAGCTTCATCTGTAGGTGCCAGAACGGTGAACGGTCCTTTTCCCTGCAGGGTTTCTACAAGACCAGCAGCTTTTACGGCTGCCACAAGAGTTTTGTGGTCTTTAGAATTAACTGCATTTTCGATGATGTTCTTTGAAGGATACATAGGGGCACCTCCAACCATGACTGTTTTTTCCTTCATGCTTTGCGCAAAGACACCTGTGCTGCTGCTGAAAGCCAGCCCGAAAATCAGCAGAGCGGTGATTTTTAAATTTGTGTTCATGTGTTAATTTTTTACGATTTGTAATTATTTACGATTTTATATTTTTTTTGGTTTTATAATTTTAACTTTTTTTTAAAATAAATTACAAATGGGAGCGGCTTTCAAAATTAGCGTGATGAATAGAGTATGATGTCTTTCAGAAGGGTTCGAAATCGAGGCAGATTGAATTCATACAGAACCGGTATCCTGTTGGTGCAGGTCCGTCATCAAATCTATGTCCCAGATGAGAGTTACAACGTGCACAAAGTACTTCTGTCCGCTCCATACCGTAAGAGAGGTCTTTTTTATAAAGTACGCTGTTCTTTCTTACCGGTTCGAAAAAAGAAGGCCATCCGCATGTGGTGGCAAATTTAGAAGTAGAGTTAAAAAGGGCATTCCCGCATACAGCGCAATAATACGTTCCCTTTTCGTTTGATTCGTAATAAGCTCCTGTAAAAGCGGTTTCTGTTCCGCCCTGTCGGGCAACATAATAAAGCTCCGGACTCAGGATCTTTTTCCATTGTGCGTCCGATACGTGCAGTACAACTGTTGCTGTTCTGGAATAATGGGGATTTTTCTCTTTGAAATGAATTTGCTGTGCACTGGTAAACCAGGAGAAAATAAGCGTTTTTACCAAAATGGTAAAAAGGATGAGTTTTTGTTTGGTGTCCATAACATCTTTTTTAATATAAAAATTATATACGATATAAAAATTTTAACGGTTTTGTTTTAGTGTCGCTAAATTGTTTACATTTGAAACGAAAAAGAAAGACTATCAAAACAACCTATACAGAAGAACAGCTGGTCGTTCTGCTAAAACAGAAAAATGAAACGGCCTTTAACTACCTTTACAGCCACTATGCAGGTGCGTTGTATGGGGTTGTTTTGCGTATAGTGTTATCAAAGGAATATACTGAAGAGGTCATCCAGGATGTATTCGTGAAAATCTGGAATTCCATTTCACAGTACGATGCTGCAAAGGGACGATTTTATACTTGGATGATCAATATTGCGCGCAATACGGCTATAGATTACCTGAAATCAAAAGGTTTTCAGAACAATTTAAAAAACCGATCAGTGCCTGATTTCGTATATAATTCTAAAGAGCTCTCCGTTTCTACAGCTACCGATTTTATCGGTTTCGGCAAAATGCTCGAAAAGTTGGATGAGAATACAAGAGAGCTTATAAACTTGGCCTATTACGAAGGGTATACGCAGCATGAAATTTCTGAAAAGCTTAAAATACCTTTAGGAACGGTAAAAACGAGACTAAGGAATGCCTTAATAAAACTAAAAGAACTTCTAAGAGAATATCAGTAAATCAAAAATCAAGTGAACACAAAAGAATACATATCTTCCGGAATTATAGAACTGTATGTTCTTGGTCTTGCATCTCGCGAGGAGGCAGGTATTTTGGAGTGTGTTATAAAAAATAATGAAGAAGTAAGGGCTGCACTGGAAGAAGCACAACGTGTAATGGAAGACCTTGCAACCAAGGGAGCAGTAGAGCCTCCCAAGGAACTAAGGTCACAGATATGGAGCCGTATTTCAATGCAATCAGAAACGGAAGATATTAAAAGCCCGGATGCGTTGATGCCTGAGCAGCAAAGATCGGATTTGCAGGAAAAACCGGAAATAAAAAAAGATTTCAATAAGCCGGGGTGGAGAACAATGGGGATAGCCGCTTCGCTACTCCTTTTTGCGAGTATTGCAGGTAATATCATATGGATGTCGGAACGCAGCAGTAACAATTCTAAAATAATAGAACTGAATACTGAAATACAGAAACAGCAGTTTGCTCTTCAATCCATACAGCAAAAATGGAATCTTCTTTCGAATCCCGATGTACAAAAAGTAGCCTTGAAAGGAACGGAAGCGCATGCAGATAAAAAAGCGACAGTTTTCTGGGATAAAAAGACAAAAAAAGTATACCTCAATGCAGGCAACCTTCCAAAAGCTCCGGAGGGTATGCAGTACCAGCTATGGGCAATTGCTGAGGGAACTCCGGTTAATGCAGGTATGTATACCGAGCAGAAAGACAGTGAAACTGCATTGTCGATAATTCAGAATGCACAGGCTTTTGCCATTACTCTTGAAACAGAGGGGGGAAGCGCTGTTCCTACTATGGAAAACATGTATGTAATAGGAAATCTTTAGGTTTTGCAAAATTTGCCAAATCCGCGATGAAGAACTGCTTTCTTTTTTTCCTTTTGAAAATATTAAAAAGTATTTTATATCCGGCGACCTCGTTTTGGGATATAAGCTTGTTTTTTTACGTAATGGAATGGGTAAAAGGATACCCATACCAGCTAGGAATCAAAATAATACGTCCGGAATAAGCACCAAAAATGGTTCGTAAAGTAACTACTCCAACCTATTGAAGACTTGAAACCCGTTTTAAATATAAATTCCCCTTTATTTTATACTGTTTTACCTAAATATGCCTGCTTAAGAATAAAAGGCTGACTCATCGGTGCTGAACTCCACAAACTTAAGAAACGCTTAAGAATGGCACCCGGACTTTTTTGCGTTACGGGGATGCATTATTTTTGAACATACTATTTAAATACAGCGCCTATTTACGATTTCTATTTTTCAAACCTTATTAAAACGTTTCATAATGAAAAAATGGATTTTTGTAACATGGGTAACAGTGATCACGGTACAGGCTTTATTTGCACAGGATGGGATAAATGATTCTTTAATTCAGGAACCGATCTTAAAAAAATACGAGGATTCCGGTTCATCTTTAAATTATAAGAAACTTATCATACCGTCTGCTTTGATCGCATTTGGAGTGGTGGGGCTGGAAAGTCACTCCGTAAAAAACTTAAATACAGAAGTAAAGGAAGAACTTACGGAAAACATTGATCATAAATTTACGATTGACGATTTTTCGCAGTATGCTCCTTTTACTGCGGTTTACGCACTGAATAATGCTTTTGGGATTGAAGGAAAGCATAATTTAAGAGACCGTACAGTTGTTTTGGGAACTGCTTATCTGATTATGGGAACTACCGTAACTTTGATAAAGCACACGGGAAATGTTAAACGTCCGGATGGTTCTTCAAATAACTCCTTTCCTTCAGGACATACGGCAACTGCATTTATGGGAGCTGAATTTCTGTTTCAGGAATATAAAGATAAATCAGTTTGGTACGGAATTGCAGGTTATGCGGTTGCTGCCGGAACGGGATTCTTCCGGATGTACAACAACAGGCACTGGTTAACCGATATCAGTGCTGGTGCGGGAATCGGAATCCTCAGTGTTAAGCTTGCCTACTTTTTACAGCCTTATATTACAAAAACGTTGTTCGGAACCAATAGTAGCAGTTCAGGACGAAGTGTCACGGCACTTCCTTTTTACAATGGTAAACAAGCAGGGGTAGGTATGGTGTTGCAATTTTAAATACAGATAGATGCTATTCAAAATTTTATTGCTTTTTGCAGCTGCTATTGCAGCATTCTGGATCAGTGCCATATGTGGAGGAGGAGCCAGCCTGGTTTTAATCCCCGTTCTTAATCTTTTAATACCTGCGAGGTTTGTTCCTTTTTCGTTAACCATCGGGACACTTACAAGTTCTGCTTCAAGGATTGCAGTATTTAGAAAGTACATCAACTGGAATGTTTTTCTTTGGTTTGTGCCTTTTTCCATACCGGCTGTTTTGTTAGGCGCATATCTTATAAAATTTGTAAATCCATTATATCTGCAGCTTATTGTTGCCCTATTTTTAATACTGAATATTCCGCAGCTTTTCAGCTCCAGGAAAAGAGAATTAAAAGAAGAAAAATCTTTTCCGAAGTATGTTCTGGCAATTGTAGGTTTTCTGGCGGGTTTTGTATCCGGGGTTACGGGGGCCATCGGTTTGTTGTTCAACCGCTTTTATTTGAAATACGGGCTTTCAAAAGAGCAGATTGTAGCAACGAGAGCGGCGAACGAAATCTTTCTGCACCTTATTAAACTCGTTATATATCTAAGTTTGGGGCTGTATTCCCAAACGGCCATATGGTTGGGACTCACCATTGCTCTGGCTGCTGTGGCTTCCGCCTATTCGGTAAAGTTCATATTGCCGTATCTCAGTGAATTCGTGTTTAGGAAGATCGGATACGGCGCCATGGTGATTTCAGGGCTTTTTCTGTTGGTGAATACTTCTGAAAAAATCATCAATGCCGATAATATAAGGATCACAAACCTGAATGTAATAGATAAAAATGAAACGGCGTTCAGCTGGCGACAAAGCGATTTCGTCCTCGAATATGCTTTTGATGAAGGATTTGAAATTGAAAAGACCATTACATTTGAAGAGCTTCCGTCAGAATTGAAAAACAAGTATAATGAAATGCATATACAATATGATAAAATCTTATTGGAAAAAGTCTATAAATTTAGAAAGCCGGATAGTTACGAATTTTATTGCTACAAAAACAAACATCTGACGAAACTGGAGTTTGACAATGTATGGGAATAACCAGAATTCAGATAAAAACGGTGAAGAATTTTCTTATAAATTGTTGTTTTATGAATTGAGTTAAATAACAGTATAAGGTTAATATAACTATAAGCCGAGGAAAATAGGATAAGGGAAGCGGCTGCATTTTAAGTATGCCGGCGAAGGGAGAAAAAGGAGCTTTTCAGGTAAGTCATATAAATGATAAGGGTTTGTGGAAATAATCCTTCTACTAATAAAAACATCCCTGTATCCTAAGGTACAGGGATGTTATAATAATGTAGGGACCGTATTAGAAGGTATATCTTACCGTAATACCACCGTTCATATAAAATCCGTCATAGTAATCGTAAGCTTCTGCTATGTGTACGGTGGGTCTTATATCCACTGAAAAAGCAATAGGAGCTCCTTTTAACTTATAATCAACACCTCCAGTAGGGAAAATACCCACATTTACTCCTGTGTATGGATCATAATCAGAAAAAGTGTTGGAAATAACCAATCCTCCACCTACAAACCATTTGAAACCTTCAATTTTACCGATTGGGAAGTGGTGCTGATAGGCTCCGGACAAAGAAACGTTTGTCCATTTGTTTCCCCATCTGGAATAAGGACGGATCCCCAAGTCAAATTCAAGAGCTCCAGGTTGTGTAATAAACGTTTTGAAAGACGCTGCAATTACATCATAGTATCCTGATCCAAGACGGATACCGATAGAATTTTTGTAATCCTGAGCAAAAGCTGCAGTGCTTAATGCCAATGCGGCAAATAAAAAAACTTTTTTCATAGCTGTACTTTTTATTATTTTAATGAAATTAAAATTACAGATAGAGTCTATCTGACCACTAATTTAAACAAAAATAGATAATAATAAATTAAATGAACAGACATAATTTGTCGTTGTACAGGATTAACTTTACATAAATATTATTTATTAGGATGGGATATACAGGATACTTTGTGAGCGGGTTGTTTTTAGGGATATTAATGATGCTGCTGTTTCTGAGGATGAAGCATAAAGAGAGCCGTAAACAGGCTTTGGATAAAGAAGAAACTATACGGCAAGTTGAAGTTGAAAATCAGAAACTTAAAGAAGAACTGCATAATGTAAATATCAGAAAACAGGATCTGCAAACTCGCCTTGAAATTTTTGAGGAGGATCATGCGGCTTTGAAAAGAGATGTAATTTCATCGGTTCAAAAACTTCAGGAAATTACTATGGAAAAAGTGGAACTGGCAGCAAGGAATGGCTTGCTGCACGAAAAACTTTCCTTTCAGAAAGAAGAAATTTCAAGATTACAGCAACAGGCCGTATTGCAGTTTGAGAGTATTGCACAAAAACTTCTGGAAGAGAAATCACAGAAATTTACCCAGGTAAACCAGTTGAACATCCAGGCTGTTTTACAGCCGCTAAACGAAAACATAAACAGGTTTAAAAAACAGGTGGAAGAAACATATGAAAAAGAATCCAGGATACGTTTTTCATTGGATGAGCGCATCAGGGAGCTCATGGACCAGACAAATAAAATCAGCAGCGAAGCCAACAACCTGGCCAATGCCTTAAAGACAAATCATAAAAAACAAGGCGACTGGGGTGAGGTGATACTGGAAAGTATCTTACAGAAATCGGGTCTTATTAAGGACAGGGAATACAGGGTACAAAATACTATGGAAAATAGCGATGGTCGTAATGTAAGACCCGACATCATCGTAGACATGCCCAACAGCCGTTCCATTGTAATTGATTCTAAGGTTTCGCTCAGTGCTTATGATACGTATTGCAATGCAGATGCCGGTGAACAGCAGCAGGCAGCTCTTCTGAGTCATTTAAAGGCAGTCCGGGCGCATATAGATGATCTCAGTTCAAAGAATTACCACGAACTTGTAAACGGACTTGACTTTACGATGTTGTTTATTCCCATTGAACCTGCATATCTGCTGGCTATGCAGCATGATGCAGACCTTTGGAACGATGCTTATAAAAAAAGGATACTGCTTATGAGCCCTACGAATCTTATTGCATGCCTGAAGTTGATTGTGGATCTCTGGAACCGAGACAAACAGGATAAATCGGCAGAGAAGATTGTACGGCAGGCAGAAAAAATATACGATAAGATCGTACTGTTTACGAAGAGTTTTGAGCAAGTAGGAAAACAGCTTCAGCAGGCACAGGAATCTTATCTCAAAGCTCAGAACCAATTAAAAGACGGCAGGGGAAATGTGTTGTCGCAAACCAGCCATCTCCTAAAGTATGGGATTTCTCCCAAGAATTTATTAAAAGAGGTCGTACCTGAAGAAGAGGATTTATTGGATGACGTATTATAAAAAAGCAGGCTTATGCCTGCTTTTTTAGTTTTGCTTTAAAAACTCCTGTATCTGCTTGATGAGGTCGTTAAGGCCTTCATCCTTGTCATTCGATTTCTGAGCTCTGAGATAATAATCAAGCGTGTTGGTATATACATCCTTTTTCTGTTGCATAAGTTCTGCACGTTTTTTATTTGAGGCATTTGTATTGGGTAACGCATTGATTTTATTTGTTACTTCGGCGTCCTTTTGAAGCTCTATGTTTCCAAGAGTTTTAAGCGCATCAAAGTGCTTCGGGTTCAGACGTATGATCCTGTTTAAAAATTCAACGGCTTTATCGGTATCGTTATTGCCGATATGGATAATGGCAAGATTGTAAAGCAACGTTTCATTTTCAGGGAACTTTTCCAGCCCCTTTAAAGCAAACTCTTCATATTTGTTCATCCTGTTGGTATTGTAATACAGGAACAGTACGTTAAGCAGTGCATTTATATTATCCTTATCCAGATCGTAAGCTTTTAGGGCATATTGTTCTGCTTCGGCATAATTTTGCTTGTTCAGCAGTATATGGGTAAGGTTGTTGTAGATGGTAGGCTGCACATTTTTATTGAAGATGGTTTCGGGTTGGGTGTGAGATCCGTTCTTAACGGCGAGATCACGCGCTTTTTTATCGAGACCGAATGATTCTACTTTTCCCGTATTCTGAGAAGTAGCTACATAGGTATTGGATTTCCCGTTAAATTTTAATCTGATGAGCTCTTTGAATTTACTTTCTGCGAAATCGTAATCCTTGGCGTTTACAGCATCGCTGGCTGCATAATAAAGATAAATTGTATCGGTATTGTTAAGATTATAGGCCTGTTCAAACAACCTGCTGGATTTCTGATAGTTTTTATTTCGGTTATTGTCAATGGCATCATCCGTAAGCTCGGCCAGCAGCGTGTTTTTCACTCGTGCAATTTCGGTGGCAAAACGTTTACTCTTTGACTCGTTTTCAAACCGGATAAGATGGTTAATTGATTCTATGGCCTTTGAACGGTTTTCATGAAACCGTACTCCGTTATTGGCCAGGTTGATTTCATTTTTCGCCTTATAGAAGTAATAGGCTTCCTTTTGATCGTCCGTACTGGAAGGTAGCATCTGTTCTACAGTTTTTAACAGTTTAGTTACTTGCGCAGTATCATTTCTTTTTAGGAGTTTTTCTAATTCTTTAAGCTCGTTTTTCTGAGCAAAAGAAGATGAGCATGTTAAGATTAACATGCTCATTACAAAAAAATTATGCTTCATTATCTTCTTCGTCTTCTTCAATTTCATCCTCTTCTTCGATATCTTCCACAACATCTTCAAGTATGTCGTTTTCATCAACCGCTAAAAGGTCTTTTTTCAATTCATCATCCATTTCATCTTCTGCATCTTCATCGTGCATTACTTTTGCTACAGCTGCAATGGAATCATTTCCTTTGATGTTGATTAGGCGCACACCCTGCGTGTTACGGCCCATGACGCGTAAATCAGAAACGCGGATACGGATTGTTAAACCTGATTTATTGATGATCATAAGGTCGTCATTATCCGTGACATCGTAAATTGAAATGAGCATCCCCGTTTTATCGGTGATGTTCATGGCTTTTACTCCTTTACCACCTCGGTTCGTTTGACGATATGCTTCCAGAGCAGAACGTTTTCCGTAACCGTTTTCGGAAACAACAAGTATTTCTGAGTTAAGGTCGGAAACGGTGACAAGTCCTATCACTTCATCTTTTTCGTCAGCAAGCTTAATACCGCGTACCCCGGAAGCAGTCCTTCCCATAGGACGCGTTTTCGATTCATCAAAACGAACCATCTTACCGCTGCGCGCTGCAACAAGTACCTGGGAATTTCCATCGGTGAGTTTTACATACATCAGTTCGTCATCCTCCTTGATTGTGATGGCGTTGATTCCGTTCTGACGTGGACGGGAGTACTGCTCAAGAGATGTTTTCTTAACCTGACCCTGTTTGGTACACATGATGAGGTAATGATTTTTGATGTATTCTTCATCACGTAAATCCTGAGTACAGATAAATGCTTTTACCTTGTCGTCGTTTTCGATATTGATAAGGTTCTGAATAGCGCGCCCTTTGGCCTGTTTGCTTCCTTCCGGAATTTCGTAAACGCGCAGCCAGAAACATTTTCCTTTTTGTGTAAAGAACAGCATATACTGGTGGTTGGTTGCCACATACATATGTTCAAGGAAGTCCTGATCGCGGGTTCCCGCGGATTTTTGACCTACACCGCCTCTGTTCTGTGTCTTGTATTCGCTTAACGGTGTACGTTTAATATACCCGGCATGCGAAATGGTGATAACCACCTGTTCGTCGGCAATCAGATCTTCGATGTTCATTTCTCCACCGGCATATTCAATTTTCGAACGGCGTTCGTCACCGTATTTAGCCTTTATTTCAGCCAATTCCTCTTTTATGAGGTTCATCCGCATTTCTTTGCTGGCAAGTAATTCCTGCAAGTGGGAGATGAGTTTCATGATTTCGTCGAATTCAGCTCTTAGTTTTTCCTGCTCAAGGCCCGTCAGTTGACGCAAACGCATTTCAACAATGGCCCGTGCCTGTATTTCCGATAACGAAAAACGTTCGATTAAGCGTTCGCGCGCTTCATCAGCATTCTTAGATCCTCTTATAATGGCAATTACTTCATCTATATTGTCAGAAGCAATGATAAGTCCTTCAAGAATATGGGCACGTTCCTGCGCTTTACGCAATTCGTATTCCGCTCTGCGGGTTACCACATCATGGCGGTGTTCTACAAAATAATGGATCAGGTCTTTAAGATTCAGCAATTGCGGGCGTCCGTTGACCAAAGCAATGTTGTTGATGCTGAAAGAAGACTGCAGCTGCGTGTATTTATACAGCATATTAAGCACGATGTTCGGAACAGCTTCGCGCTTCAGTACATAAACGATCCGCATTCCTTTACGGTCTGATTCATCGCGGATGGTTGAAATACCTTCTATTTTTTTATCGTTGATGAGTTCAGCCGTTTTTTTGATCATCTCGGCTTTGTTGACCTGGTAGGGGATCTCGGTTACGATGATGCACTCCTTACCGTCTACCTCTTCAAAGTTGGCTTTGGCCCGCATCACCACGCGGCCACGACCTGTTTTATATGCTTCTTTTACGCCTTCATAGCCGTAAATGATACCGCCTGTAGGAAAATCCGGAGCTTTTATGTGGTGCATAAGCTCGTCTATTTCCACATCGTTGTTGTCGATATAGGCAAGGATTCCGTCTATGGATTCGCTTAAGTTGTGAGGTGCCATATTTGTAGCCATACCAACCGCAATTCCGGAAGCTCCGTTTACCAGAAGCGTAGGGATTTTGGTAGGCATCACTTTAGGCTCTTCTAAAGTATCGTCAAAGTTCAACTGAAAATCGACAGTTTCCTTATCAAGGTCTGCTAATATTTCCTCGGAGATTTTTTTCATTCTTGCCTCCGTATAACGCATCGCCGCCGGGCTGTCTCCGTCTACAGAACCAAAGTTTCCCTGTCCGTCTACCAATAAATAACGTAGGCTCCATTCCTGAGCCATACGAACCATGGCGTCATATACGGATGAATCCCCGTGCGGGTGGTACTTACCTAAAACCTCTCCAACAATTCTCGCAGATTTTTTATGAGCTTTATTTGCAGTAACGCCTAGTTCGTACATTCCGAATAATACGCGGCGGTGAACTGGTTTTAAACCATCGCGGACGTCTGGTAATGCCCGGGAAACGATAACCGACATGGAATAATCGATGTAAGCCGATCTCATTTCATCTTCGATGTTAATAGGAATTAACTTTTCTCCTTCAGAAACCATATTTTAATGTTGTATTTAATTTTAATTCTAAACGCGCTAATATACGTATTTTTTAGGGCTTTACCTAATTTTAGGATTTCAAATTAAAGCCCCGTTTTTTGCTTCTGATTTTGAGGTATTTAGGGAGAAGCCTGTTTTTTACTTGGCAGAAAGCTTATTCTGTAGAAATTTTAACGGTACTGTTCCGTACACCCAAAAGAAAAAAAACTTTTCTTTTGGGTGTACGGATGTTGTATTGAATATATGTTTAATTTTGTATGATTTTTAACAGCACAACCTTCATACAATGAATATCATTATAAAAAATGCTACTGTTGTAGACTCTTCAAGCGAACATCATCTAAAAAAAGTCGATATTAAGATCGAAAACGGTCAGATTTCCGAAATAGCCAGCCAGATACATGAGGATGGTTTTGAAATCCTGTCAATGGAAAATCTCCATGTTTCCGGAGGATGGATGGACGCTTCCGTTTCGTTTGGCGAACCCGGTTTTGAAGACCGCGAAACAATCGATAACGGATTGACAGTAGCCGCTAAAAGCGGATTTACCCATATTGCGTATCAGCCGAACACACTTCCGGTTATCGACAATCAATCTGTGGTGAGTTTTGTGAAATCAAAGGCTGTGTTTCATGCGACAGAGTTGCATCCAATAGGAGCTTTTTCAAAGAACATGGACGGAAGCGATTTATCCGAAATGTACGATATGCAGAATGCAGGAGCTATTGCTTTTGGCGACTATAAAAGGAATACGGATAATGCTAACCTGCTTAAGATAGGTTTGCAGTATGCACAGGATTTTGACGGAATGGTTATAGCGTACAGTTGTGATGCACTTATAAAGGGAAAGGGAGTTGTTCATGAAGGTATTGTTTCTACAAAGTTGGGGCTAAAAGGAATCCCGGCTCTTGCAGAAGAAGTAATGGTGGCAAGGAATCTGTTCTTGTTGGAATATACAGGAGGAAAAATGCACATCCCTACGGTTTCTACAGAAAAATCGGTTGCCCTTATCAGAGAAGCCAAAGCAAAAGGATTAAACGTAACATGCAGTGTTGCGGTGCATAACATGGTGCTCACTGATGATGTGCTGACGAACTTTGATACCCGGTTTAAGGTAAATCCTCCGTTGCGCGATCAAAATCACCGGGAAGCCCTGTTAAACGGCGTGCTTGACGGAACTATTGATCTCATTACATCCGATCATTGTGCAGTAGATATCGAACATAAAAAAATGGAATTTGATAGGGCAAAAGATGGTACCATAGGTATGGAATCTGCCTTCGGAGCTCTGGTGCCTATATTGCCTCTTGAAATCATTACTGAAAAGCTGCAGGCTGCTAAAAGTATTTTCCTTAAAAAACATGCTTCTTTAAAAGAAGGGGAAAAAGCCGATTTAACGCTATTCAATCCCGATGCAGAATGGATGTTCGGTAAAGCCGACGTTTTATCCAAATCGAAAAATTCTGCTTTCCTGAACCATCAAATGAAGGGCAGGGTCTACGGTATATACCATAACGGGAAACTCATCATTAAATAAAAATCAGCATGAGCACTATTCATAAAGACGGAAAACTGGCTGCAATCATTGCGCATCTGACCTTTCTCGGGCCTGTCATTGCCTGGTTCATTAATCAGGAACAGAAGGATGCCTTTGGTGCATTTTATATAAAGCAGTCAACCGGTATTTTCTGCGTGTTTTTACTCATCAGTGCAATATTGCCTGTAGTACCGGGGTTTATGTTTATGCCTACTTTGGTTGGCTTTTACCTGTTTATCTTCATCCTATGGATTTACAGTTTTTCAGGAGCCATTTCAAACCAGTATAAGCTGCTGCCGGTAATAGGGCCGTTTATTCAGAAGATTTTCTCAACAAAAAGATAACACATGCATCAAGGAATATTGAATTACCTTATTAAGGAGCCAACAAGTACAAAGGAAAAATACCCATTGGTACTTCTTATACACGGTTACGGAAGCAATGAAGAAGACCTGTTTGCTTTTGCAGGGGAATTACCTGATGACTGTTATATCATTTCGGTCCAGGCTCCTTACCAGGTGCCTCCGTACGGTTATGCCTGGTACAGCATCAGTTTAGATGCAGATATGAATAAATTCAGTGACAATGAACAGGCTATCCGTTCACGCGATCTCATCGTGGACTTTATTGATGAAGTATGCGAAAAATATCCCATAGACCGTGAAAATGTAAATCTGGTTGGATTTAGCCAGGGCGCTATCCTAAGTTATGCCATAGCGGTAACATATCCCGAAAAAATCCGTAAGGTAGCTGCTCTGAGCGGCTATTTTAATCCGGACATCATGGAACGCAAACAGGGTACAAAAAGTTATGACAACTTAAGCATATTCGGCTCTCATGGTACTGTAGATCAGGTAATTCCTGTAGAGTGGGCCAGAAAAACGGCGGGTTACCTGGAAGATATCGGCATCGCATTTGAATACAGGGAATACCCTGTAGGACATGGAGTCGCCCCAAAGAATTTTTATGATTTTAAGGATTTTCTTTTCAAATAAAAAACGTTTCCAAATGGAAACGTTTTTTAATAAATTACGGTGTCAAGCACTTTGAAATCCGTTTTTCTGTCGGGAGCGTATTCGTACTTTACAAGCATTTCCCCGACCATACTTTCCGTGTAAAAATCAACGATAAGCCATTTGTGGTTGATAACCGATAATTTGTTGAGTTGAGGGGTATTTCCTGCACTGTCTTTTGGCAGCAAAGGGTTTCCGCCCTCCTGTTTGTTGAGTTCGGAAAAATCCTGGATTACCTTGTTCATAACCGGTTCCAGATTCTGGGGAGCAAATGCCTTCTGCGCATTCTCATTTTTGTCAATTGAAAAATAAGCCGCTTCCTCATAAAGCTTTTTATAAAACTTCAGAGAGTCTTCTGTCATCACCTTGCTTACGTCTTCCATCGTGGTTTTGTCTTTACCACATGAAGCAAAAAAAAGGCTCAGTATAATAAGTATGCCTGTATTAAATCGTTTCATAAATTACTTAATTTGGGATGTTGCCGAACTCTTAATGTCAGTACGTAAAGAGTCCTGTTGCTTTTGTAGCCTGCGTTCCAGCCTTTCGATATGCTGTTGCTGATCCTTTAAAATTTTTGAATCGTTGACATATTGGAAAACATTAATGATCAACGAGAACAAAAACAAATACAGATAAATTCGTTTCATTTTATAAATCTAAAATTAATTCGTCATAAGCGATGAAAACATTGTGAGGAAGTTGTTCCTCTATGTCGTCATGAAATCCCAGCTGGAAACCTATATGGGTCAGGTAAGCCTTTTTGGGCTTTATTCTCTCTATATGCAATAAAGCTTCTTCAAGATTATTGTGTGTGGGATGTTCGTGGATACGTAGGGCATTGATGACAAGCACATCGAGATCATGTAATTGACTGTAGGTTTCTTCATCAAGTGTTTTAACATCGGTCAAATAGGCAAAATTGTCAAGTCTGTAACCCAGTATAGGTAAACTCCCGTGATTTACCAATAATGGTTTAATGGCTTTCCGGTCGATAAAGAATGTCTTGTACGGTTCAATTTCATTAATTTCCACGGACGGTGCTCCCGGGTAGCGGTTTTGCGTAGCAAAAATATAGTCAAACCGTCTCTTGAGGCTTTCGATGACCCTTTTTTGGGCAAAAACAGGCATGGCCTTACTTTCCATAAAACAATAGGGTCTTATATCATCTAATCCTGCAGTATGATCGGCATGCTCATGGGTAAACAGTACCGCATCCAGCACGTCATTGTCTATTCGCAGCATCTGCTGCCGGAAATCCGGACCGCAGTCAATAAGTATTTTACTTCCCTGCCATTCGATAAGTATTGATGATCTCAGCCGTTTATCTTTTAAGTTGGTGCTCAGACAAACAGGGTCTTTAATCCCGATAACCGGGATACCCTGTGAAGTACCTGTTCCTAAAAAATGTATTTTCACGACAATCTTTTTTACAAAAATAGCACATTAAAAATGATTTTTGTAATTTTATATGCAAACAAACAACGTAATATGATCAATTTTTTTGCAGAGGATTTAACATTGGACGGAGACCGTGTCCTAGATCCCAAACCTGCAATTTCCGATAAAACCTTAAGGATAAATTTAAATAAAAACATTTACGGATCTTTTGCTGAAATTGGTGCCGGTCAGGAAACTGCGCGTCACTTCTTCAGAGCCGGTGCCGCATCAAGAACCATTGCAAAGGCAATGTCTGCCTATGACAAACAGTTCAGCGATGCGATTTATACTGTGGAGGCTGACGGGCGCTATGTAACGGAAACCCGTTTACATAAGATGCTCAATCATGAAGTGAAGCTTCTGGAAGAGCGTTTGGACCATAACGAAAATCCGAACCGCTTGTATTTCAGTTATGCAAATACGGTGGCAACCATTGATTTCGCTAAAAAATTCAAAGGACATGGCTGGGTTGGCATACGTTTTCAGAATGTCCCTAACGGCGCATTTAACGAAATTATACTGCACATCCAGTTCAAGGAAAACGATGTGCTGCTTCAGCAGCGTACACTTGGTACATTGGGAGTGAACCTTATTTACGGGGCTTTTTACCAGTATCACGACCCTAAAAAACTCATTCATCACTTATATGATCATCTGGATAAAGACCAGATGGAGATAGATACGATCAATTTTTCGGGACCTGCATTCAGGGAAGTAGATAACAGGCTTATGAGTCTTTATCTGGTTAAGAACGGTATAGCTGATGCCGTGATGTTCGGACCAAACGGGCAGAACATCCTTCCGGCCAATACATTGTTCAGAAAAAATGTTTTGCTGTTGCGTGGAAGCTTTCGCCCCGTTACAGTTGTAAATATCAGCATGTACCGTAAATCGCTTCAGCAGTTTCTTGAAAAGAACCGTCTTACGGAAGAAAGAACGACGGTTATTTTCGAAATTACGTTGAACAACCTGCTCTGCCAGGGAGAAGTGGATGAACAGGATTTTCTGGATCGTGCAGAATTATTATGTGCTTTGGGGCATACTGTGATGATTTCCAATTTTAAGGAGTATTTTAAGGCAGTTGATTACATCTGGAACTATTCACAGGAAAAGATTGCATTGACGATCGGTATCCCAAGCCTGCTTGAGATTTTTGATGCCAAGCATTACACCACGCTTCCCGGAGGGCTTTTTGAAGGACTTGGAAGGCTTTTTAAACATGGTTTGGAAATATATGCATATCCGATGCTTGACGAAAACGAGGAAGTGGTAACGAGCCGGAACATCAGGTTGCATGATGAAAATCTTATGCCTATCTACAATTATTTTATGAAAGAGGGGCAGATCATCGATATTGAAAGCTTTGAGGAAAAGAACCTGAAGGTTTTTTCCCATAAAGTATTAAAGAAGATAAAGGAAAACGACGATACCTGGCAGCAGGATGTGCCCGATACAGTGGCCAGGATCATAAAAGACAAACACCTGTTTCAAACAAAAAAAGTATAGCTTAAGCTATACTTTTTTAGTCTTCATCTTCTTCAATGAGGTCACCGACTTCGTCGATGTCATCGAAATTATTTTCCATAAGGGCATACCGCGCTTTTTCTTCATCACCTTCCAGTACGAAAATATGTACGGCTTTATCGGCCGAACCGAAACCAGCCGTAATAGAAGAATCAATATCATTTCGTTCGATGAACGCAATGTTCTGTTCTTCCAGCGTATTTTTTACGGCCATTGCCATTATAGCACTTCCTACAAATATTTCCACATGTTTTTGATCCATAATTTTTTATTTTGAAGATAAGAAAAACCTTTTTAAAAGCAATAGAAAAACGCCTTAATTTATTAAGGCGTTTTATGAATTTACATCAGGGTTATTCCTGATTCCGGAAAATAAGACGGTCATCAAAACTGTCAAGTAAGATGATGCTGTCCGTTTTAATAGTTCCTGAAAGTATTTCTTTGGACAACTGGTTGAGTACTTCCCTTTGAATCACTCTTTTAACCGGCCTTGCTCCAAAATGCGGATCAAAACCTTTCTTGGCAAGATAGCTCACTGCTTCCGGAGTAGCATCCATGGTGATGTGTTGCTGTGCCAGCATTTTAAACACGCTTTTCAATTGGAAAGAAACTATCTGTTCAATATTTCCTTCCGTTAAAGGTGTAAACATAATGATTTCGTCTATCCTGTTCAAAAATTCGGGGCGAACCATGGTTTTTAAAAGGTTGAGTACTTCGTCTTTTGCCTTTTCAACAGCCAGTGCTGTAGGGTTGTTATCAAACTGTTCCTGAATGATCTGGCTTCCCATATTCGACGTCATAATAATAATGGTGTTCTTGAAATCAGCTAACCTGCCCTTGTTATCCGTGAGGCGTCCTTCATCAAGTACCTGAAGCAGGATGTTGAACGTATCGGGATGTGCCTTTTCAATCTCATCGAGAAGGATAACAGAATAGGGGCGGCGGCGTACTGCTTCCGTAAGCTGCCCTCCTTCATCGTAGCCTACATACCCAGGAGGTGCTCCCACGAGTCTGCTTACGCTGTGCCGTTCCGAATACTCACTCATGTCAATGCGCGTCATGGCATTTTCATCATCGAACAAATACTCCGCAAGCGCTTTGGCAAGTTCTGTTTTTCCAACCCCCGTGGTTCCAAGGAATAAGAACGAACCGATAGGCTTTTTAGGATCCTGCAGACCTGAACGGCTTCTGCGTACGGCATCTGAAATGGCGCCGATGGCTTCTTCCTGGCCTACAACGCGTCTATGGAGTTCATCTTCAAGGTTTAACAGCTTTTCGCGGTCTGACTGTAACATTTTGGTTACCGGAACTCCGGTCCACTTGGCTACAACATCCGCAATATCCTCATAGGTTACTTCCTCTTTTATAAGCGACTGTCCTTTCTGGTTTTCTTCCAGCTGTTTCTGAAACTCTGTGAGCTTCAGTTCGGCATCCTGTATCTTTCCGTACCGGATTTCAGCTACTTTTCCATAATCTCCGTTCCGTTCTGCTCTTTCAGCTTCCAGCTTGTATTCTTCAATCTCGGCCTTTATATTCTGTATGTTGTCTACAACATCTTTTTCCGATTTCCATTTTGAAAAAATCTGATTGCGTTCTTCTTTAAGGTTCGCCAGGTCTATACCGAGGGCTTTTACCTTTGATTCGTCATTTTCGCGTTTGATCGCTTCAATTTCAATTTCCAGCTGCATGATCTTCCGGTCCAGTACATCGAGTTCTTCCGGTTTGGAATTGATTTCCATTCTTAATTTCGATGCGGCCTCGTCCATAAGGTCAATGGCTTTATCCGGCAGAAAACGGTTGGTAATGTATCGTTGCGATAATTCCACGGCTCCAATGATGGCTTCATCCTTAATACGAACCTTATGGTGGGTTTCATATTTCTCTTTAATTCCTCGTAGAATAGAGATGGCACTTTCCGTATCAGGTTCTTCAACCATAACTTTCTGGAAACGTCGTTCCAAAGCCTTGTCCTTTTCAAAATATTTCTGATACTCATCTAGAGTGGTGGCTCCTATGGCTCTTAACTCACCGCGTGCAAGGGCAGGTTTCAGTATGTTTGCCGCGTCCATTGCGCCTTCACCACCTCCGGCACCAACAAGAGTATGGATTTCATCTATGAAAAGGATGATGTTCCCGTCAGATGTGGTTACTTCCTTAACGACTGATTTTAAACGTTCTTCAAATTCTCCCTTATATTTTGCACCTGCTATAAGTGCTCCCATATCAAGGGAAAAAATGAGTTTGTCCTTCAGGTTTTCCGGTACGTCACCCTGAACAATACGGTGCGCGAGGCCTTCAGCTATAGCCGTTTTACCTACTCCGGGCTCACCAATGAGCATCGGGTTGTTTTTAGATCTTCGTGTAAGAATCTGCAATACGCGGCGGATTTCCTCATCACGTCCGATAACGGGATCCAGTTTACCGTCGTTGGCAAGCTGGTTGAGGTTTTTTGCATATTTATTTAACGAATTATAATTATCTTCCGCTGATGCCGATGTAACGCGCTCTCCTTTGCGCAGTTCCGATATCGCGGCTTCAATCTGCTTTTCCGTAACACCACCGGTTTTTAAATATCCGGCAATTTTACTGCTTGATTTAAAGATGGCAAGGAACAGATGTTCTATAGATACATATTCATCGTTCATCTTTTTTGCAATGGCCTGCGCCTCGTTAAGGGTATTGCCTGCCTCACGCGATAAGGACACCTGGCCTCCCTGAACTTTTGCAAAAGAATTGATTATCTGGTCGTTCTGATGTTTTAATTGCTCAATATTAACACCTACTTTCTTTAAAATGAAGGGCGTTACATTCTCATCTATTTCAAGTATGGCTTTTAACAGATGTTCGTTCTCCAGTTGCTGCTGTCCGAACGTTTGTACCAGAACCTGAGCTTGTTGCAGTACTTCCTGTGATTTAATGGTGAAATTATTTAAGTTCATATGTTTATTTTTTTTACCGTTATAATTTCAAATCCTGTTCCATAGAACAAATGATGTCAAAATGTCTTGTTTTGTAACTTTTGTTTGAATAAAAACAGACAAAATGACATTTAGTTGTGTTGTTTCTTCGTTTTAATCTTCAAACACTGTAAATTTGTATTCTAAAGTTACAAAAATGAATTGGAAGAATTTAGACAATAGTGATGAATTAAACGTTATTATAAAAGAATCGTTTCATAAGCCGCAACTTATTTTCAAACACAGTACACGGTGTATAATAAGCAAGATGGCGCTCAAAAATTTTGAGGCGGATTTTGATTTTGGCAACAGGGTGGAGCCTTACTATCTGGATCTTATTGCATTCCGCAATATTTCAGATAAGGTTTCCGAGGTGTTTGACATCCTTCATGAGTCGCCCCAGATTCTGCTGATAAAAGACGGGAAAGCAGTTTACAGTGAATCCCACGAAGGAATCAGCGCGGCAGAACTTAGTAAGGTGCTATAAAAAAATCCGGCTTTAGGAAGCCGGATTTTCATTTTGTAAACCAGAACGGTATTGATGTTGTAGAGCGAATTCATTTGCCGTTTCTACCTTTTTATAAGCTTCTACGATCTTTTTGACCAAACGGTGGCGTACAATATCCTTATCATCGAGAAAGATGAAGCCGATTCCTTCCACACCTTCAAGAATTCTGAGGGCCTCCCTTAATCCGGAAGTTACTTTTCTCGGAAGGTCAACCTGTCCGGGATCACCTGTTATAATGAACTTGGCATTTTTTCCCATACGGGTAAGGAACATTTTCATCTGGGAGTGGGTGGTGTTCTGTGCCTCATCCAGAATAACGAATGCATGGTCCAGCGTTCTTCCACGCATAAAGGCAAGCGGGGCAATCTGAATGATGCCTTTTGCCAGATAGTCCTCAAGCGTGGTAGGAGGGAGCATATCCCGTAATGCATCGTAAAGGGGCTGCATATAAGGGTCCAGTTTTTCTTTCATGTCGCCTGGTAAAAATCCGAGGTTTTCACCTGCTTCAACGGCAGGGCGGGTAAGGATGATGCGTTTTACCTGTTTTTCCTTTAATGCTTTCACCGCGAGGGCAACACCGGTATATGTTTTACCGGTTCCGGCAGGACCAATGGCAAATACCATGTCGTTTTTATATACAAGATCTACCAGGCGTTGCTGATTAGGAGTAGCTGCTTTAATGAGCTTCCCACCGAGGCCGTGTACAAGTATTTCATCGGACTGCGCCATTCTCTGCGGAACATCGTCTATAATTAGCCTTTCTATAATGTTTTCGTTCAGCTGGTTGTATTTTTCGTAATATTTTAAAATCCGGTCAAAACGGGATTCAAACTGATCTAAAATTTCCTTTTCGCCATAAGCTTTAATAGTGGTTCCCCTTGCAACAATTTTAAGTTTCGGATATAATTTTTTTATGATCTCTAAATTAATATCTTGCGTACCCCAAAAATCTTTTGGTGTAATATGTTCCAGTTCGATGATTCTTTCGTTCAAAAGCTATTAGATTTAATTAAAAAAAATTAGTTTTGTATATCTCAAATCTAGCAAAAAAAAATATATAAAACGCTAACAAAAAGAATTAATGTCAATTATTACATTAACAACTGATTACGGTATAAAGGACCATTTTGTTGCTTCGGTTAAGGGTAAAATCCTGACTGCATTACCCGATGCCCAGATAGTTGACATTTCGCATTGTATAGATCTGTACAGTATCTCCAATGCAAGTTATGTGTTGTTCGGCGCCTATAAAAATTTTCCGAAAGGAACCATTCACATGGTGCTTGTGGAAGCTGAAATGTTCGACCAGACTTCTTTTCTGCTTACCCGTTTTGATGGTCATTATTTTCTGACGGCGAACAATGGTGCCATCACGTTACTGGCAAATCCCGATGATGTAACGGAGATCATAGATCTTGATATCCCGGGGTCCTGCGCTGATACGGTATCGCTGTATACGCATATTGCCGTGCAGTTGTCAAAAAACGGAGATTTTGAAGAGCTTGGGACTAAAATTGCATACGAAGACTGCGAATTATTAGTGGAATTAAGGCCTAAGGTAGCCGAAGATGAAAATTCGATTAAAGGAGCCGTTATATACATAGATCATTATGGAAATGCGGTGACCAATATATCCCGCGATTTGTTTGAAAGAGTCCGGAAACAAAGGAAATTCGTTATAAATGCAGTACGGTACCGCATTTCGAGAATCAACGAGTTTTATGCTGATTTCAATACCCAGGTAAAATCGCTGAGGGAATACGAAGGGGACATGCTTTTTATATTCAATGATTTGAACTTCTTGCAGATGTCGATATACAAATCCGACCTGGATAATGTCGGAAATGCCCGTACCATGTTCGGTATCAGTTATCGTGATTCGGTTATTGTGGAATTTATGGAATAAATTTTAAAATATATGTTTATTAGGATAGTTAAAATGAGTTTTCACGAGGATAAGATCCCGGTTTTTCTGGAACATTTCCATACTGTGAAAAACGATATCCGGAATTTTCCGGGAAATAATTTTTTAGAGATTTATCAGGACAAAAACAATCCGCAGATCTTTTTTACGTATTCCATATGGAGTCAGGATGCAGATCTTGAAGCCTACAGGAATTCAGAATTGTTTAAAGACGTGTGGGCATTTACAAAGGCCCTTTTTAACGATAAGCCCGAAGCCTGGAGTGTTGATAAATTAGTCTCATTACCCTAAATATGAAAGCAATTTTACTCAGGGAAATCAAATCTTTTTTCGGTTCCCTTATAGGATATCTCGTTATTGCCGTTTTCCTGGTGCTGAACGGTTTGTTCCTTTGGATCCTGGATGGACAATATAATATTCTGCAAAGTGGCTATAACGACCTTACGCCGTTTTTCCAGCTTGCGCCATTGGTCTTGTTGCTGCTTATACCGGCAATCACCATGAAAAGTATTTCAGATGAACGCAGGCAGGGGACTATAGAATTACTCGTAACAAAGCCGTTGAGCCTAGGCCAGATTGTAGCGGGCAAGTTTTTCGGAGCCTTCCTGCTGGTTGTTCTTGCCGTTCTTCCGACCATTTTATACGTCCTTATTCTGAATCCGTACGGCATGCCTGCAGGAAATATGGATTTAGGCAGCACTACGGGGTCTTATCTGGGATTGCTGTTCCTTATAGCTGCTTATACCAGCATCGGTATTTTCTGTTCATCCCTTTCCGATAACCAGATCGTGGCATTTATACTGGCTGCCGTTATCTGTTTTGTTCTTTATATGGGATTCGACTTTCTGGCCGATATGATGAAATCATCGGCTGTACTTATTGAGAAAATAGGAATGAATTACCATTTTAAAAGCATCAGCAGGGGTGTGATCGATACACGCGACCTTATTTATTTTGTTTCGCTCACGGTTTTTTTTCTCATGGCTACCATGTTCAATCTTAAAAATGTTCGTAAGTAATGAAGAAAAATTTAAAAACGTTTTTAGGAATTACGATCGGGCTTATAGCTGTAAATCTGGCCGGGAATTATGTGTTTCACCGGTTTGATCTGACTTCAGATCAGCGGTATACGTTATCTGAAACCACAAAATCCATACTGAAGCATGTAGAGGAGCCTATATTTATTGATGTTTATCTGCAGGGGGATTTCCCCGCAGAACTTCGGAAATTGCAAACTGAAAGCAAGCAGTTGCTTGAAGAATTCAGTGCTTACAACGACAATATTAACTTTGTATTTACAGACCCTTTAACGGGTGACAAGGGGCAGCTTGCCGAACAGCTTTACGCAAACGGAATGAAGCCCATTAACATCTCGGTTAACGATAAGGGCAAACAGTCGCAGGAAATGGTTTTCCCTTGGGCTGTAGCTTCTAAAGGAAACCGGCATGCCAAAATTCAGCTGCTTAAAAGTCTTTCGGGAGCTTCTACAGAAGAAAAGATTTCCGGGTCGGTACAGCATCTGGAATATGCAATTGCCGAGGCTATATCGAAAGTGTCGACAGAAAAATCCAAGAAGATAGCCGTTATAAAAGGGATTGGGGAGCTTCATGACGTGTACATGGCCGATTTTCTTAGATCTCTGAGAGACAGCTATTTTATAGCCCCTTTTACATTGGACAGCGTGGCTGTAAATCCTCAAAAAACGCTTAAAGATCTACAGGAATATGATTTAGCGATTATCGCAAAGCCAACGAAACCTTTTGATGAAAACCAGATAGAAGTACTTGACCAGTTTGTTATGAATGGGGGGAAATCGATCTGGATGCTCGATCAGGTACAGGCCGATATGGACAGCCTCTATAATAAAACGGGGGAAATGCTCGCTTATCCCAAGGATCAAAGCCTGGGAGAAATGTTGTTTAAATACGGGGTACGTGTAAATCCTGATCTTGTAAAAGATGAAATTGGAGCCCCAATTAAGCTGGCGATGGGGCAGCGCGGCAGCGAAACCGTTTATGAGGATTTTGTATGGAAATTTGCTCCTTTCGTTACAAGCCAGTCACATCATCCGATTGTGAAAAATATTGAAGGTGTGAAATTTGACTTTGCCAACAGTATCGATACACTGAAGAACAGCATTAAAAAAACGGTACTGCTTACCTCGTCTCCTTACGCTTCAAAGGTAGGAACACCAAGTGTGGTAAGTCTTGCAGCTACTGTAAACGAAAAGACCGACCCGCGTACGTTTAAGCAGATCCATCCGGTTCCACTGGCTGTTCTGCTTGAGGGATCATTTACGTCGGTTTATAAGAACCGGGTGATTCCGTTTAAAACCGATCACTACCTGAACGAAGGAAAACCTACGAAGATGATCGTGATTTCGGATGGGGACATCGTAAGGAACCAGCTTGATCAGAACGGCGAGCCTATGGAACTCGGTTATGATAAATGGACAAATGCCTTTTATGGAAACAAGGAGTTTTTAATGAATTCCGTTAACTATCTGCTTGATGACAACGGGCTCATTAACCTGCGTACAAAAGAGGTCAAACTACCGTTGCTGGACAAGGAAAAGGTATATAAGGATTATGATTACATCCGCGCCGTAATTGTGGTGTTGCCGATTGCATTATTGGTCGTATTCGGCTTTGTATTCACTTATTTACGTAAAAAGAAATACACAAAATAGTGTTGATAAATAAAGTTTTATTTTCACTTTAAAAGAAATATATTTGTATAAACATCCGTATTGACGGTAATTAAAAAATAACTCATGAAATTTATTGTATCGAGCTCGTATTTATTGAAACAATTACAAGTGCTGGGTAGCGTTATCAACAGTAACAATACTTTGCACATCCTTGATAATTTTTTATTTGAACTTGATCAAAACCAACTGAAAGTATCAGCTTCCGATCTGGAAACTACCATGACCGCTACTTTGGAGATAGAGTCAACCAGCGAAGGTTCTATAGCGGTACCTGCGCGTTTGCTGCTGGAAACATTAAAAACCTTTCCGGAACAACCGCTTACATTTACAGTAAAAGACAACAATACGATTGAAATCAGTTCTGATCTTGGAAAATACGTACTGGCTTATTTACCTGGGGATGAGTTTCCTAAAGCTGAAAGGCTTGAGGACCCGTCCAAAACGGAAATAGGGGCTGAAATCTTACATACGGCCATAAGTAAAACCATTTTTGCTGCAGGTAATGACGATCTGCGCCCCGTGATGTCGGGTGTTTATTTTCAGTTTGCTCCAACCGGGGTTATTTTTGTAGCTACCGATGCGCATAAATTGGTGAAATATTCCAGAACAGATGTTACAAGTACCGCAGAAACCAATTTTATCATGCCTAAAAAGCCTTTGAATATCCTAAAGAATATTCTGGCTACTTCAGATGCATCGGTAACGATTGAGTATAATGATTCAAATGCGATGTTCAGCTTTGATAATTATACACTCATCTGTAGGCTTATCGACGGTAAATACCCAAATTATGAAGCCGTAATTCCGAAGGAGAATCCAAACAAGCTTATTATTTCACGTACGCAGTTTTTAAGTTCTGTGCGTCGTGTAGCCATTTACGCCAATAAAACCACGCACCAGATCCGATTGAAGATCGCAGGTACGGAATTGAATATCTCTGCAGAGGATATCGATTATTCTAACAAGGCAGACGAACGTTTGACATGTGACTATAAGGGAGATGATATGCAGATTGGCTTTAATTCGCGTTTCCTTACCGAAATGCTTACAAATCTGCAGTCTGATGAGATTCAACTTGAGATGTCATTGCCGAATCGTGCCGGGATTCTGACTCCGGTCGACGGACTTGATGAAGGCGAAACGGTAACTATGCTGGTAATGCCGGTAATGCTGAACAATTAAGATCAGAACGATCTATAGAATACTACACAGGCAGTAAAAGTTTTGACTTTTACTGCTTTTTGTTTATGGTTAATTAATTGATTATATTTAAGTTATAAAAAAAAATGCTTATGTTAGTCAAAACTTTTGGGAGTGCCGTTTTCGGAATAAACGCTACCGCCATAACCATAGAAGTGAATATCGATAAAGGCATAGGCTACCATTTGGTAGGGCTGCCCGACGATGCAATCAAGGAATCAAGTTACCGTATTGCAGCGGCGCTTTCTAATACAGGACATCAGCTGCCTGGAAAGAAAATTACCATCAATATGGCCCCGGCAGATCTGCGTAAGGAAGGATCTGCTTATGATCTGCCTATTGCGATTGGAATACTGGCGGCATCGGAACAGTTGGCCAGGAAAGATTTCTCTTCTGCTCTTATAATGGGTGAATTGTCTCTGGATGGCGCGGTACAGCCCGTTAAAGGTGCTCTTCCCATAGCCATACAGGCAAAGCAGGATGGCTTTACCGATTTTTTCCTGCCCAGGCAAAATGTGCAGGAAGCAGCTGTTGTTAAGGGGATCAATGTTTTTGCTGTAGACAATATTTCCGATCTGATAGACCATTTTAACGGTATATTCTTTTTGGAAAAGGCAACCGTGCAGGAAGATGAGCTTCTGGATGCTTCGGCTAATGCAGATCTTCTGGACTTTTGCGATGTGAAAGGACAGGAAAATATAAAAAGGGCATTGGAAATTGCGGCTGCAGGCGGGCATAATATCCTGCTGATCGGTCCTCCGGGATCTGGAAAGACCATGCTGGCAAAACGTTTGCCAAGCATTCTGCCGCCTATGACCTTGGATGAAGCACTCGAAACCACTAAAATTCATAGTGTAGTAGGAAAAGTACAGAATATCGGCCTTATTAAAAGAAGGCCGTTCAGGGCTCCGCATCACACGGCGTCTTCCGTTTCATTGGTCGGCGGCGGAAGCTACCCCCAACCGGGAGAAATTTCCCTTGCACATAACGGAGTCCTGTTTCTTGATGAGCTGCCTGAATTCAAAAGAGAAGTTCTGGAAGTAATGCGGCAGCCTTTAGAGGATAGGGAAGTGACCATATCCCGGGCCAGGTTTACGGTATCTTATCCATCATCCTTTATGCTTGTGGCCAGTATGAATCCAAGTCCTAACGGATATTTTGCAAACGATAAGGAAAAAGGCGCAGTTTCAGTACAGGAAATGAACCGCTACCTCAATAGGATTTCAGGGCCTTTGCTGGACCGTATCGACCTGCATATAGAAGTAAACCCGGTACCTTTTGATAAATTATCTGACAAATCTTCATCGGAAAAGAGCGCTTCTATACGTGAAAGGGTTGTGAATGCACGCGCTGTTCAGTCACAAAGGTTTAAGGAATGTAAAGGAATACATTACAACGCGCAGATGCCTGTAAAGCTATTGGCCACTTATTGTACTTTGGATGAAGGGTCTCTTAAGCTGCTTGAAGCTGCTATGGATAAACTGGGATTATCCGCAAGGGCATACGACCGTATCCTTAAGGTCTCCAGAACAATTGCAGATCTTGAAGGTGTTCAGAATATCCAGACTTCCCATATAGCAGAAGCCATACAGTACCGGAGCCTTGACCGCAATTTATGGGCTAATCCTTAAATTGTTCCGAGATGTGACCATACAGGCTGAATGCGACGATATAGTTAAGGGGAAGTGTAAAGATAATGCCGATTCCCAGGAATAAAAGACCTGCGAGGGACAGTATATAGGTAATGGACATAAATACGAATAACAGCCCCGGTTTTTCATTTACTGTTTTTACACTGAAAGTTAAACTGTTCCACAGGCTGCAGTTATCTGCATAGATGGCCGGAACCATAAAATAGGTCAGAAACTGCAAAAGAATGCCCAGCGCAAAACCTACCATTCCAAATCCTGCTGCATTTAAAAGGAAGGAAAAGGTGCTGCTAAGCAACTGCACTATTATGATTACGTTCAGTACTTTTAGCCCTCTGATGCTGAAAAGGGCTTTGTATGCGCTTCCTAAGCCTATTATAGGCGAGGTCTCCGAAGATTTAATCATGCCGTATATACCGCTGAGTAAATATTGCAGGATGATGCTCAACGTGACATTAAGCACTAAAATTCCGGATGAGTTCGTTAAAATAAGCTCTTCAAGCAATTCAGGATCCGCTGATATTTTTACAAGTTCCCCGAAAGAACCAAGTACTGCGGAAAAACCTATCATATAAAGGAATGCGAGAATAATAAAGGACAGAAAGATATAAAGTCCGGAAGGCACTGCAATGATTCTTACAATGCTTAAAATACGCTCTGATAATTTTTGCTGATCAATGATATAGCTCATACTGAATAAAAAATGCTTCGCAAAAGTACGAAGCATTTTTTAATAGTCTGCTAGTAATTGATACTATTATAAATTGTTTTGATATCACCCTGGCGGATATCGCCCGTGGTATATCCTTTCATGAACCACGCTTTACGCTCAGAAGAAGTTCCGTGAGTAAATGTCTCAGGTTGCACACGTCCCTGCATCTTCGACTGTATGGCATCATCTCCTACGGCTTCCGCAGCACTTATGGCCTCGTCGATGTCGCCTGCCTCCAGTTTATCCTGATTCCTGCTCGCCCATATACCGGCGTAAAAATCGGCCTGGAGCTCCTGAGCCACCGATAGCTTGTTAGCGCCTGCCTCACCCTGACCCTGTTGCGCCTTACGCACCTGTTGACTGGTTCCCATTAATGTCTGGATATGGTGTCCAACTTCATGCGCAATTACGTAGGCGATTGCAAAATCTCCTTTTTTAGCACCGAAACGTGAATGCAGCTCTTCAAAGAAACGGAGGTCCATATATACCTTTTGATCGGCAGGGCAATAAAAAGGTCCCGACGCAGAGGTTGCCGCACCACATGCGGTATTGACACCGTCATCAAATAAAACCATGCCCGGTTCCTGGTATTTCTGTCCGTTTTCTTTAAATATCTCCGCCCAGGTTTCGTTGTTATATACAAAAACCGCTTCGGAAAACTGTCCAAGAGTTATTTCTTCCTTTGATAATTCGCGCGTCTGTACCTGCTCGGAAGATTGGGTTGTTCCTTGGGTCTGATTGAGCATCGTTCCGATAACCTGACCGGTTTCACCACCGAACATTGTAAGCAATAATGCTACAATACCAATAATTCCACCACCAATAACGGCTTTTCCGCCCCCTGACATTCCACGTCGGTCTTCAAATCCTCCACTCGTTTTTCTTTCCCATTTCATAGTATGAATTTTTTATCTAATATACTATTTTTCTACAGCATTCCAAATAACATCGTCCGGAACAGGAGCCGTTAATTGTAAATGTTCCTTGGTAACGGGATGGCTGAATGTAAGCGTGCGGGCATGTAAATGAATGCCGCCATCAGGATTGCTGCGGTCAAAGCCGTACTTCAGATCTCCTTTTATAGGGCAACCTATAGCTGCAAGCTGGCACCGGATCTGATGATGACGTCCTGTATGCAGGTTAATTTCGAGACCGTAATAAGATTGGAGTCTGCGGATTATTTTATAATCAAGAATAGCTTTTTTACTGTCCTTAACTTCCTTTAAATGTGCTTTGGAAGTATTGTTTTTGGGATTTCGTGTTAAATAATGTATAAGCGTGCCGCTTTCTTTCGGCGGCTGATTTTTTACCACAGCCCAGTATGTTTTTTGTGTTTCACGGTTTTTGAACAGGTCGTTCATTCGGGATAAAGCTTTTGAGGTCCTTGCAAAAACCACAATTCCCGAAGTAGGCCGGTCCAAACGGTGAACCACTCCTAAAAAAACGGCTCCAGGCTTATTGTACTTTTGTTTCAGGTATGCTTTAACAACTTCACTTAATGGTTCGTCACCTGTCTGATCGCCCTGCACGATATCTCCCACACGTTTGTTAACCACTATGATGTGGTTGTCTTCATGCAGCACCTGAAGGTTGTCTTTTGTAGAATAAATTTTCATAGGAAAATAAAAAACCACCTGCTGGAGATGGTTGAAATTTTAGTGCAAATATAAAAATTAATATTGTTCCGTCGCATTCGGAAAATCTGTAGACTTTACATCCGCTACATATTGTCCGATGGCATTGGTCATGTCTTCATAAAGATTCATATATCTTCTCAGGAATTTAGGACTGAATTCATGCGTCATCCCGATCATATCGTGTACTACAAGTACCTGTCCGTCTACACCTCCTCCTGCACCGATGCCGATGATGGGAATGGAAACCTCTTGTGCTACCTGTTCTGCCAGTTTTGCTGGTATTTTCTCAAGAACGATGGCAAAACAACCGATTTTTTCAAGCATTTTGGCATCCTCAATCAGTTTGGCAGCTTCTGCTTCTTCCTTCGCACGTACGGTATAGGTTCCGAACTTGTAAATAGATTGGGGCGTAAGCCCTAAATGCCCCATAACGGGAACACCGGCACCCAGAATCTTTCTGATGCCTTCCTTGATTTCTTTTCCGCCTTCAAGCTTCAGTGCGTGTGCACCGCTTTCTTTCATAACGCGGATCGCAGACTCCAATGCTTTTTTTGAATCGGACTGATATGTTCCAAAGGGAAGGTCTACTACAACAAGCGCCCGTTCTACTCCGCGTACCACACATGAAGCGTGATAAATCATCTGGTCAAGGGTTATGGGTAGCGTGGTTTCATGACCGGCCATTACGTTGCTTGCAGAATCTCCTACTAAAATAACGTCAACTCCGGCGGAATCCACAATTTTAGCCATGGTGTAATCATAGGCCGTAAGCATGGAGATTTTTTCTCCGTTCTGCTTCATATCGAAAAGCGACTTCGTAGTCACTATTTTATAGTCTTTTTTAGCAACCGACATAATTATTGTTTGTTTGTGTAACGTAAAATTAGACAAAAAAGATGGATAATACCAACATTAACAATAGTAAAGAATTTCTACTTTGACAAGCAGGCCTTTGTGGAAGGAAAATTCATAAGCCATATAATCTCCGGAGATTCCGTAAACATTCCGCTTTACATCAATATAAGAAATAAGTCCAGCGCCTAGCTTAAGGAATTCGGATTCGGTAGTTTGTTCATTCAAAAGGTGGTCTGCTATTTTGAAACCGCATTCCTTTTTTATTGCCATGCTGCGCAGCATATACGTTTTATTAAGGTCATGACCGATGCATTCCGCCGTATGGAAAAATACATTGGTCTCATAATCGCCCAGTCCGCAGTCATCCAGATCTGTATAGCTTTTAGTTACCTTACCCAGATGTTTTTCCAGAACAGGCAGCTTAAAACCTGTTGCAGGTTCCAGTTCGCCGTTAAGAGTAAAGCCAAAGTGTTTTTTGCGCAGTAGCTGAGCAACAGGCTCTGCCTCGGGAACTTTTTTAAGAACCTGCGCCTGTAGTCTGCTGATTTCAGAAACATCGGCTAAATTATTTTTCTGGGCATAATCTGCAAAAAGCTCCAATGCCTTTATATTTTCTTTTCTTTCACTATTCCACCCGAGTTCCAGGATGCGTTCCGCATATTTTTTCTGTTCTTCAGCCGTGGAAGCTTTCTGATATTCTGTTGTTAATTCGGATAGAACAGGTCTTTTTCCTACAAATTTCATCGGAATAAATCCTTTTTTATTGTCGATGTCCACAGGGATCCAGGCTTCAGGATTGTAAGGGTAATAATCAAGCGGAACCACTGTACCGTTGAGAAGGGTTCCTACTACAACGGGGGCACCTGAAGGAGTTTCGCGAACTTTTAACCCCGCTACGGTGGTGTAAAGATGCGGTGATGCGTAATATTCATCAGATTCTATTACAGCTGCAGGTGATGGCTTATACTCATCGCCGGCATTTAAATGATCCTTAAGGTAGTAACTATCCACTATATAAACGGGATCTCCATATCCCATATTTATTTTATAGATATAATTGTTGATGAGTTCATACGAATCAATAGAAGCTCCGCGCAGGAAAATTCCGACAGCTTTGGAAGCTTTCTCGTTGTTATAGGCTAAAGTTGGAGTGGTGACAAATTTGCGTTGTTGTGCCCAGCAGCCAAGTGAGGCTGTAAGGAATAACAGTATGGTTTTTTTCATGAATTGGTATTTAACAATCTGAAAGGTTGACGGCTACTGCAAGCCCGCCTTCAGAAGTCTCCTTGTATTTATTGTTCATATCCTGTGCAGTCCGCCACATGGTATTGACAACCTTATCCAAAGGAACTTTAGCATTCTTAGGATCGGTATCAAGTGCAAGTTCCGCAGCATTTATGGCTTTAACGGCTCCCATGGTATTGCGCTCAATACAAGGAATCTGTACCAGTCCTGCAATCGGGTCACATGTAAGCCCGAGATGGTGCTCCATGGCGATTTCCGCAGCAATCAATACCTGCTCAGGCGTTCCTCCCATAAGTTCGCATAATGCGGCAGCTGCCATAGCTGATGATACGCCTATTTCCGCCTGACATCCGCCCATTGCTGCCGAAATGGTAGCGCCTTTTTTGAAAATGCTTCCGATTTCTCCTGCAACCATAAGAAACTGCTTTATCTCTTTAGGACCTGCTTTATGGTTCTCGATAACCATATAATACATCAAAACAGCTGGTATAACGCCGGCGCTTCCGTTGGTGGGAGCTGTAACAACACGCCCCAATGAAGCATTTACCTCATTAACGGCCAATGCAAAGCAGCTGACCCATTTAAGGATCTGACGAAAATACACTTTTGTTTTTCGGATGGACTGAAGCCAATCTGCAGGACTTGAATATGGTGTATCTCCCATTAACTTCAAATGCATGTCAAATGCCCGGCGGCGCACATTTAAGCCCCCCGGCAATGTTCCTTCGGTATGGCAGCCGATATACATGCATTCCAGCATGGTGTTCCAGATGCGCATCAATTCGTGGTCAATCTCTTCAGGAGACCTTAAAGAACGTTCGTTTTCATAAACAATTTCGGAAATGGATTTTTGTTCCTGTTTACAAAAAGCAAGCAATTCGTCTGCCTTATCAATAGGAAACGGAAAAGTTTCCTTAATTTCATTGTTCTCGGGATTATTGGCCGATTCTTCTTTTACGACAAATCCTCCACCTATGGAATAAAAAGTAGAAGTGTAGATTTCGTTTCCGTAATAGGCTGTGAACGTAAGTCCGTTAGCGTGAAAAGGCAGGAAGTTTTTATTGAATACAATGTTTTCGGCAGGATTGAAAGTGATAGACCTTGCATTTCCAAGTTGTAACTGCTGGGACGATTTTATTTTTTGGATAATGCCCTGTATGTCGTCGATGGGAACGTATTCCGGATCCGCGCCGCTGAGTCCCAGCATAACGGCTAAATCGGTTGCATGCCCTATTCCGGTAAGGGATAATGATCCATAAAGATCAACCGTAACACGGTCTACCTTTTCGAAAATGGAAAGATCTGTGAGCTCAGCAAGAAAACGTTCAGCAGCCCTCCATGGACCTAAAGTGTGTGAACTCGATGGGCCAACCCCAATCTTTAACATATCAAAAACTGAAATGCATTCCATAATTCTATAAACTAAAATAACAAGGCGAAGATAATTAATAATCGTTGATCTGTTTTATTATTTATGACAATTTGATAAAATATTGATGCTTTTTTGACAGATTGTTTTTTCAATAAACAGTTAAAATGACACGATGGCAGTTTTTTGAACGTTTTATGTCATTTTTTTATGAAATTCTATTTAGGCATAACAATTGACAAGTAGATAACGTGAACACATCACAAAAACTAAATACAAAATAAAATATATAAAGATATGAGTAAAATAATTGGAATTGACTTAGGAACTACCAATTCATGTGTTGCTGTAATGGAAGGTAACGAAGCAGTGGTAATTCCAAATGCAGAAGGTAAAAGAACAACACCGTCTGTGATTGCATTTGTTGAAGGTGGAGAAATTAAGGTTGGAGATCCTGCTAAGCGCCAGGCTGTAACCAATCCTACGAAAACGATTGCATCTATTAAACGTTTTATGGGGGAAAAATACTCAGAAGTAGAAAAAGAACTCAAAAATGTTGCTTATAAAGTAGTAAAAGGAGATAATGACACACCGCGCGTTGATATTGATGGCCGTTTGTATACACCACAGGAATTATCTGCTATGACCCTTCAGAAAATGAAGAAGACTGCAGAAGATTATCTTGGACAAACCGTTACAGAGGCTGTGATTACCGTACCGGCTTATTTTAATGACGCTCAACGTCAGGCAACTAAAGAAGCAGGTGAAATTGCAGGATTAAAAGTACGCCGTATCATTAACGAACCAACGGCAGCAGCACTTGCTTATGGTCTTGATAAAGGCGGACAGGACAAAAAGATTGCCGTTTATGATTTAGGTGGTGGTACATTCGATATCTCGATCCTTGAACTGGGAGATGGCGTATTTGAAGTGTTGTCAACAAACGGTGATACCCACTTGGGAGGAGATGATTTCGACCAGGTAATCATCAACTGGCTTGCGAACGAATTCAATGCTGCGGAAGGAGTTGATCTACGCAACGATCCAATGGCCTTACAACGTTTGAAAGAAGCGGCGGAAAAAGCTAAAATTGAATTGTCATCTTCAGCACAAACTGAGATCAACCTACCATATGTAACCGCTACTGCATCGGGACCTAAGCACCTTGTGCAGACGCTTACGCGCGCTAAATTTGAACAGCTTGCTGATGATTTGGTACGCAGATCAATGGAGCCATGTAAAAAAGCATTACAGGATGCAGGTTTGTCAACATCTGATATTGACGAGGTTATTCTTGTAGGAGGTTCTACACGTATTCCGGTTATCCAGGAACAGGTAGAGAAATTCTTTGGGAAAAAACCTTCAAAAGGAGTAAACCCGGATGAGGTGGTAGCAATTGGTGCTGCAATCCAGGGAGGTGTTTTAACAGGTGATGTAAAAGACGTGTTGTTATTAGACGTTACACCGCTTTCATTAGGAATTGAAACCATGGGAGGTGTATTCACTAAGCTCATTGAGTCCAATACAACCATCCCTACTAAAAAATCACAGGTATTTTCTACTGCTGTAGACAACCAGCCATCAGTAGAGATCCATGTATTGCAGGGAGAGCGTCCTATGGCGACTGACAACAAGACAATCGGACGTTTCCATTTAGACGGATTACCGCCTGCACAACGAGGAGTTCCGCAAATCGAAGTAACTTTCGACATTGACGCGAATGGTATTATCAAAGTTTCTGCAACAGATAAAGGTACAGGAAAATCACACGATATCCGTATTGAAGCTTCTTCTGGACTTACTCAGGAAGAAATTGAAAGAATGAAGAAGGAAGCAGAAGCAAATGCAGAATCTGATAAAAAGGCCAAAGAAACTGCTGACAAGCTGAATGAGGCTGACGGAATGATTTTCCAGACAGAAAAACAGCTCAAAGAATTTGGAGATAAATTGTCTGAAGGAAATAAATCGGCTATAGAAGGCGCTTTGGAAGAATTGAAGAAAGCCTACGAAACACGTGATTTAGCTACAATTCAACCTGCTCTCGACAAGATCAACGAGGCCTGGAAATCAGCTTCTGAAGAAATGTATAAAGCACAGGCAGAACAAGGCGGGGCACAAGATGCACAGCCAAACCAGGGAGGAGCCGATACGGACGGTACCCAGGATGTAGATTACGAAGAAGTTAAATAACAACTTTTCATTATAAAAAAGCCCCCTGATAATCCATCGGGGGGCTTTTTGGTTATATTTACGGCTTTACGACTCTGTAATATGAAAAGAGATTTACACAGCAGGTGTACAGTTCTGGTTCCTGGCTGTTTCGTTGCATGAGTTTGTTGATGTGAAAATTTATCCAGTATTCACCTTCCGGAAAACGATGATGATGCTTATCTGATTCTGAGGAGAGGAAAGTAGAATTCAAAGGGACAAATAATTAATAAAAAATCTTTGGAAACACGAAATAAATTATGAAAAAGACCGCTTTTACTGCTTTTGTTGATGAGCATACAGAGAAGCTTATGATAGGCACCTTTCCGGGAGTAAAATCCCTGGAAAAGACGGAGTATTACGGCAACCCGCAGAATCATTTCTGGAAGCTGCTATACGAAGTATTTGAAATACCTTTTGAAACAGATTATTTGAAGAAGCTGGATTTTTTAAAAGTACGCGGCATCGGCTTATGGGATGTGTTTGAAAGTTGCGAGCGGGAGGGAAGTCTTGACAGCGCCATCAGAAACGCCGTTGCCAATGATTTTGAAGCATTATTGAAAGCTTATCCCAATATCACAACTTTTTATTTTACAAGCAAGCAGGCTTATCTGTGGTATTATAAGATTTACAAAGATCGCCTGAATGTGAAGCTGGTTGTATTGGCATCGCCAAGCCCGGCCAATGCGCGTATGAGATATGATCAGAAACTTTTAGACTGGAAAGAAAAACTGGGTTGATCAAATAAAAAAATCCGACAATAACTGTCGGATTTTTTAACGCACTAATAAACTAAGATGACAGGTTTATCGTATACGATCTGCTGATTTTACAAGATCTTCATCCTTTTTGATGGCTTTATTAGCCAGAGCTAATAAAAAGATAGAAACAACAGGAAGAATCATCCCAATACCCTTCTCAGAAACCGAAGCTTCTCCAGATAAATTTAGCGATTGATACACAAATAATCCTAGTAATATAAAGTTCAATATCATATTCAATCTGTTGTAAACAAATTGAGACTGTCTTTTCTTATAGGAAAGAATTGAAAAAATGCTCAAAGCAGCAGACAACCCGAACAATAAAGTATAAACCGTATTTTGTCCCACAAAGAAATCTTTTCCGCCGGCATCTTTCCATAATGGGAAAACCAAAGATAAAATTCCAGAAACAATAAACGCTATAGCTAAATAAACAGTTTGTATTCTTTGAATCATTTTTTATTCCGTTTGATACAAAAGTAATACTTAAATTTCATTAAAACCGACAGATATTAAAAAAAAAATTGTAATATTGCATTAGGAAACCGTAACTTCTTCATTGTGCGAGATTTCTATAAACTTAAATGATTACTTTCTTTTAAGAATATCACAATATTAATTAAACAACAATAACGTCATATATGTTTGACAAGAATTTGTTAAAGGGCATGAAGTTGCCTGAACTTAAGGAAGTTGCGAAAGCAGCCGGTGTCGAAAAACTGAATCTTAAAAAAGAAGAGCTTATCAATGCCATCCTTAATCTACAAGAAAAGCACCACAACAGTGAAGTTTCCGAACAGCCTGTAACTGCAGATAGCAACGTTTCCGCTCCTCATAGTACGGAAGATCATGTTAAAGGTGAAAATTCCAAAAAGGAAAAAAGGAAACGTATCGGAAATGTCGCGCAGGAAACACTTTCATTTTCTCCGGCAGATCACACCGAACCTACTGTGGAAGAAGTTTCAAAAACAACGGCTCCTGAAAAGCAGAAAAACCAGCCCTCAAAAAATCAGAAACAACGCAATCAGCAAAAAGGATCTGAAGCTTTTCCTCAACAACGAAAAGAAAAGAACGAAGAGGGCACTACTTCAATTAAAGAACAAACCGAAACAATAGAAGCACAACCTGATAAAGTAGCTTCAGGAGCAGAAAAACCTGCGCAGAACCGAAATAAAAATCAGAACCAGAATCAGAATTCCAACCAGAACCAGAATTCAAATCAAAAAAAGCAGAACTACAGGGATCCCGATTATGAATTTGAGGGCATCATTGAATGTGAAGGAGTTCTGGAGGTGCCTAAAGACGGAGGTTCGCACGGCTATCTGAGATCAGCAGACTATAACTACAGAAAATCACCGGACGACGTTTACATTTCTCAATCCCAGATCCGTTTGTTCGGACTAAAAAAGGGAGATACCATCAAAGGAATTGTACGTCCTCCCAAAGGAAACGAACAACATTTTCCTTTGGTAAGAATTACCAAAATAAACGGGCATGAACCTGATGAGGTACGCGACCGCCCGTCATTTGAACATTTAACCCCGCTTTTTCCCAAGGAAAAATTCAATTTATCGGGGAACAACTCTAAACTTTCCACGCGCATTATCGATCTGTTTGCTCCTATAGGAAAAGGACAGCGCGGTATGATCGTTGCACAGCCCAAAACGGGTAAGACGATGATGCTTAAAGAAATTGCCAATGCCATTGCGGATAACCATCCGGAAGTTTACCAGATTGTGTTACTCATAGATGAACGTCCTGAAGAGGTTACCGATATGCAGCGAAACGTACGTGCTGAAGTGGTAGCTTCAACTTTTGACGAAGAAGCACGTTATCACGTAGAACTGGCCGATATGGTTCTTGAAAAGGCAAAACGTCTTGTTGAATGCGGTCACGATGTGGTTATTTTACTTGATTCCATCACGCGTCTGGCCCGGGCCTATAATACGGTTCAGCCAACTTCGGGGCGTGTGTTATCGGGTGGTGTGGATGCAAATGCGCTTCAGAAACCCAAACGGTTCTTTGGTGCTGCCCGGAATATTGAAAACGGGGGATCATTGACCATCATTGCAACAGCTTTAACGGATACCGGATCTAAAATGGATGATGTTATTTTTGAAGAATTCAAAGGAACCGGAAATATGGAATTGCAATTGGATCGTAAAATTGCCAATAAACGGATCTTCCCGGCTGTTGATCTTACGTCTTCTTCCACACGTCGCGATGATTTACTTCAGGACAGATTTACGCAAGGGAAAATGGTTGCATTACGCAATATCCTGGCAGATATGAATCCTGTAGAGGCCATCGGCTTCCTGCACGACCGTATCCGGAATACAAAATCAAACGAAGAGTTTTTTGACAGTATGCGCGACTAATAATCAATTAACGGGATGAAACAGTTATTTTATTTTATCGCAGTTTGCCTGCTTTGTGTGAATTCTGCCATGGCCCAGGGGTTTACCGATACCTGGACACAGAAACAGTTGATGGAACCTCAGGTACTGGCGGACAGAATGGTTCAAAATAAAATGGGTAAAACCGTGGTGCTCAACATAGGTCCTGATGCCGTAATTAAAGGTTCTTATAATATAGGCCCGGGCAGTGATACCAGGAATCTTGAGAAAATGCGTACCTACCTTCAAAATGTTCCGAAAGACAGGGAAGTCGTATTGTATTGTGGATGCTGTCCCTTTGCGAAATGCCCGAATATCCGGCCTGCTTTCAAGGCATTAACCGAAATGGGGTACAAAAATGCACGTTTACTCAACATCCCTCATAATATAAAGATAGACTGGATCGATAAAAAGTATCCGGTAAATGAATAAAAAAAATCCGATCATCTGATCGGATTTTTTTATTGTATTATAAATTTCTGAGTTGTTGTCCTTTCTCCGGATTTTACAGTCATAAGGTAAATCCCGCTTTTAAGGCCTGAGATGGTATAAACTTCATCGGTAAAGGGCGGATTTGCGATCCGTTTTACTAATTTTCCTTCTAACGTATAGATGAACAGTGCATTAACAGTTTCCTTTGTACTTACATAGACCGTATGGTTTTTGGCAGGATTCGGATAAATTCTGAAACTCACCACTTCTGCATCATGTGTGTCGAGTAAGTGGGGGAACCACACAGCGGTTACATATTTAGGATTGTCGATATAAGGATTACGGTTTCCCTGATGATTGTAAATGAAATTATTAAGATCGGCTTCTCTCTGGCTTACAGGGTCATTAAGATGCCACTGATACAGCATATCCAGAAAAGAACTGTTAAAAACCTTATCAGTAGTTCCGTCAAACATTACCCTTGCTTCTACATTGGGATTGTCCTTATAGAAATCATCCATAAAATCCTCATACCGTGTTGCAAAATAAAAGAAAACACGTGCTATATCACCTTTGAATTCATCAATTGGCTCCATTACCGTTCCTGTGTATCCCGTTACAGAACTGCTTCCTCTTTTGGTACCGTTTGTAGAAGTATAATTTGGTATTGCCACGGTCCCAAAAGGGAGGTTGCCACGTTCGTTATTAACTTTTCCGTCTGTAGGCCACACATGAAAAGCATCCGTCTTCATGGGAGCATTTTCATCAAAATAAGATTGCGGAATCAAATGCTCCCTGTTGTAACAATCTCCTTCTTTACTGTAGTTTCCACACTGGTCCGAAACGGGGGTGTAAGAATAAGCATCTGCAGCCGAAGGCTTCTCCGAATAAATATCCAGAATGCTGTTGTCATTCTCATAATACTTATCCCTGAATGCGTTATCAGCGTCGGAAGAACTGTAAAGATTCCATAAACCCGGAGTATATGTAAGCGGGGTATGGCCGGACGAAATGATTGTTTTCAGCTGCGTTTTTAATATGTATCCCGTTCCTGTTGCATTATTGTAGTAATTCGCAGGAGCCTGGGCTAAACAGGATAGTACTGTTAAAAAGCTGATACAGAAAGCGCAGATGTTCCTCATGATTGTTTTATTTGATACGTTCCATTAAACACATATAGAAACCGTCAAAACCGGATTGGTGAGCCAAAACTTTTTCGTCCTTAATAAATTTAAAATTTTGTCCGGATTCAGTTTTTAAAAAAGCTTCGATCTGTTTTTCATTTTCTGAGGGAAGAATGGAGCAGGTCGCATAAACTAGTTTTCCTCCAACTTTTACCATTCTGGAATAGCTTTCCAATACTTCCTTCTGGGTCTTTTTGATGTTTTCTATAAATTCCGGTTCCAGTTTCCATTTGCTGTCCGGATTTCGTTTTAAAACCCCTAGTCCGGAACAAGGAGCGTCTATTAAAACGCGGTCAGCTTTATCGTAAAGTTTTTTGATGACCTTCGTAGAATCAATGATGCGGTACTCAACATTAAAAACACCGTTTCGTTTGGCACGGATCTTCAACTGTTTTTGTTTGCTTTCATAAAGATCCATTGCAATGATCTGCCCTTTGTTTTCCATTTTGGCAGCGATGTGCAGTGTTTTTCCCCCTGCACCTGCACACGTATCTACAACGCGCATTCCAGGCTCTACATCAAGCAATGGAACCACCTTCTGCGAGGAAGCGTCCTGTACCTCGAAAAAACCTTCTTTGAATAAAGGTGTCATAAAAACGTTTGCACGTTCTTTTAGGATAAGAGCATCAGGATATTGATCGTGAAATTCTGTTTCAATATCAAGGTCCATCAATTGGGCGCGCAGTTTCTGTTTTGTTGTTTTAAGGGTGTTAACCCGAAGTACAACATGGGCCTGCTGATTCTGTGCAGCCAGTTCCCTGGTCCATACTTCTTCACCCAGTTCGGCAAGTCCCAGTTCGTCCATCCAATCGGGAATGGATTCTCGGTATTTCCTGATTTTCGAAAGTTCGTCGAATCTTCCTTTAATCCTGCGTACCGGGGTGTTTTCGAAATATTTCCAATCGGGTAACGAAATACCTCTTAATACAGCCCAAACGGCAAAGATGCGCCAGACAGCATCCCTGGAAAAAGGTTCCTTAACCTCAGCAATTTCTGCGTATAATCTTTTCCACCTCACAATTTCATAGATTGTTTCGGCAACGAATTTGCGGTCCTTAGCTCCCCAGCGGGTATCTTTTTTCAGGGCTTTCGCTACTTCCTTATCTGCATATTCCGATTCATTAAAAATATTGACAAGGGAATCTATAACCGTAAAAACTAAATTTCTGTGTAAACGCATTTTTTTATTTTAAATAGTACAGCAAAGTTACAACATAAATTGTTGGGTGCGAAATACTTTTTTAAGAGCGAAGCTTTGCTTAACTTTGCAGAAACATTCCGTAATTTATGGTTAAAACAGTTATATTTGATATGGACGGCGTTATCGTGGATACCGAGCCTGTACATAAATATGCATACTTCAGGCATTTTGAAGAATTGGGAATAGATGTGACGGAAGAACTTTATGCCAGTTTTACCGGTAATTCCACCAAAAATGTTTTTCAAAAAATTAAGGACCGGTTCGGTATCACAACCGAGGTAAACGACCTGGTGCTTCGCAAGCGTTCCCTGTTCAACGATGCGTTCGACACGAAACCCGATCTGGAACTGATTCCGGGAGTTGAACGCCTTATCAAGGATCTGTACGGAAACGGGATTGAGCTGATTCTTGCTTCATCGGCTTCCAAAAGTACTATTTCACGCGTGTTTAACCGTTTTGAGCTGCACGGCTATTTTTCTCATAAAGTAAGCGGGGAGGATTTTCCTAAATCCAAACCAGACCCGGCTATATTCCTTCATGCAGCTTCCTTATCCAAACATTCTAAAGAAGAATGTATTATCATTGAGGATAGCACAAGCGGTGTTAAAGCGGCCTGTGCAGCAGGTATTTACTGTGTGGGTTATAACAGTGAGAATTCCAAGCTTCAGAACCTGGAAGGAGCCGGAACCTTTGTGGATGATTTCTTTAAGATAGATGCAAAGTTCATCAAAGCATTAAGATAAAAATTTTGGATATTACCTATTAAAAATGCGGATGCGCCATGATAATGGCGCATCCGCATTTTTATAAGATGTTACCTGTTATGGAATGAGTACTGCCCGACCTTTTATTTGTCCTTTGCGCAGCTTATCATATACTTCTATAGCTTCATCAAGGCGATATTTTTCAATTTCTATGTGGATTTTCTTTTGTCTTGCCAGACCTATCACTTCCATAAGCTCGGTTCTGGAACCCCAGTAAGGATTGGTAAGGCTTACTCCGAAAGGAAGCGCGGCCATATTATAGTCAAAATGAGCACCTCCTAATCCAACAATCGTAAGATCCCCGTCAAGACTTACTACCTTAGCCCCAAGGTCAATGGTTGGCGTGGCTCCTACGAAATCCAATACAACTTTGGCTTTTTTTATTCCGGTAATCTGCTTTATTTGCTCTGCGGCATTTTTATCGGAAGAATTTACCACGTATGCTGCCCCCATTTTTTTTGCAAAATCCAGCCGTTCAGGTGTAATATCACAAGCAATAACTGTAGCGCCTGTTATGGCAGTAAGGATCTGTAAGGCCACATGGCCTAGTCCGCCGATTCCGATCACGACCACAAATTCATCAGACATGAGCTTGTTTAAAGAACGTTTTATGGCTGAATAAGGTGTCAGTGCTGCATCTGTTAACGGTGCGGCAATCACCGGATCCAGATCGTGTATGGGCACCAGAAGCCTTGATGAAGGAACGAGCATATACTCTGCCATTCCGCCATTTAAACCAAGTCCGCCGCCATAGGCCATTTCAGACTGATGGTCACAATAATTTTCCTGGGAATGCTGACAGGGCTTACAATGACCGCATCCCCAGGGGCCATATACCAATACGGCATCTCCAATTTCGTAGCCTTTAACATCCGCTCCCATAGCTTCAATATATCCTGCATTTTCATGTCCCAGTGTAAATTTGGCATTGGAAATCGTTCCTTCATCAATAATGTGCAGATCGGAGTGACATACCCCGGCTCCGGCTATTTTTAAAAGTACTTCATCGCCTGAAGGTACCGGTTTCTCCATGTCGGTTACCATCCGGACATCTTTAATTCCAAAAAATCTGATTGCTTTCATGCTTTTTTATTTTAAAGGTTAATCTGTATCTTAAATATACGTAATTATTTGTATTGCTGTATTTTACATTTGCAACATAATATACCGATAACCTCAAGGAAATTTTTTTGAATTGTTCTGTTCAAAGAGAATGCTGCATTTTAAGAAGGAGTTTCAGGTTTTCCAGATCTGCAGAAAAAGATCGGTAAAGTTTCGAATTAAGTCTATTGGCTGTGTGATGCTGTATACCCGGCTATTGCAAAAAATGCTTTTTTATACTTCCGAATAATGTCCTATATCAGAGTTTAAAATTAAAAAGCGAAGATTTTAAAGCAGGTAACAGTTTTTTGATCCTTTGAAGAAATAAAAAAACTCAATCTTATGATTGAGTTTTTTGTGACCCGACTGGGGCTCGAACCCAGGACCCCAACATTAAAAGTGTTGTGCTCTACCAACTGAGCTATCGAGTCAGATTTTTCTGAAAATATAAGGTAATATTAATAAGTGACCCGACTGGGGCTCGAACCCAGGACCCCAACATTAAAAGTGTTGTGCTCTACCAACTGAGCTATCGAGTCTGAAATTTTTAAAGAAAACAGAAGGTCTGAAAATACTGCCAAAAAGAGCTTAATCATCCTATTTATCCAATCTTTTACACCTAAAACATACAGGTAAAATCTTGTTTTTTGTTTTCTTTTTCAACGGTGCAAATTTAGTTCAATTTTTTTAACGGGCAAGGTTTAAAGTTAAAAAAATGAATATAATTTTTAAGGATATTGATTTTCAGTTTTATACGGATCCATCGTTTTGCTTTTTAAAAACAAGATCATGTGATTCTGGTATTTTTGATCATGGAAGAACAAAAAAGCTCTTAGGGGTGATCCCTGCATTTCCTTCTAAAACAACAATCTAAATCTTAACTAAACCCTAAATAATTAGAATGGTGATTTAAATGTACGGACTATATTGTTTGGTTAATCATGAACTTATGGTATTTGCAAGAGAATATAAGATATATGCAAGTGTTTTTTAAATAGTCAACTGATCAAAATGTTAAATTGGTTCTTTCAGATCTGGATTTCAATTAATTTTGTATAAATGACTGATTAACAAAAGATTTAAAGGATTTAAAATTACTACATGCCATATGAAAAAGAATATAATTACCGAAAAAAAAGAGCGATCTTCTTTTTTTTGCTATTAAAAAAGCAGCCTTAAATAAAGACCATAGCGATATATCCTATAACTATTTGTCAGGCGCATTAAATATTCCCATACCTACTAAAGCAGAATACTTCAGTATCCTTTTATTTGAAAGGGGAAGTGGTTTTGTCAGAATTGATGAGGAGGTACATGAAATTTCCCAAGGAAAGATCATAGTAGTTTTTCCCAACCAGTTGGGATGTTGTAATTTATCAGAAGATACGGCAGCCCATCACCTCATTGCTACAAAAGAGGTATATGAAGCGATCACGTCCTTAGCGAATTTATCAGTAAGAAAACTAAAGCCCGTTTCAGGCTTTGATGTGAATGAAGTGAATTTTGAAATCCTGCTTCAGGAATTTGCTGCTATAAGGCAGTTGCTGGAAAATTACAGGCCTGAAGAAGGGGATATTGTATTAAACCGTTTCAAAACAATATACCTGATCCATGAAGCAGCTTGTATGAAAATAAGGAAGTATGATATATCGGAAATTAACCATCCCGTTACATCAAAAATTTATAAAACTCATTGAGGCTTTTTATACAGAAAAATTGAATATAAGCGCAAATTATTTGCAAATACTGTGTAACCAGTTCTTGAGGCTTACTGCTAAGGAGATGATCAAAAACAGAGTGGTTTTAGAAGCGACGAACGCTCATTGAAAGCGATCTGTCAATTAAGGAAATTTCTTATAAGGTGGGGATTGATGCTGCGCCGCGTTTTACCCTGTTCTTCAGAAGAGAGACCTGTTTTTCACCTACTGAATTTGTAGAATTGCGTGCAAAGGGTTTTAAAAATTAATTTTGTTTTTCGGTAAAAGTTTGATGTGGCGTGATCGCCTGATTGTGGCGGATCCCGGTTTTTGCTAGGTAACGGCTCGTTTCAATATCCCGTAATACAGCTTTATTTTTTTTGATAATCAGTAAGATCCAAAGAAATGAAGTGACAGTTTGTAAATAATAAGATAAAAGAAAAGGGACAAACCTTTTTCAGATTTGTCCCAACAAGTGACCCGACTGGGGCTCGAACCCAGGACCCCAACATTAAAAGTGTTGTGCTCTACCAACTGAGCTATCGAGTCAATATTGTATATTTTTCTTAAAGTGTGACCGCGATCAGATTCGAACTGACACGTCTTGCGACACCACCCCCTCAAGATGGCGAGTCTACCAATTTCTCCACGCGGCCTCTGAACGATTTAGTGACCCGACTGGGGCTCGAACCCAGGACCCCAACATTAAAAGTGTTGTGCTCTACCAACTGAGCTATCGAGTCTAAATTTACCTAGTGATCCAATCAGGATTCGAACCTGAGACCTACTGCTTAGAAGGCAGTTGCTCTATCCAGCTGAGCTATTGGACCTAACCTGAACTAAAAGTTCATTCGTCGGGGTGGCAGGATTCGAACCTGCGACCTCCTGGTCCCAAACCAGGCGCGATGACCGGGCTACGCTACACCCCGAAGGTCTTTTCTTGTAATCAGCGGAGAGACAGGGATTCGAACCCTGGCGACGGTTGCCCGCCGACAGATTAGCAATCTGCTCCGTTACCACTCCGGCACCTCTCCTGAGCAAAACCAGTATTTCGGTTTAGCGGTTGCAAATGTAATACGAGATTTAAGACTTTGCAAGTATTTGAGCTATTTTTTAGAAAAAACTATTCTTGTTCCCAAGCATCATCCTTTAAATCAACACGGTATAAAAGATAAAAAAATTAAATTTTATTAAAGTTCAGTTAACAATTCAATTAATAACCAATTTTTAATTGTGTAAATAGAGAATATTTTAGTAAATTCGCACTAAACTAAACTGTATATTGTATGAGTAAAAAAGTAGTAATTGTATCGGCTGCTAGAACTCCCATTGGAAGTTTTATGGGAGCATTATCTACAGTCCCTGCCCCTAAATTAGGAGCAGCAGCAATTAAAGGTGCTTTAGAAAAGATTAATCTTGATCCAAATAAAGTTGATGAGGTATTGATGGGAAATGTAGTACAGGCGGGTACAGGTCAGGCACCTGCACGTCAGGCTGCATTGCTTGCAGGCTTGTCAAATGAAGTTCCGTGTACTACTGTAAACAAGGTTTGTGCTTCTGGTATGAAAGCAATCATGCAGGGGGCTCAGGCTATTGCAAACGGAGATGCTGATATTATTGTTGCAGGAGGAATGGAAAACATGAGTATGATTCCTCATTATGCTAACCTCAGAACAGGGGTGAAGTTTGGAGGTGCAGCTTTTGTTGACGGTATGCAGAGAGACGGTTTATCCGATGCTTATGAAAACCAGGCGATGGGTGTTTATGCTGACGCTACAGCGGCTGAATATAAAATTTCAAGAGAAGCTCAGGATGAATTTGCTGTTAATTCCTATAAAAAATCGGCTGCAGCATGGGATGCAGGAAAGTTTGACAACGAGGTAGTACCTGTTGCCGTTCCACAGCGTAAAGGTGATCCGGTAATGGTAACAAAAGATGAGGAATACAGCAATGTAAAGCTTGAAAAGATTCCTGCTCTGAATCCTGCTTTTACAAAAGAAGGAACTGTTACGGCTGCAAATGCCTCAACTATTAACGATGGTGCAGCAGCGGTTGTATTGATGAGTGAAGAGAAAGCAAACGAGTTAGGATTGAAACCGTTGGCTTATATCAAAGGATTCGCTGATGCTGCGCAGGAACCAAGATGGTTTACAACAGCTCCGGCTAAAGCATTGCCAAAAGCATTGGATAAAGCAGGAGTAAATATTGGGGATGTTGATTTCTTTGAATTTAACGAAGCGTTCTCTGTTGTGGGAATTGCAAACACCAACATTCTTGAAATTGATCCTGCTAAAGTAAACGTAAACGGAGGAGCCGTATCTTTAGGGCATCCGCTGGGATGTTCAGGAGCACGTATCGTTGTTACTCTGGTAAATGTTCTGGAACAAAATAACGCTAAAATCGGTGCTGCCGCAATTTGTAACGGAGGTGGTGGTGCATCAGCCATTGTTATCGAAAAAATATAATTAAAGTAGATACTTTTTATAAAATGAGAAGGTATGCCACCTTCTCATTTCCTTTTAAAACCAGAATATGTTTGCAATTTGTAATTTAGCTATAGTTCCATTGCGATTAGAGCCTTCCGACAGAAGTGAAATGGTTAGCCAGGTGCTGTTCGGAGATACTTTTACCGTTCTTGAGACAAAAGAAAAATGGTCAAGAATACAATTGTCAGCCGATTCTTATGAAGGCTGGATCGACAACAAACAGTTTATGGTTATTTCCGAACACCAGTTCGGTCAGTTACAGCATATACCCAGATTTTACTGTGCCGATCTCATTGATTATATTACGGGTAAAAATACCCTTTTGTCTGTAGTGTTGGGGAGTGATTTATCTCTACTGGCTTTTCCTGACATTAACCTGCAGCAACTGGTTTTTGATGGAAATACTGTAACGGGGACTCAGCCAAAAGCAAATCTCTTGCAAACAGCATTCCTCTACCTCAATGCCCCTTACCTATGGGGAGGAAAAACACCTTTCGGAATAGACTGTTCAGGATTTACACAGATGGTATACCGCCTCAATGGTTATAACATTCCACGTGATGCTTCACAACAGGCAAGAATAGGAGAACCTCTGAGCTTTATTGAGGAAAGTGAAGTTGGAGACCTTGCTTTTTTTGATAACGAAGAAGGACAGATTATCCATGTGGGAATCATTATGGAAGATAATTACATCATTCATGCACACGGAAAGGTACGTATTGACCGCCTGGATCATCTTGGCATTCTTAACATAGACAGTGGCCGGCATACCCATAAGCTGCGTGTTATCAAAAAAATCATTTAAACCGAAATCCTTCATTTCGCCGCAGAATGATTATCTTTGCTCAAAATATCATTTTATGGCAACATTTGAGCAATTCAACTTACCCAAATCTTTACAGAAAGCAATCGATGAACTCGGTTTTGTACATCCTACACCCATTCAGGAAAAATCGTTTAACGTAATCCTTTCGGGTAAAGATGTTATGGGAATTGCTCAAACGGGAACCGGAAAAACATTTGCCTATTTATTGCCGATACTCAAACAATGGAAGTTTCAGGCGACGGACGCTCCAAGAGTAGTTATCCTTGTGCCTACACGTGAACTCGTTGTACAGGTAGTGGAAGAAGTGGAAAAACTTACCAGATATATGTCCATTCGTACCCTTGGAATTTACGGAGGAGTGAACATCAATACACAGAAAACCTCGGTATATGACGGAATCGATATACTTGTCGGTACGCCGGGAAGAACTATGGACCTGGCATTGGATAATGTACTGCGTTTTGACAGCCTGCAGAAACTCGTGATTGACGAGTTCGACGAAATCCTGAACCTGGGATTCCGTATCCAGCTCACTTCCATTCTTTCTATGATGAAGGAGAAAAGGCAAAATATCCTTTTTTCTGCGACGATGACGGAAGAGGTTGATGAAGTTTTAGAGGACTATTTCAATTTTCCCGAAGAAGTCTCCCTGGCTCCTTCCGGTACTCCTTTGGAGCAAATAAAACAGAGTGCCTTTATGGCTCCCAATTTTTTAACGAAACTCAATATCCTGCGGGATATACTTACAAACGACGAGACATCCTCGCGTGTTCTGGTCTTTGTAAACAACAAACGCCTGGCTGATTATGTTTTAGAAAACCTGGAAGAGGCTTTTCCGGAACAGTTCGGTGTGATCCACTCTAATAAAACCCAGAACTACAGGCTTAATACAATGGAACTGTTTCAGAAAGGCACATTGAGGGGACTGGTTACAACAGATGTCATGGCACGTGGACTTGATATTACGGATATAACGCATGTATTCAATATGCAGCTGCCCGAAATACCGGAACAATACATCCACAGAATCGGTAGGACAGGAAGGGCAGATAAAGAAGGTATGGCCATTAGTTTTGTAAGTCCTAAGGAAGAAGAAGCTTTATTGGAAATTGAAGCTTTGATGGATTATGAAATTCCTGTGACCGAGATTCCTTCTCATGTTAAAATTGAAGAGCAACGCCTGGAATTTGAAAAGGATAAGGTAAAGATGGCTACGAACAGACGAAAGGTCGACAATGATCGTGGAGAAGCTTTTCATGAAAAGAAGGATAAAAACAAAAAAGTAAACCTTGGTGGTCCGGGAAAACGTACTCCCAGAAAATCAGCACCCCGTAACAGGGCTGTAGAGCGTAAAAGAAACGAAAAACGCAAGAAAAAATAATATCATTGCAGGCTTTAATAGCAGTGTTTCATAAAAAGAAAGTATAATTTAAAATAAAACTTCATGTTAAAAGGGAAGAAAGCACTTATTACAGGAGGAAGTCGCGGATTGGGAAAAGCAGTAGCTATTGCTTTTGCGAAAGAAGGGATAGATGTTGCTATTACAGGACGCAATGAACAGTTGCTAAAAGAAGTTACGGAAGAGATCCGTAATTTAGGGGTTGCTGCAGCCTATGCTGCTTTTGATGTCGCGGATTTCAATGAAGTACAGAAGGGAATACAGCAAATACTTAATGACTTCGGCAAAATAGATATACTGGTAAATAACGCGGGAATTGCAAAGTTTGGAACATTTAGCGAAATGGATCCTAAGGATTTCTCCGATATAATTCAAACGAATGTAATGGGGATGTACTATGTGACGAAAGCTTTATTGCCACAGATGATCGCTTTAAATGAAGGAGATATTTTCAATGTTTCTTCTACTGCAGGACTTACCGGAAATGCCGGGACAGCTGCATATTCTGCTTCTAAATTTGCCGTTATTGGCATGAGCGAATCGTTAATGAAGGAAGTACGTAAAAACAACATCCGTGTTACAACACTTACTCCGTCCACCATTGCTTCGGATATGAGTATGGAACTTGGTATAACCGACGGAAATCCTGAACGTGTGCTGCAACCTGATGATTTTGCCGAACTTATCGTGACTACCTTGAAGTTACCTAGAAGGGCATTCATCAAGTCCGTTTCCATCTGGAGCACGAACCCGTAAATTGAAACGCAAATTGAATGATAAAGAAATAAGCTTAAAAAGAGCATATAGTACGGAAAAAAGGAAGTTTTATACTTCCTTTTTTTATAGGGAATATTGAAACAGTACGAACTTATTCACGTTACTTGGTGAATTAAAGATAGATAACAACCCGAAGTTGGTTGTTTTTTTTTATTTTTAAGTGGAAAATCCTATACCATAAGACATGATGAATAAGTTATACCGTTTGTTTAATCTGAATCAGGATGAAGAAGATCGGAATAAAGTACGTGAAGATATTTTTAAAAACAGTTCCTTCAGGGGAGCTAACTTATGGATCTTGGCATGTGCAATTCTGATCGCTTCTATAGGCCTGAATATGAATTCAACGGCTGTAATTATCGGAGCCATGTTGATTTCTCCTTTGATGGGCCCTATCGTGGGTGCGGGTTTTGCTCTTTCGACCTATGATTTCAGTTTACTTAAGAAATCGGGAAAAAATCTATTGATAGCCACTTTGGTTAGTTTAACTGTTTCAACGGTGTACTTTTATTTGAGTCCCTTTAAAGAAATCCAGTCAGAGCTTCTGTCCAGAACCTCGCCAACCATATACGATGTAATGATTGCATTTTTCGGGGGGCTGGTCGGTGCCATTTCAATGACGAGAGTTGAAAAGGGAAATCCGATTCCGGGCGTTGCCATAGCAACCGCTCTAATGCCACCATTGTGTACGGCCGGCTTTGGTTTGGCAACATTTAACTTAAAATTTTTTGCAGGTGCCATGTACTTATATACGATTAACTGCTTTTTTATTGGCATTGCTACCTTTTTAATTATTAAATATCTGAAATATCTTCCTGTTGTTACCGAAAACAAATCTTTTGACAAAAAGTTGCGTTATATCATCACAACGCTGGTAGTATTAATGATCGTTCCAAGTTTTTATCTGGCTTATTCGCTATTACAGGAAAAGAAGTTTAGTCAGAATGCAGACTGGTTCATAAAAGAACAATTTATAGATAACGGGTATACGGTTATTTATAAAAAAATAAGTACCGGTGTATCTCCAAGAAGAATTGAACTGGCCCTTTTATCAAAAACCTTTGATAGCATTGAAATTAAAAATCTGAACGACAAGCTAAGTGATTTTGGTATAACAAATGCACAGTTGTCTATTAAACAGAATACGAAAGATCTGAAATCTGAGATCCTTTCTGAGATTAATAAAAGTACCGCCAGTATTTCTGAAAAAGACCTGCAGATTAACATTCTCAGCAATGAGCTTAAGAAATACAGGTATGACGATCCTGAATTGTATCGCGAACTGGTTGTACTGTTTCCGGAAGTTCAAAGTATAGCGATTGGTAAAGTGCAGAATTTTATAAAAGCAGATTCTGTTACGGAGTCCACAATGGTTATGTATACGGCCGACCAACGTATTGATGAAGCCAAACTTAGAAAATGGCTTAGGGTAAAAATGAATGATGAATCAGTAGAAGTCCTTAAAAAGTAATAGAGGCGGTCATTTAAACAGGTTTCAGTCAGCCTTATCTTCGCAGCTGGCTCTTTTTGCGATGTTTAAACATTCCGTGGATATATAAAAAAGCACCCATTCGGGTGCTCTTTTATAATTTATCTTTCAAATAATGACCTGTAACGGAATTCCTGCTTTTGGCAATTTCTTCAGGTGTTCCTGTGGCGACCACATGACCACCATTTTTACCTCCCTCAGGACCGATGTCTATCACATAGTCTGCACATTTGATCATATCCAGGTTGTGTTCGATCACAATGATGGAATGACCTTTATTAATAAGGGCCTGGAATGATTGCAGTAATTTCTGTATATCGTGAAAATGCAGCCCTGTGGTAGGCTCGTCAAAAATAAACAAGGCACGCTCTTTAACGGCTCCTTTTCCCAGAAAGGTCGCCAACTTTACCCGCTGAGCCTCACCGCCCGATAAAGTGGATGATGACTGTCCCAAAGCTACATAACCTAATCCTACGTCTTGTAAAGGCTGTATTTTTTGTGCAATTTTTTCCTGTTTGTGCTCCCTGAAAAAGTCCATGGCCTGATCAACGGTTAAATTGAGGATATCGTAGATGTTCTTTCCTTCGAAAAGGACCTCCAGGATTTCTTTTTTAAACCTTTTGCCTTTGCAGGCCTCACATTCCAGGTGTACATCGGCCATAAACTGCATTTCAATGGTTACGGTTCCGTCACCCTTACAAACCTCGCAACGTCCGCCTTCCACATTAAAGGAAAAATGTTTGGGCTGGTAGTTGCGTATTTTGGAAAGTTGCTGCTTCGAAAACAAATCACGGATCTCGTCATAAGCTTTGATATAGGAAATGGGGTTCGAACGCGAACTTTTTCCGATGGGGTTCTGATCTACATATTCGATGTGTTTGATATGCGAATAAGAACCTTTAAGTTCATTGAACTGCCCGGCTTTCTCACTTACGCCCGTAAGTTGTTTTTCCATGGCAGGATAAAGAATCTTTTTTACAAGGGTTGATTTCCCGCTGCCGGATACCCCGGTTATCATGGTAAGGCAGTCAATAGGAAAAATAACATCGATGTTTTTGAGATTGTTTTCCCTTGCTCCTTTTATTTCAATATAGTTTTTTACTGGTCTGCGTTTTTTCGGTACTTCTATCTCCATAGCTCCGCTCAGGTATTTTCCTGTAAGGGTATCAGCTTTTAAAATGTCGCTGAATGTACCCTGGGCCACCAGTTCGCCACCATGTACACCGGCTTCCGGCCCTATATCGATTATTTCGTCGGCAGCCTTCATCACGTCTTCATCATGCTCTACAATGATGACGGTATTGCCAAGGTCGCGCAGGTTTTTGAGTACTTCAATGAGTTTTTCGGAATCCCGGGAATGAAGCCCTATACTTGGCTCATCGAGGATGTACATGGATCCTACAAGGCTGCTTCCCAATGAAGTGGCTAAATTGATACGCTGTGATTCTCCACCGGAAAGCGTTGAAGATCTTCGGTTTATGGTGAGGTAGTTAAGCCCCACATCACTTAAAAAGCGCAAACGGCTGTTGATTTCTAGAAGCAGTCTTTTTGCAACTTTTTCTTCAAATTCGGTTAGGGAAACGGTACTGAAAAAGTCCCTGAGCTCATTGACAGGCAGGTCTACCAGGTCTGAAATGGTTTTTCCGGCTACCTTTACATAATTCGCTTCCGGACGCAGCCTTTTTCCCTGACAAACATTGCATTTTGTTTTTCCGCGATAGCGCGACAAAAGTACGCGGTTCTGTATTTTATAACTGTTCTCTTCAAGGTCTTTAAAGAAATTGTTTAAACCGGTAAAGTACTTGTTGCCCTTCCAGATAAGGTCCTTTTGTTCTGAAGTAAGTTCAAAAAAGGGCTTATGGATAGGGAAATCGAATTTATGAGAATTGTTCACCAGTTGGTCGCGGTACCACGACATGCTTTCTCCGCGCCACGGATAAATGGCATTTTCATAAACAGATAAGGCCGTATTTGGGATAACGAGATCCTCATCTATACCAATCGTGGTTCCGAATCCATCGCATTTAGGACAGGCTCCATACGGATTGTTGAAACTGAACAGATGGATGTTGGGTTCCAGAAAGGTAATGCCGTCCAGCTCAAACTTATTATTGAATTCAAGCTGGTTTCCCGTTCCGAGTTCGTGGAGGTACAGGAGCCCTTTTCCTTCAAAAAAAGCGGTCGAAACCGCGTCGGACAAACGGTTATAGAAATCCTCTTCATGCCGTACTACCAAACGGTCTATGATAAGTTGTACATCACTGTTTTTTATTGTTTTTTCAGCATGTGTTTCAAGAAATTCATCAATCCTTTTAGTTTCGCCTTTATAAAATAACCGGGCGAATCCCTGCTGAAGGGCAATTTTTAGCTGCCCGGTGATGGTTTTATCCTGAGCTTCAGACAAAGGAGAAAGCAAAAGCCATTTGGATTCTTCTTCAAATGATTTTACTTCGTTGATCACATCGGTTACCGTATGTTTTTTTACTTCATTTCCCGAAACCGGAGAAAAGGTCCTTCCGATGCGGGCATATAAAAGTTTCAGATAATCATAAATTTCGGTTGAAGTTCCGACAGTTGATCTTGCATTCGTTGTATTTACCTTCTGTTCTATAGCAATCGCCGGAGCAATACCCTTTATGTATTCAACTTTTGGCTTATTGATACGTCCAAGAAACTGACGCGCATACGCAGACAGGCTTTCAACATAACGGCGCTGGCCCTCGGCATATAAAGTGTCGAATGCAAGACTTGATTTGCCGGAGCCCGACAAACCTGTAATGACAACCATTTTATTGCGGGGGATGACCACATCAATATTCTTTAAATTGTGAAGATGTGCTCCTTTGATGATGATGTTCTGTTTGGGGTCGATTTTAGAAAAATCTGTTTTTTTCATTTCTTGATAAATAACTGCAAAAATACGAATTATTCAAGAAGGAACATATCAAACAAAATCATAAAAAAATGAAAACTTACAGTAATTTAATTTTTTTTTAAGAAATTTTTTTTTATATATTTGTCCCATAACACTTCAAACATACGCCTATTAAACATCTATACTTATAGTAAAAACCTAAAACATAAGTTAAGATGGCAAAGTTACTTTTGCCAGATGCAGTATTAGTTCGTGAATACGCTTCTGGAAATGAATGGGCACTGGCGCAGTTAATTGAACGGCATAAATCACGTATTTATAGTTTTATTTTTTCAAAAGTTAAGGACAGGGATCTATCGGATGATATTTTCCAGGAGACTTTTATCAAGGTAATAAATACCATAAAAAAAGATAATTATAACGAGGAAGGAAAATTCCTGCCATGGGTAATGCGTATTTCCCACAATCTTGTAATCGATCATTTTCGAAAACAAAGCAAAGTTACATTTCAGCGCGACCAGGAAGATTTTTCGATATTCGGTAAAATCATGGATACCGGTATGAATATAGAAACCAAAATGATTGCTGACCAGATTGAAGATGATTTGCATCAGCTCATTCAGAAGCTGCCTAAGGATCAGCAGGAAATCATACGTTTAAGAATGTATGACGACCTAAGTTTCAAGGAAATTGCCGATCTACAGGACATCAGCATCAACACGGCGCTGGGCCGTATGAGGTATGCGATTATCAACCTTCGGAAAATGATGAACCAGAAACAAATTGTTTTGAACGATTCACAATAAAAGATAAACTGCTGCGTTATGTAATAAAATGAAAAGAGAAATCGTATGATAAAAAATTACAAAAGCAGCAACAGTAAACAACAAACAAACCTTTTACCAAAGCCTGGTACCATCGATTTTATTTTAAATTATTCAAAAAGCACCAAGGCTGTTAAAAAAGGACCATTTAATTTCATAACTTTTCAAAACTGATGGAAGGAACCGAAAGGTTCCTTTTTTTATTGTTTGTTGTTTTTGAGGAGCTCCTTTAGAAGTGTTTTGGTGCCAAGTTCCCTTGTAATGACATCTTTTTCAAGTTTCCATCCGCGCGCGGGAGAATATTCTCGCCCGTACCATATCATCTGCAGGTGCAGTTTATTCCATTTATCTTCGGGAAATAGTCGTTTGGCATCCTTTTCGGTCTGCTCCACATTTTTCCCGCTGCTTAAGTTCCAGCGATACATCAGCCTGTGAATATGTGTATCCACAGGAAAAGAAGGAACGTCAAATGCCTGGGCCATCACTACAGAGGCTGTTTTATGGCCAACCGCAGGAAGCGATTCCAAAGCCTTCATATCGGCAGGTACTTCCCCGTTGTATTGATCTATAAGTATACGGCTTAATCCGTAAATACCTTTTGACTTCATTGGAGCCAGTCCGCAAGGACGGATGATGTCGGCAATTTCCTCAACAGAGAGTTTTACCATATCATAAGGATTGTCTGCTTTGCTGAACAGTTTCGGGGTGGTGAGGTTGACGCGTACATCCGTGCATTGTGCCGAAAGCAGAACGGCGATTAATAAAGTATAGGCATCTTTATGGTCAAGAGGAATCGGAACTTCAGGATATAGTTCTTCCAGAGTATCAATGACGAACTGAACTTTTTGTGTTTTAGTCATTTTGTTGTATAAAAGATTTGTAATTTTACAAAAATAAGAAAAATGACTACATTACAAACAGGAGATAAGGCACCGGAATTTGAAGGGATTGATCAGCATGGAAACAGACTGCGATTAAAGGATTATCTTGGTAAAAAAGTGGTATTGTTTTTTTATCCGAAAGCTTCTACCCCGGGATGCACGGCAGAAGCATGCGATCTTCAGGATAATATTGAACGTTTTATCAGCAACAATTATGAAGTAATAGGGGTGAGTGCAGACTCTCAGAAACGGCAACTGAATTTTGCGGTGAAGAATAACCTGCAGTACCCGTTAATTGCCGATGAAGATAAAACCATTATAAATGCTTACGGAGTCTGGGGACCTAAAAAATTTATGGGAAGAACGTTTGACGGCATCCACAGAACCACCTTCATTATTGACGAAAAAGGAACTATTGCGGACATCATACAAAAGGTAAAGACAAAGGAACATGCAGCCCAGATCTTAAAATAAAATTTCATTAAAAATACATCAAACATTAAAACAGGTAAAAACGGTTGTAAATAAATGCTTTACAACCGTTTTGTATTTTGGTAGTGAGGTAAAAAGCAGGAAAAGCGGGATTTGGTAAAAGTAGCTTACTAAAACTTTCTTTTTAAAACTGAAAACGATCGCTTTAAAATACGGTATTTCAGTGTTTTTCAGTTTTTCATCTTGTTCCATAGCTCACATAGGGACAATTTGTAACTCTTTGTACCAATGAGCCTGTGAGAAAAGTAAACTGAGCCTTACAGCAAAGTTGTTTAATAACGAAAATGTTAAATTTGCATATTGATACCTCTGTAAATAATGAAAGAGAAGCAGGACGATAAATTAGAAACAATAAGCTATTCAGATATATTCTTTTCATGTTTTTCTGAAAGCGGTACACATTGTGTGCATTCGAAACCGGAACACGTTTTGTTATATCTGTATTCGGGCGAACAGGTAATAGAGGACAGAAATAAGCGGATCACCATAAAAGCAGGCGAATGTGCCTTTATCAGACGTGACCACAGATTAACAATGTACAAGAACAGCAGGGGTAGGGAACTGTACAAAGGAATTTCACTTGTATTTCAGCGTAATGTATTGCGTGAATTTTACAGCAAAATGAACAAATCGGAAATTCCGAAAGACATAAAAATTTTAGACAAAAACGTTTTCAAACTAAATAAAACCCCTGATATAGAAAGTTTGTTTCAGTCGCTTACTCCGTATTTTGACAGCAACGTAAAACCAACGGAGAGTGTTATTCATCTGAAATTACTGGAGGGAATTTATGCCTTACTGAATAATAATGAAATGCTTTACCCGGTACTGTTCGACTTTGCCGAACCGTGGAAAATTGACCTTTTAGGCTTCCTGAATGACAACTATATGGACAACCTTTCAATGGAACAAATCGCATCATTTACAGGACGGAGTTTAGCAACATTTAAAAGGGATTTCAAAAAGATAAGCAACCTCACACCGCAAAAATGGCTGATAAAAAAACGTTTGGAAATGGCTTTCATAAAGCTGAAAGAAGAAAATAAAAAAGTACAGGACGTTTGTACCGAAGTTGGCTTTAAAAATCTTTCCCACTTTTCTACTGCATTTAAAAAGCAATACGGAATACCGCCGACAGAAATTTAAAATTGAGCTTCACAGAAAAGAAACCTGAGCCTTATAACAAAACCGTTATGGGGCTTTGTTTTTAACTTTGCATAGTAAAATGTAATATAATGCAAACAACAGATATATTTGAACGGTTACGCAACGGCGAAACCATTTTGCCGAACGACCCTGAAGCTTATAAAATGCGTGAAGCATCATACAGGACGAAAGAATTATTGGTACAGATGAACAACGCAACGGACCCGAAAAAAATCAGGGAATTGTTGAGCCAAATCACAGGTACGGAAATAGACAATAGTGTTGCCGTTTTCACGCCTTTGTACATCAACTACGGAAAACATACCAAAATCGGTAAAAATGTATTCATCAATTTCGATTGTACTTTTTTGGATTTAGGCGGAATTATCATTGAGGATAATGTATTGATAGCTCCCAAAGTCAGCTTATTATCAGAGGGACACCCGTTAGAACCCGAAACCAGACACGCACTCGTGCCGAAACCTATCTATATCAGAAAAAATGCCTGGATTGGAGCAGGAGCAATCATATTACCAGGCGTTACCATTGGCGAAAACGCGGTAGTAGCATCGGGTGCGGTAGTATCAAAAGACGTTCCCGATAACGTAATTGTAGGCGGTATTCCTGCGAAAATCATTAAAACCATAGGATGATATGAAAAAGCTTTTATACATAATTATATTCATTATAGGCTGTACACAGTTACACGCCTGCAATATGAACAAGGAAGTAAACATGCCCATAGAGGAAAACAACACGCTAAAACAAGACATGATGAAACTGAAAATAACTATCGGAGATAAAACGGCTACAGCTGTTTTATACAACAATCCTACAGGCAGGGATTTTGCAACATTGCTACCACTTACTGTAAAAATGGACGACTATTCCAACACGGAAAAAATATTTTATCCGTCCCGAAAACTATCAACAAAAGACGCACCAGCAGGATTTGATCCGTCCGTTGGCGACATTACTTTATATGCCCCTTGGGGAAACATAGCATTGTTTTATAAGGACTTCGGTTATTCCAATGGCTTAATTTCAGTAGGTAAGATCACAAGAGGAATAGAGCATTTTACAGTCAAAGGTTCTGTTACGGTAACAATTGAATTAGAAAAATAATGATGAAGTGCCTTTGGGGAGAACTTCGTTGGCAAGCTTTACCAAAAGCAACATTTAGTTGTTTTTAATTCATTTGTGCTACACGTCCGCGTTGCGTTGTACTCTATTGTAGCCTTTTCACTTCTGCAACTCGCACAAGATGAAAGAGGTATAATCCTTTTGTATTGTTATGGAAATCTGTAAAATGTTTCATTTTTACCGTTAAAAGTTTCGATGTGTCAGCCGGCTATATTCTATTTTTGTACATTTAACAAATACAAGATTCTTGATGTGAGCAAAACATATAATATCCCCTCATTTCTTAAATATATCAATGTCAAAGGTCCGGCAAATGATAATATACAGGTTATTCACTACGATGAACACAAGAATATGTTGTTGAAATCGGAACCTGTGCAACTTGAATTTTACCTGATATCGATTAAGAATAATATTGACGTGCATCCGCCCGTTGAGGAAATGTCGAGTTCCTATCTGTTTCTTGACAAACCGGGCAATAATATGGAGTGGGATTTATCTGCCCCTTTTATCGGTTATGGCATATTTATAAATGCGAAGCTGTTGGATAAGTTTGCAAAGGACTATACGTTTACGGGATATACCCGCCATGAAGCCCTGTTTCTGACCGAAAGGGAAAGTAAAATCTTGTATGACCTTTTTATAAAGGCTTATGAAGAATATCAGCAGGATGGTTTTTCACCCGAGGTGCTTATCTCGTATGCTACTCTGATTCTTTCCTACACACAAATTTTTTATGAACGCCAGTTTGAAGCCCGGAGCAGAATCTACAATAAGGTTGTAGCTGATTTTTATAAACAGTTAGACCAGTACTTTGGCAATGACCACAAAGAGGTATTCCCTACGGTCAACTATTTTGCATCCAAAGCCAATCTTTCCGTCAACTATTTTGGGGATGTTATAAAGCACTTTACAGGACAGCCACCAATAGAACATATTCATCAATATATTATACAGGTAGCAAAGAAAAAACTACGTGAAACCAAACTTACCATCAATGAAATAGCGTACAGTTTAGGCTTTGAATATCCTACCTATTTTACACGTTTCTTCCGTCAGAAAACAGGCATTTCCCCTAAAGTTTTCAGAAATCAGTAAAACGTTTCGCTTTTAGAGTGTTTTGTTCTCAAATGTAGCTTAAAGGTCTGTTTAACTTTGTTTTATCGAAATAATTGAATATTTAATCACAATTAAAAAGAATAGAACAATGAAACAGTCAGTAAGATTTAAGGCACTTTACTGGGATATTGCAGCAGATTTGCTTTTTCCACCAAATTTTGATGAAAATAAAAAATATCCGGTTATCATCAGTACCCACCCGATTGGAAGCTGTAAAGAGCAGACTTCAGGAAATGTTTACGGGCAGGCGTTTGCCGATGCAGGTTTTGTAGTGTTGGTTCCGGACGCATCTTTTCAGGGGGAAAGCGGTGGCGAACCAAGATTTTTGGAAGACCCTTCGTTCCGGGTGGAAGATTACAGCTATGCCTGCGATTATCTGGTAACACTTCCTTTCGTAGATGAAAAACGTATAGGCGCTTTGGGTATCTGTGGTGCAGGTGGATATGTTATCAATGCAACGATGAGAGAGCGTCGTATCAAGGCAGTTGCAACACTTACAGGAGCAAACTATGGTCGTGTAATGCGTGAGTTCGGCGACCCGATTGCCAATCTTGAAGCTATTGCAGAACAACGCACTGCCGAGGCAAGAGGTGCAGCGTTAAGAGTTGACCAGGGGCTTTACCCAACTTATGAAATGGCAAAAGAAGCAGGTGCGGATATTGACCTTTTAGAGGCAACAGAATACTATCGTACTTCCCGTGGCGAAAGTACAAATGGTGTAAATAAAACATTGTTCTCTCACAATGCTGCGGCAATATCCTGGGATGCTTATAATTTGGCAGAAAAATTGCTAACCCAGCCATTGTTGGTAATCGTGGGCAGTAAACCTGGAGCTTTCGGAGCGTATAGAGATGGTTTTGAAATCATTCGTCGTGCAGCTTCTCAAAAGAAAGAATTGGTAGTAGTTGATGGATGGTCACACTATGACCTTTATGACAAACCGGAGCCTGTGAAAATAGCATTGGATAAATTAATTCCTTTCTACCAGGAAAATCTTTAAAGAAATCAACCTGATGCGCGGTTTTTATTACCGTGCATCATTTTAAGATCATTTTTAAAAATGAGTACAAAAGTTTTAATATTAGGTGCTGGCGGAGCCATTGCACATCACGTCATATCGTTTCTTACAGAAAATGAAAATATAGAGCTAACCTTATTTGCAAGGAATGCCGAACAGGTAGGGAATTTTAAATCATCGGCAAAGATTATCGGGGGCGATGTATTGAACAAGGAAGATATAAGCAGTGTTATCAAAGGGCAGGATATTGTATATGCTAACCTTGCAGGAGATGTAGATAAGATGGCAACGGTCATCTCGGAAACAATGGCGCGGCAAGGTGTAAAGCGTCTTGTTTTTGTTACCTGCCTTGGTGTATATGATGAAGTTGCCGGCAAGTTCGGGGAATGGAATAACCGCATGATAGGTTCTGAATTGGTACGTTACGGCAAGGCAACACGTATCATTGAAAAATCAGGTCTTGATTATACTGTTGTGCGCCCGTCCTGGTTGACCGATAAAGATGAAACGGATTATGAAACGACACAAAAAGGCGAACCTTTCCGTGGAACCGAAGTTGCAAGAAAAGCAGTAGGTGCTTATATTGCTGATGTTATCCTGCATCCTGAAAAAGATGTAAGAGCAAGTGTGGGCGTTAATAAACCGGGAGTTTACGGAGACAAGCCTGCATTTTATTAACCTCATTTAAAAAATGAAACCTAAGTACAGAAAGATGATATTTATTACAGTAGGTTTGATTGTGTTAGCAATAGTAGCCTAGATTATTGTGAGCGTTAGTATTGATAATTATCAACTAAAGCGTAACCAAATGCTAATTAAAGAAGTGCAAGCAGGTAACTCTTCAAGGAATATCCTAGTCGTCTTTTTTTCAAGGTCTGGAAATACCGAACTGATGGCAAGAAAAATTGCAGAAATCAAACAGGCACACGTTATTCCCATTCAGTCCGAAAGGGGTAATATTGGTTTCAAGGGTATGCTAGAAGCGGTAACGGATGCAAGAAAAACAACAGCTGAAATCAGCACGTCCAAAATTGATTTATCACAATATGATATAATTTATATCGGTTCGCCTATTGGGTTGTATAGCCCTGCGCCACAGGTTTTCGAATTTGCAAAAAACAATAATTTTACGGGTAAAAAAGTCATGTTGTTCAACTCGATGAATAGCAAATTTGAGCAAAAATACATTGATGATTTCACAAATATCATTGAACAAAACGGAGGGACTTTTGTAAAGCATATATATTCATCATCCGTGGAAGAATGACAAAGCAAAAGGAGGTTGAACTGTTCTTATCAGAAGTGGAAAGGAAAATTACTAAATAGCAGGTAAAATCATTCCCTAAAAAGAGTAAAAAAGCAAAGGTAAAACAAATGATGCTACATCATATTGAGCCTTTCAGCAAAATAATTTGAGCCTTACAACAAATCCGTTGTGAGGCTTTATTTTTAATTTTGTATTATAATTTAAACCAAATTAGAATGAAAAGATTATCAGTTTTAGCAGTTGCATGCCTTCTGCTTTTAGGGCAATCCTGTACACAAAAACAAAAACCGGACAATCAAAATTCAGATAAGATGAACACAACAGAACAAACAGCAGAGCACTATACATTTGAATTGAGCGACAACGTAACACGTCAAAAAGTATCCTTTAAAAACCGTTACGGTATTACACTTACAGGTGATTTGTATGTTCCGAAAAATGCAGGAGCCGAACCTTTGCCAGCATTGGCAATTAGTGGGCCTTTCGGAGCTGTAAAAGAACAATCTTCGGGGCTATATGCTAACCAAATGGCAGAACGAGGCTTTGTGGCATTGGCTTTTGACCCGTCTTACACAGGCGAAAGTAGTGGTGAACCTCGTAATGTAGCATCGCCCGACATTAGTACTGAAGATTTTAGTTCGGCAGTAGATTTTCTTGGAATACAAAAAATTGTTGATAGAAATAAAATAGGGATCATCGGTATTTGTGGTTGGGCAGGTTTTGCATTAAACGCTACCGCCATTGACAAACGGATAAAAGCCGTTGCAACAACAAGTATGTACGATATGACAAGAGTAATGTCAAAAGGTTACAATGATGTGGTAACACCGGAACAACGAACCAAAACATTAGAGCAACTAGGTGAACAGCGTTGGAAAGATGCAGAAAGCGGTACACCTGCCTACCAGGCTCCATATAACAAATTAAGTGGTGGCGAAGCACAGTTTTTAGTGGAATATCACGATTATTATATGACACCGAGAGGTTATCACGAACGTTCGGTAAATTCGGGCAATGCGTGGACAGTTACTACGCCCATATCATTTATGAATATGCCTATTTTAACTTACATCAAAGAGATTTCACCAAGACCAATGCTTTTAATCGCAGGAGAAAATGCCCACTCACGTTATTTCAGCGAAACGGCATATAACAATGCTTCCGAGCCAAAAGAGTTAATGATTATCCCAAATGCTGTTCACGTTGATTTGTACGATAAATTGGATAAAATCCCGTTCGGCAAATTGGAAACGTTTTTTAAGGAGCATTTAAAATAAAAAGACTTTCAGAAATGAAAGTCTTTTTATTTTAGTTGGTAATGACCGGTTTTTCAATTGGGGTATTGCTTTTTACCACTACAAAGTTTGAAATAGCATAAAAAGCAGCTCCGTTTCCGTCATTATTGGTCCAGTCTTCAAACTGATATTCAAAATTGAAGGCGGTACCGAATAATGATTTGGAAATATTGTCAAAACGGACCGGAACCATCATTCCAGGGCACCATCCTGCACGGTCCGGCTTCCAGTTGCCGGGACTTTGATTGTCGATAGGGTTTTGGGCACATCCGATTGCGTCGAGCTTATGTTCGAAAACCGGGGTGTTGTTGATGGCTATATGGTGCGTACGGTAGCACCATTCAGCACAGCCTCTTCCTCCGGCATCATTAGGGGTCGCATGTCCCCAACCCGAAATAATGGTCCTGAAGTAGGCTACTTCTGCATTTGCAGGGATTTTTACAGACTTGGTCAAATCCAGGTTATGTGTTTTCCCGTATGGAACTCCGTCTATTGAGGATTTGTTATACTGGATTACAGGAACAACTGCAGAATATTTATAATCGGGTTCTCCATATACAAAGTCGAAATCAACGCTGTATGTGCGGCCTTTCGCCAGCCAGGTTTCCGTGTAAACTTTAATTTCGGTAGTTCCTGAAAGCAACGATTTAAAATCGGTAACATCTACCTCGAGCCCTCTTGGCAGTTTTTCAGTTCCTACCCAGTATGGTGTGATAAATCGGCCAATTTCATACCACTCTCCGGTGGTTTTGTCTTTTACATACACATTCGCAAAACGGTCCCATTCATCACAATCCTTGTTCGGGCAGAAATCCTGAACGTACATTTTAATGGTCTTTATCTTTTCCGTATCCTCAGGAAATTTAAAGCTTCCTACAGCGTCTTGCGATAAACCTTCCCCAAAGGCTACCTTTACCTTCTCAAAGGTTTTTACATTTGTGATCTTAGTGGAATTGTCCGGGTTTTCCGTTTTTTCATCGTCCTTACAGGAAAAAAGGGTAAAAACCGACAGAAATGCGATTGTGATAATTTTTTTCATAATATTTTAAAACAATAATTAAAATGTAAATATAAATTAATTGAGCAGGAATTTACCTCCTTCAACAGGAAATTTTAAAAATTCGTCAAATACCTTTACCTTAGCAAAAAACAAAGAATGCAGCACAATATTTTAGATACACCTATTGAATATCTTAAAGGCGTTGGCCCGCAAAGAGGTGCTGTATTAAAAAAGGAGCTTCAGATTTTTACCTATAAGGATCTCATCAATTTCTACCCCAACAGATACCTTGACCGGACCAAATATTACCGCATCAATGAACTGAATGCGTCCTTAAGTACCGAAATCCAGTTGGTAGGGAAAATTGTAAAGATTAAAACGGTAGAACAAAAAAGGGGGAGCCGCCTGGTAGCCGTTTTTACGGACGGTACTTCCGAGATGGAACTTGTATGGTTTCAGGGCCATAAGTGGCTAAAGGAGAATCTTCAGATCAATGTACCTTACGTCATCTTTGGAAAGGTCAACCATTACAACGGTTTATTTTCAATGCCCCATCCGGAGATGGAAACCGTGGAAGAACATAAAAAGGCGTTGCAGTCTGTCTTACAGCCTGTTTATCCCTCCACGGAGAAACTGGCACAGAAAAACATATCAAACCGGACGATAACGAGGATGATGCAGCAGGTTTTTATAGAAACCCATCACCTTTTTACAGAGGTATTTCCGCCTAAGCTTATTGATGAGTTAAGGCTGCTGCCTAAGAATGAAGCTTTTTTCAATATTCATTTTCCAAAGAGTACCGAATTGTTAGGCAGGGCCCAGTTCAGGTTGAAATTTGAAGAATTGTTCTTCATTCAGCTACAGCTGTTGTCGAAAAACCTTGTTCGTAAACATAAGATAAAAGGTTTTGCCTTTAAGAACGTAGGAACCAATTTCAATAATTTTTACCATGAGCACCTGCCGTTTCCGTTGACGAATGCCCAGAAAAGGGTTTTAAAGGAAATCAGAACCGATATGGCCTATGATGCTCAAATGAACCGTTTGCTTCAGGGAGATGTTGGAGCAGGCAAAACCATTGTAGGCTTTATGTCTATGCTGCTGGCTCTTGATAACGGTTTTCAGGCCTGCCTCATGGCGCCTACTGAAATCCTGGCCAACCAGCATTTTATCGGGATTAAGGAAATGGCCGACAAAATTGGAGTTAAAGTAGCGCTTTTGACCGGATCGGTCAAAGCAAAAGACCGGAACCTGATTCATGAAGAACTCGAAAACGGTACCATAGACATCCTTATAGGAACACATGCCCTGCTGGAAGATAAGGTGAAATTTAAAAATCTGGGTCTTTCGATTATTGATGAACAACATCGTTTCGGAGTAGAACAACGTTCGAAAATGTGGAAGAAGAACGTACTTCCTCCGCATGTACTGGTTATGACGGCCACCCCAATCCCCAGAACACTTGCGATGAGTGTGTATGGGGATCTCGACGTTTCAGTTATTGATGAGTTACCGCCGGGTAGAAAACCTATACAGACCCTGCACTATTTTGAAAGCAGAAGGCTGCAGGTATGGCACTTTATCAAACAGGAGATTGCAAAGGGGCGACAGGTGTACATCGTATACCCGCTTATTAAGGAAAGTGAAAAGCTGGATTACAAAAACCTGATGGAAGGCTATGAAGCCCTTTCGCGCGATTTCCCGTTGCCGCAATACTGTATAAGCATTGTCCATGGGCAAATGACGCCGGCAGATAAGGATGCGGAAATGGAACGTTTTGTAAAGGGAGAAACCCATATAATGATCGCGACCACGGTGATTGAAGTAGGGGTAAATGTTCCGAATGCTTCCGTAATGATAATTGAAAGTGCGGAACGTTTCGGACTTAGCCAGCTTCATCAGTTGCGCGGAAGAGTAGGAAGGGGAGCCGAGCAAAGCTATTGCGTACTTATGACGGGGAATAAACTCAGCAACGATACCAAAGTGCGCATGGATGCCATGTGTAAAACAAACGACGGTTTTGAAATATCGGAAATAGATCTTAAGCTCAGGGGGCCGGGAGATATTATGGGAACACAGCAAAGCGGCGTGCTGAACCTGCAGATTGCAGACCTTATAAAGGATCAGGAAATACTCAGGCTTGCCCGTCATAAGGCTGTTGAACTGTTGAAGGAGGACGTCAATCTAGAAAAACCGGAACACCTGCCCTTAAAAACTGTTTTTGAACGGCTGGCCCGAAAAAACAATATTTGGAATTATATCAGTTAAATATGAAAATAGTATTTGCATCAAACAACAGAAATAAAGTACTTGAAATACAACGTCAGGTACCGCCGTTTATAGAAATCGTAACACTGGACGAAATTGGTTGTACGGAAGATATTGAAGAAACAGGAGCTACACTGGAAGAAAATGCTGTTATAAAAGCCAATTACGTTACACAACATTATGGGTTGCCCTGCTTTGCTGATGATACGGGACTGGAAATAGCGGCCTTGAACGGGGAACCGGGAGTGTATTCCGCACGTTATGCCGGTGAGGATAAAGATTCAGAAAAGAATATGGCTCTTGTTTTAGCTCGTTTGCAAGGTATTTCAGACAGGAAAGCGCAATTTAAAACCGTTATTGCATTAAATATGGATGGTGAACAATATTTGTTTACGGGCACTGTAGTGGGAGAGATTACGAATGAAAAAATTGGATCGATGGGATTCGGGTACGACCCTATATTCAGGCCTGAGGATCAGGATAAAACGTTTGCGGAAATGGATATGGAAGAAAAAAACCGTATGAGTCACAGGGGAAAAGCTGTTGCGCAGCTCATTGATTTTTTACAAAAAATAGAAATAAATAGCTAATATATAAATATAAATTTAAAAATCGTAAAAAAAGCGTATCTTTGCAAATATTTTTAAAATTATATGAATAAATTCGAAGAATTAGGATTGAATGAATTGCTATTAAAGGCAATTCAGGACTTAGGTTTTGAAACTCCTTCAGAGGTACAGGAAAAAGCTATTCCCTTATTATTGCAACAAGATACTGATATCGTTGCATTGGCGCAGACGGGTACTGGGAAAACAGCGGCTTTCGGTTTCCCTCTGATTCAAAAAATTGATCCAGAGAACAGAAGCACACAGGCATTAATCCTATCGCCTACCAGAGAATTGTGTTTACAGATTACAAATGAGATTAAACAGTATTCCAAATATGTGAGAGGATTGCATACGGTTGCTGTTTATGGCGGGGCCAGCATTACAGAGCAGGCCAAAGAAGTTAAACGCGGTGCACAGATCATTGTGGCAACACCGGGTCGTATGCAGGATATGATTAACAGAAACCTTGTTAATATAAAGAACATACAAATTTGTATATTGGATGAGGCAGATGAAATGTTGAACATGGGATTCTATGAAGACATTACTTCTATTCTATCTGATACACCTGACGATAAGAATACGTGGTTGTTCTCGGCTACTATGCCGCAGGAAGTTGCAAGGATTGCAAAAGAATTCATGAGCAGACCACAGGAAATTACCGTAGGGCATAAAAACCAGGGATCGGTAAACGTATCGCACGAATACTACCTTGTAGGGGCTCGCGACCGTTATCCTGTTTTAAAACGTTTGGCAGATATGAATCCGGATATCTTTTCGGTGGTATTCTGCAGAACGAAACGCGATACTCAGGCTGTAGCCGAAAAGTTGATTGAAGACGGATACAATGCGGCAGCATTACACGGGGATTTGTCTCAGGCACAACGTGACGGGGTAATGAAAGCGTTCCGGGGACGTCAGATCCAGATGCTTGTGGCAACTGATGTGGCTGCAAGGGGAATTGATGTTGACGATATTACACACGTAATCAACTACCAGCTTCCGGATGAAATAGAAACCTATAACCACCGTTCCGGACGTACCGGACGTGCAGGAAAAACAGGTACCTCTATTGTTATTGTAACAAAATCGGAATTCAAGAAAATCCAGCAGATTGAACGCATCATCAAAACAAAATTCGTTCAGAAACCTATTCCTACAGGAATGGAAATCTGCGAAGTACAGCTCATCCACCTTGCGAATAAGGTAAAAGGGGTTGAGGTAGATCCGGAAATCGACAGTTACCTTCCTAAAATTGAAGAGCTGTTAGGTGATCTAACAAAAGAAGAACTCATCAAAAAAATGTTCTCTGTAGAATTCAACCGTTTTATAGAATACTACAAAAAACAGAATACGATTGATTCTCCAAGATCAAGAGAAAAAGGAGAATCTGCCGTAAGTTCTGATGGTTCCGTACGTTACTTCCTGAACCTTGGATCAAGAGACAATTTTGACTGGATGAGCCTTAAGGACTTCCTTCGCGATACCCTGGAACTGGGACGTGATGATCTTTTCAAAGTGGATGTTAAGGAAGGTTTCTCTTTTTTTAATACCGATGCGGTACACAGTGACCGTATCATGGAGATCCTCAACAATATGCATCATGAAGGACGCCAGGTGAACGTTGAGATTTCTACCAGTGGAGGTGGATCTTCTTCAAGAAGAGATCACAACCGCAGAGGAGAGCGTAACGACCGCGGTTTCCGCAGCGAACGGTCATCTTCTGACAGAGGGCGCAGCAATGACCGCCGTACAGAACGTAAATTCGGACGTAACCGTGACAACGACCGTCCTGTAAGAAACGAGAGAAGTTCCGTAAGGGGAGACCGTCCTAGACGTTCGAACTGATTTTCTTGTTAATATTTACAAAATAAGCTTATAAAACTGCAAAATATCCTTTACTTTTGGACCATACTAAAAGCATATGAGATATTTTGTAGTTTTCTTTTTTCTACTTTCTTCCATAACATTAACGGCTCAGGAAAAATGGGTGAAAGGGGTGGTTCTGAACGATCAGACTTTTACGCCTGAGGCAAATGCAAGCATTGTTAACCTCTCCAGCCTTAAAGTTGCAAAATCCGATAAGGACGGTGCTTTTTCCATTCTAGTTAATGTCAATGATACACTTCATATTGCAGTTGACGGGTACCGGGCATTAAAAGTTAAGGTCACGCCTTCATGGCTGAAATCCGAAATTAATCCTGTTTACATAAAAGATTTGTCAACAGTTCTGGACGAGGTGGTCATCAATACACTGAAGCTTACCGGAATTTTGGCTGTAGATACCAAATTAATTGCCCTGGCTGATTATCCTTATTACCGGGATTTCGGGCCAACGGGCTTTTCAGCAAGTTACAACAGCGGCTTAAATCCTATTAACGGGATTTATAATGCAATTAAGCGTAACAATAAGGATGCTAAAAAAATTGAGCAGGTGCGTAAAGAGGTGGAACTTATTGAGCTTATGAAAACAAAATACGACCGCGATATGGTTTCATCACTCTTAAAGATCAGTAAAGAAGAAATAGTAGGTATACTGCAACGTTGCAACCGTACAGAACGTTTTATCTATACGGCAAATGATTACCAGATATTTAATGCCGTTAATGAATGTTACGAGGATTACAGGCTTTCAAAATAAAAAAAGCGTTTCTATCAGAAACGCTTTTTTTATTAAGGTAATTCTTCGAGAAGCTTTTTCAACGCATCATGTTCGTCCTGTGGCAGATAAGGAATAAGTTTTCTGAAATGTTCCTTGAACTCTTTCTTTTCGGTTAATCTGATGATGGCATCCCTTCCAAACTTCTGGAAACGGCTGTTGTGGTGTACCAAGGCATTTACCAGATGCGGAAGTGTGTTGCTGTCGTATTTGTTAAGATACCACATCGCATTGATGGCATTGGTGCGGACATTGCTGTTGTATTTATTGTAAGCAAAATTTTCGAGTTCCGAATACCAGTGTGGTTTTTTATCGTTGTGGTAGTTTTCGGTGGACAGCGCAAACATAAGCCACGTAATACGCAGATTAAGGTCGTTAAATCCTTTCCATGAGGAAGTTTTGTCCAATAACTGCGGCCTTCCTGCTTCATCCTGTATCCACAGGTTTTTAAGGACAATTTCACGCGTTATATAAGACCTGTCATCAAGGAATTTTACATATTGTTCTTTAAAATCTGCCGGAATTTCACTGATGATCTGAACCAGTGCCTGTCTGATTTTTACATTTTTGGAAGCAGCAACATAAGTATAGAATTCTTTTGCTTCATCGTACGGCACATCATGAAGCTGGAAGATGATTTCCCTTTTGGCTTCAACGGGAATTGTTTCATCTTTCAGCTGCGTTAAAAGCGTTTCCTTTTTAAGGTCAAATGCTTTTGGCTGCCATTTTAAAACATCAAGATAAGCCTTTACTGTAGGACTGTTTTCAATAAGGTACAAGGCGTCCTTGGTATTGAACGATTTGTTTTCAAGCCAGTTCTTCTTAAAGTTATCGCTGTTAAATTTTGGTGCAACAGCCGTTACTTCGGCAAGGAAATCCTGGGTTGAAGCATTTTTGTAGGCATATTTGTTCAGAAAATTGCGTACTGCTGCGTTCAGGTTTGTTTCCCCGATTTGAGATGCGAGGTAATGAAGCATCCAGGCACCTTTCTGATAATAAGTTACTGTAGTAGCCTTTTCACTGTATACGGCGGTGTTCTTGTTTTCTTTCGCATCCTTGGCTATTAATTCTGCCATTTCGTACAATTTCCAGTAAAAATAATCAACGCCCCGTACTTCTCTTTCGGCAAGCAACGCATAATAAGTAGCAAAACCTTCCTGGAGCCAGTGATCCTGTGCCGTTTTGGCCGTTACAAGGTCTCCAAACCACTGATGTGCCATTTCATGCGCATTAACGTTGATATAGTCCCTGTCGTTCACACCTATTTCATCGACCATATAATCACTGCTGAAAATAGTGGAAGTCGTATTTTCCATGCCTCCGTACATAAAATCCTCTACCGGGATATTGCGGTAAACCTGCCATGGATATGCTACTCCGATATATGTTTCTAGAAAATCAAAAATTCGTTTGTTGTACTGGTAGGTAGTGTTGTATTTGGAAGCATCAACCGGACGGTAATAATTCTCAAGCGTAACGCCGGATGAAGATTTTTCCGTTTTTTTATCGAATTTACCAATAGCCATCATAAGCAGGTAGGAACTCATGGGCTTTTGCATTTTATAACTCCAGGTGGTCTGTTTCCCGTTCACGGTTTTTCCTTCCAATGTTCCGTTTCCGATTACTTCATAACCTGTTTCAAACGTGATTTTAGTGTTGAAGATGACCTTCTCGTTAAAATCATCAAAACTAGGTAACCAGTGACTTGTGTATTTACCCTGTCCCTGGGTCCATATTTGCAAGTCGGTTCCGGACCCTACATAATACAAAGCCTGTTTGGGATTGGTCTTATACTGTATGGTAACGCTGTTATCACCCTGGCTGAAGCCCTGGGTAAACGCAATTTTTTTCTTGTCGTAAGAATATTTGGGTGTCTGCCCGTTGAGTTTTATCCCCTGGATCATCATGTTCTTGGCATCGATCTTAATGCTGTCAGTAGCTTCATTTACCTTAAACTGATAAGTTACCTCGCCAATTATGAGGTGCTCTGAAATATCAAAACGAATCGAAGCGTTTGCCGTAGTAAAATCAACTTTAGGATTGGTTTGTGACCAGCCGTGAAGTGAAATAAGGAACGTGATAGAGCATATTAGTCGCTTCATAAAATGAAATTAAAATTAGGGTAAGATATTAGAAAAACATGAAAGTACGAAATTAAAAATGTAGTTTTGTATAAAATTTTTCCGAATGAAATTTACCGAATTTGATCTGAACAATAATGTATCCATGGCCATTTCCGACCTTGAATATGCAGACGCGACACCAATTCAGGAAAAAGCAATTCCCGTTTTGCTGGAAGGAAGAGACCTTGTGGGATGTGCACAGACCGGGACCGGTAAAACTGCGGCATTTGCCATTCCGATCATTAACAATATCCACAGGATCGTGGGATCGGGTAAAAAGCGCAAACAGATCCGTACAGTGATATTGTCGCCAACCCGCGAACTTGCTATCCAGATCGGGGAACACTTTGAAGCCCTGAGTAAATATACCCAGATAAAAACATATGTACTTTATGGAGGTGTAAACCTCATTCCTCAGATAAACGCTTTGAAGGAAGGAGTAGATGTACTGGTTGCTACGCCAGGTCGTTTCCTTGACCTGTACAAACAGAATAAGATCAATATTGACGCCATGCATCAGCTTGTAATCGATGAAGCGGACCTGATGCTGGATATGGGTTTTATAAACGATGTGCGCAAAATAATAAAGCTAACGCCGGACAACAGGCAAACGTTGATGTTTTCTGCAACCATGCCTTTGGGTGTAAGGGAACTGGCAGATGAATTCCTAAGTAATGCGGCCTATGTATCTGTTGATCCTGTTTCAAGTGCATCAGAAAATGTAATGCAGAAGGCATATCAGGTTGAAAAAGAAGATAAAAAGAAATTATTAAAGCATGTTCTGGAAGCCCAGCAGTTAAAGAACGTACTTCTTTTTACGAGAACTAAGCAGGGCGCTGACAACGTTGTGGAATTTCTACAGAAGGAAGGATATAAGGCAGATGCTATACACGGGGACAAGTCGCAAAGTATGCGTCTGAAAATTTTGGATGATTTTAAATCCAGAAGCATAGATATACTGGTTGCAACCGATGTTGCATCACGTGGAATAGACATCCAGCAACTGCCGTTCGTGATCAACTACGATATTCCGAACATTCCCGAAATATATGTGCACAGGATCGGGAGAACCGGCCGTGCAGGGGCTGAAGGAGTTGCATTTTCATTTGTAGGACGAGATGAACAGGGCTACTGGAAGGATATAGAGAAGCTTATACGCAAGCAGGTGAAGATCATTAAAGACCACCCATATCCCTGGCGGGAACCCAACCCGGATGCCAAGAAGGATTTTCGCAGGAAGACGGGAGCATCAGGAGCTAAACAAAATCCAACAAAATCAAAAAAACCAGGGACAAAAAGTGATTCCAGAAAGTCGGACAATGCAAAGAAGAATAAAAAAAGATGGTATTAAACCATCTTTTTTTATTCTTCGGCAAATCTTGTGATTTCCCTTTCGTAAAAGGCTGCAGCCTGATCTATAAGGCGGTCCATTTCTTCTTTTAGTTCCACCTCTTCCGTTTCATCAAGTTCCTCCAGAAATTCGATATCTTCTGATTCCAGATCTATTACGAAACGCGGATATTCCAAATGGATTACAAATAGGTTATCGGGAAAATCAGTATTGTCGGCAAGGACAAATTTAGGTAACTGTATCATTTTTAATTTAAGTTATATTTAATATATTTTTTAGCCATATAATGGAAGCGAAGATACGAAAAAATTGCGGCAACGGTGAGTCCGCCCAATAATCCGTACCAGATGCCTTCTGCTTTAAGATTGGTATACAGTCCAAGGTAAATGCACAAAGGAAAACCTATGATCCAGTAAGAAATGAAGGTGATGACCATAGGTATGTTCACATCCTGTATTCCTCTTAAGGCACCAAGTGCCGTAACCTGAATTCCATCCGAAATCTGGAAGATGGCCGCAATGAGCAATAGTTTCCCTGCCATTCCAACAACTTCTTTATTCATTAATGCCTGACCGGGATCCGTGTTGTTAAGGAACAAAAGGGGAATGTAATTATGGAAAATGACAAAAAACAACGCAAAACCGCTGTAAAGTATGAAGGTCATAAGCATTATGGATTTTGCAACGGTTTCCATCTTTACATAATCTTTCAGACCTTTCTGGTTTCCGACGCGGACCATACCGGCTACGCTTAATCCGGAAGCAAACATAAAGGTCATGGAAGCCATGGAAAGGGCAATCTGGTTGGCGGCCTGGGAAGTAGTACCGATCATTCCCGAGATCCAGACAGCACCGGTGAACAATGCCACCTCAAATAAGGACTGCATAGAAGAGGGGATTCCGATGCTGGCAATGAATCTGGAAGTTGCGATGCTTATTTCTTTAAGGCTTATTTTTTGAAGATAAGGCTTGAAAATGTCCTGCTGAGCCATAACGATGATGAAGTATATAAGCATGACAATTCTGGCTATAAGCGTTCCGTAGGCTGCTCCCATCATCCCCATTTCGGGGAAAATCCACACACCGTATATAAGGAGGTAGTTGAAAAGAAGGTTCACCGCGTTGGCGATGATCGTTGCATACATGGCATATTTTGTCTGTGATTTACCATCAGAAAACTGTTTGAATCCCTGATAGATGACCAGCGGAACAAGCGATAGCGCTACGATGTCGAGAAAAGGCTTGGCCATTTCCGTTACTTCGTGCGGTTGATTCATCAAATCGATAAAATGTTTGAGATAGAATAAAATACCGAACAGCAGCACACCTAAAAGGGTGCATAAAAAAACGCCGTTGATAAATACTTTCCGCCCTTTGGCAATGTCGTTTTCCGTGTCTGCCGAGGCAATAAGAGGCGTGATGGCTGTAGAAAAACCTACTCCGACGGATAAAGCAATGAAGACGAAACTGTTTGCAAGAGAAGCCGCTGCAAGTTCTGTTGCGCCTATCTTCCCAACCATGATGTTGTCTATAATTCCTACAATGGTATGTCCCAGCATAGCCAGGATAATAGGATAGGCCAGCTTGAAATTATAACCGAATTCCCGGGTGTATTTTTTTAGATTCATTTCTGAAAATTTGAGCAAAGATACTTACATTCCCGGGTATTGGCATAACGATTGGTATATCTTTCATAAAAAACGATTACGATGAAAAAGATTTTATTAACCGCTATCGGTACCCTTTTTATGGGGACCGTGGCATTTGGACAGACAGATTATAACAAAGGATTCAGACTGGGTTTTGGACTTAACGGAGGGTTTCCTACCGATGGGGCTTATGATGGAAGCATAGGGATTGATGCCCGCGCACAATATGATTTTTCCCAGAAGACCTCCATTACCCTTACATCAGGGTATACCCATATGTTTTCCGATCCGGAAGATGTAGGCTTTGTTCCCGCAAAATTCGGATTTAAATATTTTCTGGGTAACCAGTTTTACCTTATGGGAGAAGCAGGTGCCGCATTTGGGGTAAACGGGAATATTAACAATTCACTTATCGTGGCTCCGGCATTTGGATTTGCCAATAAATTTCTGGATGCCAGCATCCGTTACGAGTATTACAGCGATTATGAAACGGACCAGATTGCATTGCGGTTGGCCTACGGTTTCAGCCTGAAGAAAAAAAAGTAGTATATTTGAAATAAAAAATGAAAAACAAGGCATTATTAGCAGTAGGAGCTCTCGTTATAGGAATGGTTTCCTGTACAAGTTCCCAAACAGTACTGGATACCCGCAAGGCAACTTCGCAAAAGATATCCGATCATTTGAACAATACATCATGGGTTCTGAAAAGACTGGATGCAGAAAAGCGGGATTTTGTTCCTACAGAAGAACAAACGGAACTTGTATTAACCTTTTCAGACGGTAATTACGGAGCAAGCGACGGATGCAATGGAAAAGGAGGAGAATATACTGTAGCCGATAACAGCATTACGTTTAAAGCCGGTATGTCTACTATGCGTTATTGCGGTGATGAAATGAAACATCTCATTTACAATGTTCCTTTCACTAATACGAAATCACTTAAAATTGAAAAGCAGGAACTGAAATTGTTCGATGAACAGGGGAAAGTACTTGCAACCTACATAAAAAAAGACGCTCAATAGCGTCTTTTTTTATTTATATTTTAATATAATTCACTTCATTTTCGTATGAGCGTACAGCGCCGCTTTTCAATACTACGATAAGCCTTCCCTCATCGCTCCAGCGCGCAGCTTCTATCTCTTCTCCAATAAAAAGTTCCAGTTCATGATTGTTTTCATCAATGATGTATAACATCTGACCATTGATTCTAAAGTTGTCAGATTTTCGGAAATTCTCTGTAAATACCATATGTTTAAATTTTGTCTAAATATACTAAACTTTCAAAAAAGTGCAATTTTAAACACCCATTTTAAATTTTTTTTATCTTTTAAATAGTGCTATTTTTGAATTCAATATAGTTAAATATTTTATTTAAAATGTCAGACGATAAGAAAGTAATTTTTTCGATGTCGAAGGTAAGTAAAACCTATTCTTCGACAAATAAAACCGTATTAAAGGATATTTATTTAAGCTTTTTCTACGGAGCCAAAATCGGGATACTGGGTTTAAACGGTTCAGGTAAGTCCTCATTGTTGAAAATTATAGCGGGAGTAGATAAAAATTACCAGGGAGATGTTGTTTTTGCCCCCGGGTATTCCGTTGGCTATCTGGAGCAGGAACCGCAGCTTGATGAGTCTAAAACGGTTTTGGAGGTAGTGAAAGAAGGAATGTCTGAAATCGTAGGTATTTTGGATGAGTTTAATAAGATAAACGACATGTTCGGCTTACCTGAAGTTTACGAGGATGCAGATAAAATGCAGAAGCTCATGGACCGTCAGGCCGAATTACAGGATAAGATTGACGCTACGGGTGGATGGGAGCTCGATACCAAACTTGCCATAGCAATGGATGCTTTGAGATGCCCGGAACCGGATACCCCGATCAGCGTATTGTCGGGAGGGGAACGCCGCCGGGTAGCATTATGCCGCCTTTTATTGCAGGAACCGGATGTATTGTTGCTTGATGAGCCTACCAACCACCTTGATGCAGAATCGGTGCACTGGCTTGAGCAACATTTGCAGCAGTACAAAGGAACCATCATTGCCGTAACGCACGACCGTTATTTTCTTGATAATGTTGCAGGCTGGATACTGGAGCTCGACAGGGGAGAGGGAATTCCATGGAAAGGGAATTATTCTTCATGGCTTGATCAGAAGGCCAAACGTCTGGAGCAGGAAGAAAAAACGGCTTCAAAACGCAGAAAAACGCTTGAGCGCGAGCTCGACTGGGTACGTCAGGGAGCAAAAGGACGCCAGACCAAGCAGAAGGCCCGTCTTCAGAATTACGACCGGTTACTAAATGAGGACCAGAAGGAACTGGAAGAAAAACTGGAGATCTATATACCCAATGGGCCGCGTTTGGGAACAAATGTGATTGAAGCTAAAGGTGTTGCAAAGGCATTTGGTGATAAATTGCTGTACGATAACCTGAACTTTACATTGCCTCAGGCAGGAATCGTAGGAATCATAGGACCCAACGGAGCTGGTAAGTCAACCATCTTCCGTATGATCATGGGGGAACAGACACCGGATAACGGGGAATTCGTGGTAGGTGATACTGTTAAAATTGCGTATGTTGACCAATCCCATACTAAAATAGATGCTGATAAGTCCATATATGAGAACTTTGCCGACGGACAGGAACTCATTATGATGGGTGGGCGCCAGGTAAATGCCCGTGCCTATTTATCACGATTCAATTTTGGGGGATCCGATCAGAACAAAAAGGTTTCTGCCCTTTCCGGAGGGGAACGTAACCGACTGCATCTTGCTATGACGTTGAAGGAAGAAGGGAACGTACTGCTCCTGGATGAGCCTACAAATGACCTTGACATCAATACGTTACGTGCGTTGGAGGAAGGTCTGGAAAATTTCGCGGGCTGTGCCGTTGTAATCTCGCACGACCGTTGGTTCCTTGACCGTATCTGTACGCATATCCTGGCATTTGAAGGGGATTCCCAGGTGTACTTTTTTGAGGGGTCTTTCTCTGAATATGAGGAAAACCGTAAAAAGAGGCTTGGAGATGTTGCGCCTACACGACTTAAATATAAGAAGCTCGTACGTTAGTTGCCATAAAAAAAGCTGTCGGTTCCGACAGCTTTTTTTATTAAGAAAAATGGACAATGCATTTTTATTCTTCTTTTTGTCCCATCATCATAAGGAATGCCTTGAGGAAAGGATCAATCCCGCCATTCATTACGCTGTCCACATCGCTTGTTTCAAATTGTGTCCGAACGTCTTTTACCAGTTTATAAGGATGCATTACATAGTTTCGGATCTGTGATCCCCACTCAATCTTCATCTTGTTGGCTTCAATTTCATCGCGTTTAGCCTGGCGTTTTTTAAGCTCAATTTCATACAACTGCGATTTAAGCAACTGCATGGCTTTTGTTTTGTTATCGAGCTGGGAACGGGTTTCCGAGTTTTCAATAATGATTCCTGTAGGGTGGTGACGTAACCTTACGGCCGTTTCCACCTTGTTCACATTTTGCCCTCCTGCACCCGAAGAACGCATGGTTTCCCATGAAATGTCCGATGGGTTGATTTCAATTTCAATGGTGTCGTCTGCAAGCGGATATACATATACCGAAGCAAATGAAGTGTGACGTTTTGCATTGCTGTCAAACGGAGAGATGCGAACAAGACGGTGTACCCCGTTTTCTCCTTTTAAATAACCAAAGGCATATTCTCCTTCGAATTCCAGCGTTACCGTTTTGATTCCTGCAACATCACCTTCCTGGAAATTAAGTTCCCGGATCTTATATCCGTTTTTTTCTCCCCACATAAGGTACATCCTCATAAGCATCGATGCCCAGTCGCAGCTTTCCGTTCCACCTGCCCCTGCCGTAATCTGCAATACAGCACTCATACTGTCTCCTTCGTCAGAAAGCATGTTTCTGAATTCCAGATCTTCCACAATGCTTAACGTTGTATCATATTGAGACTGAACTTCTTCGGCACTGGCATCCTGTGAAGCAAAAAATTCCAGAAGGATCTGAAGTTCTTCAAGATGATTTTTGGCACTTTCGTATCCCTCCACCCATTTTTTCTTGGAGCGGATGTTGCGTACGATAGCTTCAGCTTCCTTGGCATTGTTCCAGAAATCCGGAGCAAATGTTCGTTCTTCTTCATTTTGAATTTCAATTAATTTCTGATCGATGTCAAAGATACCTCCTTAACGCACCAAGGCGATCCATAAGATTTTTAATCTGATCTGATGTAACCATTTTTATCTGATTTGTGTTAGTAAGCAAATTTAGGTAAAAAAAGGTTGACTTTTCCAAAATAAGTTCATGATAGGTTACTCGGTAATGAGTGGATGAATGCAGGGGTAAGGTAACTAGAACAGCTGAATGTCAGTTATTTTTATTATATTTAATTGACCGACTTAAAATAAGTGCAGCATGAGCAAGATTGAATTCAAAATAGGGGATGTGGTTCAACTCAAATCCGGAGGTGCTAAAATGACCGTTTATGCTGTAGATGATGAAGAGCGAACCTTATTTGTTGCCTGGTACAACGAAATAACCGGACTCATTGCTACCCATAAGTCCATACCAGTAAGTTTATTCAAAAGAGCTGTTGTTTAGGTGTTCGGTTGATAATTTGCTGATCGGGAGTTGAGAGAATGTGTACGGCGCGGTTTTGTGGTGGTAAAAAGGGAATAGAACGATAAAACGTAAAGATATGAAAACATCTCATCTTGTATTTTGTTTATGCAGCCTTTGTTTTATGAGTTGTGCATCGCAGCAGAAAGATACTTTGGAAAAAGATCACGGAATAACTAAAATTGAAAACGGCAAGGTGACCATTTCGAATCCGGATCTGGAATATAAGGTCATTATTATGGATTCGGGTTTTGAACGCTGGTTCAGTATCAACAGGAAACCTAAAGGATATTATAGCCTGGATTATCTGGAAGCCAAAAACCGCCGTTGGGTACAGGAATGGAATTCAAGGGCTATGCGCCCTACAAGCGGTATTGATTATAGCATTGATTACAATGCACAGACACATTATGGCTATGAGGTCAATTATATGCTGTATCATTATTTATTGTATTTTCAGCAGGTTAGCAATTTAAAATTAGACTAAATTATGCTATATTTGCATTTTAAATTTCAGCATAATGGCTTCATTAAAACAAAAATGGGGAATAACTTCTAATTTTCAATTTGTGGTGATTCTGGTCGTATTTGCCATTACGGGCAGTACGTCAACCTATATAACGCGCCCTGTTCTGGAAATGATCGGTATAACCAGGGAAAGCCTGCATCCTTTAATCTACTGGCCTTTATCGGTGCTCCTCATACTACCTGTCTACAAGGTGCTGCTCATCATTATCGGAACACTTTTTTTTCAGCATACATTTTTTTGGAATTTTGTAAAAAAGATGCTCATCCGAATGCGGCTGGGTTTTTTGTATGGCATCAGAAAATAAGATGTCCTTTAAAAACATAAAGCATCTTCAACATATAACCCTGACCCAAAACAATCGCTGCGCGGTTGTTTTATTTTTTCAAAAAAAACCTTACATTTAGAAGTACTTTAAATAATGGATTATGAAAAATTGTTTTAGCTGGTTCATATTGATGCTCCTGGTGCTAACTGCACCGGGCCTTCTGGCGCAGGCCGATAAGGAAAAAAGGGTGGAATATAACGATCTTACCACAACGGGATCCTATACCGAATATCTTTCCAGGGACGGAACTTTGATCAGGGTTGGTGACAGCATACAGATCGGAAATCCCAGCAATTTTGAAAAGTATGCCCACATTACCCAGAATGATGCTTACCTGCGGGCTGAGCATATGAATAAAAAACTTAAAATAAAATCCATAGAGGTTTTTGGCAGTAAAAAACGCGGTTACAGCGTTTACTTCACGTTCAAAGGACTTGGAGTGCCCACAGTTTTCGTAAATTACGAGGATGCGCTCCAGACAAACGAAATTAAATTATTAGGCAAAGAACCGTCTGTTCCGGAAGCAGCTTCTGACGAGTTACCTGTATCCGGTAATCCATGACCGGATACTCTGGTTTAACGGTTAAAAAATAAGAGCGTATTCATTGTGAAGGCTTTATATATCAGGGATGCCTTAATCTAAATTTTTTTCAGGAAATAGCGTATACTTCGCTTGCGGATATTAAAAAATAGCTTACATTAGTGGGAACTAACATATAAATGGTTTAAGCGTTATTAATTAAACAACAGACATAAGGATTAATAAAACTTATAAAATATTTATATGAAAAAATTACTACCGTATTTGGTCGTTATCGGCATGTCCCTGTTATGCCCTCTTATTCTGTTCGGAGGATATTATATAACAATTAAGGAATACCGTACTTCAGTGAAGCTGAAAGGAACTGTTTCAAAGGATACGCTGAACTATATCAATCATGGTAATGAGGTGGTTTATTCCGATTATGAGCTAACACCATGAAAAGAACATGGAGTTGTACAGATGACCGATCCGGATCCTGAAACTCGAAAAAAGATTTTAATCAGCTGTAAACCACTCTGCGGAGTATTCTCTTTATATCCGGCTTGTGAAAATCTTACTTTTTGTGAAGGATAAAGATGCAGGGGCGTTTATGCAGGTCTATTTTGTGCTTTTTCCAAAAATGAACCGGTTTGGTGATCATAATTTCGGACGGAAGGGTCAGGTCACACGCAACGCACAGTAAGGTGTTGGGGTGAAGGCATTGAACCATTTCCTCCATCAACTGGTTGTTGCGGTAAGGGGTTTCAATAAAAAGCTGTGACTGGTTGCGTTCAAATGACCATTTTTCCAGGTTTTTCAACATGGCCTTTTTTTCTGCTTTATCAATGGGCAGGTATCCGTTGAAAGTGAATGACTGGCCGTTCATACCAGAACCCATTAAGGAAAGCAAAATCGAGGAAGGACCCACCAGAGGAACCACCTTGATTCCTTTTTCATGTGCCATGGCAACAATTACAGCTCCGGGATCTGCAACTCCGGGACAACCGGCATCACTCATAAGCCCCATATTTCGCCCTTCAAGCAACGGCTGGATAAAAGATTTGACCTCTTTTTCCTCTGTGTGCTTGTTAAGTTCGAAAAGGCGCAGTGAAGCCTGTACCTTTTTCGGATCTATTGCTTTAATGAATTTCCGGGCTATTTTTCCGTTTTCAACAATGTAGTCATCAAGCAGTTCAACAGCCCGTAGTACGCTTGCGGGTAAAACTTCATTTGCTTCGGTTTCACCGAGCATTACCGGAATAAGATATAAAGTGCCGTTCGTTGCCATAGTGAGAATATAAAAAAACGCCTTATCAAGCGTTTTCGATTTTTTGTTTTATGATGTCGCATGCTTCATTGAGCATCTGGAAAACATGATCAAAGCCGGAATCTCCCCCGTAATACGGATCGGGCACCTCCCTGTTCTGATCGGGATGGATTTCGTTGAGAATAAGCTGTACTTTGTTCATGGCTTCTTCATCAGGAGCCAGCCTGCAAACATTTTTATAATTGCTCTGATCCATCACGTAAATATGATCGAACCGATCAAAATCTTCTACCAGAAACAGTCGGGCACGCTGATCCGATAAATCAATGCCGTTTTTTTTCGCAACGGCGATAGAACGCTTGTCAGGTAATTCGCCAGAATGCCAGGCACCGGTACCGGCTGAATCAACAAAAACGTGCTGCCCGTTTATTTTAGATTTTAAAATTCCTTCGGCCAGTGGAGACCTGCAGATATTGCCGAGGCAAACCATTAAAACCTTTGTCATTACATAGATAATTTTTTGTTGAGGTCCTCAAAATGAGCTTTGAATTCCTTATCCGTTTCCAACAGGTTGTCAACAGTCTTGCACGCATGAAGAACGGTAGCATGATCGCGGTGGCCTATTTGCGAACCAATGTTGGCCAAAGAAGATTTAGTGTATTTCTTTGCAAAAAACATGGCCAGCTGGCGTGCCTGAACAATATTGCGTTTACGCGATTTGGAACACAGTGTTTCAATATCAAGTTCAAAATAATCGGATACGATTTTCTGTATATAGTCGATGGAAATTTCCTTACGGATGTTTTTAACGAACTTTTCAATGACTTGTTTTGCCAGATCAATGGTCACTTCCTTTTTATTAAAAGAAGATTGTGCAATGAGTGAAATGATGGCACCTTCAAGTTCGCGGACGTTTGTTTTGACATGTTTGGCAACATAATCTACCACATCATCCGGCATTTCAACACCGTCGCGGTAAAGAATGTTCTTAAGGATGCTTACGCGTGTTTCAAAATCGGGATGCATGATTTCTGCAGACAGCCCCCATTTAAAGCGCGAAAGCAAGCGTTGCTCAATATCCTGCATGTCAACAGGCGCCTTATCAGAAGTAAGGATGACCTGCTTGCCATTTTGATGCAGGTAATTGAAAATATGGAAGAATACATCCTGTGTACCCGATTTTCCAGATAAAAACTGTATGTCGTCAACGATAAGGACATCAATGAGCTGATAGAAATAGATAAAGTCGTTTCGCGTTTGCTTACGCACCGAGTCTACATATTGCTGCGTAAAAACTTCTGCAGAAATATACAGAACGGTTTTTTCCGCGTGCTTTTCTTTTATTTCAACCCCTATTGCATGAGCCAGGTGTGTTTTACCTAATCCCACGCCTCCGTAGATCAACAGTGGATTGAAGGCCGTTCCGCCGGGTTTGTTCGCAACAGCGAGTCCTGCACTGCGCGCCAGCCTGTTCGATTCTCCTTCCAGAAAGTTATCAAAGCTGTAGTTCGAATTAAGCTGGGACTCAATTTTAACGTTGCGTATTCCAGGAATAACGAACGGGTTTTTCAATTCGGGATTCTTGGTCTGAACAGGAACATCCAGCTCCTGGGTTTTAACGGGTTCTCTCTGGGTACTTGGTAATTGTTCGGTAAACGGTTGTTTGCTTCCCGAAGTGTTTTCCATTTTAATTTTATACAATAACTTTGCTTTAGGACCAAGTTCCTTAGTTAATGCAGATTTTAATACCTTTACATAATGTTCTTCCAGCCATTCGTAGAAGAATTTACTCGGAACTTGAATATACAAAGCGTTTTCCGTTAACTCAATAGCCTCAATCGGTTCAAACCATGTTTTGAACGCCTGATCGCCAATGTTGTCCTGTATGAATTGGAGACAACGAGTCCAAACAGATAGTGCGGTTTCTTGTGTATAGTCAAGCATTTTTTTGAGATAATAGTGTTAAATAATAGTGCCTTAAAGAGTTATGTAACGCACATTTACATTTACAAATATGTGAATAAAAATCATCAAAAAAAATGATTTTACTATTTGATTTTTAGAAATAATATTGTAAGTAATTATTTATTTTAATTATAAAATTTTTGAACCTTATTTTTTATGCAAGAACATAAAATTAACCTGCGTGTGCGCTACGCGGAAACAGATCAGATGGGCGTTGTTTATCATGGGAATTATGCCCAGTATTTTGAGATGGGACGCGTGGAATGGCTTAGAAATAAAGGGATTTCGTATAAAGAGCTCGAAGAAAGCGGCATCATGCTTCCCGTTGTGTCATTGTCGATGAATTACAAAAAACCTGCCCGTTATGATGAAGAGCTTACCATTGTTACAAAGCTTAGATTTCTGGGGGGCGTTAAGATCGAATTTGACTATGAAATCTTCAACGAAAGAGCAGAGTTATTAACAACGGCCCACACGGTTTTGGTGTTCGTGGATATGCGTACGAAACGTCCGGTAGCTGTTCCGGAATATTTGGAAAAGCTCCTCAGCTGAAATGTTCGTTAAAAAACTTAAAAATCATTTTTAATTGTAAAGGAAAAGGCGTAATTTTTAAAAAAAATAATTTCTATGAGGGCATTTTTTCTTATGTTTTTTGGTTTGATTTCTTTATGGGGCTTCAGTCAGACCAAAGTTGTCTTAAAAGCAAGGTTATATAAACCTGAAAACGCTGCTGTTATTTCCGTACAGCTTAATAACGGTGCAGTAATGAAGATGGGGCAGAACGTTTATAAGGAAATGGATCTGAACGTAAACGACAAACTGGCATTTTTTGTAAATGACAACCTTGTAGAGACCATCGATATTTCCCAGAAGGTGATTGACCGTAAAAGTCTGAGTGTACTTCTTACCGAATCAACGGTGCTTGATGAAGTTGAAATCGAATATACCAATCTCAACAACAAGTTCGGATTTACTGGTAAAAAATATACAAAGGCCGAACGCGACGTAAAAAGGGACAACGAGCTTTTTTCCAATAATAAGGATTCTGCGGTCGGTGGACTTAAGCTCGACGGGTTGGTAAACAAACTTACCGGAAGGGCTAAAGTTAATAGAAAGGCGCTTTCCATTGAAAACGAAATCAATGCAATGGAGCGCTTTTTAAGTGTTTATCCGCCAGAGTTTTTAAATGAACATTACCATCTTCCCAAAGAGAAAGCTCCGTATTTCGCCCTGCATATGATGCAGTTTATGAACGAGCAGACCAAACTGGATACTGATTCTTTTCGCATGTTAATGGAAGAACAGTTGCTGAATTTCAAATATGATTAATCTTCCTTTTCACTAATGGAAACTTCAAACAGCTGGTTGAACGCTTCAAAAATTTCGTCTTTATGACTTAATCTGCACGATATTTCTATAAGGCAGTCGAGCTCCAGTGTTTGCCCGGTGACATTAAGATTTTTCTCTTTAATGATGCGCATTACCTTGTTCATGTTTTTGTAATCAAAACGGATGAGGAAATGGGCATCTATTGTTTTTTCTGATATTTCTGCTTCTTCAAGCGCCATTTGGGCGGCAGTTTTGTATGCCGTGACGAGTCCGCCTACCCCCAGTTTTACACCTCCGAAATAACGGACTACGACCACGAGGATATTGGTTAGATCGAAAGACTGTATCTGTCCGTAAATGGGCATTCCGGCACTGTTGTTGGGCTCGCCGTCGTCGTTTGCACGATGCGTTTTTTTCTGTGTCCCTATCTGGTACGCATAACACCAATGACGAGCTGCATAGTGTTGCTTTTTAATCTGCTCCAGCAGGTGCTTTACTTCATCTTCCGTTTTAACCGGAAATGCATAACCGTAGAACTTGCTGTTTTTTTCTTTAAACAATATTTCATCTGTAGGCAGCGCTATTGTTCTGTAGGTATCCGTCATTAAAAATTGTTTTTAAAAAAAGTTAAGGTGTCCGTTTCAATCTTCTGGGAAGATATACCCGAGATATTTTTGAGATGAGGAGCGCTGATTCCGCTTTCAAGTATGGTACTGCTTTCAAAAACGCGTGCCTCATCCCAACAACCGGAATCAATGAATTGCTGCAGCGTCTGGCTCCCACCTTCTATGATGATGGATTGTATATGCTCATCATAACAAACCCTGCCTATTTCTTCAACAAGATTTGTAAAATCAATGACCTTATAGGAAACGTTCAATATGGGGGACTCCGGAACAAAGCTGCACAGGCAGATGGTTCTGGCATCAGAATTTACGACTGCGGATGTTGCCGGGATTTTGTGTGCGGCATCAAGGTATATTCTTACCGGATTTTTTCCGTAATAATCCCGGGTGGTAAGGGACGGATCGTCGTGGAGGATGGTTTTGGTGCCGGTTAAGATGGCAGCTTCCTCACTTCTCCATTTATGGGTAAGCTGACGTGAATAAACGTTCGATATCCATACAGGCTTTTGTTCGTTGCGTACAAGGGGAGCAATGAAACCGTCGGCAGTTTGTGCCCACTTTAAAATGATGTAGGGGCGTTTTTTCTCGTGATAGGTAAAAAAACGTTTATGGCTTTCCCTACACAGGTGCTCCAGTATGCCTTCCAGTACATCAACACCTGCCTTGCGTAGTTTGTCAATACCTTTTCCGGCTACTTCTTTATACGTATCTGTACATCCTATAACCACTTTCGGAATACGGTTTTGAATGATAAGGTCTGAACACGGAGGTGTTTTTCCGTAATGGCTGCAGGGTTCCAGCGTAACATATAACGTACTCTCGGGAAGCAGGTTTTTATCCTTTACCGAGTTAATGGCATTCACCTCTGCATGCGGACCTCCGAAAGGACTTGTGTAACCTTCGCCAATAATTGTATCTTTGTGAACAATTATAGCTCCAACAGACGGATTGGGCATTGCATCCGGTAAACCTTTCGAAGCAAGAAAGAGTGCTCGGTACATATAATATTCATGTGAAGGCATGTTGTAGTTTTTTACAAAATTAAGAAAAGATGACGGTAAACGAATATAAAAAGCAGTTTATAGAAGCATTACCTTCCTTTTATGACGATATGGAACGGCTGAATCTGTTTTATCTGCTCATGGAGGAGGTTATGGGGCTTACCCGGTCAGAGGTTGTGTTAAACGGAGGCACGGAACTTACGGTAGGGAAGATACAGGAACTGCAGCTAATGGTTAAGAGGCTGCAGCAAAATGAACCTGTTCAGTATATTTTGGAAAAAGCGTGTTTTTTCGGGTATGATTTTAAAGTATCGCCGGCTACATTGATCCCGCGGCCTGAAACGGAAGAGCTTACAGCATGGATTCTGGAAGTAATGCAACTTATTCCTGAGAAAAAATGGCGTATACTCGACATAGGAACCGGCTCCGGATGTATTCCCATAACCCTTAAAAAGGAATTCCCGTCTGCAGAAGTAACAGGAATCGATTTTTCGGCTGGGGCGCTTGAGGTTGCTGAGGAAAATGCCCGTAACCTCAATGCAGAGGTCCTGTTTGTTCTGCAGGATATACTCAAAACGTCAAATCTGGAACCATACGATATTATTGTTTCGAATCCCCCATATGTGCGGAATGTTGAAAAAGAGGAGATCAATAAGAACGTGCTTGATCATGAGCCGCATTCAGCACTTTTTGTTGAAGATGAAGATCCCCTTATTTTTTATCGCAGCATTTCCAAACTTGCAAAAAACAGTTTATCTGATGGTGGCATGCTGTTTTTTGAGATCAATCAATATCTGGGAACTGAAATGAAGGTTCTTGTTTCGCATTATTTCCACGAAGTGGAGCTTCAGAAGGATTTCATGAAAAATGACCGGATGATGAAAGCTTCAATGCCTATAAAATCATTATAAAACCAGATTGAAAAAAAATATATTCACGATATTTGTACAAACAAAAAATAAAAGATGGCACAGAAACCCAGTATTCCCAAAGGAACCAGAGATTTTTCCCCAATTGAAGTGGCAAAACGTCAATACATCATTTCCATTATAAAAAAGCATTTTGAACGTAGCGGATTCCAACCTATTGAAACCCCATCGTTTGAAAATTCGGAAACGTTGATGGGAAAATATGGGGAAGAAGGGGATCGGTTGATATTTAAAGTGTTGAATTCCGGGGATTATCTATCCAAAGTAACGGAATCATTTTTAACAGATCGGAACAGTGCGAAGCTCACTCCGCAGATTTCGGAAAAGGCGTTGCGTTACGACCTTACAGTGCCTTTTGCGCGTTACGTGGTGCAGCATCAGAACGAACTGGAATTTCCGTTCAAAAGGTACCAGATCCAGCCTGTTTGGCGTGCAGACCGTCCGCAGAAAGGAAGATTCCGTGAGTTTTACCAATGCGATGCCGATGTGGTAGGATCAACGTCCTTGTGGCAGGAGGTAGAACTGGTACAACTGTATGATTCGGTATTTCATGAACTGAAAATTGAAGGGGTGACCATTAAGATCAACAACCGTAAAATTTTATCTGGAATTGCAGAGGTCATCGGAGCCGGTGATAAGCTTATCGATTTTACCGTAGCACTTGATAAACTCGATAAAATAGGGGAGGATGGTGTAAAAGAAGAGATGCTTGCAAAAGGGATTTCTGCGGATGCTATTGAGAAAGTACAGCCTTTGTTTGATTTTACAGGTACGCTTTCTGATAAATTGCAGCAACTGCGCACATTGCTCATCACCTCTGAAGAAGGAACAAAAGGAGTGGATGAACTGACGTTTATCTGTGAAACTGTGGAAGAACTCGGTTTAAAATCGGCAAAACTTAATTTAGATGTAACGCTTGCCCGTGGGCTGAATTATTATACGGGGGCCATTTTTGAAGTAGCGGCACCTGAAACGGTAAAACTCGGCTCAATCGGAGGCGGTGGCCGATACGATGATCTTACGGGGATTTTTGGTTTGAAAAATATGAGCGGTGTCGGTATTTCGTTCGGACTGGACCGTATTTACCTGGTGGCGGAAGAGCTTGATGTTTTCCCGCAAACGGTATCCAACGTAACACAGGTATTGTTCCTTAACCTTGGAGATCTGGAAGCCAAATATTGTATGAAGGCAGTGCAGTTCTTGCGGGAGGCGGGCATCAATGCGGAACTGTATCCTGACAAAGCCAAAGTGGCAAAACAGTTTCAGTTTGCGGATAAAAAAGGCATTTCGTATGCCGTAATCGTTGGTGAAACAGAAATACAGCAGCATTCGTATGCCGTAAAAAATCTGGAATCAGGTTTACAGCAAACGGTATCGCTTGAGGAATTAAAACAGCTTATACTATCCTAAATAAAACGGGCTGCCTGAAGGGCAGCCCGTTTTATTTTTGGACTTTGTTAAGATAGGTTTTCGAAACTGCGTTTTACAAACGCCGTAAGTTCTTCTCCCTTTAATAAGCCCTGTGACAATTTCGCCAGATCAAGGGCGTGGTGTATAAGGTTGCTTTTTACTGTTTCATCCTGTTCCCCTATAATTCTGGAAGCAATTTCCGAATTGGTGTTGACGATGAGGTTATAAGAATCCGGAAAATTACCGAACATTGCATTGCCTCCCATAGCCTGCATTTCTTTCATTCTGCGCATAAACTCGGGTTGGGTTATGAGGAATGGTGCAGAATTGCTGTCCAGGGCTTCAGTTTGAACGGTATAGGTCTTGGATGCAATGACTTTTTCAATAACTTCCTTCAGCTGCGTCGTTTCTTCCTCAGAAAGCTTTGAAATCATCTCATCATTCTTTTTAATGAGGTTGTCAATGGAATCAGCATCTACCCTTGCAAAAGTGATGTCCTGGTGATTCATTTCAAGTTTCTGGATCAGGTGGGAAACAATAGGCGAATCAAGAAGCAGTACTTCGTATCCTTTAGCTGTTGCTTCTGTAATGTATGCATGCTGAGCATCTTTACCGGAAGCATAGAGTACAACTGTTTTACCGTCCTTATCCGTTTGGTTCGGTTTGATCTTTTCCTTAAGTTCCTCAAATGTGAAATAACGACTTCCAACGGTAGGATACAAAGCAAAATCTTTTGCTTTTTCGTAGAATTTTTCTTCCGAAAGCATACCGTACTCAAGTACGATTTTAATATCGTTCCATTTTTCTTCAAAAGCTGCGCGGTCCTCATTGAAGAGCCATTTTAATTTGTCGGCAACTTTTCTGGTTATATAGTTGGAAATCTTTTTTACGTTACCGTCTGCCTGCAGATAGGAACGCGAAACATTCAGCGGAATATCAGGCGAATCAATTACTCCTTTCAACATGGTGAGGAACTCAGGAACAATACCTTCTACGTTATCCGTTACGAATACCTGGTTCTGGTAAAGCTGAATTTTGTCTTTCTGGATGTTGAGGTCTCCCGATAATTTCGGGAAATAAAGAATCCCGGTCAAATGGAAGGGATGATCTACATTCAGGTGAATGTGAAACAACGGATCCTCAAACTGCATCGGGTAAAGTTCGCGGTAAAAATCCTTGTAATCTTCCTCAGTCAGATCAATTGGTTTCTTAGTCCATGCAGGGTTCGGATTATTTATAATAAGGTCGGTTTCAATTTCCGTTTCACCTTCTTTTTCCGTTTTGGTTCCGAACTTGATCGGAATCGGCATGAATTTATTGTATTTTGTCAACAATTCGCGGATTTTGTAATCTTCCAGAAATTCAACAGAATCATCTGCTATATGCAAAATGATTTCGGTTCCACGATCGGTTTTGTCCGATGGCTCCAGCGTAAATTCAGGCGAACCGTCGCACGTCCAGTGCACTGCGGGGTCTTCCTTATATGATTTCGTGATGATTTCTACTTTTTCCGCAACCATAAATGCCGAGTAAAATCCTAGACCGAAATGGCCGATGATACCGGAATCTTTGGCAGAATCCTTATATTTTTCAAGGAATTCTTCAGCCCCTGAAAAAGCAACCTGGTTGATGTATTTTTCAACTTCATCGGAAGTCATCCCGATACCCTGGTCCAGGATATGGAGCGTTTTGCGCTCTTTATCTATTTTGACCTCAATTTTAGGAGTTCCGTATTCCACGGAAGCTTCCCCGATAGACGTTAGATGTTTTAGTTTTAAAGTAGCATCGGTAGCATTACTGATCAGCTCTCTTAAAAAAATTTCATGATCACTGTAAAGAAATTTCTTGATAAGCGGGAAAATGTTTTCTACCGTTACATTTATTTTACCTGATGTCATAACTGTAAATGATTAATATACGCAGCGGTATGGTCAAAACAGATACCAAATATGTATTTTATGACAAAAAGACATAAAAAAAAAGGAAGAAAATTCTATTGAGGCACAAATTTTGTTAATTTTGAAATACTAAATACATTAATTATGAAAAAGGTATTATTAATAGGAATTCTATCGGTAGCAATGTTTTCATGTAAAACAGCTACGAATTCAAAAAATGATGTTCCCAATCAGATTAAACTGAAAGGGGAGTGGACGTTGGTAAGCGCCAAGTATCCGTCCGGATATAAAGTAACCTCTTTTCATGTAGCTGATGCTAAATGTTTTGAGGGAAGTCAGTGGAAATTCGTATCGAATAACAATTCGGGTACCGTTACGTTCAATACTTCAACTGCAAATTGTCCGTTTTTCAATTCCAAAATTATATGGAATGTTAAACAGGATGGTGCATTCAATTTGAAATTTATCGGTGATGATAAAGCAAAGCACGTTACGACCGGGTACAACCTGACGATTTCGAATATTACGGATAATACCTTTGAATTGACCGATAACTCAACAGAGGCAACCATTGTATATTCATTTGTAAGAAATAATAATTAGAAAAATAGTTTAAGTTATGAAGAAATTAAGTGTATATGTATTAACATCTGCAATGTTGGCAGGAACTGTGCTGACAAGTTGTAATACGGTAAAAAATGCAAACAATACTCAAAAAGGAGCTGCTGCCGGAGCTGCCGCCGGAGCTGTTTTAGGAGGTGTACTTGGAAACAATGTAGGAAGTAAGAATAACAGTGCACTTGGAGCTGTTTTAGGAGGTGTAATCGGTGGTACTGCCGGAGCTATTATCGGTAAGAACATGGACAAGCAGGCCCAGGAAATAGAAACTGCTTTACCTGGGGCTCAGGTTGAACGAGTTGGGGAAGGAATCAAGGTGATCTTAAGTGAGAACACTGTGAACTTTAATTTTGATTCAGCTGAATTAACACCTACAGCAAGTGCCAATTTGGATAAGATAGTAAAAGTATTTAAACAGAATCCTAAAACTCAGATCATGATTTACGGATATACGGATAGTGTAGGAAAGGATGAATACAATATGAAGTTATCCCGAAGCAGAGCAAATGCTGTAAAATCATATATGGGAACAAAAGGAATCGGTGCCAAAAGAATTACGGCACAGGGAATGGGAGAAGCTGATCCGGTTGCGTCTAATGATACTGATGCAGGAAGAGCTAAAAACCGTCGTGTAGAATTTGCCATTGTGGCAAATGAGGACATGATCCAGGATGCTAGAAAAGAAGCAGGTAAATACTAAAACCTTCATTTTATAAAAAAGCCCGATTATTTCGGGCTTTTTTTTATTCAATTATATGGGGTATAAACCTGCTTTTATCGGTAGTAACGGGATAATCGCTTTCCCGAAATGTAATACCGCAGGGTTCCTGGCCAATAATCCAGCTGCCTATAATGGCATACCCTGTATCTTCTTTATGTAATGAGGCCATGGCCTGATAAACAAATCCTTCTTCACCATATTCACCCGGTGTTTCGTAAATTATCTCGTTGCCGTATACAAAACTTATGTTGGCCCCCTCTCTTGATAACAGGGGTTTTTTCACATAGTTCGACATATTTCCCGGATGGTCGAAATAACTTTCCAGCAAAAGTGGATGTTCAGGAAACAGTTCCCATAAAACAGGCAACAGCGCCTTGTTCGATAAGATCATTTTCCAGGAAGGTTCTATCCACTGCGTCTCCAGTAAATCGTTTACCACATGAATACCAAACTCTTCATTAACAAGCCATTCCCATGGGTATAACTTAAAGATCGCTGTAATAGGTTCTTCTTCAAGGTCGGTAAAGTTTTGTCCGTTCCATCCGATTTCATCAATATAGATGAGTTTGGTTTTGATACCTGCCTGAATGGCGGTATCCCTTAAGTATTCTAAGTTGGTAAGGTCCTCAAGACTCTCCCTGATGCAGGTAAAATGCAGGACATTACCTTTGAGATACGGTGTTACATTTTCCCATGACATTATAAGTTGTTCATGTACACTGTTGAACTGGTCTTTTTCCGATCCAAAATGGTGCTCTTTCCAATACCATTGTACCACGCCACATTCAAACAGCGAAGTAGGGGTATCAGCATTGAATTCAAGAAGCTTCAACTGGTCTTCAACTGCATCATATGCAAAGTCGAACCGCCCGTAAATACTGGGTGCATCCTGTTCCCATGTCCGCACTATATGGTGATGCATAAAATCAGGAATATGGAACAGATGAAATTTTTGGTTTGAAATGACATGTTCCACTGCAGCCAGGCACATCTGCCATAGTTCATTTGTGGCATGGTATATCCTGTCTGCCGTTTTTTCCGTAATGCTGTAATAATAGTGGTCGATCCAGTATGGAACCGAGTTATCGGAATGATAACCGTAGCCTACGGATTCCACCCTTGAAATCCAATCGGGATCTTTTGTCAGATATTTTATGACCATCAGGAAGCACTGCTGAAATTAGACCTTGATGCTGATGATCCGAAACCGCCGCGCGAAGAGATTTTTCCGTAAGTATTTGCTTTTGCCTTGTTGGTTCCCGTAACAGAAGTAGGGTTTAACCCGTTGCTTGCGTATCCCATCCCACCACCAAGATGGCGGAAGGCCATATACCATAGCAAAGCGTTTCCGGTGCCCGAATGCCTGTTCTGATGATATTGCTGCGTTACATTCGTATAAGGTGCTGTGGAATCTGCGCGCATAAATACCTGTTGCTTTGCCTGATCCTCTTTCGTCTGTACAGGTTTGTTACAGGATGCCAGTACCGAGGTAATGAGAATGAGATGAACAGCTTTTGAAGATCTTTTCATAATTATTGTACGGTAACGTAAATAGGTATTTCATTAAGTTTTACGGAGGTACTGTCCGTAGCCCAGGTTTTTGGGGCTAAGGTCGTGGTGAGTGTATCTGTCTGCGACGTTATTTTTTCACCGTTCACCCAAATGGTCTGCTTTGTTATATGATACACAGTATCACCTTTGGTAACTGTGGTAAGTGTTACTTCGCGTGCAGATTTTTTATCCAGGTTTTCCAATGGTTGCTCTTCACCTGAGCCACCGCAACTTACCATGAGTGTAAGCACTAAAAAGGGTATTGTTTTTTTCATTTGATGAATCTACTTTTACAAAGATGGCTTTTTTTTTGCGGAATATCAATAACTTATAAAATAATTGTGTTTTTAAAGATTATCCATGTTACATTTAGTATTTTTAAAGATAAAAATGGCCATGAGATTTCATACAAGAAAATGGGTTAAGCCTGAAGATCTTAACCCAAATAAGACGCTTTTCGGAGGCAAATTGCTTGCCTGGATTGATGAAGAAGCAGCACTATATAGTATTGTTCAGCTAGAAAACAGCCATGTGGTTACAAAATTTATGTCCGAGATTAATTTTATGGCATCAGCAATAGAGGGTGATATTATTGAGATTGGACTAGAAGTAGTAAAGTTCGGTACCACATCTTTGGTTTTAAGCTGTGAAGTACGGAATAAAATGACCCATGAAACCATTATTACCGTGGACAGGATTACGATGGTAAATCTGGATTCTGAAGGTAAGCCTAAACCTCATGGGAAAAATAAAATAGAATATGTAAAAGATCGTTTAAACAGAAGTACAGAATAAATGATACAGGTTAGAAAATTTTCAGGCGATCTGGTTCCGTTTTCAGAAAGAAGCCTTCAGCAGTCTCTTATAAATTCAGGGGCAAGCAACGAAGAAGCCAGGCAGGTATATGATTTTATAACGCAGGATTTATATGACGGCATACCCACAAAGGAATTATATGAAAAGGCATTTAAAGCATTGAAGGAAATTAAATCTTCCGTGGCGGCGCGCTACAGTTTAAAAAGAGCTTTACAGAAACTTGGTCCGGAAGGATTTTATTTTGAGAAATGGGTAGCCAAAATATTTGAAACACAGGGATATGATACGCTCACGGGACAGGTGATGCAGGGAGCTTCAGGTATCACGCATGAAATAGATGTTGTAGCGTCGAACAAAAATGAAAATCTGGTATGCGAATGTAAGTTCAGAAACGACCTGGATGCCAAAATCAGCGTTACAACCCCGATGTATTTCTTGTCCCGGTTTTTTGATTTGAAAGGGGGCAGGTATACTTATTTCAAAAGAGATTTTTCACCTACTAAAGGTTTTCTTATTACAAATGCCTTTTTTACGAATGACAGCATGGTATTTGCCGATTATTATAATATAGGGCTTATCAGCTGGAATTATCCGGAAGAACGGAGTATTAAGCGTTTAACAGACCATTACGGACTGTATCCCGTTACTTGCCTTACAAGCCTTACGGATGAAGAAGAACGGATATTATTGACAAAAAACTGTATTCTGGTACGCGAACTCATCACAAACCCGGTATTGCTTGATCATTTTAAATTCAGTTCAGAACGAAAGAAAGCGATTTTAAAGGAAGCGAGGGAACTTACTTCTATAGATTAAAAAAGGCGGGAATTAATTCCCGCCTTTTTTATTTTTTAATGAATTTAAACGATTGGTTTACGGTTGGTGAATGTAATTGCAGGATATAGACCCCGCTGTTTAAACTGCTTAAATTTAACTGGTTTAAATCGGCCGCTTTTGCATATGTGGACAGTACCCTTTTACCTGAAACGTCGAAGACAGCGATCTGTGTATTTTCCGTTAAGGGTTCGGTTGTTTGGATGTTCAATGTTTCCAAAGCCGGATTAGGGTAGATCTTAAACTGGTTTTGAGTGTCTGCGTTGTTGGTACTTAACCCCTTATTGGTGAAAAAGGCGATGAAACTACCAACATACCCATCAGGAGGCAGGTAAGCAAACGGCACTGATTGACTTGTATTTGTGGTAAAGGATGATGTGGCAGTAGTATACCTGGATCCTCTACCCATTACGTAATATCCTTCAACAGTAGGAAAGCTTACTCCGATATCGTTTCCTTCAAATCCATAGAAAGAAGTGTAATTTACTTTTTTTCCGTCAAGCGACATCGTATAGCTGTAAACATCCTTTAACCCGTTATGTGGTTTCTGATAGCTTTGTGAATCGGTTAAAAGGTTGATATTCTGATGGTTGTTTTCAACTACGGCGCTTAGGTGCAGCTCGTTTTCAGATAATGTTTTGCTCAGTGTTTCCCCTGCAAACAGATAGGTGGTCCATTCTCTTTTACCCG